>ERZ825896.2966-NODE-2966-length-15082-cov-3.902775_pt1 | contig 15082 bp, 4 predicted proteins | sample MGYA00519858_ERZ825896 | MGnify/ENA primary metagenome ERZ825896 (study PRJEB31778, sample SAMEA3449214) | human gut metagenome | biome: human gut; feature: human-associated habitat; material: faeces | place: United Kingdom | collected 2010/2012 ... | reverse complement strand
TATATATTTGAACTTGAGCAAAATCGGGGCTCCTAGGCGTTCGCTATTGGGTGTTATGTACTCTCGAATAAGGTGTCTCCTGAACTCCTTCGAAGGCACGCGAATCATTTCAGCTTTCCTCTTAGGTTCCATTCTTTTTATGGAAATGGTTCCGCAGACACTACTAGAGGTTGACCCAACTCTCCTATTACAACCTGATATGGTAGGAATACTCAAAAAGGTGGTACTGCATCAAGGGTGTCAACCGCTGGAAGTCCTTGATGGTGAGATATGTACATGTATGGAAAACCCTGTGAATAACCAAATTGCAGAGGATTACCAACAAAGGAGCTCAGCGCTTACAGAAGAAGCAAGAGCAAAGGCAAGAGTCAATGCTTTAGCGATCTCACTGGGTGCTGCCATATTGGGTGTTATGCTTAATCATATCGGGAATGCTAATCTAATAACGTGTTAAGCCAGATTCACAAGTGCAGATATAGAATAGTGATTCTCATTATCCCCCGCTCACTTTGACTAAATATGACTCGATTTCAATTGCGTTGTTAAACGAGAATGTAGCCTTACCCGAGGCGAGGCCCCCTGGCTAGCTGGGGGGGAAAGAAGAGTTGGGTATGTGGGCTTCTTTCGAGTAAGGAATCAAAGTACTCTACCAAATGAGTTAGATTTCCTGTGCTAGCAAGAAGCAATTGGGAGGAATGCCCCCTTCGGGTAGCTCATCAGGATGAAAGAAGGAGCCGTTGCATGAAATAAAGAGAAGTAGAGTAGGATGAAGGAAGCAGAAGTGATAGGCAAGCGTTCCTGGAAGCGCTAATGCTATTGTAGCCGCTGCTTAGCCTCCATTAAGATCTTTCAGTCCTCCATTCTCTCTTTGGAAATGTGTATCACCATACACTCATCTCATACCAGATACTGAATCTAGGTCTAAGTTCCAATCTTTCAACCTTTTTGATTTCATCGCCTGGAATCAACAATTGAAGAACTTGACCCCAAAGAAAGATCCTCTGGTGGGATTCTTGTGTGCTTCAATTCATGTTTCCGCGTCAACTTCGTGCCCAACATTCAACCTATGTAACGTCGAGTGCTATCTTCCTTCTTCGATGAATCTCCAACTCTTCCCAAATCATCGAGCGATGCGAAGAAGCATATCGGTTTGAACTGGCACCCTCTCTTCAACCTTGGAGCATATCTTTGACTTGGGGAGATTCCCGGTCTTCTGTCTGAACCCTTCCCTTAGGCTACCCTTCACAGGAGAAGCAGTGGAGCCCGAAGGAATGATTACATTACCAGTGACAGCAGGATAAGCTCCCCGACAAACCTGATGGTGTATTTCATTGTCGTCAAGATCCCATCAGTTTACAACATTATCTTCGGCCAACCCGGACTCTCGCCTTTGTCTGTGGTAGGAGATGAGCAGTACTGCTGATGCTCCTTTGCTTCGGGGAAAGAAAGACCCGGTATTTCCATACCACTTTCTTAGAAGAAGGAAAAAGAGAATCAACTCAATCCAGCGTGCTGATGGGCTCTAATGCAGAGGAAAGAAAAAGGCATCAAATGATTTCACTTGTTCCATGAAGACTCGACAGAGCATTGGGAGTTCCCTAACAGCAAAGGCTAATCTATGAGAATGGGTGGTCGCTTACGAAAAGATGTGAATCAACAAGAAGGAAGTGAGTGACTCATAGGTATGAGGCACGAACGATCTCACATTGGTTCGTACTCCCTCATTCAGGGGGTTCGGGGGGATGTGCCCCATGAAACAGGGGGTTCGGGGGGAGGATCCCCCTGAAACTAGTTAATAAAAAAATATATCTAATTGAAAGCAAAAAAGAATAGAAAGATGTGAATCAACAAGAAGGAAGTGAAGTTACTCATAGGTATGAGGAACGAACGTTTTCACAGTTAGTAGTTTCTAAAATCCCGAGAAAGTACTCAGCCAGGAAAAAGAAAGCTGCTACTGGAAAACTACTCCCTCCGCCGCTTCTTAACAGTTGACTGCGAGATTAGCACTTTCTTCGTTACTAACAGATATATCTTTTCCGCGCGAGCTAGTTCAACAGTTCATTCTTGTAAGCCCCTTTGTCAGCCACACTAAGACTTCGGGTCATCATGCACTGACACAATCATTATCTGAGGGCCTATGATCATCCAAAAGCAGTACCTGGCATACTCCTAATAATCAAAAGAAAAAGCCGGATTCGACTTCTTGTGTACAAGCAGAGCATCAACAATCCTTTTCGTTACCAATTCCAAATTGTATAAACTAATCGAGATGCTTCTACACGTCCATTCTTCTAGGAGAGTCATACCCGTCTTTTTGCCTGACCCGGCCTTCCAATCTTTTCAATCGGTCTAGTCCACGCGTGGACAGAGGAATTTGCTTCCTCTAGCCCATTACCTGAAAAGGCGACTACCTTACCTATCAATCGTATTGGCCCAATTCCAGATCAATAGAATAGAAGGTATCATATTCACTAAATTCCTAAGGGAATCCCCCGCTTGACTAATAGCCTCTGCCTATTGTCTGATTTTATACTGATTGCTTGTATCAAGCAGGACGTCCACATGAGAGTTGTACCAAGCAAGTGTTCTCCCTTCACTATCGGACCTGCTTCTTACTTATTTGTTAGCGCCTACGGGCGGAATCAAAGAATAAATGAATACATTGGGCTTTCGCCACCTGAAAATGCCCGACGGTCATTCAAGATTATCTGCATTTTAGTAAGTGTATGCAAGAGACGCAGTCTTAGTATTAGGAATAGCGAGTTCTCCCTCGTATCCGCAGAAGTTAATGCAACTGAACCCTTCGCTACTCCTTTTTGTGTGACTGACCAACCTAGTGAATCTCGAATTTCATATTGAAAAAGGAGGAGGCACATCAAGGCAGAAGTCGAATCAAGCAAAGATCCTCTGACATTAGCTAGTAGCTGCTTTCCTGGGACTTGCACTTGCTTCTTTTAGAGAAGGCTTGGCTCTATTTATGCTATTTCCATCCACTTGACTGTTCTTCGCGAGTCTCTTTCGTCTCTTCCTGGGAATCCAATGGTTACGCTGGAAGAAGGACTAACAGTTATAACCGAGAAAGTGCTTATGTCGACACTAGCAAGTGACTCACCAACTCGGAAGTCAGAAAGAGGAAAGACAGGGGTATGACAACCAATCTACCCGCCTATTAGCTATTCTAGCCAAGGCCAATTGAATGTGTTAAGCATATAGACATCAGATCGTTTTCTTGAAGTTGGAAGAGTGCCCGAGGACGAATAGAACTTAGATTCAAAAGAGCGCGAAGAAAGAGCTTTCGCAAATGATTGCACTTCTGCTATCCGGATAGCTATTCAAAGCATCGAGAAAAACAAAGATAATGTGAAAAGTTTCATAAAAGCAAGGGGATTCGCTAAGCAGCTAAGCAAAAATCCTTTACCCTGAAATCGTAGATCTACGAAATGAGCGTAGTGTTGAACTCTTTCGCACCCCTTCCGAAATCAATCAAGGATTGCCATCGAAAGCAGTCGTTACGCCGAATTCTTCAATAAAAGTAGCCGTCGTAAGGCCTCCAGAAGGGGCGTTGCGTATCCGGAAGAGTCAGACTTCGTTTCAAGCAGCAATCTTTGAAAGGAAAGATACTTGTTGTCGATTCAATGTGGGATAGTCCCTACAGGATAGGAGTTAACCCATGTCCACAGTTTTGATTACAGGTCTAGTTCAGTTCAACTCATAGCCCCCAATCCCACTGGTGACGATATTGTCATTGGGGATCAGAAAGTAGCTCTGCCTTACAAAGAGTGGTTAGCTGATCTGGGAGTCAGTGTCTCGATGCCGAAGTCACTGGTCAATGAGTAGGCAAAATCATCTGGGGAAGGAAGCGAGGTGGAGTGAAGCACGGTCGGCAACAGCTAATTGGCTCAGGCGATTCTTGTTGTCGGGCGTAGGGTAGGACCCTCTTTCGAGTTTCAGAGGTGAATCCTCGAAGGACTCCCATCCCATCAAGTCAGCAACCAAAGACTGAAACTAGTCTAGCCCCGGATGCGCGGAGCTCAATCCTTTTTGTTAAGGTTCGGGAATCATACATCCCTTATCTGTCTGTGCCTTTGAGTAGCTAGTAGTTCAATAGCGGTCGAGAGGACAGGACGCAACAAAGAAATATAAGGACCTCAGTTCTTTATTCTTGTCCGCAGGTTATTGACTTTTATGGATAGGCTGTTAGGAGGACAGGTCCCCGGTTATCCTTATCTGTATCGGTCTTTCCCCTGCTGGGCTTTGGCTTTCTTCTTTGTGTATTGCTTTAAGATCGATTTTGAAGCCAAAAAAACAGGGTTTATAAACTTTTCCACTTTTTAAGGAGCTCAACCGAGGGAAATCACACTTTATGCCAAAAATCCCGAGTTTGCTACCCGATTCGAGTTTTGATCCCACCCAGAGGGAAAAGGCAATTCAATTGAGGCCAAAAATACGCTGTTTCCTAAACCTGATCGTTCTGATCTCACTTTTCTGACCTGACTTCGGTGAAATGCCAAAAACACCGTGTTTCCTAGTTCGATCTCCTTTTTCTGTCAGTCACCGGTCGGAATCTGTCTTTAGGCGAAAAATACGCGGTTTCATAGCTATAGCTCGATCTTACTACGGGACTTTCTGGATTTTTAAGTATCCCACTAAGCTTGCTCTATCCCTACAGTAAACAACAAGCTGTCTGCTAGCCCAGAGTGGAGGAGAGAGATCCAATTAGCTTACTTTATCAAGAACAGAACTTCATACCCAGTCCGACTCGCCAGGTCAAAGCCAAGCTTGAGTTAAGCGAGTATAAAAGGAGAAATAGAAAGAGCTGCAATCAGTACAGCCGTACTGAGATACCGTAGCTACTGTTATACCGTTGAAAAAGGTAACCGACCTCTAAGATCTCTCCTCTCATGTCTGGAAGCGTAAGAACTGCTATGAAACGGCATGAAATACCCACAAGGACAAGGCAAAGAGAAAGAGACCGTCCAAAGGCACATTCAAGGAAGAAAGCCAGTTCAGAAAGCCCATCTTCCTTCTTCTAGGAGAATGCTGCGAAAGGGGACGAAGCATGGCACGAGGACCTTAGCAATACCAGTTAGGAAAGTAATCTCTCATCAAAAGTCTTTTTGATTATGTATGTCTTTCGTCTGCGCCTTTGCTTCTGAAGCTTGCTTTCCTGCGTCTCTTACGATGGCTTGCTTGCTAACGAGCAGAGGGAGGGCGTGCTACGAGCTTCCGGTGGACCAAGTTCTGATAAAACAGCGTATTTTCTGATCTACGTGTAGTGCAAGATGCTGGGTGGCATGGAACCACTGGTAATTCATCCATCTGCTGATGGTATGAGCGGCACATACCCGACCCTTTCTTCACTGTAAGTGACATAAAAAAGAGAGCTGAATCAAAAAGAAAGATGTCAGGTGTCGATGAATACTTATTTGATCCCCTATGCGCACGGAAAGGGAAAGCTATAGTCTGATAGGCCCGGAAATTCTTATTATTGCTTCCCTGCCCCCTATCGATGTGAATGGATTTTTAGACTAAACCCAAGACGACTATGCTGCTGCACATGAAAAGAATCTGCTCTTAGGTGCCTAGTCCGAAGAAGGGAAGACGAGGCATAGCAAAGGCTAAGGCGATGGAAGCAAGACTGAGTCCCTGTGGAGAAGGAGAAGGCCAATTTAGCTTTGATACGAAGGAGTTCATTAGCTGGTTGGTAGGCTGCTTCTTGTTCAGTATTTGTATTGGATTTGTTTTCTGCTTTGCTTTTTTTTGTCCTCTCCCACTAACCGAGAAAAAGGCTGAAATTTGAGATCCACTTCTAGCTGGGGAAGACCTACACCAGACTTTACTAGCTTATAAACGTCCAGTCCAGGGACTGCTCTTGATTTGATAGGCCACTTTCTTGAACTAGCGGAACTGGAAGAAGAACGTATTCTATAAACCGAGATGAAAGATAAGCGGGCTGAGCTAAGCTAAACAGAAAATCGATTCGCTAAACAGAGGATCCCTACTTGATACGAAAGAGAACAGGAACTTCACTCATACTTAAATACTTCAATCGATGAACTCCTTGCTGCATCGATGCTCGAGGAAGCAAGAGCAGCGGGATGAGTGCCAACTACAACTACTAATGCTAATGTAAGCCCTGCTCTGCAACTCTCGAACTAGAGGAAGGAAAGCACTATACCCACCCACGGAAGAAGCGAGGACGGGAATCTTGTACTGATTAAGCGGGAAGACCGATCTATTTCATTAAAGGAAGAAGTTGATTCGCAGGCAGGAAAAGATCAATAAACAGAAGGCCAAAGAGCAAAAGCCCCTCAGCCAGAGGGCAAACAACACAACCAAGGAGGAAACCAACTACAACACAGCCATGCAGGCTAACAACACAAAGAAAGATAGGAAAAACAAAAGGGCACCACAGACAGAAAATACAATCAACACAAAGGAAGAACCCGGAGACGGAAGACACCAAGCTCAACAACACAGCTAACCATTGTGTAAAAGATTTTCCGAGAAACCCCACGAACAGACTAACCATCTGTTAACACAGGAAGGCGGGAACCCAGTCAAGGAATTCATCCTGAACCTGACATGCAACACAATATCCAAGAAAACGCTGGTAACATCTCTGCTCTTCCTCCTGAACAATCTGGAATTCCTTTCTTTCCAAACAATATACACCCCAGCAGCCATCATAAGTTTAATGATGAGGTCGCGAAGGGACTGACCTTTAAACCTGTTAGCGACATCCTGAATAAAATCCTCCCAACAAGAAAAAGTACAAGGCAAGTTGCATTTGTTAAAGAGAGAATGCCATATTAGAGAATTGGCAAGAGAAGAGAACGTGATTCAGACTCTCGTTTTCCCCGTTGCACAAAGGACAAGTGAGGGATTGGGAAATACCAAAGGAGGCAAATCTGTCCAAAGTATTCAATCTACCTCTAGCAGCCGGATCATGGCATGACGAGGAACAGACCCAGAAAACCAGAGAATCTTATGCCAGGGGACAGGGGACCCTTTCTCTCTGAAGAAATCCCATGCACTTTTAGTAGTGAAGACTCCATTTTTGCTCCTAATCCAGGTAACTCTACCACCACTCAACATGAAATTCTCACGGCCTTAATTTGAGAATTTTGCGCCAAGTCCATGAACAGTCACCAGGGGGTTTGAGGGAAAAGAAATTCCTATCCCTCACAAGGTAGGATCTAACCCAACTCGACCAAACAGACTGATCCAAATCTGAGCAAAGGTGCCAAATGTGTGTGTTTCGTCATGGCGGCCTGATTCCAAGCTCCAATTCTTTGAATCCCTCTTTCCGAGGAAGACACAATGTTTCCCAGGCAACCTTGCCACCCCCCTTACTAACATCATCATCCTTCCAAAGAAAAGATATTCAAATTTGCTCAATGCTTTTAATCACTCCCTGCAGAAGGATGAAGAGAGAAGACCAGTAAACCTGAATAGCAAACAAGATAGTCTTGACCAGCTGGGCCCTACCCGCATAAGAGAGAAATCTGCATGTCCAACTCTTCACTCTTGAAGTAATTTTCTCAACAAGGGCAAGACAATCAACCTTCCTCCCCTTTCAGAAAGACTATCCTACCCGAGGCTAGCGAACCCCCCAAACTAATTAGCATTCCTGCCTACCGCTACACGTGGGCGCAGGAAGCTATTTCAATCGGTTTCAAACCTAGCAAAGAGCGCAGAAGTGAGACGGATTCAATTACCTTGGATCCTAACCCTACATGCGTAAGAGGGCTCGCCCGTATTCCGTTCGCTGGTTCAGAGCCAAGCCCTTATTGCGAATCTGCCTCCGGGAAATAGTTCTTATATAGCATCCTTCTGTGACTCAAAGACCCGAGCATTAAGACTAGCAAAGAAGCAGAAAGGAGAACCTGATTGAATTAGGGGGATTTCCTTTATTCTATGATACTCCAACAACAGCTGATGAAATAGATACTCCAACAACAGCTGATTTAATAGCAGCCTATTCTCCTTAGGTCAATCGTAGTGAAGTATTTAAGGCCTTCTTCTATGAAGTGCCAGGACACAGATATAGGGTTGGTTTCAGGGCATAGGAAGTGAAGATCTGAGATTGCATTACACGATCTAAAAGAGCGAAAGGCTTCCTAGTGGGCTCGGGTTCCTGGTATAGGTATAAGAAAGCCAGTAGAGCTAAATAGAGGTAGACTGTACTTCTATGCGTACTGAGCTGAGGTGCTAATGCTTCCCGCAAGGAGAAACTATCTTAGTCATACTTCCTTGATAAGTGAGACTTCCACGAAAGCACGGATAATAATAATCTTAGTATGCAAGGACTGAGGAGCTTCGGTGTGTTCTTTGCTTTTATCGAATATCCTCCGCTGCTGCTAAAGGAAATGGTTCTTAGGTCGGTGAAACAGTCCCTGTAGCTAAAGTAAAGCCAGTTCATTCATTCATGGCAATCGGTCTAGTAAGGAAGAAGTGAGCTGTAGCCTTAGTCTTAGTACGCGCAGGGGCTACCGAATGTGCCAGTGAAAAAAGAAAATCTTGTTTGTGTGCCGCGAAGGGCCTACCCCTTGAAAATGGAAGGGCATGGAGAAGCGGATTCCTACTTCTTAATAGAATAGCTTGATCGACCACCATCCTTACTTCCCTCGGGTTGGTATGCTTGTGTGTCAAGCAATCCTGCTTCGGTAGCAGACTTCCTTCAAGGAAATCGCTTCAAGCAATGGCTTTGGATCGACCTGACTTCTTAGAGAGGAAAGCCAGTGAATGAATGAATGAAATCCGTTGAATGAAGAAGTCTTTATGGCTCAAGCTGCTAGCGGACCTCCAACATTGAGAAAGTCAAGCATGTCAGCACGCCCCCTACCTATGTAGTCGGCTTCCCGGTAGTTTGCGGGATTAACCGCTCGCTATTGGAATCGGTCTATTTAAATGGCCTATCTCCAGATGTATGTATTCTTGAAGTGCCTTTCTCATAGTTCCCTTCCCGGGCATTGATTGAGAGGGAATAGACTTCCCCACTGAACGAGGAAGGCAGCAATCTCTTTAAGATTTAAGATAGAAGGGCAATCCCCAAAAGAAGCGGCCAGAGGAGACATTCATTAATAACGGATCTCGACCCCTCACCCGTACTGATGGGAATGACGGGCACTGCATCTTAAGATGCCGAAGCCGAGGAACTGAACCAATTACTTTAAAGGCTGGCATCCCGGACGGATAAAGAATCAACTAGGAAGACTAGGCAGAAAAATAGATTCTTACCCGCAGTAGCGACAATCAGGAACACTACTTCTATAAGATGATTCTCGCCATTTTCCTTACAATAGGGGCATTGACTTCAGTCTCAACTAGACCTAGACCCGCTCGAAAAAGCAGGATTGCTTGAATGGAAAGAACAAAACGGAAAGGACAACCAAACGAAACCGCTAACAGCAGAAGGCAGTATCTATATTATATATAGTAGAGCTCGCTTACCATACGAAACCAGGCCTTTAAGGCTGGAGTGGAAGGGAGAGTAGACCCGAGAGCTGCAATAGTAATTAGTATTAGAGCACCAGCCCTTATCGAGACAAGAGACCATACATTAACTATGGCAAGAACATTCAATGGTCTGCGATCTCCCTTCCTCAAAGAAAGGAGAAGAAGCTATCGAACAGTGTCTTATAGAAAGAGTATAAATAACATCTCCAAACAAAAGTCAATCAACGAAGCCGGTAAGGAACGGAATTGACAAAATTCACCAGTGAAAAAAGAAAATCTTGTTCCGGGGGAAGGCAATGAATAATGAATAGGAAAGTCAGATTAAGAAGAAGAAAGAAACTCTACAAGACTATGCTACAATAGAAATAGGGAGCAAAAGCCGGATCTGTCAAAGCCTTGCCTCTTTCCTCCTGCCGAATCATCAGAGACATGAAATCACATTACTGTAATGAATGAAAAAGTTGGGTTGTCGAGTGATAGGGGTGATGAGTGGATCTCCCAGACAGCGAGCAAAGAGCAGAGCGACAATGCAAGGAGGTAGGTGCCTAATTTAAGCGATTAACCGTCCCTTCTTCCTTACGAAGTAGGAGCGGAAGCCGAAAGGCGTAGAGAAAAGAAAGGCGATTCCCCTGATTTTGTCACAAGAATTGCTGTTGAGCTGGGACCAAGAAAGGTCAGCGATTCGGAGATTGATTTGAACAGCAGAAAATCCGGATCTGAGACACTAGAGAGATGAGAAAGATTAAGAGAGCTATTCTAGCCAAAGAAAAGGCTATGGGGCACGAGAAGTAAGGAACTAGTTCTGGTAGAAAAGTAACCCGAGGCAACTCAACTAAATAGGTCTAGGTGGGGTCTCTATCTTCAGGTTTAGGACCCATAGACGGAGCTAGTCTAGTTCGGTAGCGTGGGATGGCATGAGGAGATTTAGTTTCACTCTTTTTAGAATTAGAAAGAGAAGAAAGAAAAGAGGACTACTTAGTCGTCTCGAAAGAAAGTAGCCAGGCTTGAGGCTTACTGCTAGCCGATAGGCTAGCAGGGTCAAGAAAGAAAAAGCAAGAGGCTAACAGTTGACACTTCAATTGCAGACACAAAGGGCGAAGGAAAGTCGGATGAAAGTGATCCTAATGGAAACTCGAGACCAATGCGATAAAGAAGAAAGGAAATTTATCGTACTTCCCGAGGGAAGGGAATAATTAGAAGAATTCCTCCTTCTACTGCTTTTCCTTTGAATGCTTACCCAAGCCCTTGCCATTCTTTTGAACCACACCGATCTGCAGATGTTTGAGGGAAGAAGACGGTGCTAGCGAAGTGAATTAACTAAAAGACATCGGTTGACTCTCTTTCTAAGAGCAGAGCAGGGGAAGAAGGAAAGAGTTTCTTATTAATAAAGCATATGAAGCAGACTTCCCCTTTCTAGAAGACAGGGGATAGAGCTTTGAATAGCAAGGGAAGGAAGGAGCTTTCTTTCCTCTCACTAAGAACCCCTAGCAGCTACCCCACTAATTCCGAATTCCGTCTATTAGATTAGGTATGGCCCCTTGTCCCGTAATCCATTAGTCTGTCGGTCTCTTCTCGGCAGTCAGGCTAGTGGTCCAATCTCGTGGTGCATTCGGTCTGTGCTTTCGATTCCTGTCTTCCTTCTGTTATTTTTTTGTATCGCTTCTGTGCGTCTGTCGGTATGTCTTTCTATGAGAGCGGGGGTAAGGTTTTTGGCACCATTCCCGATCGTCTCAGGGGCACTCTAACTTCTAGCGGTCGAAGCAAGGGCTGACTCTTTCGCTTCGCACCGTCCTCAGGTAATGAAGTTGTTCCCGGCCAAGGCCTTTGAACTTGCTGACGCCTCTACGACCTAATCCCTTTCTTTCATCAGTCTGCTAGCCTTCGAATTCCCTCAGGGGCATTTCTTTCATAAACTGAATGGAAATCGTACGTAAAGTAGTCAGTAGTCCATCGTCATCGTGTAAGGTTCGCGGGTCTATCACCATTGACGATGGCCTCTCATTTCGAATGGCGGATGCATTTACGATCTTTTCTTCTTGGTTGTGGCATTGGCTTTGCCTTGAGTGTCTTTTCCTCCTCCTCCTCAACCACATCAGCCAGCCTTTCAAGCAGCCCTTTCAGTAAGCGAATCTGTCATGGCCTAAGCCTTTCATCCTCTCAGTCAGGGCCTTGGCAGCTTGACATTACCTTATTCTCTTATTCCCTTAGCCTGTCTTAGGTAGTCGCTTATTCTTTTTTTAGGGTCTTTGAGGAAAAAAACCTATCGTTTAGTCGTTGAGGGCCTTGCCTTTGAGACTGTCTAACTCCCTTCCCGTCGTCAAGTCCTTCTTTTTCGCTTCGCACCTGAGCTTGAGACTGTGCCGGTCTAGCCGATTTCGGTATCCTATCCTTTCTTCGGATGTCTAAGCTTTTTTTTCCTTGAGTTTCAACTCAGACAGTCTTGTCTTCTTTGATTGAGTGAGAATGTGTAAGCGAGTCAAAGGGTATCCGGGTGTAGGACCATTGGGGTCTCGTGTGATTGGTGTAAGGGCCTTGTAAGCTTTCGATGTAGGAAATTGCATAAGATGATGAAAAGTAGGCTATTCGGTATGTCCGTCTTTTTCTTCCCTCGCAAAGGTTAACTTGTCCGATTGAGATCTAAATGAGATCACACTGGGAAGATTCTTTTCTTTCATCAAAGTCAAGTAAGAAATGGAGGAATCTCTCCGTCCAACCTAAGGTAGGCCCTTAATCCATTCCCGCCGTAGCCTTGAGTCGTCTAAGTTTCAACAGCTGCCCCGGAGCAAGGTTTCCCGCAGCGAGTTCAGTGACTGACGTTCTTGTGTCACGAGCGATCTACATCCTTCTTGCTTCAGTTGTTGTCGTATAGCGAGTGTATGTTCTTCACTGATCTACATTCTCAGCTGGGATAAATTTACTTCTGTCTTTCCTTAGAATCAATATCGTAGCGTAGAGTAATCACAGAAGTCAAAGTCAGACAAGAGTTTACTAGGATTTTGAAATCCGTTGATTGAATGTCTATTACACTTTAACATCCTAGGAAGTTTTAACTGTTGTTTCATACCAAGGGAATTCTATAATAAGTGCATTTACCCTGAATCAAGAAATCCCAACATCTCTCGAGAAGAGGAAGAAGAGTTGGTTCTCTCAACAATAAAAAAAGAAGAAGCAAGAATAGAATCATTGAATTTCAATGCTCGGGCCGGGGAAGCTTTATTTGATGGCAGCTAGATGGCTCTGTAGCCTTTTCCGGGGTAAGGAAATCTTGATTCAAGGGCATGATGGAATTGATTTAAGTAAGAGTTGCTCCGTGGGAAGAGATTTTCTCGATTGTTTAGTAGTCAAGCAATCTCCGAGAAGAGTTTAGCAGGGAAAGCTGCTTTTTTTCTACTACTTTCATCGGGATTGGCTTAGTGTTCATTTGACCATATCTTAGTACAAGTACAAGGAAGCGAAGGCGACCATGGGAAGCTTTGCTTTGGCTTTGGTTCGGTTTTCCGAGGGTGAGAAAATAAAGAGAATATCAACAGACCAAAGGAAAACAACTGAGCAAGATAGATGCCACTAAACTAGCTACTGCCATAAAGAATGAAAAGATTTCGGAGTAGTAGAAGTAAACAGTTCAACTTATCCCAACCCCAAAGGGAATCCAATCCAGCCTTGGAAACTGGTTCAGCTAGCCCAATGTTAGTCGGACTAGGAGCGTTAGCCACTCGACTGTCAGGAGAGGAGCGAGGCTAGGCTTGAACTGAACGTGGGTAGCATTTAAACGCGTGGAGCAATCGCCCGAAAGAGTGAAAACCCGTTTAAATGGTGGATGATTTCTTGATGGTTGAATGTGACCAAGAGTTGAATCAGTTGCCGATGGTGGTATACCTTATATAATATAAGTAGTTGTTGATCCCCAGCCAAGTGCCGGCGAGTTAGCTCTTGGAGGAAGGCATTAATGTACGAGCAGAGGTTGTTTCGAAATAACCGGTGTTAGCGACGAAGGGATTGTTTGCAAGAGAAGGTTGCCCAGTTAAGATACGAGCAGGAGGCATGCCACGCATAGTATAAAAAAGGGCAGAGAATAGGATTGATGGACAGAGGGAAGATACATATATTATATATATGCCCCAGAAAAGCAGGAGGAATCGGCTGCTGGTGGAAGGTTTTGCAGGAAATGAATCACTAGTATAAGAAGGGGACAAGGAATGCCCTTTGCCACGTGAATCAGACTAGGTTTATCTCAGATGCGGGATTACCAATGTCGCGATTGGAATTAGGAAAGGAAGCTGTGGCACTTCTGAATATGAGGAGGAGGTTGAATCAATAGCAATAGTAGACACGCTACGATCTTTGGCTCTTTGCTAGACAAGAGCAGTACAGGAAGCATCGAATGCCATGGTTCTTGTTACAGACTAGGCTGCAAGTGAGAGTGATAGAATCCGCTCAGCTGTGAATGCTGCCGATGCCGATACCGGAGCAGCTAAAGGAAGCAGTAGCAGTACAATCATCCAATTGCGATTCCATTGCACATTCATCTTCCTCTATCAATGCTCTTATTACTGATAAAGAAATGACATAAGTGATGTTCGAGATCGCTTCTGTGCGGTGAATCCTTAATATCTAACTGAACGGAACCTCTTCTTGCGATGTGGAGACTGAGCAGCATGTTCCGTTCCGCGGCTTCGGCAGCCCAGCTTCTTAAGTTAAGGTGCTTCCAACTGTTTGAAGGTGATTGGATGGCAGATATTCTGTAGGATCCCTGACCACATTCAATCAGCAAGCAAAACATTCACAGCTTCAGTAGGGTTGCCGAGATCCCACCAAACATAACTCTCATGCTCCTTGCATGCCATCTCTCTAGCAAGGCAGTCAGCCAGCCTTCGGAACCTTCCAGCTCCACAGCATGCACTGTTAAAGTTCTTAAACCCTAATCAATCCAAAACAAAAAAAATCACAAAGAGGATTACCAATAACAAGAAATTCACAAGCTTCGAAGCAGGATACTATTTGAGAAGATTATTCCAGACTCAGCAGAAGCATAATTCACTCCATGGATCATATCCTCGACCGTGTTTCCTAGGGTTGTTGATAATCTCCATCATCTCTTTATAGACATCACAGAAGATTCTTTTGGCATCAGGAAGCCTCTGGTTAAGCTCATATACCATGGAACTGATTTTCAAAATTCCATCACTGTTTATCTCATTAAGGCATTCTCCATTTCTGCTATTGTATAGCCACAAGTAGTAAGGAGCACAACCCAGAAGCAGAAGAGGAAATACTGGTAGATGGCTAGCAGATTAGCAGCAAAGTCAGCTTATAGTTCCTTTTGGCACAACAGGGTAAGTGGTCAACTCTATCCCATTCTCTCTCTGTAGCTCTCTGCATGAGAAGATTTCAAGAAGTGAATTCTTGTAGAGGAAGACACACAAGCTTCAACCATGTCAATACCAATCTTTGAAGCCTGCAAGAAGAGGAAGAGAATACCCAAGCTCTATGGACTCCACAGTTTCGCCGACCCGCGTTGCCCGATTGCTCTCTCTGGTCCCTTTCGCGACAACATCCGCGTCTTTCTCCAAGAATGCGCGGAGCTCGAAGGCATGCCCATTTGGTGCACACTGCTTGTTCA
>ERZ825896.2963-NODE-2963-length-15108-cov-14.303129_pt1 | contig 15108 bp, 14 predicted proteins | sample MGYA00519858_ERZ825896 | MGnify/ENA primary metagenome ERZ825896 (study PRJEB31778, sample SAMEA3449214) | human gut metagenome | biome: human gut; feature: human-associated habitat; material: faeces | place: United Kingdom | collected 2010/2012 ... | reverse complement strand
TATAAAAAATAGAGCGAAATATTTCTACCCCGCTCCGCAAAAATGTATAACATTTTTTCCCTGTGCATAATAGTATATCATATTTTAAAGAAATTGTCAAAAGTATAAAAAAGCCCGTCAGGAAATTCCCGACGGGTTTAGCTTTGTATTGTTTCTGCGGTATATTTTTTCAACAAATTAATTATACCACACTTTTATAAATTTTGCAAACTATTTCACTTTATTTTCAATTTCGGTATGTAAGCGTTTAATAAAATTTTCCCCTGCAATACCATTCTGCTGATATCCCCACTTATCAAGAAGATAATTTATTGCTTTTAGAGTACCAGTACCGAAAGATTTATTTTTGTCCATACCGTATTTGTTGATACCTATTGTTTTAGCGGTCAACAGCAATTCTTTCAGCGATAGTACCCCAATAGTCTTATCGCCTTTTTTATAGCCTGTCTTGTCCAGTATAGGCTTTGCAGGACTTGCTGCTGTAGAAATACCCAACGTCTTTAAAATACCTTTAGCGTATGCCTCAGCAAGCTTTTTGTAATTTGCCTTGATGAAATCAGCGTCCTTTTTACTGTCAACAAATCCGCCCTCTAAAAGTACCGCTGGGGCTGCCGTTTCTCTGATAATCGCAAAATAGTCCGTACCGCCATTGCCAAGCTTAGTCTTAACACCTCTGCTCGACATGATTTTCTTTACTTCTGTATTAATATTGTTTGCCAACGTCTTTGACGTACCTCCCACACGGCTGTAATATACCTCAAAGCCCTGTCCGCCGCCTGCATTGAAATGAATATCCACAACCAGATCAGGAGCATATTTATTGCACATTGCGACTTTGCTGCCCATATCGGTATCAATATCCTGAGTACGTGACAGCTTGAAATCAACTCCGTATTTGCTTAAAATTTCAGACAGTGCAAAGGCTGTTTTTAATGTATACTCTTTTTCGACTATGTACTTAACTGCTCCAGAATCTATTCCTCCGTGCCCTACTCCTATAAATACTTTTTTACTCATTTTTATTTACCTCATTTCATTTTTAATTTAATAAAAATGCACCCTGTTAAACAGAGTGCATATTGACATATTATGCCGATTATAGTATAATAATGTTTATGGGCATACCTGAAACGGTAGGCTTGCCATCTTTAGGGCAAGTCTGCCGAACGCTTTTCCTATTGCGTTCGGTAGGCGGTTGTTCCCTCCTTACGCCATAAATTTACTTATCGTCCACGAAAGTGCAGGCGAAATAAGCAGGCAAGGAGGTGATAGATAATGGAATTAATCATTATCTTCTTAATCCTTGTGACTCTTAATGAAGTTATCAAGAATATAAAGAAATAAACCGCCCAGTCTTCCAAACATAGCGGTTTATTAATAACCAATATGAGGGAGCGACCGTCTATCGGTATGCCCCTTTTTTATTATTATACATCAATTATGGAAATATGTCAACTGTTTATCTTAAAATTTCAGTTTTTATATCCCATTAACAACTTTGAACCTACAATTAATGTGGTAGGATCACCTTTTTTTGAAAAGCATTTAGGGTTGTTGTCAATCACCCATTGGACAGATTTCCCTAATGACTTATAATTATTGTTAACAAGTCCCCATACTGTATTTCCTTTTTTTACAGTATGATATACGGCTTTATTATCTCCGCTCGTTACTTGTTTTGTGCTTTTTGAAGTAGTAGCTTTTGTTGTAGTACTGCTTTTGGTCTGCACATTTGCTTTATCAACCCAACCATAAACTTTTCCCCCATCATTTGAAATTAAATGATAGGAGTGCTTATTAGTATTGATAATCGTTACTTTACATGTACTTTTTCCCCTGTTTGCCGCAGGCTGAGAAGCAGTTGATGATACATACACGTTTCCGCCTGTAAAAATGACAACATCACCTGTTTTTATAGATGTCGATTTAGGCGTTGTCGATGTCTTATTAGTATTGTTGTTTGATTTTGTTGAGGTTGATTTATATGACGGTTGGGCAATCCTTACAACTCTAAGAGTCATATCAAAATCGCAGCCACCTGCTATAGTGTTCGAGTGGCTGTGGTTAAATGATTGAATTTGCATATTTACAACACTATTTCGTCCAATGTATTTGACTAACGAGCCGTTTTGCATAAGATTTTCAAGACCTACTACTATTGCATTGGCAGGTATACTCCCTACTTTCACTATTTTACCCGTCAGGGAAATTTCTTTAGGCGTTTTTCGTATGGTATCGGTTATGTCCAATCCCTTTTCTACGGGGTGTGTAGTGCTCTCAATGCCAGATGTTACATTCTCCTCAATCACGTGAACATAATAGTTATTTATTAGTGCCATTATTATACCTCCCTTACTGTAGCGTTTTTACTTTCATAGCTTGAAAAAGTTTCCTCCAACGCTTCTGAAATCCATTTTTTCACCTTTCTTGCCATTGTTCTATCATCATTTGTTCCGGAGATAGTCAGATTAAATGTCGGAGAATATGTGTGATTTTCAGATGTCGTGCTGCGGCTGTAGGTTGCAGGACTTGCAGAAGGAGTGTATCTGTTATTATCATCGGGAATTGCAGTCTGCCCCATTTTATCGGCTGTCTGTTGAATCTCAGGCAATGTACTCTTCATACCGTTAATCTGCCCCAGTCCGGTATATACACCTGTCTTATACAGCTCTCTGGACGGCGAATGTATATCAAGTGCATTATTCATGGTATTCTTTACAGTCTGGGCGATGGACTGTGCTGTGGATATAAGTCCACCACGTCTGCTTTCCATACCGTTAATCAGACCATTCATTACATTTACACCTGTAGAATACAAATCTAGCCCATCAATACTCGACTTCATTTGAGACATTGTTGAAACAATGCTGACTGACATAGATTGTACTATTATAACAGCCTGTACGCTCATGGTTTTCAAATTAACAATTACAGTAGTTGACATTAACTTTGATATCAAAACAACTGATTTTTGCATTCCCGACATGTGCTGACAAGAAACTTTATTCATATTTGAGAAAGCCAAAATAACTGTTTCAGATATATTTTCCGCACTTTCGCCCATGCTGTCCAAGTTAAAACCGCTTGCAGACGTAACCAGTCCCATCATATTGGTTGTTACAGCTGCTGTTACTACAGGCATAATCAATGAAATGCCCTGCAATAATCCTAAACCGATATTCATACCAATTTCTGCAAAGACTCGTGATGGGGAATGAACGTCAAATGCCTCTCTAGCTGCTTCTACCAACTCTTGGCAGGTCATATTAGTTGTATCAATGACATTGCCGTTTTCGTCTGTCATGCCTTGCAAAAGACCTGCTAATATCTGTTTACCTGTTTCCTGAAGTTCTGGCGGTAAATTCTCAAATGGCGTAAGTATAGTATCCGCCTGCTGTTTCAAGTCATCGGAAACAGTTACCCCCTTATTTTTAGCTTCGTTAAGAGTCATAAAATAATTATTCAATGATTGTGCTGATTGATTGTCAAGGTTTAAAAACATATTAGTAATATCTTTAACCATAAGATCGGCATTAGCAGATGCCTCGTTATATTTTTGAATTCCGCTAGCAGAAGTATCTGCTATTGTTTTATCCATTATATCCAAATCTTTTTTATAACTGTCAGACTTTTGTTTCAATATGTCAAAGTTAAAATCTGCTTTTTCTACAAGCTTATTAGATTGCTCCAAGGCTTGGTTATAAGTATAATCACGTGATTTGGCTGATTCTGCTAAAAGTTCATTTTCCTGCCGCATTGATTCCAAAAGCTCATTATCTTTTCTGGCTTGCCACTGTTTTAATGCTTCACTTTTAGCTTGACCTGTAAGATTTTCATTTTCTACGATTGACTTTCGTTCTACAGCATAAAGACTATTAATAGTGGCTTGTCTTCCTTCAAATTCTTCTTTAATCGCACTAATGCTTTGATCATATGCTTCGTCCGTACTTATTAATAAATCTGCAATTCCTTGCTGATCTAAATTGCCGCTTTTAAGCTTTAAGTCTAATGTAGTAAATTGGCTCATCTGCTGCTCTCTGTATATAGAAAGTTTATCATCTTCCAACATTTGCAGCTCTTGCATATATCCTCGAATATTTTCTAAGTCTTCATCACGCACACCCTTTTGGTCTCGCATAGCAGTTGTTAACGCATCGGTAATTTGTTTTTCTTTGTCTGCTATTTGAGTATCAATATCACTCATAAAATAACCATTCGCCGATATTGTTTTATTTATGTCAGGCAATGTTACCTTTGCATTGTCAAATGCATCACGCATACTATGAATACTTCCGGTAACTTCATCAATATGCTGTTTCAGCATATCGGTATCATCTTTACCTTTAGAAAACTTTTTGGATAATAGTGTAAGTCCTCCAACCAATAACCCAATAGCCGAAACTACTTTTATTATTGGATTAGCATTCATGGCAAGGTTAAACAATTTTGTTGCAGCCGTTGCAATTTTTGTTTTTGCCGCTTGAAGTACAAGTAGTGTATTATGTACTTTAGTCACAGTATTTACCGCCGCAACAGCGACCTTGTATGCAATAAATCCTTTTGCAAGTGCTTCTATTACATCAGCCTTTGCACATGCTTTTATAATTTTAGCTATAAATTTAATCAAATCGGGAAGTTGCTTTAATAATGGTTTTACCGATTCAAATAGTTCCCTGAATACGTCCAATAAAACAGGTAATGCCGCTGTTGCAAGTTCAAGCATTGCTGTCAATACCTCGCCAAACGCTTCGGCTAACGGAGGTAACAAGCCAACTATCGTATTAATAATATCTGAAAACAATCCCTTGTTATTAGATAAAATTTCGGAAAACGTTGAAATCGCATTCTTTATGGAATCAAATACCGTTACTGCAATATTTTTTAAATCTGTCAATGCAGTACCGCCGTTTGCACTGTCATTTTTTAAGGCATTAAACAAAATACCAAACGCCACAGTAACCAATGTCAATGGATTCAAAAGTTCGCTTAACGCTGAAATTATTTTTGTAAATTTACCAGCTGCTACAATTCCTCCCATGGCTGCTGCAATTCCTTTTGCCGCACCTATAAAAGTTTCTTTGTGAGAAACAACAAAGTTAATGGCTTCAATGAGTTTATCTAATAACGGTGATGTGCCCTTAAGCTTATTTAATCCGCTCATGCCGTCCTTTAATGAAGCTATAGCTTTAATAGCAAATTCAGCACCCTGTTCTATTTTATTGAAAAGCGGTACGCAAATCTTTTCGGCAAAGTTATTAATAACTTCACCCATGGCGGTAACATCTTCTTTGTTAGACTTTCTGAAATCTCTGAATTTCTGTATTGCAGGCTGCAAACCACTGGCAATACCCTCACCAAGCGGTAAAAATATACTGTTTGTAGCAAATGATTTTAAGCTTGTCAGCATATTACCGAGATTGTTTGACAGTTTCTCCATCGTACCGTCATAACGGCTGAATATTTTTTCAACCTCAGTCCACGTTTGAGTTATGTCCTCTCCAGATTCTGCAAGTTTTTCAATCTTTGTTCTATCCTCACCGGAAATAGCACCCATTTCCTGTAATCGTGAAGTCATTTCGCCTACTGTACGACCTGATTTCATGGCGTCATACAATCGCCCAGTCCACAAAGCCACATCTTCAAATTGCTGTCCTGTTCCTGCCGCAACATCACCGATTATTCGTAAGCTGTCTCCTGTGGAAAGCGCATCACCTGTAAACACTTGCAATTGCTTACTAGCCGCAAAGATTTCATCACGGGTAAACGGTGTCATGCCTGCAAAATCAGTTAATTCACTTACACGTTCATTCGCCTTTTCTGCACTGCCAAGAAGAACCTCAAATTGTGAAGTAATATTTTGACGGTCAACTACAATGCCCACTGACTGCTGTACGACAGCGCCCGTTGCAACACCTGCAACAAGACTTTTTATGTTGAACAACTTTGAAGTTATAGAATCTGCGGCACTGCTTATATTACTAGCCACAGATTTAATTTTACTTCCAACATTACTAAACGCAGTTTTAATATTTGAAGCTACTTTTTGCGCACCTGAACCCAAGCTTTTAAATCCGGATAAAACAGAACTTGTACCGGATTTTATACTTGACAAGCCGGATTTTATTTTATCAAAGGTTATGCTTTTTATAGATTTTTTTATGCTCTGAAACCCGCTTATAGTTTTTTCAAACCCGACTTTTCCGATACTCTTCAAGGCAGTGACAAAGCCTTTTGCGCCTGTTTGACCTCTTGATAATGTCGAGTACATCTCTTTGATATTGCTCGTCAAATTTGACATCTTGGTTTGCGCTAAATTTTTAATTTTACTTGCTGTTTCAGAAATCTCATTTTTAATGCTTGAAAATCCGTTTTTTACAGTACTCAGCGGATGAGCAATTGTACTGCCAAAAGATTTAATATTATCTTTAAGAGCTGCGATTCTTTCGTCAAATCTTTCGATAGATTCAGTAATACCGGAAAACTTCTTGACCGATTCTGTTGCCTGTTCTGAACTACTTTTCAATTCACTATCGATTTTATACCGTCTGTCTAGGTGTATCACCTCTGCACCATGTAATGCTCTATCAATAGGTGCTTGCATAATAAGGACTCTGTCCTGACTTGTAAGCTTACCTTCTGACCTGTAAATCTGATTTTCACTGTGTGCCATTATTGCTCCGTGAAGCGTATGCTCTGTTTTTTCACCTTTTACATACTCGCCGCTGTCATCATAACTGCCTTCGCTTTCGCAAATTACCTTAAAATCGGTACTGTATTGTTCTATCAGACTGCTGAAATCAAAATACTGCATTTACTTTGTCCTCCATGAGATTCCATTAATCATACCGCCAGTATCATTAAGAGGGTTAGAACTACCTTTTTGATCCACTGTATATGGATGATTAGGAGGGGTGGACAAACTGGCAGCATATTCTTTAATATGTGTTGCCATTTGTTCTCCAACCCAGTCAATAAGCTTATGGCTGCTCATTTCGCCACTTATCACCTGTGATATGACTTTTTCTGTCATATTAAGTATTTCATCAATGCATTCATCATGTCCGCTTCTTAAAAACGAACGCTCTGGAATTTTAATTACTGACGTGCTTTTTTTGAGATGTAACCCCTTGCTATGCAAATACGCCCTCATTTTAGGAGTTACTTTTATATTACACCCATACTCATGTATACCTGCAAGCCATGCGTGATCACCGTTAAAACAGCCAACCTCAATCCTTTTGCCATTCACATTAGATATGTTTTTTAACATGTCCTTAGTAATATCAAGCTTGGTTTTATATTTAACCTTTACTGCCATCTGTTTACTGCTCCCACAAACTTGACATCTGAAATCAAGTCATCTCCTAAAATCTCATCAAGCAAATTATTAAACCGTTCGTTTTTATCCTGCGAGAAAGACATGGAAAGGTTTGTTATAGTCTGACTAGCAACACCCTCATGTATGCCCATCAATTCAAGATACTTGGTAACAAACAGCTTTACTCTTGCGGGTATTTTATTTAAATCATCATCGCTGTTTTTTTCAAACCTGATTGATGTTTTGGCTAAAACCAAATCTAAAGCCGTTTCAATGATAATTAGAGTTTTATCATTTATTTGTATTCCGAGATTTAGGCTTTTCGCTTGTTCCTTCGTCATTTTTGGTCACTTCCTCTGTGGTTTTTGCGATTGTTTCAGACTCCTCCGGTATTTTCTCATTGGGCTGATACCACTTACCGTTAACTTTTACAGAATAATCATATTTCATATTAAGCCACCTCCATTGCATAGCATTCATTCATACGTTCAAACGACGGCAGCACAATTTCAGATACCGTTGTTTTTGTATTTACCGGATCATCTGTAATTGTTACGGAAACTGCTACACCTGTGTTAACTATAGATACATCTGCATCAGATTTAGCAGTAAGCGTTCTTTCCTCTGGTGTTGTGCCATACCATGTAGTTCCTATTGCGCCATTTGGAAGCATCATAACGATATTATCAGGATAGAACTTTTTAGCAGTTCCGCTTTCGTTTTTAAACTGCTTATTGTAAATAATAATAGTAACGCTTAATTCTTCCTCTACATACTGCTTAACTTTTGCAGATGTGTAATTGACATTTGCAGTAGTATTCTGGGCAAGAATGCCGGAACGTACTTTTGCACTGTTCTTGATCATGTTGAATGTAGCTTTTGACATAAGCAGAATTTCCGGACGGTTTCCGCTTGCGGCTTCCTGTGCATCAAGTGCGGTTTCAATATCGAAAAGAGGATCGCATGTAGCTGATGTGCTCCACTTGTCTGCATCTGTAGTAATTTTAGCATAATGCTCCGCCTTCCAGCTACCGTCTGGGTCGTAATTGTATGTATAATCAACGTTGTTCGCCTTGATTTCAATACCCACGCTTCCGTTTAGCGGTGCAAGCAGCTGCATTATCATTCTTTCGGGTACTACATTCGCACCATCGACCAATGTTTTAGTGTCATTAAAAATGTTATCAAGTACTTGTGCAGCATAAGGGTCTTTAGAATCCTGTACACGCATAATTTCCTGTTCATCTTTTTCCTTAACAAGCATAGACTCACGGAAAAACGGCATTTCTGTTTCACTCATTGAAATACCTACACGGTCACGGAATGTAGATTTTGCATCAAATGTTGATGGCATCAAAGATACAGCAAGACCATTGTGCCCTTTAATCCATTTTAGGTCTAACCCCGCTTTTTTCTGTGATGGAAAAAACCCTGTGCCTAGATACGGAATAGCATTGCTTGCCGCATTTGTATAATTAAGCGCAATAGCTTCAGCTGTAAATACGTCTGATAATTTCATGTTTGTTACCTCCTGTTACATAAAAGTAATCTGCTTTAGTACTGATTTTGCACCGATGGTCGGCGTGTTACCAGTTATATCTTCGGACGGCTTTTCAGGTAATTTATCAATCCTGATAAAACCGTGAATCACAACCGTCCCATTAGGATCGTCTGTCTTTTTAACATCGTGCAGTAACACCCCGATTGCCGTATCATCATTGGCTGGTATGATAGTACCGGCTTTAATGATTCCATCACTTCCTGCTGTTAATTTTGAACAATCATAAGGTATAGCCACATAATGATCGTTATAAAGAATTTCTTTTGTGTTTGTAATATTGGTATTTGTAAATTTCATTATTACTTACCTCCTCCGTAATACTTCAAAATTTCATTTGACTGCTTTTGCTTTTCTGCCCTTGCTTTACCCAGACTTTCAGCAACGGAATTACTTTTATTTCCGTTTTCTGCGTTACCGTTCAAATTACCGCCGTTAGGATTTCTGCCGTTGTCTTTAAACGTATTATTAACTTTGTCCTCAACAAATCTTTTTACCAGATCGCCAAATGCTTTTACCCTGTTATTAATTGATTCTTCATCATCGGCAATAATAAAATCGACAAGCTCAAGTGCCTTGTCGCTACCGTCATCAAGTCCTGCCGCTTTAATTGATTTAATAGCCAACAGACGGTTTTCTTTGTCCTTAAGCGCTTTTTCACGTTCCGCAAGAGTCTTTTCCTTTTCGGACATTTCAAGCTGTTTAAGTTCCTCAGCTGTCATTTTTTCCTTTTTGAGATTGTCAAGCTCTTTTTGTAATGCGGCATTTTTCTTGCTAATTTCAGCAGTAAGTTTATCTGCTCTGGCTTGCACAAGCTTGTCAAGGTCTGACATATTGTTGCTTTTGCTGTCAGCATTGTTGTTAGAATCATGATTGTCCTGATTACCGCTTACATCACTGATGTCAGTTCCGGAATCTGCAGTCGATTCTCCTGCTTCTGCAAAAAATTGCATTGGAATTTTAAAAATTTCTCCCATTTTGCACCTCCATTTAAATTTCTAAGCAGTTTTACGTCATGCTTAGGACAGTGCGTGACCGCACGGGACTTGTCGGGCGTTAATTGCTCGATGGGTTACTTTTGATTTTGGGTATAAAAATAGCACCTCTTTAAGAGATGCTAATAAACTTATTGAATTTTGGATATAAGAAAACCGCCTCATGGGCGGTTATCATTATTAATCTAATACAAATTTGTTGAGTTCACGAATAGTCATATCAACAGGTTCTATTCCCTTTTCCTTACAATAACGATTGATTTCTCTATAGTCATAATGAATATTTTTATCAGAAATAGGAGCAGTAAATCCACCATACTTTTCTGCTGCTTCATCTAAATCTCTCATTTTTTTTAAATCATCTTTTGACATATTATCCCTCCTCAAAAGTATATATTCCAAGTAATCTTTCTGCATTATCCTCATCAATGAACATTCTGTATGGATGCGGGCGACCTAAATGAACAGCTCCAAGTGTTTTACTATAATGCTTTACAAGCTCCTTATTCTTTGCATCCATAAAAACAAATCCACCATATCCTTTTTCCACAGAGACCTTAACAGCGATAGCAAATAGATGTCCACCTACACCATTAAATTTCTTATTAATTCCTAGATTATGAGGAGCACTTTCAGCAATATCAACATATATTGCTGCATCACGTTTAAAATCAGATAAAGCAACAAGACCTTGAATGGTATTATCCCCACTTATACAAAGCTTATAAATTTCAGAATCTTTCAATTGTTTATCAAGCCAATTAAAATTCCAACCTTTTAGTTTTGCAAGCTCTTCTATACTTGCTTTTGAAAATTCTGTCGATACAATTTCTCCAGTTTGAGCATTTTCAAGACATGGAGTAAATTTATCAATAACAAGGTTCATCCTACTATCATCTCCCGTCTTTATTATACCACTTCCGTCTGATTTGTCAACAGATTTACCAGTTAATTCTTCAAATTTTTCTACACTCATCAAAGTATATTCAAGGAAGCATCTGCAACGGCAGTCATTTCGTGCCGTACCGCTAGTAGATGGACATTCTGCATATACTTTTGGCTCAAGCTGGAATTTATCACCAACCTGTATTATAACACCCTCCATTTTCTGATGATTAGCACCATTACGGCTAATTGAAGTTTTCCAGCCTGATTTAGTACGATACCTGTGCTGAGGACGTACACGCTCATCTTTCATTGTACGCCACGCAGCAGTATAAACAAGTCCTGAACCGTCAAGGGAATCTGATATGTCTTTTGCACAGTCCATAAAGCCGCTTTCGGTCACTCTGTGTGTTTCAGTACGTACAATATTAGTCGCTTTACCATAGCTTATATCAAGTCTCTCAGCTACTTTTTTGGCAGTTGTCTCATATCTGTCACCGTTCATCAATCCTATATTGACCTGCTGCTTGATATCGTAAATTACCTCTTTACGATTTTTCTCAAGAATATCAGGCAATGTCAAACCGCTTACCGGATTCTCTATTGCCCTTTTCATAACCTCAGGGCGTATGCTCAAATCTTTCAGATAATTCAACGCTGATTTTGTATCTTTTGCTTTCAATACTGACTCTGACATTCCCTTATAACAAGCTGTATATGTATCTTCAACCGTGTTTTTTATAAGTGCTACTATCTCCGGAGTTAAATTGTTAACATGTGATTCAATTTCCTCTAAGAATTTTGCATATCGGCTTTTTTCCTGAAGCATTGCAACTGTTAAAATGCCGTCCTTTGAATACTTCAAATATTCGTCTGCAAGAAAATGATTAAGTTCTTTTAATAACTGCTTATAAATCTTTCGTATTTTCTTTTCTGTAAGCACTTCACGGCTTTGCTCTATGCGCCGTATCTCATGAAGCAAATCATTTAGACTTTGTTCCGCCTTCGGCATATCTGCCCCCCTCCTTATTATGTGCTTATATTATCGGCATCATCTTCAGGTGTAACCTCCGTTAATGGCAGTATACCGTCCTTTTCTTTTTCAATCATCTGCATAACATAATCAACATCATCAACAAATGACAACTGACTGTAGGCAACTTCCTTCGGAAGTCCTGCTGCAATAAGAGCTTGTACTGTCTGCGCTTCATTAGCAAGGTCAAGCGGAAAGTTCCTATTGAAATCCATAGTCACTTGAAGCGGGTCAATTTCTTTCCCCTTTTTTATCCATGCAGATGCAAGCAGTTTCCACATAAATTGTGCTGCATTCATCATCTGTGCCTGAAACATACCGCACTTTATTTCCAAACCGTGTAACTTGAATTTAAGACTTACACCGCTTGCATTACCAAAACTCTCATCACCAAGATTAGGCGTTTTACTGAAACGGTAAATATTATCTTCCAAGCGTTCAAGATGATGCTCTGTAAAAGCGTCGTTTATATCTTTGGTCAGGAAATAAACCTTGCCCTGCTGAGTTCCGGTGCTTCTGAAATTAAAAGAACCGTTTTTTTGTCCATCTCTTATAGTGTCCTCATCAATATTGAGATTTTCAAAAATCATATAAGCATGTACAAAGCTTTCTACCTCATTTGAGTTATCAGATAAAACCTTATCATAATCGTCAATTAAAGCCAACGCCTTTTCGGCATCGCCTATCATTTCCTTATTGTTAGGAATACCTTGCAGCGGACAATAATCAAACATATGAGGTTTTTTTTCAACTTCTGTAAGCTGCGTTAAATGACCGGTATATGCCGTTACGTAAGTATCATCATAAAATTCAACAGTCCACACCTTACAGCCGTTAATATCAAGCGTGTAAAAATACCTGACAGCGTATTCAGGTTCTGATATATCTTTTGTGGATAAAATAATCGCCTCATATCCGTGTACGGGCATAACACGTTCTTCACCGCCCGTATCAATATAAAAAAGTCTGCCTGCATATCCATATATGCTAGCAAACTTTGTCACTTCCATATCAACGCCATACATATTATTTCGTGTGGTGAAATCCGTTATTAACTTTGCAGCTTCGTCAACACCGTCAGCTCCGCCGCTTGTTTCTTCCGATTCTTCACTTTTGCTGTAACCGTATGTAATAGGTTTCCCTGCAAAGTATCCGGTTTTAAAATCAATAATCTCACTAAAAAAGTCATTATTGATTTTATTATTGATTGGGTTCGATTCATCAAACCTAGGATTTCGCCTCATAATAGGTACTGATTCATCAATCGTCATATACCGTTCATAAAGCTTTCTGTTATATGCTGCGTTCTGCTTATGTTTATTGATAATTTTATATAATAATTCAAGCGTAAATCCGTTTTTTGTAAGTTCTCTGCATTCCGCCGAATAATCCGGATAAAGTGTTCTAATATTTCTGCTCATTTTTTCCTGCCTTTCTTTCTAGGCTTATAATTTGGTAGCTTTCTGTCAAGAAACATCCTGTTATTGTCAAGCAAAGTCATACCGCATTTAATACACACCTTGCAATCGCCTATTCGTACAACTTCGTGATTACACATACTACAATCTCACTCCTGCCATTGCTTCTGCCGATAACATTTCATCTTCTATAGCATATCTCAAGGCATCGAGCAAATGGTTGTTTGCATCAACAGGCTTTGCCATTGCGTTACCGTATTTATCTTCTTTCCAGTGATATTGTTCAATCTCATTCTTAAAATTCTGACAGCTTTCATGTATAATAATTTCATATCCCTGTAAGTAACGAATGCCCCTGTTGATACTATCTGCTCCTTTAACAGCAGAAATAGCATTAATACCATTTAACGATAAATAGTCAATGGTCTTGGGTTCTGCACTGTCGCATGTCACAATACCGTTTCCGAAAAATTCTTTACATACTCTGACAAGTTCATCATCGCCCATTCCTGCTTGATACCATTCATCAAAAACATACAGTTTTTTATGTTTTTTGTCCAAATGAATTTTTATCAGTGCATTAGGGTCTGAAGAATAGCCAAAGTCAATACCGTTGTAAATATGATCAAACTGCGGTATTAAATTACTTAAATCCTCAACATGCCAATTCTTAAAAATAACATGCCCTAATACTCCCCAATTGCCATAAGTATAAACATTTCTGAAATATTCATCGCTTTCATTTTCCAGGCTGTAAATATCATCAGGAGTAAGAAACTTATTATCTTTATAGGTTGTCTTTAAAATCGACAGTTCATTGTCTTTATAAACGGTTTTATTGTCCTGCCAATTTTTAAAAAAATCCTGATATATCCAATGCGTCTTTAAAATCGGATTAAAGGACAATGTTATTGATTTTTTAAAGGGAGAATATCCTCTTAGACGTTTCTTAAGCTGTAAATACGCTTCTCTCTTTACCTCTGTTGCCTCCTCTATCCAGATTCTTTCAAGTACGCCATTGGCTGGAGTAATTGATTTAAGCTTTTCAACGTCGTCAAGTCCTGCAAATAATATTTGTTTGCCGTTGTCTTTGCAGGTAATCACCATATCTGACTTATTGATTGAATAAAGATGACTAACACCGTATGCTGAAATAGCCTTTTTTATTTCATTGAAAAGTGAATTACGTATCGTTTTACCGATATTTCTTGTAAGCAGCCAATTAACACCGTTTAAATTATCCATTACCACACGCTGTGCCAAAAAGAAGCTTTTACCGCTCGATGAACCTCCGTAATATATCTGCGTCATTCTTTCCTCTTTTAAGAATGGGATATACACATCATTTACATAAATCATTTTATCCATAATTAATCCTCTTCCTGCGACTCTTCTCTTTGTGATGCCGGAATAATATTGAATATGATTTCACTGTTCTCATTCGATTCTTCTTTACGTTCACTGAACATGCCCAGATGTTTACCGAGGAGTTCTAGGGCTTTGATTTTTTCTTTACCGGAAATATCTGCTTCCGCAAGAGCAATCTTTTTAAGTTCCTTCAAAACCGTGTCAGCATTAATTCCTGTGCGCTCAGACTGCTTTTTTCTAAGTTCTTTTAAATACGCCAAAACGTTATTTTTCGTAATAAGCTGACGTCCTATTTCAGCATTTTTATACCCTGCTCGAGTAGCTGCTTGCGTTGCGTTTAAGTCAATGAGGTACTCCTCACAAAAACGCTTTTGTTTTTCGGTTAGTTTTGTTTGTTTCGGCATTACCTCACCGTCCTTTCGTTTGGGTATAAGAAAAGCACCTCCAGGGAGATGCTTAAATTATTAATCCGGTTTTACCGTTTCGGACGTATCCTGATCAGGCTAAATAGTTGCAACCGGAAACTACTCTAA
>ERZ825896.2962-NODE-2962-length-15109-cov-7.436230_pt1 | contig 15109 bp, 10 predicted proteins | sample MGYA00519858_ERZ825896 | MGnify/ENA primary metagenome ERZ825896 (study PRJEB31778, sample SAMEA3449214) | human gut metagenome | biome: human gut; feature: human-associated habitat; material: faeces | place: United Kingdom | collected 2010/2012 ... | reverse complement strand
TGCTCTTGGTGCGACCGGGAGGATTCGAACCTCTGGCCTTCCGGGTCGGAGAACTACGACAGGGCGGCGTAAATGGACGCTGAAACGTGAACTTTATTGGTTCTGCACATTTGCCGCCAAAACAGGAAAAAGCCTGTTGTCGGTTATCACAACAGGCTTTTCCGGTATTTTGTGGTGTCGTTGCACAGTAGTGGTCAAATGGTGGTCAATTTTTCAAACAGATGGAAAAGGATCATTACCTCTTAGTCTCACCATAAGCTCTTTTCATAGCTGCTTTTGATACAACCCACTGCTTTCCGAACTTGCAGACATCTACGCCGTTCACAAGTTTTCCGTAAGAGACGGCTTTTCGCAGAGTGCTTTCACTCAGTCCCCACAATTCGCTTGCATCCCCGAAAGACATCAATCCATCAAAAGGTGTATTGACCCGCTCACCATGCTCCCATAATTCATCACAGGACAAGTCCAATTCATCACCCCAGATAATGCCGTAGCCGCCGACATCAACGCTGACACAGGCAAACTCTTCGGGGTGCTCTTTCAGATAGGTGAAAGCAGGAATCTTTTCAAACAGAGGCTTGACATCATATAATTTTACGACTCCCTCGCTGAAACCGACACTCAGTTTATAATCAGGGAGAGGTGATACACTTTTAACCTTATGGAACATAGAAGAAACCTCCTTACTCCAGTGGCGGAATTTTCTTAAACTCTTGCGTTTCCCAGATTTCCTGCAAAGTATCCTTATGCAACGCAATCCATTCGCGCACCATAGCCAGCGCTTTCGGAGGGAGATAGCCTTCAAGAACTTCACCTGTCATGTAGTCAATGGCTGCAACATCATCGTTATAGATGGCGTGAATATGCGGCGGATTGTGTTCACTCTGCAGGAAATACATACGAATGATAATTCCATAGAATCTTGATAATACTGGCATGTCGATCATCTCCTTACTATCACTATATCACGATACCGTGAAAAAGTCAACGGTGTAAATCCTGTTTGCCAAACTATCGACCTATTTCCTCCAACAACTCGAGCGCCACATCCCTGCTGCCAATACGCATCAGACCGTCATCTTCTTTATCGCGTGATAGTAGGTTGGTATTGCCGTACCACACAATCTCCTGATCAATAACTGCAAAATGGGTGTGCAGGTCGGGTTGTGGCACAACGTAAATCCCCGCCGCCGTCAGCGCAGTTTGCAGCGCTTTGATTGGCTCTACGCGAGTCTGGGGGTAACTCTCGGCAGGTCGCGTTATGACAGTCACAATCACCCCGGCAGTCTGTTGCTCCTCTACCAGCGCAATCAATCGCCGGACCTTGTTTTTGTTCAATCCGGGGCTTGCAATATAGATGCTCTTGCGTGCCTGCATCAAGTCTTTTTCATAAACAGGCAGATAGCTTTCGCTGTCAAAAATTGCGTTGACAGTCTGCTTTTCCTCGTTAGGAGCAGCAAGAATTTCATATCCTATACGCCTATAGGTGCACAATCGCTTGTAATACATGGACTCCAGCACACGAATGTGCGCATCTACATAGTCATAGATGATAACATCTCGCTTACCCTCGTAATCGCGGTGTAAACGACCCGCATATTGCTCCACGTTGCCTTGCCACGAAATGGGCATCGTCAACATCATCGTGTCCAGCCGCGGAAAGTTGAATCCTTCGCCAATGTACTGCCCGATGGCCACCAGCACAACACTTTCGTTTGGAGGAACTGCCCGCATTTCGGCGCGCAGATCTTCTTTTTGTCTGGCGCTGCTGCCGCCCTGCAAAAGAAAAGTATGGTCGGCTTTAGGTTTCAGCTGTGCGTACAAAAACGCCGCATGTTCTTTCTCTTTGGTCAGCACCAAGGGTGTGCGGCCGGCTTGCAGACAGGAAACCACATCGGTCAGAATCAGCTCATTGCGTACCGCGCTACCCACCACGGCACGGCGGGCTTGATTGTAGCTGAGTTTGTTTGCGTTTGGCGCGAACAAGCGCGTAAAACGCGGGTAGACAAAATGCCGTACATTTTGCGCAACCGCGCGGTCTTTGGCTGTATAGCGGTAGCGGATGGGACCAAACTGCATAAAGATTTTTTGCTCCTGCCCGTCGTCGCGCTTGGGTGTAGCAGTCAGCCCGTAAACGTATTTTGCATTAACGGCGTTCAACACATCTTCAGCAATAGCAGCCCCGGCGTGGTGGCACTCGTCCATGATGACCATGCCGTAATTCTTGATAAGCGGGTTTACGTCGTCGCTCTGCCCAAGGGACGTGATCATGGCAACATCCAATATCCCGCCCAGCGTATTGCGTCCGCCGGACAGTGTGCCGATGACGCTTTTACGTTTTTTGCGCCGCCCTTTTGGGGTGATGTACTCCGGCAGATCCTCGTCGATTTGCAGGAACTTTTCAAAATCTTCCACCCAGTTTTTCATAATCTCGGAGTTGTGAACCAAAACCAACGTGTTGACCTTGCGCTGTGCTATCAGATACGCACCAACAGCGGTCTTACCAAAGGCAGTTGCGGCGCAGAGTACGCCGATATCATGTTCCAATATTTTCGCGGCGGCGTCCGCCTGCCGGGAGTATAGAGTGCCTTTGAAATCCACCTTGATTTCGCGACCTGTCTGGCGTTCGTCACTTACTGTGTAGGAAATTCCAACAGAGTCCAATTGCGCGGTCAACTTTTCTGCACAACCGCGCGGCAAATGAATAAAGCTGCCGACATCCTCACCGCAGAAAACGATGCGCGGTATATTGCGCGTGGAAAACCCCAGAGCCTTCTTTTTGTAAAACTCAGGATTGCTGTAAGCCGCCAGCCGCCGTAACGCATTTTGCAGACGAGGCTTTAAGCCTGATGTGTCTATGTAAATGCCGTTGGTAAGCGTTATAGAAATCGGCTGTCCGGCATCCTCCGAATGGAAAGCCTGAGATGATTTTTTCCACGGCTTTTCAGTATCTTCTATATCTTCTGTTTTAGAAAGTGTACCTAATTCACCATCCGCACTCCATAGTGCTGTTTTTCTCTCTACAAATTCCTTGCTGATCCGCTGTACGGATTTCAGATATTCCCATTGGTTGGGATAGGCGTTCCAGTTTTCGTCAACAAAAGCGCTGTTGCCCTGCCGAAGCGCCTGCCCCTGCAGCGGCAGTGCAATCAGGTTGCCAAGACCACCATCGGGCAAATGCTCCTGTGTAGGCAGCATACGGTCATAGGTTTTGAAGTCTTTTAAATTGACGGATTTCGCGCCCTCAGTAAGCAGCGCTGATCCGAATCTGCGCGCCAGCTCGGCGGGAATCGGTGCATCAAAAAACAGCCAGACATGTGCGCCGCTGCCGGAACGGGAACGTTCCACGTAGCAAGGCACACTGTTCTGGCTGCAAATTTGGCGCAAAGCATCCACATCCTCCTGCCACACAGTGCCGGGGGATGCTTCATGGTCATCAAAATCAAAAACGAGGAACCGGCAGGTGTCATCCGGAAGCAGAGGATAGATGCCGATCACGTCGCTGCCATCGGATTTTTCTCCGGTCAGATGCGCCATCAATGCGCGTTGATTCAGCGGCGCCCAGCTGCGATTGGGACAAGACGCACACTTGACCTTTTGACGGTCTGCTTTTGGGCATACGCCGTATCGCCACAGATTTTCACAGACAGGAAAATACCCGGCTTTTCCGTTTTTCATCACCGCACGTTTGGCGTAGACGTCACTGCGCCCGTGGAATAAGGAATAGAAGAAACGGGCATGGGTTGGGCTGATGACCGCAGAAATCGGGACAATTATACTTTGACTACTGGGAACATCCGGAGCATCAAAGGAAATATTGTGGGCTGAGAGAATACTTTCCAGATAGGCAATGCGTTTTTTTAAGATGTAGATTTCTGTGGCGTCATTCATGTACAGCCCTCCAAACGTATCCTAGATGTGCAGATAATATTTGTATATTTTTATCTTATACAAAAAGCAAGGCTTGCGCAAGATATATTTAGAATAAGTTTAGCTGAGTTGAGCATCGCTCAAGAGTCGTAGTTCCACATCGCAAAAAACGACCCTCAATAGAGATGAAAAAATCGAACGGCACGCCTAAAAATACAAACGATAATACGGCAATTTTAGTTGTGCAAAATATAAAGTAGCGCAGTTGAAAATGGGTATTCAGTCGGAGAACTACGACAAGCCCGTACAGACCAACGTTGAAGCGTGAATTTTGTTGGTTCTGCACAGTTGCGTCCAAAGCAAGAAAACGCCTGTTGGTGGTTGTCACAACGGGCTTTTCGGTGTTTTACGGTGCGTCTGCACAGTAGTAGTCAAATGGTGGTCAAAGAATGTAAAATAAAACGCAATAGAGTACCACTATTCCCGGTATATGACCCTTGCTTTAGCATCTTGCTGTTTTCCTATATAAACCCGTTCATTATGTTCAATTCCAAAAATGCTTGTGCATTTAATTGTCATGTTCATGCAAAAATATCCCAAAGAGTTTGTCCAACTTTCCCAACGATTTCTATAGACATCCTCAGCGAAATATATATCGAAAGCAAGTTTCTTCATCATCAATCTGTGGCTTATTCTGCTTGCAAATTTTAAATTACTTCATATTTCCATTGCAAGTATCCATAATTTTCGTCCATAAAGTGGGCCAAAAGCTGAAATCACTCCAGCGGCCGGGGATAAGCCAGCCGGGCAGGGTTTGCAGAAAATGGGGTACCGCCCACGCAAATGCCAGTGCTAAAGCAAACAGGGCTGCCCCGTGCAAGACACCGGGCAGGGCACAAATAAAGCGCAGCAACAGCACGACCAAAGCCAGTCCGATAATCAGGGCAGGCAGGGCACACGCTGCTTGAGCCAGCCATGCCTTTTGGGGGCCGTAAGTGATGGCGGTGATCTTTCCGGCACCGGTTGCTGCGGCCCACTGTTCGGCGTCCGTTTTGGGGGTGTCGGGCGAAAGACCCCGCAGCGCCGCGTGGGTAAAGCCGCTTTGCGCCGGATAAAGAAGCGTTTTGCTTTTACTTTTAAACACGCCGGAAATGAAATACTCGGTACGGTCCAGTGCAACAGTCAAGCCCATAATATCATAGCTGCCAAACAGTGTCCACGCCAGCGTCGAAGAAATCGCGCACTGCTGTCCTACGACACCGGGTGCTGTGCCCTGAAGATATTCCACGGGCAGACAGTCCTGCGCTGTACCGTCAAAGCCGATACAGGTCACATCTTCCGCTGTGCGGTCAGAATCTGCCGAGACCGCTGCTGCTTTCTCGCTCCAAAAGCTGGCAGTAACGGCTTGAGTGTTGGCATTACTTTTTTCCCATTCCCGTGCAGCGGCAAGCTGCCCGGCTGTAAGCGGGGAAGACAGGGTCACCGTCACGGTTGGGTTCTGCTGTACAATATGCGCTGCGCGGGTCTGCAAAAGCAGCTGCAAAACTACCAGCAATACTGCCGCAACCGCCCAACCTCTTTTACGATGCATCATGGATCTTCACCCGGTCCCCGGCCTGCACGGCCCGCGTACTGCTGACAATGACCTGTGTATCGGCGTCCAGCGCACCACTGACGGCGGCGGTGGTATCGCCCGTTTCCACCACCGTGACAGGCAGCGATACTACGATATTCTGCTGACCCAAGATTGTGGCTTTTTGTTCGATAGCCAGCACATAGCAGCCGGTATTATCTTTATGTACCGCGCTGGCCGGCAGCACACAGGGCCGCTTTTCACCCTGCACCGTGGCCGATGCGTTGGCAGCACCGGCACACCATGCCCCTTTGGACAAGGTGCATTTTGCTGTAACGGTGCCGTTTTCATCCGGGGCCGAAAGGCTCTGCACGGCGGCATCACAGCTTGCGCGGCTCTGGCTCAGGTGCAGTACAGTGCCAACTGAAACAAGGTTGGCTTGAGATTCTTCCAAAGGAATTTCGGCGGTAAAATCGGCATCTGCAGCCAGCTGGCCGCCCACGGCAGGGGAGGGCTGCCCAACCACGAGATCCAGCGACACAAGGGTGCCATCACTGGGGGCAGTCAGTGTGCCGCCCGCCTGCTGCACGGCAAGCAAGGCATCCAGTTCGGCCTGCAGGGTTTCGGCATCAGAGGCCGTTACAGCAGCAGCGGCGCGGTCCAGTGCGTTCTGTTTTTCCGTGGTTTCCTGCTCTTTCTCCAGCGTGTGCAGTGCGGTGTTGCGGTTATCCTCGGCACTTTGGGCGGCGGAAAGTGCCGCATTGTTGGCATCTTCGGCGGCTTTTTGGGCGCTGTACAGGGCATCCTCCGCAGCTTCCAGGGCAGCGGCGGCGTTTTCTACGGCGGCCTGTTTTTCAGCGTCGTCCGCATAGCCGGCATTGCGGGCTTTTTCCAGAGCGGCAGCAGCTTCGTCCCGCTTGGTCTGGGCACGGGAAACGCTCTCTTCACCATCGGCGTAGATTCTGTGTGTTTCCTCGTAGGCACGTTCTAATTGCTGCTGGGCGAGCTGGGCGGCGTAGGGGTCGGCGGTGTCTCCCGCCGTCTGTTGTGCGGCCTGGGTCCGGGCCTGCTGCAACGCGGCCCGCTTGGCGTTTACGGCGCGGTCCACTTCAGCGGCATCAAACACGGCCAGCGTGTCCCCGGCCTTGACGGTCTGCCCCGCCTGCACGGGTACTGCCATGACCAGCAGACCCGCGGGCACTGTAAAAGGGGTGCCGCCCGCAAAGCTGACCGTGGCCGTAGTGCGCACGCTTTTTGTCACATTGCCGGAGGACGGCCTATGCACCGTCACGCTGGCCATGGCTGCCCCTGCTGTACCGCGGGCCAGCAGTGTCAGCACCAGCAGCAGTGCAAAAAAGCGGACAATCCACCCAAGCCGCTGGCGCTGGCGTGGGTCCATCCCGGTAAGCAGTTCGATAGGTCCTCATCCTTTCACGGCTCCGGCCAGGATCCCCTGTTCCAGATACTTTTGGCCGAAAGCAAAAATCAGTACGGCGGGCAGCAATGCAAACAGGCTGGCCGCCATGGTCAGTGCCAGGTCGCGGGTAGTATCGGTCAGATAGAGTGACAGCGACCAAAGCGACTGTGTTTTTAAAAAGGTCATAGGCTGTTCCAGCGCATTCCAGGCATCCAGAAAGCTCATGGTCAGCGCAGCCAGGATACCGGGCAGCCCCACTGGCAGGCCGATTCGCGCAAACTGCTGCCACGGGGTCGCGCCATCTATAGCGGCAGCTTCCAGCAGCGGCAGAGGAACAGCGTCAAACCCGCGCTGCATCACAAATACGGGAAATGTGCTGAATGCCCCCGGCAGAATGACCGCCCAGACAGTATCCATCAGTCCCAGGTGGTTTATCGTCAGATAGGCAGGCACCATAGTGACCTGGAACGGCAGCAACATTAAAATAAGGTACAGCCCCCGCACGGCCCCGCGCCCGCGAAATTTCAAGCGGGAGAGTGCCCATGCGGCGGGAGCACCCACGACCAATTGACCAGCCAACTGCGGAAATGTCTGCAGGCAGGTGTTCCAATAGGTGGTAAAGTATTCCGGTGTGTCCAGCAGCAGCTTGACAGCAGGTTCCAGCGTAGGGTAGCTGGGCAGCAGGGTCCACGCAGCCTGCCCGCTGCCGGAAAGCGCCGGGCCGATGGTCGCTGCCAGCTCCTCCGAGCCGGTCAGCGTGCCCATCAAAAGGAACCATAGCGGGAACCATACGAGCAGGACGAATGGGAAAAGCAGAATTTTTTTTAGAGCCGTTTTATGCATACCGCGATCACCGCCCCCAGCGCCCCTGCCATCAGGATTGCTGCGGCGCTCAGCCTTGGCAGATCCAGTGCCAGGAACCAGTTGTTGAACAAATGCTGCAATAAATAGATGCTTTTTTCCGGGTAGGCCCCGGCCACCAGATAGGCTTCGCGGAAAACTTTAAAGGTGTTCAGCAGACTCAGCACCAGCGTGACGGCCAGTGTGGGCAGCAGGTTGGGCAGGGTAATGGCTGTAAACTGCCGCCACCCACTGGCACCATCCACGGCAGCGGCCTCGTACAAGTCTGTGGAGATGCTGTCCAGCCCGCTGGACCAAAGGATGCTGTCATAGCCGATGTTTTTCCACAGATAAGTACCGACCAGCACCCAGAACGCAGCATCCGTGCCCATAAAGTCACAATGGGTGCCAAAAGTTCCGTTCACAAGGCCGTTTTGGGCAAACAATACTTTCCAGAGCAGTGCAAGGCTTGCCACCGGCAAAGCCATGGGCAGCAAAAAGGTCGTGCGGCAGACCTCGGCCCAGGAGGTATTTTTTAAGCCTTTCGCCCGTAGCGCCAAAGCCAGTGCCAGACTGAGCGCCAGCAGCAGCGGAACGCATACTCCGATAAACCGCACCGTATTTTCCACCGCCAGTCGGAACGCATCGTTGCCCAGTACCGCCGTATAGTTGGCAAGGCCCACAAAGTGTCGCCCCATCGTGTCGGTCACGCTGCGGCGCACCGTCTCCACAAAGGGGGCCAGCACAAACAGGGTGACACCGCACAGGCTGGGGGCCAGAAACAGCCAGGGCGTAGGGTCCGGGTGTTTGTTTTGTCTTTTCTGCATACAATTTTTTCCTGCAAAGCGATGCGCGGGGCAGCATGGCCGCTCCGCGCACCGATGTTACTTTTGTTCTGCCAGATACAGCGCCAGATCACTCTGCACACCCGCCACAGCGGCGGCCACGTCCTCGCTGCCGTCAATGATGGCCTGGGCATGGTTTATAAAGCTCTGCTGCAGCATCACCGGGAACAATACAGGTGTGGTGCAGTTGGCGTAGAAGGCATCCAGGTCGCCGACATACGCGCCGGTCACTTTACCCGTTTTTGCGCCGCTTACCGTCGCTTTGACGGCATCGAGTTTTTCCCGCAGGCAGTCCGCCCGCACCGTTGTACCATCGGAGCAATACTGGCTTTGCACATCGGTGCCGAAGAACGCAGCGGCCAGCCCCTTTGCGGCATCCGGATTTTTGCTGTTGGCATTCACGCCCACCAGTACCTGCGGGTTATAGGCACCCTGCGTCAGGCCGGGCATCGGGATCATATCCACGGGAACGGCCTCGGCATCCGCATCAAAAATATCGTTGGTGCGCGCCATTGCAATGACGGCGTAGGGGGTGGCAACATCCATCCAGCCGAATTTGGCGCGGCTGCAGGTGCTGTACTCGTCCTGCTGTGCATCGATGATGACAATGTCCGCGTTGTCGTAGCTCTGGGAAGATACACCGTCCATCTCGGTGTTGATATAGTCAGCCATGCCATAGTAGTCGGCAGTTGTTTTCACAAAGGTAAATATCTTGGTCAGGGCGTCTGCATCCAGTGCGCCGTCGTGCAGCAGGGCATTGGCACTGGAAGGCAGGAGCAGCTTCGCGAAGTCAACGCCGCTGGCCAGCGCCAGAGCATACTTCTGGTCATCGGGCAGAGCCGTGTAATATTCATCGCTGTACTGCTCGGTGTCGGGGCGGGGTGCAGCGGCCAGCACGGCGTCCTGCAGGTCGTTCAGGTCGGTCAGGCCGTCCAGCGTGCCCGCGTCACCACAGAGTGCCGGGACGATGAACCGCGCAGGCAGCACATAGGCCCTGCCATCGGTCATAAACGGATCGATGATATTGCTCTGCAGCGCATCCAGCGGCACGGTGTCACTCATGTCAGCCAGCATTCCCTTATTGATATAGGTCGTGTAGTCGACACGATCCAGAAGCAGCACATCAGGCCCTTCCCCGGCCAGCAGTTCGGTGTTCAGCTGGGTCAGCGCATCGTTGATGGCGGCGCTGACATCATCGGTGTCGGTCTGCACGGCGGTTTCAAAGGTAACGTCCACCTCGGGATTGGCTTTTTTGTAGGCGTTCACGGCCAGCCGCGCCGTGGCGGAATCCGCCAATGACCAGACGGTCAGCGTTGTGTCGGCATGGGTGGGCAGCGTTTCGTCATAGTGATAGAAATAGAGATCGCCGTTTCCGACGCTGTCGCCAAAGAGCAGGACCATAAAGTCCTCCGCCGCCGTGCGCAGCAGAGAGAACGGATAGTTGCTGGAAATGCTCATCGCTGTGCCCTCGGCAGGGACGACCTGCTCCGGCAGGGTGCCGCCGGGGGCCAGGCGGTAGATGCCGTCCGTGCAGGCGTAATAAGCCGCGCCGTCTGCGTCGCCGGTCAGCGCTTGAGAACTGGTCGCATTGGGGACCGGGTTCAGCAGCTCGGTGCTTGCGCCGGTGGCGGGGTCCAGGGCGTTCAGGATAATATCGCCGGTATTATTGTCAAAGCTCAGGTAAACAAGCTGGTTGCCGACTGTCGTGAGGGAGTTGAGGCTGTACGCCAGATCCTGCGGCAGTGCGGCGGTCGTAACACTGCCGTCAGTCAGGCTGACCTGCACAAAATCCACGGTGTCGCCGTTGGAGACAAAATCCAGCTTATCCCCCTGAAATACAGCTGTGTTGGGGTTGATGCCCTGCTTTACCGTGTCATCCTCTACAACGGTTTTGGTTCCGTCAGGTGCCTGCAGAACCAGCCCGGCATTCTCCCCGTCATAGGTGATAAGCGCCTGCTCACCGTCCGGCGCAACGAGGATCCACGTGACCATCGCATCGCCCACGTCAAACGCTGCAGGTTCCGATGTCCAGTTGGTTCCGTCAGTGCTGGTGCGGCGGGTGTAGTCTTCGATGCTGTCCTCCCCCACCTTGCCGGTGTACAGAACAATCGTTCCGTCCGCCAGCTGCGTCGGGTAAGAGATGAGCTGCTCACCGCCAAGGTCAACGCGGCTCTCGACCCAGCGGCCCATCTGGGTATCGGTGGTGTCTGCAGCGGTCAGGCTGGGAGTGGTGTCCTGCCTGGCGCAGCCTGCCAGACTCAAAATAAATGCCGTGCATAATCCGGCACTGATGATTCGTTTCATAAGTATGTGCCCTCCTTCATCGGGTGTAGCACCAGTATACCGCCCGAATCTTGAATTGTCCTTGAAAAAAGCTGCGGCTTTTCAAGACTGTTTCAAGGTTTGGGGTGTATACTAGAAAGGGAAAAGGAGAATTATGCCATGCGGATTTTATTGATCGAAGATGACCGCGCCCTTTGCACGGCGCTGCTGCCTGCCCTGCAAGCTGCGGGCTATACTGTAGATACCTGCCACGACGGCGCAGACGGCAAAGCCCTTTTGTGCGGCGGCGCATACGATGTCTGTGTACTGGACCGGATGCTGCCCGGGCTGGACGGTCTTAGCCTGCTGCGGGCCGCCCGCGCCAAGGGATGTACCACCCCGGTGTTAATGCTGACGGCCCTGTCCGGCATCAATGACCGGGTGGACGGCCTGGATGCCGGTGCAGACGATTACCTGGGCAAGCCCTTTGACACGCGGGAGCTTCTGGCCCGGCTGCGGGCACTAACCCGCCGCCCCGGCACCACTGCCGAATCTGCCATACGCTGCGGTGACGTGACGCTGGATGCCGCCCAACTGACCCTGAGCGGGCCAAAGGCCGCCTCTTCGCGGCATTCGCACTTTTCGCCGCTGTCCGCCCAACTGACCCTGAGCGGGCCAAAGGCCGCTGCGGCCCTGACCAAGAGGGAGGCCGATCTTTTAGAGGTACTGCTGCGCACACCGGGGCAGCTGCAGACCCGTGCGGTGCTTTTGGCGCGGGTTTGGGGACCACTGGCCGAAGTTGAGGACGCTAATCTGGACTGTTACATCCATTTTGTGCGGCGGCGGCTGAAAGCCGTAGGCAGTGCGGTAACGATCACCACCGTGCGCGGTAGCGGCTATAAGGCGGAGGTACCGCCATGCTGACTGCACTGCGCCGCCGTTTGACCCTGCTGATGACGGCGCTGACCTCGTTGGTGCTGGCAGGTGCGCTGGTCGTGACATGGAATTATGCCGCCGCCCAGTACAGGACCGCCGCGGAGACGCTGCTCACGCAGAACTTTTCTGCCATCGTTGACCGGCTGGACAGCGCCGACAGCGTAAGTGACGCTTGGCTGGCTGACCAGGAGCACAACAGCGGCTGCCTTTTGTTTTTGTGGGACAACGGTGCCGCGCTGCATTTTGCGGGCACCACGGGCAGCGCCGATGCCCGCAATGCGGTTGAACCTCTGTTAGAAGAAGGTTTGTCCCCCCTGCTGGACACAAGTCTGCATGACAGCAGCGGTGCCGTGCAGCGGCAAAGCGCGGTGTTCACGCTGAACGAATACCGCTGCCACGCAGCCTTGCTGCCGCGCGGCACAGCAGGCAGTTATCTGCTTGTGGCCGCTTTACAGGATATGGGCTTTGTACACCGTCATGCGGTCCAGACAGTTGTGCAGTATGGTGCGATCTGGTTCACTGGCACACTGCTGCTGGCGATCATCAGCTGGCGGCTGACCGGCAAAGCGCTGGCTCCGACGGCATTGGCCATGCGGCGGCAGAAGGAGTTCATCGCCGCAGCCGGGCACGAACTGCGCAGCCCGCTGGCCGTAGTAAAAGCAAGCCTGGACGCTGCGTGCCGCACTCCTGTGACTGAACGCGCCACCCTTTTGCGGAATGCCGAGCAGGAGACGGACCGTATGGCGCGGCTGGTGGAGGATCTGCTGGTGCTGGCCAACGGCGACTTGGATGCCTTGCCGGCCCATCTGCACCCCATCGCACCGGATAACCTCTGCCTAGAAGTATACGATGCGTTTTTCCCGTTGGCGCAGCAGCGCCAACACCCGTTAAGTCTGACCCTGCCGGAGGACAGCGTTCCTTCCATAGAGGCGGACCCGGACCGTGTAAAGCAGCTGCTGGCAATCCTGCTCAACAATGCGTTTGACCACACCCCCGCGGGCACCCCCGTGGAACTGTGCTTGACATACTGTGGGGAAAAAATCACCCTGGCCGTGCAAGACCACGGCCCCGGCATACCGGATGCCGAAAAAGCTCGGGTCTTTGACCGTTTTTACAGCGCTGATCCCAGCCGCACCGACAAGCACAATTTTGGCCTTGGTCTAAGCGTAGCCAAGGAACTAGCCCGGCTGCATCATGCAGACTTGACCGTGACCGACACCCCTGGCGGCGGGGCAAAATTTGCGGTGACTTTTGCGGCAAGGATATCTTAATGCTTGATTGACATCCATAACCGAAAGATGCATCAGCGAACCCTGCTGATGACTATGTACAATACATTAGACGGTGAGCAAACTCCCTAATGAAATCCATCATAGGTGGATTGTCGCCTTGAATTGTGAATGTCGTGTAAACAATTAGCACTTACTGTTGACCGACTGCTAATCTGTGGCGTATACTAGACTTACAGATTTATTCTGTACCAGCACCTTTACAACTGAATACACAGCATAACAGGTACTTTACTTTCCCGGTGGGGCGCACAGCAAGGTCAAGGCAGACCCTAACCCACGGCTGGGAGAGAACATAATGATACTCCAGATGCCCCACAGCTTCAGATGGGGTGACCGCGCAGGGGTTGTAAGCAGTAAGATCCTTGCAGAGTCAGTGTACGGTCGTCGTCAGCGGCTTGCCTGTTATGTTCCCATGTCTGGGGGCGAGCGGCAAATTAGACATTTTTTCTCAGCATTTATTTTGATGTACACGGTTTCTTTTATTTATTTTTATTATTTACATAACCGTGTAACTAACGCTAACATGCGTATTATTTGATTTTTAATGAATTCACATCAAAATTTGCGGGGAAAGTGTACCCTCACGCCCGGATAGAACAGAGAAAATATAGAAAGAGCCCGGAGGGCCTTACCAAATCGGTAAGGCCCTCCGGGCTCTTTTTTCTCTCCCGAAAAGTGTATTCAAGAGGGTTACACAAAACAACGCTGCGAATTCAGAAAGGGTGTGAGCCTATGACAAACGCAAAACAGACGAACTGTGCGAAATACGCACGCGGACCGCCGAAGTGAATCAGAACTGATTCACTTTGGGGTGATAAAACCGAAAAAGTGAATCAAATCTGATTCACTCCAACATCTCGCCCAAACAAGCCCCGTGTGGGGCGGCAGCTCCGCATCGCACACGGACGCGACATCACCCGCAAAACCGCCGTTTGGCGCGCTTGTGGGGCTGTGGGGCGGCGCGAGCCGTACAACTTACTACTGGAGAGTAAAACTTACTACACACAAAATCACGATAATATGAGATAATGTATATATCTTGAAATTGAAAGGATGATGCAAATGACTTTTACAAAACTTCCGAAAGCAATCACCGCAGAAGAACTCCTCTCCACGCCACTGCCGCCGGTCAAGTGGATCATTCCCGGTCTGCTCCCTGCCGGATTGGCGCTGTTTGCCGGTCCCAGCAAGGCAGGCAAAAGTTGGCTGACGCTGTGGCTCTGCTTACAGATTGCGCAGGGCAATCCTGTCTGGAATCGAGAAATAGAGCCATGCACCGTGATTTATTTCTCGTTGGAAGATACATTTAACCGTCTGCAAAATCGCATTTTCCAGCTTATCGACGGCGGCGATGCCCCAGAACGGCTGATTCTGCAAACCGAATGTCCGAGTATTGGGCAGGGATTGGAGGAACAAGTTGAGGCACTTGTCCACACATATCACGATGTTGGTCTAATCGTTATCGATACACTTCAAAAAGTGCGTCTAAGCGACGGAAACGGTGGAATGTATGCGAACGACTATAAGGAGGCAGGTGCATTGAAAAAGCTTGCTGACAAGTATGGCATCTGTATTTTGCTGATTCACCACTTGCGCAAGCAAACTGCATCCGACCCATTTGATCAGATTTCCGGCTCCACAGGTCTTATGGGCGTAGCCGATACAAGCTGGGTCATGCAGAGAAAACGCATGAGCCAGACCGCTGACATTCTGCTCACCGGGCGCGATATGGACGACAGAACGCTGCATTTGCGCGAAGAAAGCTGTGTTTGGACTTTAGAAGATGAGGAAACCGCAGAAGAACGGGAAATCAAGGCTGTGCCGGATTACCTGTGGAAAGCGGCAGAGTATATCGAAAGTGTCGGAAACTGGCAGGGAACGGCATCGGAATTGCTTGCAGAAGTGCATATCGAGGGAGTACAGCCGAATCAATTTACCTATAACATGGCCAAGTATTTCGATAAAGTGTTCGAGCCGAAAGGTATTCACTATAAAACCCATCGAAAGAACAAGGTTCGTCTTTTGAGCTTCTATGGTGACGATGGTGACGGTGGTGACGATGATATTGACATAA
>ERZ825896.2958-NODE-2958-length-15113-cov-3.683690_pt1 | contig 15113 bp, 16 predicted proteins | sample MGYA00519858_ERZ825896 | MGnify/ENA primary metagenome ERZ825896 (study PRJEB31778, sample SAMEA3449214) | human gut metagenome | biome: human gut; feature: human-associated habitat; material: faeces | place: United Kingdom | collected 2010/2012 ... | reverse complement strand
CTCCCTCTCAATGTACCTATGCGCCCTCTACCGCTTCGGCAATGGTCCTCTCCTTTGCCTCTTTTGCATGGCGGACCACATCGGCCTGGTTCCTGGGACTGCGGATGAGCACTCCCGCGCCCTGAACGCAGCCACCGTCACAGGCCATACCCTCGATAAAATTGCAATCCCCAAGTCCTCTGGCCGCCTTCATCAGCGCCGTTCTGCACTCTGAGATGCCGCTGCAGGCCGTTGGGCAGAGCGTGAACTGCTCCTCCGTCACCCCTCGCTCCTTGAGCGCCTGTGCCACCGCCGCCGATACGCCGCCGCTGTGTGCAAAGGAGCGTCCATAACCGCTGGCCTGGTCCAAAGGCGCCTCTTCCAAAGCCGTGATGTCGATATCCCGGGCCTCAAACAGGGGATACAGCTCCTCAAAGGTCAGGACACAGTCCACCGCTCCCATGGTCTTTCCCATCTGGAATTCTTTTTTCTTTGCCACACAGGGGCCAATAAACACAACCTTGCAGCCGGGATCCTTTTCTTTGAGCCACCGCCCTGTCATCACCATAGGGGACGGCGTCTGGGAGATCAGCTCCGCCTGTTCGGGGTAACACTTTTCCACATAGTCCACAAAGGCGGGACAGCAGGACGAGGCCAGTCTCCCCTTCTCCAGCAGCTCGCCGGCCTCCTCCTTTGCCACCATATCGGCGCCCAGCGCCACCTCCGCCACGCCGTAAAACCCCAGCTTTTTCAGCCCTGCCACTACCTGCCCCAGCGTGGCGGGCGCAAACTGCCCGGCGATGGATGGGGCAACGGCGGCGTAAACATGATAGCACCACCGCTCCGAGCCCTTAAGCATCTGGATGACGTCTACAAGAAAGGACTTATCCATAATGGCCCCAAAGGGACACTGGTAAATACAGGTGCCGCAGGAGATGCATTTAGCGGGATCGATGGCGGCCTTCTTGTCCGGTCCCATGGAGATGGCGTTTCCCTTGCAGCCCCGCTCACAGGGGCGCTGATTCTTTTCAATGGCCCCGTAAGGACAGGCGGAGAGACACTTGCCGCAGGTAATGCACTTGCTGTGGTCAATCTGCGCCCTGTGGTTCACCACTGAGATGGCCCCCTTTGGGCAGGTATGGACACAGCGGGTGGCTATACAGCCGCGGCAGGCAGGTCCCACAGTAATCTCCGTCACCGGACACTCATCGCACGCGATGGGCAGCACTTCAACCATGGCCGGATTTGACTTGTCGCCCCCCATGGCCAGCTTGACCCGCTGGCTGATAATGGCCCGCTCTTTATAAATACAGCAGCGCATCTTGGCCTCAGGGCCCGGAATGATCTGTTCTGGAATATCCAGAATCCCGGTCTGGAGCCGGTCCTCCCAGGCCAGACGGGCCACTGAGCGCAGCACATCAGCCTTCAGCTCCTGGACTCTGGTCTCAAATTCGCGCATGTCAGCGCCTCCTAATTTATCGTTAATTTTTTAACGATATGATTTTACACGATTCCACCCCCTCTGTCAATTCAAACTATTTGCCAGATTTGGCGGCATTGCTTTGACGACGGAAAAGTTTACACTGCACAGGCTAAATATCGCTTGCACATCGCAGCCTCCGCCAGGCCGGAGGACGGAATTTACTCTGACACAGCATCTCCTGTGCGGCTGATTTTTTGATAAAAGCGCAGCGCAACAACAAGCGAGATCGCATCGACAATGGGCTGAACGGCCATACAGCCGTATATCGGTATGATACCATCCATCAGAAACAGCAGCGGGATATCAAGCACACCCTTCCGCAGAATCGAACATATCAGGGATTCCTTGACCCTGCCCATCGCCTGAAACTGAATGATCATCGGATAGCACAGCGACATCAGCGGCATCGCCACCACCATAATCCTTAGGAAGGACGCGCTATAGGCAATGGTCGCCGCGTCTTCGATAAAAAAGCCCGCCAGGAGAGGTGCAAATATCTCATAGCACACCAGGCACAGTACAGAAAATCCAAAGGAGATCAAACAGCCGAAGCAGAACGCCTCATGTCTGCGTTTTTGATTGCCCGCCGCATAGTTATACGCCAGCAGCGGAAGCAGGCCGTTTGCCACCCCAATGGAGAAATAAAGCGGAAGCTGATCAAGCTTTTTTACAATGCCGAGTCCCGCAACCGCCTCCGTCTCATAGCCGGAAACAAACTTTGCCTGTGCCGCGACGGCAACCACGGTCAGAGCATACTGTACGGCTGAGGGAAACCCGATGGAGATAATTTTGAAAAGATAGCTGCGCATATATCTCAGGTTTTTCGGATGAATGGTAACCACACCCGCCCTGCGTTTTATGAAGATATAACACAAAAAATAGCCTGTTGCAATCAGGTTTGAGATAGCTGTTGCCATACCGGCTCCAGCGGCGCCGTACCCGAGAAAGCGCGGCAGAACGAACAGCGGATCAAGCACGATGTTTATAACGCCGCCCAGGGATACGCCCAGCGAGGCCGTTACCGCGCTGCCCTCAGCGCGCACGAGATTGGAGAGCAGCGTATTCAGGATGGTTGCCGGGCCGCCCGCGATAATCACCCACTTGGCATAGTCAAACGCAATTGCAAAAGTGCTCTCCGTCGCACCGCACAAATGCAGAATCGGATCGGCCAAAAGCCAAAAGATCAGCGAGAAGGCCGCCGCACTTGCAAGGCCTCCCCAAAACGAAATTGCTGAAATCCGCCTGGCCCGCTCAACTTTCCTCTGGCCCAGCGATCGGGCGATCATGCTGGCTCCCCCCACCCCAAACAGGTTGGATATGGCGGTCAGCATCACGAAGGAGGAAGAGACCACCGTAATGGCCGCAGTCTGGTTCGGGTCGTTGAGCATGCCGACAAAATAGGTATCCGCCAGATTGTAGATCAAAACGATCATCTGGCTTGCAATGGCAGGAACCGCCTGCCTGCACACCGCTTTTTTGACGGGCATCTTCTCAAAGACGAACGTCTTATCATAAGTACCGGACATCGCCTGGCTTCACCTCTCCATCGTATTTCACATTTTCATAGGCGATTTCCAGCAGAGAGACAAATGCCGCCTTCTCCTCCTGCGTCATCCCCCGCAGCAGCAGTCCGCCGGTTCTGATACAGTTTGCCGTCAATTTTTCCAAAAGAGAACGCCCATATTCGGTGGGAATTATCTTTTGGCACCGCCTGTCTTCCTGTGACTTCTCAAGTGTCAGAAAGCCCTTTTCGGCCAAACGGGAGACAATCCCCTGCGCCGTCTGATGCGTAGTGCCCAAGTGCGCCTTCAAGTCCTTGATGGTCGCCCCCTCATTTGCCAGAAAAAATTTCATACTGTCTGCCTGGGAGGCAGTCAGCCCGAGCACCTCCAGGTGGCGGTTTCTGTTTTTAATGATGGTATTGGCAAGCTTGAGTACCAGCCGCCCCACATCGCTTTCAAGCTCCATCTTTCCCTCCCAAAATATACAGCATGCTTTATATAGGATACAGCTTCCCGCACCTGCTGTCAATGGTACATCTGCCTGCTAGGCGGCCGCTCCTGTATCCTGCGGCACACCTAAATAGCGAGGGCGCCCGGACCCTTGTCCGGACGCCCTCCTTTAAGTTATATGTGCACAGCTGCTGTTGGGAATGTTCGTCTTCTGTGGAAGCGATCGCCTCTTTACAATTCCTCATTTTGAAAAATCAGTTTGTATCCGCCGCTTTCCACAGCATATACGCCATCCAAATCCTCGTCGGCCATCGCTCCGGCCTCAAACGGCAGGCTGAAGCGGACGCAGGTTCCGCAGGAGGCCGACAGTTTTCTGGGCACAGGGGCCAGTATCGGGTCATCCCCCAGCCCCTTCAGCCGTCTCTGAAAGGTAATGGCCCCCAGATGGGTATGAAATGTGGCGACCTGCTCCATCAGGAGATGACCAGCTCGAAGTCTTCTCCCAGCGCCCTGCTCTCCACCTTGTAACCCGCATTGACGGCAAAACGGGTGATATTTTGGAGCGGGGTCGCACTGTCCACCAGCACCTTGAGGGGAAGCCCGTTCTTGATGGCGTTCTTGGTCATCAGTACAGGCTCCGGACAGGAATAGCCTCTGGCATCGATCTCATTCATGTTCCTACCTCCTTACGCCTTTTTGCGGTTCAAGCTGAATCCGCCCAGAGCGGCTACTACAATCAGGCCAATGATGACAGCCACCTTGCCGTTGAAAGTAGGGCCGTCCGCGGAAGAGGCCAGCCCAAAATTGTGGCAGAAGGCGGCCCCTACTACCATGCCCAGCACAGCCATAGAGGAGTCGCTGTTGCCGCTGCCCGCCAGAATCAGCTGGCGCAGCGGGCAGCCTCCCAGCAGGACCGATCCGAGGCCTACCAAAGCCATCCCTAGGAAGTTCCATACTCCGTCGGTGTGAGCCACCGGCTGCCCGGCAAAGCCGGGGTTGAATGCGCCAACGATCAGATTGCCAATCAGCACCGCTACAAAAATAGCTGCAAAGCCCATCAGCAGGTGCCAATCCTTGAACATCATGGCGTCCCGAATGCCGCCCACCATGCACAGGCGGCTGCGCTGGGCCAGCGCGCCCACCACCAGGCCGGCCACCAGGGCCATAGCCAAAGGCGCCCGCATAGAGCCGGGACCGCTTTCCGAGAAGAAAATAAACGCGGGGGCGGCGCATACCAGCACCAGCAGCGCCACGGAAACCGCCGGCATCAGTGCGCCCTCAATCTTGGCCTGGGGCTGAGACTTTTTCAGCGTAAACCCTTTTTTCAGGAAGAGCGTACCTACAAAAATACCGACAATAAAGCCTACCAGACCAATAATGGCATTGCCGTCTCCGCCGCCCAGGCGAATCACCATTCTCAGCGGACAGCCCAGGAACATCAGCGCCCCCACCATCACGCAAAAGCCCAGTACGAAGCGGATCATCGGCGAAGAGCCGCCGCGGACCTTGAACTCCTTGCCCGCCAGCGCCATCACCATCGCGCCCAGTACCAGGCCGATGATTTCAGGGCGGATGTACTGGACAACTTCGGCCCGGTGGAGTCCCACGCCGCCCGCAATGTCCCGCAGGAAGCAGGCGATACAGAAGCCCATATTGGCCGGGTTGCCAAAGGCCACCAGCATAACTGCGACGGCGCCAACAATTAGGCCCGACAAAATGATTAAAATATGCTCTTTTCCCCTTGCCATGTCAAATTCCTCCCTTTTTTCACACATTTATACTGGTTTTATTGTATCGTATAACTTCCAAAATTTGAAATATGAATTTATAATAATGTCCCCTGTTTTATTATTAAAATAAATAGCGTCACTGCCGGTGCGCTGTGGCTTGAACTTGGCGGCCTAATATAGTACAATGGGGCCGGCTAAGGCCTGATAACCTGATAAAAAGCAGGCAATCCGGACGGCCGCGGCCCATCGTGCCAAACATGCTGCATGGAGGAATCACTATGGCAGACCTGCCCAATCCAAATGTCGTCTTTCCCAATGAATATCATACCTCCTGCTTTCTGAAGAACGTGATCACCGCGCCCAACATCCTGGTCGGCGATTATACCTATTATGACGACCCAGTGGATCCCACCCGCTTTGAGGCCAACAACGTGCTGTTTAACTACCCGGAGTTTGGAGACCGGCTGATCATCGGAAAATTCTGTGCCATTGCCAGCGGGACGCAGTTCATCATGGGTCCGGCAAACCACCGCATGAGCAGCGTAACCACATACCCCTTTCATGTCTTCGGCGGGCTCTGGGCCGCGCGTACGCCTCCTCACCTGGAGCAGCTTCCCTTCAAGGGGGATACCGTCGTCGGCAGCGATGTCTGGATTGGCCGCAACAGCGTCATTTTGCCGGGCGTCAAAATCGGCGACGGGGCGATTATTGCCGCCCACTCTCTGGTGGCCGGGAATGTGGCCCCCTATACCATTGTGGGCGGAAATCCCGCCAGGCTCATCCGGGAGCGCTTCGACGATGAATTGACCGCACTGCTGTTGGAACTGAAGTGGTGGGATCTCTGTGCGGACGAGATCGCGGATCTGCTCCCCCTGCTGTGCAGCCCAGACCTGGAACAGGTACGGCAGGTCCTGCGCCGACGCTGTAGGAGGCAGATTCAACCATCCGAAGATAAGTAAAAAGCAGCCGATCCAATGGATCGGCTGCTTTCTATTTAACCCGGATCAGCGGGCCGCCCGTCTCCAGCGCCCGCCCTATGGCGGCTGCGGATACCCCGCCGTCCTTCAGCCTGGCCAGCAGCTCCGCCGCCCGCTCTTCCGGGACGGCAATGAGCAGCCCTCCGGCCGTCTGGGGATCGAAGAGCACATCGGTCAGCGCCAGGGAAACCCCGGCTCCGATCTCGGCGCTGTCCCCCACAAAGTCCCGGTTGCGGTAGGCCCCGCCGGGGATAATGCCCTCCCGGGCCAGCTCCAGGGCCTTCGGAACAACGGGAATCTCCTGAGACCACAGCTCCACCGAGACGCCGCTCCCCTGTGCCAGCTCCTTTATATGGCCCATAAGGCCAAACCCGGTTACATCCGTGCACGCATTGGGCCTGGCCGGCATCATGGCGGCCTGCGCCGGCCGGTTGAGGCTGGCCATCAGCTCCACCATGCTCCGGTACTCCGCCTCGCTGAGCAGCTCTGCTTTGGCCCCGGTGGTGAGAATTCCGGTTCCCAGCGCCTTGGTAAGCACCAGCAGGTCTCCCGGCCGCGCCCCGCTGTTGGTCAAAATATCCTCCGGTCTGGCAAATCCGGTGACACACATCCCGTACTTCGGCTCCTGATCCTCAATGGAGTGTCCCCCTGCGATCACCGCTCCGGCCTCCACCGCCTTGTCGGCGCCTCCGGCCAGAATGGCCCCCGCCACCTCCGCGCCCAGACAGGAGGGGATGGCCAGCAGGTTCATTGCCAATTTGGGCACTCCTCCCATGGCATAGACGTCCGAGAGGGCGTTGGAGGCGGCGATCCGCCCAAAATCATATGGGTCGTCCACCACCGGCGGGAAAAAATCCACCGTCTGGATCAACGCCGTATCGGCGCTTACCCGATAGACGGCAGCGTCGTCGCTGGAGTCAAACCCAACCATCAAGTTGGGGTCTTCTGTCCGGGGCAGACCGGACAATACGTGTTTCAGGACACCCGGTCCCAGCTTTGCTCCTCACCCGCCGGCTGTCGTCATGGCGGTCAGCCTGATCTGATCTGACGGCATTGGTGTCCCTCCTTTCTGCTCTGTTTTTCTCAGTCTACCCCAAATCGCTCCAAAAGGCAACCGCAAATCGCACCAGAGCCCCCTCTGCCGCATACGCTGTGAATGAGAAACAAACGCAATGGAGGGTCATTTATGGCAGCGGAAGCACAGGTTCAATTTTTTCTCGGGGCCAATGCCCCCACGGGATTCTACTCCCTTTACGATCAGCTTATAGACCCCGCCGAGGCGGAGGATATCTATATTTTAAAGGGCGGCCCCGGCTGCGGAAAATCTTCTTTGATGAAGCGCGTCGGCGGCGCCCTGGAGGAGCGCGGCCTGGCCGCAGAGTACATCCCCTGCTCCGGAGACCCGGACTCTCTGGACGCGGTGGTCTTTCCTTCCCTCAAAGCCGCCATTGTGGACGGCACAGCCCCCCATGTGGTAGAGCCCAAATACCCCGGCGCGGTGGAGTGCTACGTCAATTTGGGCGACTGTTATGACAAAGCCGCGCTGGCCCGAATCAAGCCTGAAATTATCTCCTGTATGACGGGCTATAAAGGCTGCTATACTCGGGCCTACCGCTGTCTCAACGCAGCGGCTCAAATCGGTGAAGATATGCGCGCCCTGCTGAGCACTCCGGCCCTGGAGGCCAAGGCGGCCAAGCGGGTGAAGGGCATCCTGGCCCGGGAAGTCAAAAAGAGCGGCAGCGAACCGGGCAAGGCGGTGCAGCGCTTTCTGGGCGCCATTACCTGGAAGGGCCCCCTGTGCCTTTTCGATACCGCCGACGCCCTGTGCAGGCGGATCTATGAGCTCTCCGACACCTATGGCCTGGCCCACACCATGCTGACCCATCTGGCCGCCGGGGCTATGGCCGCCGGATACGACGTCATCGTCTGCCCCGCCCTCATGGCTCCGGACCGGATCGAGCACCTGCTTATCCCCGCCCTGTCCCTGGGCTTCGTCACCTCCACCCCCGCCCTGCCCTATGGCAAGCGCCCCTACCGGCGCATCCGCATGGACGCCATGGCCGACCCGGAGGCGCTGCGCCGGAACCGGGCCCGGCTGCGCTTCTCCCGCAAGGTCTCCGCCGCTCTGGTGGAGGAGGCCGTGGAATCCCTCGCCCAGGCCAAGTCCATGCACGACGGCCTGGAGGCGCTCTACAATCCCCATGTTGACTTCGCTCGTGTCTACCGCACTGCGGACGACCTCGCCGCCGCGCTGCTTGCGCGGGCATGACCAAACTGCCGGAACAGCGGCGGGAATGCCTCCCGCCGCTGTTCCGGCTTATCTGCCTTATGCGCGCTCCAGGTTCTCCTGGGCGGGGTTGTCAATCAGCCTCCCCAGGGGATCGAAGCGGGATCCATGGCAGGGACAGTCCCAGGATTTCTCGTCCGGGTTCCACTCCAGCTGACATCCCAGATGAGGACAGCGGGTGGAGACCATAAAAATCTCCCCATCCTCATTTTTATAGACCCCCACCTTCTCCCCGTCGCAGTCCACCACGCCGCCGTGGCCGGGCGGCAGAGCGTCCAGATCGGCCCGGGGCGGCGAAAAGATCTGCCGGGAGAGGCCTTTGACCGTCTGTTTTCCGTCTTCCCACAGATTCTGTGCCGAGGCCGCCAGATGGAAGCGTCCGGGGTCGAAGACGGCGGCGTCCGGATTTTCCCGCCCGGTAATCAGATCGCTGATGACCATAGCGGCCACCATGGAGCTGGTCATGCCCCACTTCTGAAAGCCGGTGGCCACATACCAGTCCGGCTCGGAAGCGGCGGCGTAGCGGCCGATATAGGGCACGCCGTCCAGGGTCATGCAGTCCTGGGCCGACCAGTGGGCCACCTCCCTGCTCTTCGGGAAGAGCCGTTCCCCCTGTTCCCGCAGCGCCCTGTAGCGGCCACCGGCCGAGTTTTCTCCCGTGCGGTGGTTCTCTCCCCCCAGCAGAAGGCAGGATCCCACATTTCGGAAGGAGAGCGCACCGGGATCGGTGCCCCGGTACATGCCGTCCAGCTCCGCGGCGCCCTCCAGAGCGATGACATAGCTGCGCTCCTGGTGCTGCCGCAGGAAGTAGTAGCCGGGGAAGTTGACAAAGGGGTAGTGTGTCGCAAAAACAACATGCCTGGCCTCCACCGTCCCCTGTTCCGTCTCAATGCGGCCCCCCGCAACCTTGAGGACACGGGTGTCCTCGTAGACCGTCAGGTTCCGGGCCGCCCCCTCCAGAAAGCGGAGGGGGTGGAACTGGGCCTGTCTGTTGAAGCGAACCGCACCCTTTACGGGGAAGGGCAGGGAGGTCTCCCCGGTAAACGCGGCGTCAATCCCCAGAGAGGCCGCGGCACGGGCCTCCTCCCGCACCGCGTCGTCCGTCACAGTGGAATAGAGATAGGCTGGCCGATCTTCAAACGCGCAGTCGATGCCCTCCGCCTCCACCACGCGGCGGTATTCCTCAATGGCCCTGGTGTTGGCGCGGGCGTACTGCCGGGCCGCCTCCTCACCCAGGGTCTCAATAAGCTTGGCATAGATGAGCCCGTGCTGGGCGGTAATCTTGGCGGTGGTGTTTTTGGTCTGGCCGCTGCCCAGGCGGCGGGCCTCCAGCACCACGGCCTCCACGCCCTTCTGCCGGAGCTGCCAGGCCGTAAGCACGCCGGCCATACCGCCGCCAATGACGGCCGCCTCCACCTTTAAATCTCCCTCCAGCCGGGGGCGGGCGGGAATCTCTGCGGTTTTACTCCAGATGGATTCCATAGTTATGCATCACCTCTGCCTACAGGATTTGCACAACCAGGGGAAAATAACCGGCGCGGCGGGACCAAGTCTTATTTGAACGGCAGAGCGACGCCGTCCCGGCGAAAAGGGGCCCGTTTTCGAGGCATATTGAGCCGTTTCAGCCGGTCCTATATGATACGGTACCACCACTGGATGCTGTCATAGCTCGCTTCCTCATAGACGGGGCTGAAACGCTCCAACCAGGCCGTCATGCAGTGGAGAAGGGCGTTAAGGGGCGGCATCGGCCGTTCGGGATACAGTATCTCCAACATCTGAAAGTGCTCCGGGCAGAACCTCCGTCCCCGGTTGACCGCCGTCCAGATTCTGCGTTGCACCGACGTGGAATCCACTCCGTACTGGTCCGCCACCAGCGAGCAGATCTCTTTCTTGAACGGCCCGCCCCTCTGGATGAGTTCCAGGGCCGCCTGCAAATAGAGGCGGCCTTTGCGGTTTCTGGGAATACACAGCCACGACAGCAGAAGAGCAATTTTGTTTTCCTTGCGATAGAAAAAGAGCTTTCCCATGGTATCACTCCTTTTCTCCATTTTATATATTAATAATATATATGTCAACATAAAACACATATTATTAAGGAATCCTGCCCATCATACTTCTATAGTAAAATAGTACTGATAGGCGGTGATACATTTGGAGTGGTGCCCGGAAATTGTGGCAGAACGAATTGCCTACCTGCGCAATAGAAAAGGAGTTTCTGCTCTACAGATGAGCAGAGCACTCAGCCAAAGCGATTCTTATATCAACAAAGTAGAAAACCACGAAATCGTACCTCCGTTTCCGTCGTTCTTTGCTATCTGCAAGTATCTGAATATTGAGCCATCTGACTTTTTTGACCTTAATCAGCGCTTTCCTGAAAAGCTTATTCCTCTCATTGCGGATCTAGAGTGTCTGGATGAAGAAGAATTGAATCATATCGCCGCTATCGTAAAGAGTATGAAAAAATAGCGCGGACCGCCGGCGCCTGCCGGCAGTCCGCGTCTCTTTTTCCCTGCCGCCGCACGCTCCTCTGTCCGGCTCCCCATTGACAGGCCGGCCGGCCGGCCCGTATAATGGGGCCAAAAGGGGGGTGGAGCCGTGCTGAGGGAACATATCGGCGGGAGCCGGGTGGTCACCGTCATCGGCCTGTGCAAAAACGCGGGCAAGACCTCCGCCCTGCGCCGGCTGATGGCCGAGCTGGAGGGCGAAGTTCTGGGCCTCACCTCGGTGGGCCGGGACGGCGAGGCCACTGATTTGGTCACCGGCACTGAAAAGCCCGAGCTGTATATCAAGGCGGGCGACCTCTTCGCCACCGCCCGGGGAATGCTCCCCCTCTGCGACGCCACCTGTGCCGTGGAGGCGCTCACCGGCGTTATGACCCCGCTGGGGGAGGTGGCGGTCCTCCGTGCCCGCTCCGACGGCTTTGTTCAGCTGGCCGGCCCCTCGGCCGCCGGGCAGCTTCTCCCACTCTCCGACACCTTTTTCCGGCTGGGGGCGGCCCGGGTGCTCATCGACGGGGCGGCGGGACGCAAGTCCCTGGCCGGGGCCGGGGCGGCGGGCTGCACCGTGCTGTGCGCCGGGGCCTCCCTGGACCGGGATATGGAGGCGGTGGTGGCCGAGACCGCCCATACCTGCGCCCTCTTCGCATCCCGCCCCCCGGAGCACCCCGGCCTCCGCGCAGCGCTGGAGGGGGCGCAGGCGCGCTTCGCCCTCTTTACGCCGGAGGGGACCCCGCTGGAACTCCCCGTGGACGAGAGTGGAATCCCCCGCTGGGCCAAGCTTCCCCGCCGCCCCTGCGCCCTGTGGGCGGGGGGCGCGGTCACCGATCCGCTGCTGAAGACCCTGGCCCGCCGGGGGGCCCCCATCACTCTGATCACCGAGGACCCCACCCACGTGCTGGCCGGGCGGGAGGCGGCGGCCCTCTTCGCCCGCTCCGGCGGAACCCTGGCGGTGCGCCGGACGCTGACCATCGCCGCCGTGTGCGCAAACCCCTGGTCGGCCTACGGCTGGCACTTTGACCCGGCCGCGTTTCGCTCCGCGCTGCGCGCGGCCGTTTCCCTGCCCGTTGTGGACGTGCGGGAGGAGGTATGCTGAGATGGAAGTGACACAGGATCTGCGGGAACGCGCCGGCCTCCAGTGGGTGCTGGACCGGCTCACCCCCCTCTCCCCCTTTGGGAGGGCGGCCGCCCGGTCCCTCCGGTGGTACGGCCCCGGCGAAGAGGCGGCCCTGGAGGCGGAGCTCTCCAACGTGGAGCAGGCCCTTCCCCTTTGGGCGGAGAATCCCCCGCATTTTCGGGCTATGACACGATGCCTCCCCCTGTTCCACGACATTCGGGGATCTCTGGACCGCGAGGCGGACAGTCCCTTCGATCTGGTAGAGCTCTTTGAGCTCAAGCACTTTCTGCTCACTCTGGAGCAGATCTCCGCGGCCTATGGGGCGCTGCGGCCCTTTTCCGGCGTCACCCTCATCCCTATGGAGGAAGCGCTGGATCTGCTGGACCCCTCGGGGCGGCGGCTTCCCGCCTTCGCCATCGAGGACGCCTGTCACCCGGACCTCCCTGCTCTGCGCCGTGAGAAGGCGGCGGTAGAGGCACAGATCCGGGCCGCCTCCGGAGCGGACCGCCCCGCCCTGCTGGAGCGCCGCCGGGTGCTGGCGGTGCGGGAGGAGGCCCTGGAGCTGGAGGTCCGGCGGGCGCTGACCGGGCGGCTGATGGCGCTGCGGGGCGTGTTTCTCTCCAATATGGAGGCGCTGGGCCGCCTGGACCTGATTCTGGCCAAGGCCCTGCTGGCACGGCGGCAGGGCTGTATCCGCCCCGTGCTCCGCAGGGACGGGCGCGCCGTCCTCCGCGGGCTGCGCCATCCCCAGGTGGCCGCCGATCTGGAGGCCCGGGGGGAGGCGTTCACCCCCGTGGACATCGACCTGAGCCGGGGCTGCACCGTGATCACCGGGGCCAACATGGGGGGCAAGACGGTCTCCCTCCGGGCGGTCACCCTCTCCCTTCTGCTGTGCCAGTGCGGCTTCTTCGTCTTTGCGGCGCGGGCGGAGTTGCCCCTCTTCCACCGGGCGGCCCTTATCCTGGCCGACAGCGGGCCGGGGAGCGGCGGGCTGTCCTCCTTCGGCGGGGAGGTCCACGCCCTGGACGCCCTGCTGCGGGAGAGCCGGGGGACCTTCTTCTTTCTCGCGCTGGATGAGTTCGCCCGGGGCACCAATCCCCAGGAGGGGGCCGCCCTGGCCAGAACCCTGGTCCAATATCTCAACGGCCTGCACTGCGTGGCCCTGATGACCACGCACTACGACGGGGTGTCCGACGCGGCACGCGCCCATTATCAGGTGGCCGGACTGGTGCGGGAGATCTCCGGCGACGAGGGAGACGACCCCCGGACGCGCATCGCCCGGCGGATGGATTACCGCCTCCTGCCAGCTCCGCCCGGGGCCCCCTGCCCCCGGGACGCCCTGCGGGTTTGCCGCCTGCTGGATCTGGACGCCAACCTTTTGTCTCTCTTTTCAGAAAATAGTTGACAATTTGAAAAGCTGTGTTATAATGGATTTTAGTAAAAATGAATAATATGCATGAATAGAGGTGCGGCGCGCAAGGTAGCAGGGGCATGGAAAGGATGGACGGGTCCGAGGGCTCCTGTGAATGTGCGTGCCGCCGAAGGGGGACTGGGCTCGTCCGTCCCTCCCCCTGAGACGCAGGCCCAGCGCCTGCGGATTGTCATGAGTCACATGAAGCGCTATTTATGTCCAGGGGCTTTGCCCTTGGACATAAATAGCGTTTTTTGTTGCATGTTGCGCTATTCGTTCTCTCTGTCGGGAGAACGGGTGGCGCACAATGTTTTTAAGGGGGTAATCACCATGGAAAAAGTTCTGATCCGGGTCCGCATGGGAGCGGAGGACGCCCATTACGGCGGCAATCTGGTGGACGGAGCCCATATGCTCCACCTCTTCGGCGACGTGGCCACCGAGCTGCTCATCCGCAGCGACGGAGACGAGGGGCTCTTCTGTGCCTATGACAATGTGGAATTCCTGGCTCCGGTGTATGCCGGCGACTTTATTGAGGCCGTGGGGGAGATCACTCACATGGGCAACACCTCCCGCAAGATGACCTTCGAGGCCCGCAAGGTCATCGCGCCCCGGCCTGACCTCAGCGACTCGGCCTGCGACGTGCTCTCCGAGCCCGTCGTCGTCTGCCGCGCCAGCGGCACCTGCGTGGTACCCAAGGACAAGCAGAGGGGCCCGCAGGGCTGATCCACGCTCCGCTTACTTCACTCCCCCCTTCCCCGCCCCGCCCGCCGGCGCCGTCCGGCCGGGCGGGATCAGCGGGGTACCAACGAAAGGAGGCCGATTTCCCATGGAAAAGCTCATCATTACCGCCGCTATCTGCGGCGCGGAGGTCACCAAGGAACAAAACCCCGCCGTCCCATACACCGTGGAGGAGATGGTACGGGAGGCCAGGAGCGCCTTCGAGGCGGGGGCCGCCGTCATCCACGTCCACGTGCGCTGGGACGACGGCACTCCCACCCAGGATCGGGAGCGCTTCCGTGTTGTGATGGACGCCATTAAGGCCGCCTGCCCCGGCGTCATTCTCATCCCCTCCACCGGCGGGGCGGTGGGCATGACCGCCGAGGAGCGGCTGCAGCCCACCGAGCTCTTCCCCGAGATGGCCACTCTGGACTGCGGCACCTGCAACTTTGGGGACGAGGTCTTTGAGAACACCATGCCCACCATGCGGGCCTTTGGCGCCCGGATGCTGGAGAACCATATCAAGCCCGAATACGAGTGCTTTGAGAAAGGGCATCTGGACACCATCCTCACCATGGCGAAGAAGGGCCAGGTCCCCGGCCACCCCATGCAGTTTAACTTCGTGCTGGGTGTCCCGGGCTGTACCCCCGCCACGGTGGAAGATCTGGTGTGGCTGGTGAAGTCCATCCCGGCCGGCTCCACCTGGACCGCCACCGGCATTGGCCGGCACGCTTTCACCCTGGCCGCCGCCGCCATCGCCATGGGCGGCAATGTCCGGGTGGGCTTCGAGGACAATCTGAATTTGGCCCGCGGCGTCCCCGCCAGGAACAATGGAGAGCTGGTGGCCAAGGTGGTCCGCCTCGCCGGGGAGCTGGGGCGGGAGATCGCCACTCCCGACGAGGCCCGCGCCATTCTCTCCCTGGGCTGACAGCCTCACGCTTTCGGGAGCGGCAGGGGCGCCGCCC
>ERZ825896.2947-NODE-2947-length-15162-cov-3.790097_pt1 | contig 15162 bp, 13 predicted proteins | sample MGYA00519858_ERZ825896 | MGnify/ENA primary metagenome ERZ825896 (study PRJEB31778, sample SAMEA3449214) | human gut metagenome | biome: human gut; feature: human-associated habitat; material: faeces | place: United Kingdom | collected 2010/2012 ... | reverse complement strand
CCATAGCAGGATCCTTAGGCCGTCCCACAAAGTAAGTGTCGGCAAAGTTGTAGATCACCGTGATGAGCTGTCCCAGGATCGTCGGCAGCGCCAGCGTCAGCACCGCCCGGATGGCCGGCAGCTCTACAAAAACCCGGCGCTCCCGGGGGCTGAGCTCCTGCTTAACCTGTCTCACGTCTCTTTCTCCTCCCCCACTCCGCGCTGTGCGTTCTCCTCCAGGCTGTGAATCCATGCGATGTATCCCCGAATCAAAAAGCGAAAGCTCTCGTCGGTGCGAACCCCCCTGCCGGTATTGTAGCCCGCCGACTCCAGCACCGCAAAGCCATGGAGGGCGCTTCGCAGGCAGCGTGAGAAATGGACGGCGTCCGCCTCGTCCACAGCGTACTGATGGACCGTATTGCGCACTACCCGGAGGCCCTGTCTCCCTATCTCTCCCAGCTCCTCCCCCTTGGCCGGATCCAGAGTAGGCAGGCCGATGATGGCCCGGTAGAGCTCATAGTCCTCTTTTACAAACTGGGCATAGGCATAGGCCAGCGCCTCCAGAGCCTCGTCCCTCCGCTTCCCCTCTGTCGCCCGCTCCAGCGTGTCATTGAGCTTATTCATTGCCAGCCTGCCGACCTCTCGGTTGATATCCTCCACGCTGTCAATGTGGTTGTAGAGGGAGGCCGCCTTCACATTCAGCCGCAGGGCCAGTTCCCGCACGGAAAACTTGTTGTATCCCTTCTCCTCCACCAGTCTGGACGCCGTCTCGGCGATCATCTCCAGCGTTAATCCTTTTCCCTTCATGCGCTCCTCCTTGTATCTCTTTGCCTCTATTTTAAACTAACGCCGTTAGTTCGTCAATGCTCAATCCACAAACCCCGAGGGGGACGTCCAGAAAAACAGCCTTACCCCGCTTCTCAGGCAAAAACGCCATAAAATCAGCACCTGCGCAAGTAGTCATGGTTGCCTTATGCCGCAAGTTCGAGTATAATAGATTTATTACGACTTTTTTCCAGTGCCCCGACGCGAGACAGGAGGACGCCGGAATGAACCGATTGCCGTTGATTGGCCCCCTGCTTCCAGCCGCCGCGCTGCTCCTTGTTCTGTCGGCCTGCGGCGGGACGGCGGAGAGCGCCGCCCCCTGCCTGATGGACACTGCGCAGGCCAAGGTGGAGCAGATGGACAGCCTGGACGCCCGCATGGTCACCGAGCTGGATATTGAGACCGGCGGCGGCACCATTGAGACCACCACCACTGTGGATATGACCTGCTTCCGGGAACCCGTACGCACGAAGGCCCAGATGCGCATGGATGTGGAGATGTCCATCAATATGGGCAAGGTGGACAGTGCTTACATGTCTGTCTATGCGGAGGCTGGCGAGGACGGCGCAGGGCAGCTCTACCTCAGCGACGGCACCAATTGGTATGTGCAGAGCGCCGGAGCCGAGGAGCTCTCCCTGTACGACGCCCAAAACAGTCTGAGCCTCTGCATCAGCTGCGGCAGCGGCCTTACTCCGGCGGGCCAGGAAGAGATTGACGGCGTTCAGACCGTCAAATATACCGGCGCCATCACCGCCGGAGACACTATGCGGGAGATCCTGCTCTCCGCCGGCATGGCCGACGCCCTGGACGCCCTGGACGCCGCGGGAACCAGCGGCCGGCAGGCGGAGGAGCTGTTGGTCCGCCTGGGGGAGATCCCGGTCTCCCTCTGGATCGACCAGACCACCTCCTACCCCGTCCGATACGAGATGGAGCTGACCGCCCTGATGAACGCCATCGCAGGGCATCTGGCTGAAGCCGCCGAAGCGGAGGGCCCGGAGGTATGCTACACCAAGACCTCCGTGGTCATGACCTGTTCCAACTTTAACCAGGCCGCCGAATTTACCATTCCAGAAGCCGTGTATATGGCGGGGTAGGGCCGCGGCCTTACCCTTGAAAAAGCGGGGCCGCCGGAATCATCCGGCGGCCCCGCTCAGGTTTTCGGCCATCAAAGCGAAGGCCTCTGTTCCGCTGAGCAGCGCAGGCATAACGGCGCTGCTCAGCAGTTTCCCGTATAGACATACCTCAGTCTCTGCCGGGCAACCTCCGCCAGGCGGTATACCGCCGCCGTCGGGGTGGGGATCCGATCCGCCATACGGTGGCGGGGATAGAAGCGGGAGACGTGGAGCGGGATATCCGGATTCAAGCCGGCCAGCCAGGAGGACAGGGCCTCCATCTCCGTCTCCCCGTCGTTCTCCCCCGGTACGATCAGGGTCGTGACCTCCAGGTGGCAGGGGGAGTCCACCGCCAATGCGATATTCCCCTTTACGGTCTCCAGATCGCCCCCCAGGCGGCCATACCACGCCTGGTGAAAGCCCTTCAGGTCAATATTGGCCGCGTCTATCCAGGGCAGCAGGGCGGCAAAGCGCTCCGCCGAAATGCAGCCGTTGCTGACCAGCACGTTCTCCATTCCCCGCGCCCGCACCTCTTTCGCGCAGTCCAGCACATATTCATAGCCCACCAGGGGCTCATTATAGGTATAGGCCACGCCGAGGTTCCCCCGGGGAATCAGCGCCTGAGCCTGCTGGGCCAGCTCCGCCGGCGAGAGATACCGGGTGGGGACCTCCTCCCCCGCGGCGGCGATCTCCGCGTTCTGGCAAAAGGGGCAGGAGAGGTTACAGCCGTAGCTTCCCACCGAGAGCACGGCCTGTCCCGGGCGGAAGCGGCGCAGCGGCTTTTTCTCTACCGGATCCAGCGCCAGGGCGGTCACCCGGCCATAGTTGGCGCAGACCACGGCGCCGCCCCGGTTTTCCCGGGCCCTGCATCGCCCCCGCTGCCCCTCCTCCAGCGCGCAGCGGTGCGGACAGAGGGTACAGACCGCCCTACCCGTGGCGCACCACCTCAAAGCGCTCCATGGTATAGGAGGAATCGACGTCGATCCCGGCCTTCTGGCAGGCGATCTCCAGCTGCTGCTCCACGGTCTCCACGCCGTCCAGGTTGGGCAGGAGGAGCCCCCGGCGTCTGCCGCCGGTGACCACGACGCCGTAGCGCTTGGGATCCAGATCCTCCCTGCTGTAAACGGTCTCGGAGACGCCCAGCACATCCACGCTGTAGGTCAGCGTCACCAGCTCCTCCTTGCGCACCGGCGGGAAGCGGTTGTCCTCATGCCCGGCCGCGACGGCGTTGCGCAGGATCTCCTCCGCCACGGAGCGGGTTACGGGGTAGACGGTGCCGATGCAGCCCCGCAGCCGCCCCCCCTGGTGAATGGAGACGAAGACGCCGGCCCTGGCCCCGGTCATCTCATCGGGGAGATCGGCGGGCAGCTCGGCCCGGCGGCCGGTATTCACGTAGGTCTCCAGGCCCAGGCGGGCCAGGCGGACATAGGCGTCCTCGGCGGCCCGCTGCCCGGCGCTGGCCTCATACATATAGGTCTGATAGGCCTCGTCCATGCGCCGGGCCGGGTCCTCCGCTCCGGCAGCGAACACCCCGACCGCATAGCCCACCCCAAAGGGCCCCTCGTAGGAGAGCAGCTCCGGCTCCACCGAACGGCCGTCCAGCGCGCCTGCCATCATCTGGAAGGCGTTCAGGCCGCACTGGGCAGCCTCCATGGCAAATGTCTCGTCCATGGTGAGGAAGGAGAGAAAGTCGCCCGCCGCCATGGCCCGGATAATCTGCTCGTCGAAGACGGGGCCCTGGGGTGCGAAGCCATAGGGGCCGTCCTCCTTCAGCTTGTGGGAGAGGTCGCCGCTGGCCACGATGGCCACCCTGCGCCCCAAGTCCCCGGCAGCTGCGGCAACGCATTTACCCATGCGGTAGTGATCCAGCGGAGTCATGCCGGACAGGCCGATGCGGACGATTTTACAGTCCGGAAGCTCTTTCTGGAAAAAATACAGCGGAACCGCCACTCCGTGGTCCAGAGCCGGGTCCTGCTCGCCGAAGGTGCCCGCGGGGAGCATCCCGTTCCGGGTGTGGACGCAGATGCGCTCCACCAGCTCGGCGTCGTATTCCGCCTCCAGCCGGAGAGAGGGGGTGCCGAACTGTGCAAAATTGCCCTCCGCCCGGCTTCCCGGAGAGATGTGGAAATAGTCCTGATAGGCCACGGTGTGGGGGGAGAAAAAAACCAGGGTATCAGGCGCCCAGGATGCAAGCCGCCCGGCCGCCGTCTGAAAGGCCGCAGCAGTCTTGGCGAGCTCCGCCTCCTGGCCCCGGCCCACCTCGGGCAGAATGGCCGGGGGATGGGGGACAATCACAGCGCCAACAATGGACATAAACGTTCCTCCTTCATGTTTGTACGCTCTATTATGAGGCAAAAGGGCCTGCCTGTCAAATCCCTTGAATCAAACGCACAGGCCCCGCCCCCGGCTGCGCGGGGACGGGGCCTGTTTCCGTCTCTTACTGGTGCAGGGAGTTTGCGGTGAGGGCGTCGTACTGCTCCTGCGTCAGATCGCAGTGATAGAAGATATCGTAGTACTCGGCCACCTTTTCATAGAGGTCATAGTCCGCCTGGTCGGGGTAGAGCTGCTTGCCCAGCCACAGCATCCCCAGGATGCGCTGGACCGAGGGCGGGAATCCCATCCAGTTGTAGGGGCCGTTGGGCACCTCGCAGTAGTTGCCCTCTGCAATGGCGTGGAGCTCCTGCCAGGCCGGGTCGTCTCCCACCAGGGAGTAGACGCTCTCAGGCGCAAAGATGATGTAGTCGGGATCCCAGAGGTAGAACTGCTCCATATCGGACTCGTTGCCCGTCCCCTTGGAGGAGGGGGAGTCCACCACCGCCAGATTGTTGGTCATCAGATCCAGAATCTCGGAGTGGTAGGAGCCGGTGGCAATGATATTGGTACCCGTATCGCCCAGACAGTAGAGGACTCTGGCCTTGTTCTCCTCGCCCACCTCGTCCATCAGAGCCAGGATCTCATTGTAGGTGTTCTCGCAGTAAGAGGCGATGGCCTCGCTCTCCTCCTCCAGGCCAAGCAGCTCGCCCAGCTTGCGGTAGGCGTCGCCCATAGTCTGGATGGTGGCGGTGATGTGGACGTAGGGAATTCCGGTCTGGGCCTGCAGCTCGTCCAGATCCTCCACGATGGAATCCTTGGGCTCGCCCACGTCGATAATCACCTGCGGATCGGCGGCAGCCAGGGTCTCCAGGTTCATGGCCTCCTGGCCGCCGTAGAGCTGGCCCACCAGGGGCAGGTTATAGTACTCAGTGTCCAAATACTGCTCAGCATCCTTGCTCCACTCATTGGCCACCCCTACAAACATATCGGGCGCCAGGGCAAAGAGGACCATCTGCGCCAGCGGGCCGGAGGGCGCAATGCGGGTGATTTCCGCAGGAACCTCCACCGTGCGGCCCACAGAGTCGGTAAAGGAACGGGTGCCCGCCCCGGCGGGATCGGCGGATACGGGCGTGGTCCCGGCGGGCTGAGTGGTCTGAGGCGCAGTGCCGGCGGGAGGCGTGGTGTCTCCGCCGCCGCAGGCCGCCAGAGAGAGGACCATTGCCAGGGCTAAAACAAGGGTGATCATTCTTTTCATTTGCAGTTCCTCCTATTGCTGGTTCAGCAGTTGTCTGGGCACACAGGCCCGGGAATTTATCGTCACAGAGGTGTGCCACCTCCACTTCGATCCCATACAGCGCATAGATTAGCTTCTCATCCAGCACCTGGGCCGGCGGCCCCTGGGCCAGCACCTGCCCGTTCTGCACCGCCAGGATCTCATGGGAGAAGAGATAGGCCTGGTCAGGGCTATGGGTGGACTGTATGACGGTATAGCCCTCGCCGGTGAGGGCGCGGACCTGCGTCATCACCCGCATCTGATTGCCGTAGTCCAGATTGGCGGTGGGCTCGTCCATGACCAGAATCCGGGACTGCTGGGCGAGGGCCCGGGCGATGAGAACCAGCTGCCGCTCTCCGCCGCTGATCTGGGTGTAGAAGCGGTGGGCAAAATCGGAGATCCCCAGCTTCTCCAGCGCCTCCAGCGCCAGCCGCTCCTGCTCCCGGCCCGGCGGAGAGAATCCGCTGGACTGGGCGGTGGTCCCCATGAGCACCATGTCCAGAACGGAATAGTTAAAGGTGGGGTAGTGGGACTGGGGGATATAGGCGATGGTGCGGGCCAGTTCCCGGGTCCCGTAGGCCTGCACGTCTCTGCCGTTCAGGGTGATGGAGCCCTGGTATCCCCCCTGGAGCCCCAGCATGCACCTGAACAGGGTGGACTTTCCCACGCCGTTGGGCCCCAGTACGGAGAGGAGCTTTCCCTCTCCGGCCGCAAAGCTCATGTTCCGCAGGATGGGGCGGCCGGGGATATACTGAAAGCTGAGATTGCGCACCTCCAGGCTCATGCGCGCTCCCCTCCCCTCGTGATGAGATAGAGGAAGAAAGGGGCCCCCACAAAGGCGGTGAGGATGCCCAGCGGGATCTCCACCGCCAGCAGATTGCGGGAGATATTGTCCACGACCAGCAGGAAGAGGGCCCCGAAGACCATGGTGGCGGGCATGAGGTGCCGGTAGTTGTTGCCCACCATGCGCCGGGCCAGATGGGGAACTACCAGCCCCACCCAGCTGATGGTCCCCGAGACCGCCACACTGGAGGCGGTAATGAGGGTCGCGGCCAGAATGACCACCAGCCGGGTCAGCCTGGCGTTGACGCCCATGGTGCGGGCCTCGTCGTCCCCCAGTGTGAGAATATTGATCCGCCATCGCAGGACAAGCAGCACCGCCAATCCGATCGCCATGGGGACGGCCCCGAAGAGCACGTCGCTCATCTTGGAGGCCGACAGAGAGCCCATCAGCCAGTAGGTGATGGCGGGAAGCTGATCGTTGGGGTCGGCCACCAGCTTGATAAAGGAGGTACCCGCCTGGAAGAGGGAGGAGATCATGATGCCCGACAGAACCAAGCTGAGCACCCGCTTTCCCTTGGCCCTGCTGCTGACGAAAATGGCCGCCGCCACAGTGACCAGACTGAAGGCAAACGCGCTTACGGTCACCATCTGAGTGTTGGACCGCAGGAAAATGGCCAGCGCGGCGCCAAAGGCCGCCCCCTGGGAGGCCCCCAGAATATCGGGGGAGGCCATCGGGTTCTGGAAAATGCCCTGATAGGCCGCCCCTGCCGCGCTGAGGCAGCAGCCCACCAGGCAGGCCAGCAGCAGCCGGGGCAGGCGGATATTGAAAAAGACAATCTCCATCCGGTCGGTCCAGGTCTGCTCAAAGGGGATGACCTCCCCCGGCGCGGCGCCGAACAATCCGGCAACCGCATTGATCAGGGCGTTGAGGCCGTCTACCGCCCGGCCGATCAGAATGGGTACGATTTCACCCACCGGGATGGGGTAGCGCCCCAGGGCAAACGAGATCAGGATGCCGGCCAACAGGGCGGCGATCAGTCCCAGCACAATGATATTGTTGCGCCGGCGCCCTCCCAGTCCCTGCGCCGGTTTGTCTTTATGCTTCTCGGTCACAGTCGGTTCTCCTCTTTTCGAAGTGTGAAGATCACAAAACGTTTCCTCTGGGGCAGATACCAGGGATATTCCGGATCTCCAGTGGCTGTGAGCCGGGTACGGAGGTAAAGGAGATCTTCAGCCAGCTTGTCCTTGCCGTAAACCCTGGCAAATTCCTGCGCCTCTTCCCTGCTGCGGAAGGGCTGGCCGTACTCCAGCGCGCCGCGTCTCATATGAAAGGCAACCCCCGCCTCCGCCAGTTCCCGCTCCGCCCGCTGGGCGGTGTTGTACTTGGGCGGGTGGCCGGGGCCAAACGAGGGGGCCTCTCCTTCGGCCAGCACGGCAACGACGCACTGGCGGCAGCGGGAGAGCCAGCGGGCCATCTGCTTCCCATTCCCGAAAAAGAGGGAGAGTACCGTATCCCACGCTCCCTCCAGCTTGTCCACATCGGTCAGGCGGGTCTCCAGATTGGATAACCCCCGCTCCTCCGCCATGCGTTCCAGTGCGGCCAGCGCAGGAGCGCTGGTGTCCACACAGGTCACCTGCTCCAGCGACGGCGCCAGCTCAAGATCAATGAGCCCCACCCCGCAGCCCAGATCGCACATCGTTCCTCCCGCCGCAATTTCAGGCGCCAGAAGCCCGGCCATCTGCCTGTGAAAGCCGGTAAAGGCCGAGGCGGAACGCAGCCATCCGATGGTCTTCTCATTCCAGCCGACACGCACGGCAACTCCTCCCGTTCCTTCTCCTCCTTTTCAAGCAGACAAAAAGCCTCTGCTTTTTTGAAAAGCAGAGGCACAGGAGTCCCTCAGAGGCACCCGGATTTCTCTCCTTCTCAGCATACGGAAGGCTCCGCCGTTTCCGGCAAAACCCTGACGGCCGCGCTCTGGCACGGCCACGGCCCCTTTGCCATAGTCTCCCGTAGGCAAGGGGGCTCGGAGGGATGATTGTGATTGAATTTTTAATCAAAATTCGCTATGATGGTAAGGCTGGAACTGATTATAGGGCATCTCTTCCAGGATGTCAATCTTTTTTGGGGGGCAAGGGTCCATGCATATCTTCCTCACCGGAGCTGTTCAGGTGGGCAAAAGTACGATTATTACCAAGGTAATGTCCAGCTCCGGTCTCACCGTGGGCGGCTTCCGCACCTCCTTCGGCCCCGACCGCGGCGAGCCGGATCGCCTGCTCTATCTCTACGCTGCCGGAGAACCGCCCGCACTGGACGAGCCCCACGGCGTGGTGCGCTTTGTCAATCGGATCCCCGTCCCTATTCCCGGCCGGTTTGAAGCGCTGGGCATCCCCCTGCTGCGGCGGGCCCGGGCGCATGCCGGCCTCATCCTGATGGACGAGTGCGGATTTCTGGAATCAGACGCCGTTGCCTTCCAGGCAGAGATCCTCAAAACACTGGACGGGGAGACGCCGGTGCTGGGCGTGCTGCGGGAGGGCCTGCCCGGATGGACGCCGGCGGTGGCGGCCCACCCGAAGGTGCGGCTGGTCACCGTGACGAGGGAAAACCGGGACGGCTTGCCGGCCCAGCTAAACCAATGGGTTCAAGGCTCCCACCTTGACGAATTTATTTAAAATTGCACAGGTGGTTTTAGCGGAAACGTAAAATTTTAGCAAACGCCTTTACCAGCCATTTACGAAACGGTTCGAGCCGTATATAATCTATCGTGGTTGTGAATAAAGAAGAGAAAAAAAGAAAATTTGACAACGACGTCAGATTTGGGGGAGAATTGTGAGTATTGCGGACGTAGTCGCCATGATTGGCGCCATCGCCACCTTCCTGTTCGGTATGTCCACCATGACCGACGGCCTGGAAAAGCTCTCCAGCGGCCGTCTTGAGGGGATCCTCGAGCGCCTCACCAGCAATGTCTTCAAGGGCGTCCTTCTGGGCGCCGTCGTCACCGGCCTGATCCAGAGCTCGGCCGCCACCACCGTCATGTGCGTCGGTTTTGTCAACGCCGGCATTATGAAGCTCAATCAAACCGTGGGCATCATCATGGGCGCCAACATCGGCACCACGGTCACCGCGCAGCTCCTGCGTCTGGGGGATATCAGTTCGGACAACGTCGTGATGATGTTCCTCAAGCCTACCTTTCTCGGCCCCATCCTGGCCGCTGTCGGCATCCTCTTTTTTATGTTCATCAAGGGCGGCCATAAGAAGAGCATCGGCCAAATCGTACTGGGCCTCGGCATCCTCTTCATCGGCATGAACACCCTCTCCGCCGCTGTCGCCCCGCTCCAGGACCTGCCGGAATTCCAGGCCGCTTTCACCGCCTTTTCCAACCCTCTGCTGGGCGTGCTGGTAGGCGCCGCCGTCACCGCCATTATTCAGAGCTCTTCCGCCTCTATGGGCATTCTTCAGGCCATCAGCTCGACCGGCGTGGTGACCTTCAATATTGCCATGCCGCTGATTATGGGGCAGAATATCGGCACTTGTATCACCGCCCTTCTCTCCTCTATCGGCGCCTCTAAAAATGCAAAGAGAACCGCTATGATCCATCTCTCTTTCAATATCATCGGTTCCATCGTCTTCCTGGTCGCTCTCTACGCGGGCAACGCCCTGTTCCGCTTCCCCTTCTGGGAAAATGTCATGAACATGGGCAGCATCGCCAACCTGCATCTGCTGTTTAACGTCTGCTGTACCGCCCTGCTCCTCCCTTTCCATAACCAGCTGGTTAAGCTTGTGGAAAAGGTGGTCCCCGGCGATACGGACGAGCGCGAGCTCTCCGTGCTGGACGAGCGCTTCCTGTCCTCCCCCTCCCTGGCGCTGGAGAAGGCCCGGGACGCCGTCATTCAGATGGGCGCTTTTGCCCGCGACAACTTCCGTCTGTCCGTAGAGCTGCTGGATAAGTTCGACGCCAAAAAGCTGGAGCGTCTGAATGAGACGGAGACCGCCATCGACAAGCTGGAGGGACTGTTGGACAATTACTTGGTCAAGCTCTCAGACAACCGCGGCTTAACCAGCGAGGAGAGCACCCGGGTATCTGAACTGCTGCACACGCTGTCCGACTTTGAGCGGATCGGCGACTACTCGGTCAATGTCTCTGAGAGCGCGGAGATCCTCCACAACCGCGGTCTGACCTTCTCTGAAGAGGCGAAAATGGAGATGAAGTCCCTGACTGACGCGGTAGCCGAGACGCTGGACAAAACGCTGGCGTGTTATGAAACCCGCACCCGGTCCACCGCCCTTCAGGTGGAGCCTCTGGAAGAGGTGGTTGACCTGCTGTGCGCCAGTCTGCGCAACCGTCACATTGAGCGGCTCAAGAGCGGCGAGTGCACCATCGAGCAGGGCACGCAGTTCCTGGAACTCCTCTTTAATCTGGAGCGCATCTCCGATCACTGTTCCAACGTAGCCCTTTATATCGTCCGGCAGACCTCCTCCAAGGACGATATCGTCCGCATCGACTCCCACGCCTATATGAGGGAGCTCCACCACGGCGGCGATAAGGACTTTGGCGTCCTCTACAATCAGTACCGTGAGAAGTATTACGCCCCTATCTGTCGCGAGGGAGAAAATCTGCCGCCGGTGTAAACCGGCGGCTTTTCTATGCCTCATTCCGAAAGAGAGCCGGCGGGGCGCCCCGCGCCTGCATCCGATCCCCGTTCCCTTTCTGCCGGTTCCTTGTAAAATCTCTCCAAAACCCACGCTTCTTTCTTGTATATTTTCGACACTGCATTTCAGTTGACTATCTTCCTGCTTCATAGTGTATAGTGTCCATGGATTCATCCATGGTATACCGGATGTGCGCCGGCTACACGCTCTGTCAAATCGGTATCATCGTGTACATGCCCAAATCTCGAACAGCTTTTTGTGTAAAATGCTCATTTTAGCAGCAAATTAATCCAAAAAAATTTCACAAAACGCTTGCACTTGCCATTCGTATCAGTTATAATGGCGTTGGCATCGCGGTATACCACTGGAATACTGAAAGGGAGGAAGACTTATGAGTAAACTTGGAAAGAAACTGTCCCTGCTTCTTGCGCTGGTCCTCTGCTTCAGCCTGCTGGCATCCTGCAGCAGCGACGGCGGCGATACCACCGGCGGCAACAATGAAGGCGGCAACACCGCCCCCTCCAGCAGCGCCCCCGCCCCTGAGGACGGCAGCACCGCCAGCAACCCCAATTCCGACATCAAGATCGGCGTGGTTGTCAAGACGATGGGCAATCCTCTGTTCCGTGAAGTGGCCTACGGCGCCGTTATGGCCGGCGAGGTCTTCGGCTGCGAGGTCATCCCTCTGGCCACTCAGCAGGAGGGTCAGATCCAAGAGCAAATTCAAATCTGTGACGACCTGATCGTCCAGGGCGTGGATGCCCTGGTGGTCACTCCCCAGCACTCTGACGGTATCGCCACCGCCGTGGACGCCGCTCACGAGGCCGGGATCCCGTTCATCTCGGTGGACACCGCCGTCAACGGCGCCGAACCCGAGTGCTTCATCGGTATGGACAACGTTGAGGCCGGCTACACGGTCGGCAAGATGGTGGCCGAGAAGATCGGCGGCGAGGGCAATGTCATCATTCTTCAGGGCATGGCCGGCGCCTCTACCTCCATTGAGCGCACCGAGGGCTATGAGAAGGCGATGGCCGAGTACCCCGGCATCACCGTAGTGGCCTCTCAGAACGCCGATTTCCAGCAGGACAAGGCTCAGACCGTCATGGCTGACCTGCTCCAGGCCAACGAGGATATCAAGGCCGTTATCTGCTGCAACGACCTCATGGCCCTGGGCGCCATTGTCTCCCTGGAGGAGGCCGGCTACACCGTGGGCGGCGACGACGGCGTGGTTGTGGGCAGCTACGATATCAGCGTCCCCTGCCTGGAGGCCATTAAAGAGGGCAAGATCTATGTCACCGGCTACCACTGGGGCAAGCTCTACGGCTATTGGGGCGTTCAGATGGCTCTGGATGCCATCAACGGCCTGGAGGTTCCCGGCCACATTGTCAGCCCCCACTCCGAGATCACCATCGACAATGTGGACAACTTCCTGCCCTTCTGCGAGGAGCTGGCCGCATATAACTTCAACTAAATGTTGCTCATCAGCACCCCTGGATTCAGCGGCGGCTCTGCCGCCGCTGAATCCTATTTCCCACATTGTGGCGTTTCTATCGGAACAGAAATCGCTTTTCATCTCAGGAAAGGCATGGGAATTGATTATGTCAGGTGATAGTCAGTATATCCTGCGCATGGAAAACATCAAAAAGGCGTTTCCAGGCGTACAGGCGCTCAACGGCGTCTCCTTCTACCTCCGGCCCGGCGAAATTCACGCCCTGATGGGCGCCAACGGCGCAGGCAAGTCCACCTTAATGAAATGCTTGGTCGGAGTCTATCCCCCCGACAGCGGCGAGATATGGCTGGACGGCAAAAAGGTGGATATCAAAAACGTGGCCCACGCCCACGCACTGGGCGTCAACATGGTATTCCAGGAGCTGAATATCCTGCCTCATCTCAGCGTACTGGAGAACATCTTCCTCTCCAACGAGCCCACCCACGCCGGTCTTTACGACTGGCGCGCCATGCGGGCGAGAGCCCAGGAGATTCTGGACTCCATCGGCCTGGAGCTGAATCTCAATGCCAAGGTCCGGGATCTGACGCCTGCCCAGCAGCAGATGGTGGAAATTGCCCGGGCCCTGTCTACCGAGACAAAAATCATTATCTTTGACGAACCCACCTCCTCTCTGACCGTGAAGGAAGTGGAGCAGCTCTACCGGATTATGGAAGATCTTAAACGGCGGGGTATCGCCATGGTCTACATCTCACACCGGCTGGAAGAGATCTACCGGATCTGCGAGCGTCTCACCCTGATGCGTGACGGCGAGTGGGTGTTTACCGACGATCTGTGCAACATCAGCAATGAGCGGCTGGTCTCCGGTATCATGGGCCGCAAGGCTGAGGAGCAGTTCCCCGTTCGATCTCCCCGGATTGGGGACGTCATCTTTCAGGCTGAGGATATCACCAGCTACGGAAAGTTTGAGGACGTCAGCTTCCAGGTCCGCAAGGGGGAGATCCTGGGCTTTGCCGGCCTTGCAGGCGCGGGCCGTACGGAAATTGCCAAGACCATTTTTGGCGTCTATCCCCTCCACAAGGGCACAATGACGCTGTGCGGCGAGACGATCCGGCCGAAATCTCCCGAAAAAGCGCTGGCCAAAGGAATCGCCTATGTCAGCGAGGACCGGAAGGCGGAGGGCATCCTGCCCGTGCGCTCCATCCGTGAAAACGCAGCGGTGTCCAGTCTGGGCCGCCGGATGCACGGGCCCTTCCTGGACAAGCACCGGGAAAAGGTGGCGGTGGAGGAACAGGTAGAAGCCCTCCACACCAAGACGCCCTCCATTGAAACCGCCATTCAGAACCTGAGCGGCGGCAACCAGCAAAAAGTCTGTCTTTCCAAGTGGCTTCTTACTGAACCCAAGCTCCTGATTCTGGATGAACCCACCCGCGGCATCGACGTGGGCGCCAAAGCGGAGTTCTACGACATCATCTCCGACTTGGCGGAGCGGGATGTGGGGGTCATCATGATCTCCTCCGAGGAGTCCGAGCTCATCGGCCTGTGCGACCGCATCATTGTTATGCGCAGCGGCCGCAAGGTAGGGGAGCTGCTTCCCAAAGAAGACCCCGATATAAAAGAGCACCTTATCCGTCTGATGCTCAATATCGGAGACGATGAGGAGGATCCCGCCCATGTGAAGGCGGTCTGATTGGAACATAAATCAGGGATTCATCCCGGAAAGGCATGATCTGTACATGAAAGTATCGTTAGGAAGAAGAATTTACCGCCAGTACGGTATTTACATTCTCTTTGTCGTCCTCTTTGTGATTCTCTCCATCTTCGGCAACAATTTTCTCTCCGTCAGCAACATCACCAATATTATGCGGCAGGTCTCGGTATATGCCATCCTGGGCTTCGGCATGACCTTCGTGATGATCAGCGGACGGATTGACCTGTCGGTGGGCTCCATTCTGGCTCTGTCCGGCTGTATCTCAGCTGTCGTCATTCAGAAGGGACAGGCCGCCGGCCTCTCCAACTGGACCTGTGTGTGGCTGGCTGTCGTCGCCTCCCTGCTGGTCGGCTGCCTGTGCGGCTTTATCAACGGCCTGTGCATTGCCAAGCTGAAGGTGCCCTTCTTTATCACCACCGCCGGCATGATGTACGCCGCCAGCGGCATCGCCCTGGTCATCACCAAGGAGAACCCCATCGCCCTCCCGGATGAATACCAGCTCTTTGGCGGCAAGCTGGTAGGCATCATCCCCTCCCAGTTCATCATCGCCGCAGGCTTCTTCATCCTCTGTTTTGTGATCCTCAATCACACCAAAATGGGCCGGTATACCTACGCCATCGGCTCCAACGAGCGTACCGCCAAGCTCTCGGGCATCAATGTGGACAAGTATGTCATTCTCATCTTTTTGCTCAACGGCCTGTGCGCCGCCCTGGCCGGCGTTATCGTGGCCTCCCGCGGCCGTCTGGGTTCCCCGCTGGTGGGCAGCGGCTATGAGATCTACGCCGTGGCTGCGGCTGCCATCGGCGGCACCTCCCTGGCCGGCGGCGAAGGTACCCTTCAGAAGACGGTTGTCGGCGCTCTGATTCTCACCATCATCGGCATCGGCCTGAACATTTTGGGTATCTCCCAGTCCAACCAGAAGATTATCATCGGCGTGATTATGGTCGTCGTGGTTGCCCTGGATATGTGGGATCGGAGACGGCAGGACTAAAGCTTGTTTGAAACATGTCAACATGCCTAACCGGCAGGCCTTTTGACCGCTGGACGGCACAATTTTTCCTTGAAATCCGTCAG
>ERZ825896.2946-NODE-2946-length-15164-cov-3.715401_pt1 | contig 15164 bp, 16 predicted proteins | sample MGYA00519858_ERZ825896 | MGnify/ENA primary metagenome ERZ825896 (study PRJEB31778, sample SAMEA3449214) | human gut metagenome | biome: human gut; feature: human-associated habitat; material: faeces | place: United Kingdom | collected 2010/2012 ... | reverse complement strand
AGGGCGAGGGTCCACCCGTTCCCATCCCGAACACGGAAGTTAAGCTCGCTTCTGCCCACAATACTTGGCTGGAAACGGCCCGGAAAGATAGGTAGCGCCAACACGAAAGCGACGGTCTATGACCGTCGCTTTTCTTTTCCAGAAGAGAGAAAAAGAGAGACTGTTACAAAATATGAATTTGCAGAAACTTTTTTAATACCTACATTTCCCGCCTGGGTCTAATGGGTCTAAAATTGCACTATGCAACAGGCTCCGCCCCCTGCTTTCATCCCGTGAATTTATCCACGATGCAGGATGGCGTCGAGGTCCTGCTGCGGATTCGTGATGGGTTGGAGGTTATAGGCGTCTACCAACGTTTTGATGACGGTCTCTGAAAGAAAGGCCGGCATGGTGGGGCCGAGACAGATATTTTTGATGCCCAAAGCGAGCAGCGTGAGCAGAATACACACGGCCTTTTGCTCGTACCAGGTCAGCACAAGCGTGAGCGGCAGGTCGTTGACCGTGCAGCCGAAGGCGTCCGCGAGAGCGAGTGCAATTTGGACGGCGCTGTAGGCATCGTTGCATTGTCCGACGTCGAGGATGCGCGGGATACCGTTGATCTCGCCGAGGTCAAGGTCGTTAAAGCGGAACTTGCCGCACGCGAGCGTGAGGACAAGTGTGTCCATCGGTGTGCGTTTGACGAACTCCGTGTAGTAGTTGCGCCCGGGGTGCGCACCGTCGCAGCCGCCGACGAGAAAGATGTGCTTGATGGCGCCGCTTTTGATGGCCTCGATGATCTGCGGCGCCTGCGCGAGGACTGCCGCGTGGGCAAAGCCGGTAGTGAGCATATGACCGCCGTTGATGCCGCTCATGCTGCGGTCAGTCTCATAGCCGCCGAGGGCGAGCGCCTGCTCGATGATGGGGGAGAAGTCCTTGCGGCCCTGCGCGTCCTCCTCGATATGTCGCAGCCCCTTGTAGCCGACGACCGAGGTGGTATAGACGCGGTCAGCGTAGCTCTCACGCGGCGGCATGATGCAGTTGGTGGTGAAAAGGATGGGTGCGGGGAGATCGGCAAACTCCTTCTGCTGATTCTGCCACGCCGTGCCAAAGTTGCCGGCGAGATGGGGGTATTTGTTCAGACCCGGATAGCCGTGCGCGGGCAGCATTTCGCTGTGCGTATAGATGTTGACGCCCTTTCCGGCGGTCTGCTCGAGGAGCTGATGCAGGTCCTCAAGGTCGTGACCGGAAACGACGATGAACGGTCCTTTCTGAATATCGGTGTGAACGCGCGTGGGCACGGGATCGCCGAAGGCCGAGGTATTCGCGCGGTCGAGCAGCGCCATGCACATGAAATTCACCTCGCCGAATTCGGTGATGAGCGCGAGCCATTCCGCGACGCTGTGCTCCTGTGCGAGCGCGGAAAGCCCCTTGCAGAACCACGCGCTCACCGTCTCGTCCTCGCAGCCGAGACGCATGGCATGGTGCGCGTAGGCGGCCATGCCCTTGAGCCCGAAGAGCAGCGTGGAGCGCAGAGACACCAGATCGGTCTCGCCGCGCCAGAGCCATGAGGGGTCCTCCTCACGCACGTCTCCGCCGTGCGAACGCAGGGTGTCTTCCACGCGGGCGGTAAAGGCGCGGATGGCCTCGTCGTCAAAGTTGACATTCGTGAGCGTGGTGAAAAGCCCGTCGGCGAGCAGCTGCGTGACCTCACGCGGATGCTCGCTATTCTGTTCGCAGACCTCCGCGAGACGGATCAGGCGGCAGACAAGAATATCCTGTAAATGTGCCGTCGTGGGCTGCTTGCCGCATACGCCGGTGCGGACGCAGCCGCTGCCGCCGGCGGTCTGCTGGCATTGAAAGCAAAACATATCGGACATGGAAATACCTCCTTGATTTGGTGAGGATAGTATTTCCGGTTCCACAGGCACTCATGCAAAAAGCAGGCGCGGTCCCGAAAGGACCACGCCTGCCGCGATATGGAAAATCGGAAGCTCAGCCGGCGCACTGCTGCACAAAGGCGAGGGCCGCCTCGCCGGCGGTCGCGTAGACGCCCGCGCCGAGGTCGCCGCAGACCTGCTGGAAGGCGTTGCGCACGGTCTCGGTGATGCGGCCGTCGTTGATGAAGAAGAGCTCGGCGGCATCGGTATGCCGGATACCGGCGTAGCGCTCGTCGGCGCTGTCCGCCGCGACGGAGGGAAGCCCCTTGATGCCCGCCATCTCGTCGAGCCTTGTGGACATAAAGTGCAGGAACTCGACGGCCAGCTCGGCCTCGTCGCTGTCCTTGCTGACTGAGAAGCCGTACCAGGGCTCAAGATAGGCGTAAGCGCCGGAATCCCCCAGCGGCGCGTAAAGAAATTCGTATTCAAACGGCGCGGCGTGGAAGGTCTCCGATTTCGATTCGCGCTTTTTCATGCCGCTGACGCACTCGGCGTTGCAGACATAGAAGGGAACGTCGCCTTCAAAGAATGCCATGATGGAGCCGTCGCACTTGACGGCGTTTGTCAGCAGGTTGATCAGCACCTGACGCAGACGCAGCGGGTCGGTAACGACGATGTCCTGCGTGATGTCCTGCATACGCAGGGTGAAGGCAACGCCGCGCACGGCGGCGCTCGGGCGGACCATGCCGCTCAGCTTCTCCACCTCCTCCGAGAGGGAAACGGCGCAGGGGTCGAGCGTCATCCTGCCGCTTTCGACCTTGGAGATATCCAGAATATCGTTGACCAGCGTCGGCAGGTGACTGCTCGACGCGGAGACCTTGTCCAGACAGTCCCTCACATAGCCAGCGTCGTCCAGATGGAGCTTGGCGATCTCCGTCATGCCGATGACGGCGTTCATCGGCGTGCGGATATCGTGCGACATGGTGGAGAGGAACCGCGTTTTTGCATGGTTGGCGTGCTCGGCCATATCGACGGCGCGGCGCAGGTTCTGGTTGATGGAGAGGTTGACGATCATGCTGATCTCGGCGAGCGGGAACTCGGTGGGAAAGGTCCAGGTATTCTGCAGATACTCCACGGGAATGAGACGCAGGAGCAGATAGGGGCGGTCGGAGCCGTCCGCCTCGCGGATCATCACGCGCGTTCCCACGCTGACGACCGTCCGCTGTGACTCGCCCACACGGTATTTGCCCAGCACCGGCACCTCGTCGGGACCGGCGTTGAAAAGCTGCTCCATCTTGTCCAGAAAGGCGCTGCTGTCCGTGGTTGCGAGCTTCTGCTGCTCTTCGTAGCAGTGTACTCAGGGGTTACCGTTGCGCACAAAGGTCGAGCGGGCGGAGAGGTCCGCCATGTCGACGAGGTGCGCCGCGCGGTCCTCCTGCGTGTTGGTGGTGCGGATGTAGTCCAGCGCCTCCTCGGCGGTCATGTGACAACTGGCGATGTAGGCGGCCCAGTCGTCTGCGTAGCCCTTTTCCGTGCTCAGATAATTCTCCGAGACCTGCTTCATGGATTCGACCATGGTACAGAAGGCATCCTTTTTGTATCCATAAAAAAACGGAAGCCTGACCGGATAAGGGCCGCTGGGCTTCCGCCAATCATTTTAAGATAATTCATTATACCGCCTTGGAAGGGAAAAAGCATTTCTTTTTACGGAATCTTAACAAAATATAAGCATCTTTTTTACAGAATACTTGGGAAATGTTGCCGTAAAAGGCGTACGGCGGAGCGATTCACATTTTTAAAGTGGGTCATTTCATTTTTGATAGACATTTCGACAGGATCTGTGCTATGATGTGAAGACACGGCGCGCAGACGCCGGACAAAAGGAGACCATGATGAAAAAGACCTTTGATCTCAGCGCCGCGGCGCTGCACATTCTCGCCATGACGTTTATGCTGATGGACCACCTATGGGCGACGCTGCTTTCCTCGCAGATGTGGCTGACGCACATCGGACGGCTGGCCTTTCCGATTTTTGCCTTTCTGGCGGTGGAGGGCTATTTTCACACGCGCAGCTTCAAGCGCTATGCGCTGCGGATGCTGCTCTTTGCCGTGCTCTCCGAGGTGCCGTTCGACCTGATGTATGGAGGAACGGTGTTCTATCCCGTACATCAGAACGTGATCTGGACGCTGCTCCTCGGCCTGCTCGGCATCCGCCTGATGGAGGCGGCGCGGGCGAAGGGAAAGCGCTGGCTTTATGTCCTGACCTGTGCGGCGGTCGTTGTGCTGGGCTTTGCCCTCGGCACGCTCGGCATGGTGGACTACTACGGCGCGGGTGTGCTGACGGTGTTTGCATTCTACTTCTTCCGCGAGCGGAAGTGGTGGTGCCTGCTCGGGCAGCTCGCGGCGCTGTACTGGCTCAACGTGGTGGTGCTCGGCGGGCAGATGTATCCGGTCACGCTCTTCGGACGTGAGATCGAGCTGTGCGAGCAGGGGCTTGCGCTGCTTGCCCTCGTGCCGATCTGGCTTTACCGCGGGCGGCAGGGACACCACAGCAAGGCGTTCCAGTATGCCTGCTATGCGTTTTACCCCGCGCATATGCTGGTGCTGGCCCTGCCTACAATGATTCAATAAAAATCGGAAAGCTCCCCCGCTGCGGCGCATAGAGTAGAGAAAACGCCGGACGGGGGGCTTTTTATGCGGAAAGAGGATGCGGCCTTGATGACCGCAGAGGAGATCGCGCGGTACAATGAATCGCTTCTGTGCGTTCCGGGCGAGGCGGCAAGGCTCAGGGACCTGACGCGGCTGCGCGGTCGTGACGTGCGCTGGGGTGTCAGCGTGCGGCGCACGAGTCTGCGCGCGAAACCGACGGATGCCCTGTGCCCCACGCAGGCGGGGGACCGGTACGATGACCCGCTTCAGCTCACCGCGGTGCTGCCGAACGAGCCGATGGCGCTGCTTGGGGAGAGCGCGGACGGGCGCTTCTGCTATGCCGAGACCTCGTACTACGCGGGCTGGGTGCCGACGGCGGACATCGGGCTGTGCGAAGACCTCGGCGTCTGGCGCGCGGCGCAGGAGGGCGGTTTCCTGCGCGTGACCGGCAGCCGCGTCACGCTCTGCTGCGATCCCTATGAGCCGCGCGTCTCCGGCGCGGCGCTTCCAATGGGAACGAGCCTGCCGCTCGCCGCCCCGCCGGGGACGGTGCGCACGCTGCGCGGGCGCATGAGCTATGATAACTACCTTGTTCGTCTGCCTGTGCGCCGCGCGGACAGATGGCTGGAATATCGCGAGGCGATGGTGCCGGTCAGCGCGGATGTGTGCGTGGGCGACCTGCTCTATACGCATGAGAACGTCGCCGTGCAGGCGGCGAAAATGCGCGGAGAGGTGTACGGCTGGGGCGGGATGCTCGGCGGGCGGGATTGCTCCGCGCTGGTGGGGGATGTCTACCGCTGCTTTGGCTTCCGCCTGCCGCGCGACGCCGCAGGGCTGGCGCTGCTGCCCGGCGCGGAGGACGTGTCGGCGCTTTCCACGGAGGAGAAGCACGCGGCGCTTTGCACACTGCCGGTCGGGACGATCCTCTATTTCCCGGGACACGTCATGCTCAGCTGGGGTGTGGAGGACGGCGAGCCGCGGTGTCTGAGCGCGGCGGGAAATTTTCTGCCGCCGGGGAGTGCGGGCGGCGAGCCGCGCGCGGTGAACACCGTCGCGGTGACGCCGCTGACGGTGGTGCGGGCGAACGGCAAAACGTGGCTGGAGTCGCTCACCAAGATCATCCGCATCCCATGAAGAAACGAGAGACGGCGCGTGCCGTCTCTCGTTGTCGATTCAGTTCCATGGAAAGCGGTCCCACGGAAAGACGCGCGGCGGCGCAGCCTCAAAGACGAGGGGCGCGTGCGTCTCGGGATGGAAAAAAGCGAGGCGGCAGCTCCACAGCGCCGTCGTGCAGCCGCGCTCGCGGCTGCCGTATTTGCCGTCGCCGAGCAGCGGATGGCCGCGCGTGGCGAACTGGCAGCGGATCTGGTGAAAGCGTCCCGTGCGCAGCGTGACGCGCACGAGGGCAGCGGGAGAGTCGTTGAGCACGTCGGTTTGCAGCACGCGATAGTCGAGCAGGGCTTCCTTGACGCCGCGACGGGGAGAAATAACTGCAAAGGACTTTTGCTTTACAGAGTCCTTGAAAAGCATATCGCGCATCTCGCCCGCATCGGGCGTGGGAACACCGGAGCAAACGGCAAAATACGCCTTTTTCAAGGCTTTTTCCTGCACCTGACGGCTCAGCTCGGCGGCTGCCTTGGGCGTCCGCGCCCAGACCATCACGCCGCCGACGGCGCGGTCTAAGCGGTGAACACAGTAAAGTGAATCCGCTTTACATTTCATCCCCTCAGCGAGCAGAGCCGGCAACTCGTGCTCGCACTCGACGCCGACCGGCTTGCGGCAGACGAGAAAGCTGCGCTCGGCATGAAGAATGACGGACTCGTCCATCGTACTCAAAAGCCGCGGAGGGGAGCGCTGCCGTCGTCCGCCTGCTTTTCGATGGAAAGGATCTCGGCATGGTAGCTGTTCGTGTCGCTGACGCGGACGGTCACGGTGTCGCCGACCTTCCTGCCGAGGATCGCCTTGCCGACGGGAGACTCCTTGCTCACGAGACCCTTGAGGGCGTCGCAGCGCACGGTGGTCACGATCTGAAAGACCTTTTCCTTCCCCAGCTCGACCATACGGACCGTCACCCTGTCGTACAGCCCGACCTCGTCGGCGGAGGAATGATCCTCGATCACGCGGGCCGAGGCGATCATGCGCTCGAGGTAGCGGATGCGGCTCTTGTTGCGGTTCTGCTCCTGCTTGGCCGCCTTGTACTCGTAGTTTTCGCTCAGGTCGCCGAAGGCGCGGGTGCGCTTGACCTCCTCGATCAGCTCCGGCATCAGACGGAGACGGCGGTCGTCCAGCTCCGTCTGCATTTTTTGAATATCCTGTGCGGTCAGCTCGTCGTTCATGGATAGCGCTTCCTTTCGCTTGCGTTTTTTGCGGTGCTCACGCATGAAGCTTTCTATGCCTATTGTAGCGAAAATGCGCGGCAGACGCAAGGGCTGCTCTGCAATTTTTTGCATAGAGAGGATAGAAAACTTCCGGTTGTAGAATGGTGGAAAATGTGATAAGCTATCCTCAAAATCAAAAAGGCAAAGGAGTTACTGTTATGAAGATCGCAATGCCGTATCAGGACGGCGTTTTGCTGGAGCATTTCGGCCGCGCCAAGGAGTTTATCATCTACAACGTTTCGGATCTCGATCCGGTCACGAGCGAGGTCATCGCGCCCGAGGATCTGAGCCACGCGGCGGTCGCCCGCACGCTCAAGGAGCACGGCGCGGACGTCGTGCTCTGCGGCAGCATCGGTGAGCACGCGCGGCAGGCCGTTGAGGGCGAGCACATGCTCGTCTTTTCCGGTATCACCGGCGCGGCGGACGATGTGCTCGAGCGCTTTTTGCAGGGAAACCTGGAGGCCGCCGACGGCGATTTTGCCGCAGAGGGCGGCTGCGGCGGCTGCGCCTCCGGCGGGTGCGCCGGCTGCTCCGGCTGCGGCGGAGCCGAGCGCGAGCCCTACGTCGAAACGCGCACCTTCACCGACATCGTGACGCTCACGAGAGAGAATTTCCAGACCGAGGTGCTCGACGATCCGGGCCTCATCCTCATCGACTTCTGGGCGGAATGGTGCCAGCCCTGCCGGATGCTCGCGCCCGCCTTTGAGGAGCTCAACCGCGAGGAGCCGCAGGTCAAGTTCTGCCGCGTCAACGTTGACGAGCAGGGCGAGCTAGCGCAGATGTTCGGCATCGAGTCCATCCCGACGCTCGCCGTCGTGCAGGACCGCCACACGCTCACCGGCTCGGTCGGTCTGCGCAGCAAGGAAGAGATCAAGGCCATGCTTGATGGCTGCAAGTGAGGGAAGACGATGAAGATTCGCTACAACGAGGATGCGGAGGTCGTCGCGCGTCTGCGCGAGGCGCTGCTGAAGAAGGGACTTTACTGCCCCTGCCGGCTGCAGAAGATTGAGGATAACGTGTGTATGTGCCGCGAGTTCCGCGAGCAGATCGCCGACCCGGAGTTCGAGGGCTACTGCCATTGCCGGCTTTACTATAAAGAGAAATAAGAGATAACACGAAAGCGGGTGTGATCGTCATGCCGCACAGATCGGCTGCGCAGATGTATCGCGCGGCACGCAAAAGCGACGCGCTGCTGACCGGCGCGCCGCTGCCGACCCTTTTCTATTTTGCGCTGCCCATCATTCTGGGCAACATCTTCCAGCAGCTTTACAGCATTGTGGATGCCATCGTGGTGGGCAAGTTCCTCGGCGATCTGCCGCTTGCCGGCATCAGCGTCGCCGCGCCCATTGTGGACGTGGCGAACGCCTTGGTTATCGGCGGGACCATTGGCATTGGCGTGCTGTGCGCGCAGATGTGCGGCGCGGAGGACTGGATGCGGCTGCGCTGCATGAACGCGACCGCGCTGCTCGGCGGCGCGGCGCTGACGCTGGTCATTGCCGCGGTCGGCATCGTCTGCTCGGTGCCGCTCCTGCGCGCGCAGGGCACGGAGGAGGCCGTCTGCCGCGAGGCGGCGGTCTATCTGCAGCTGGTGTTCGCGGGATTGATCTGCTGCTTCCTCTACAACTACTACGCCTCCATGCTGCGCTCGTGCGGCAACTCGCGCACACCGTTCGTCATTCTGCTCGTCTCGTCCACGCTCCACGCGCTGCTCGACGTGCTGTTTGTCGGCGTGCTTGCCTGGGGCATCCGCGGCGTGGCGTGCTCTACGGTGCTGTGCCAGGCGTTTTCGGCGGCGTGGTGCATTCTGTACGCCGAGCGGCGCTGCCCGCCGCTGACGCTCAAGCGCAGCGAGCTGCGCTTTGAACGGCGGATGGGCGGTATGGTGCTCTCCTACGCCTGGGCGGCGGCGCTGCAGCAGGCGGTGGTGTGCATCGGACGCCTGCTGGTGCAGGGTATGCTGACGCCGCTCGGCACGAACACGGTGACGGGCTACAATATGTCGCTGCGCATTGAGCAGTTTTTGTTCTGCTTCTCACAGGGCGTCAGCGCGGCGATGGTCGTCTGTCTGTCGCAGAACCTCGGCCACGGCGACAGGGTGCGCGTGCGGCGCTTCTACCGCGTCAGCGTGTGCGTGGAGGCCGCGCTGATCGCCGTGCTTGGCACGGTGTGCTTTTTGTTCCCGTCGCAGATCGTCGGCCTTTTCTCGGACAACGGCGAGGTCATTGCCGCGGGCGCGCGCTACACGGGCACGATGGCATACCTGTACCTCTTTGCCTACATGGGCGAGGTCATTCAGGGCTTCTTCCGCGGACTCGGGCGGCTGCGGCTGACGATGGTGGCATCGCTCTTGCAGGTGGTGCTGCGCGTGGTGCTGTCGTATTTCCTGATCCCGGTGTGGGGAATGTACGGCATCTGCGTGGCAGTCGCGAGCGGCTGGGTGCTGCTGGTGCTCATCGAGGGCAGCTACAGCGTCAGAACGGCGCGGGCGTTGACTATGGAAAAAAGAGAAGAATGAAAATAAGACGGTTCGGCGAGCCGTCTTATTTTATCAGCCGTTCCATATCCTCCGGCAGCGGCGCAGTGAAGTGCAGGACCGCGTGTGTGAGCGGGTGGGTGAACCACAGCGCATACGAGTGCAGCGCGGGGCGGGCGATGAGCGCCCGATCCTCTGTGCCGTAGAGCCAGTCGCCCGCAAGCGGATGACCGAGGGATGCCATGTGGACGCGGAGCTGGTGCGTGCGTCCGGTCCGGGGCGCGAGACGCAGGAGCGTCAGCTCGCCGTGATAGGAGAGCACCTCATACTCCGTGCGGGAGGGGAGACCGTCGGGCGCGACGCAGCGTTTGACGAGCGAGCCCTCGGCGCGGGCGATGGGAGCGTCGATGACGCCGCGCGGCGGCGTGACGCGGCCGAGGGCGAGGGCACGGTATTCGCGCCGCAGCTCCTCAGAATGCAGCGCGCGGCGCAGCAGCTCGTGAACGTAGCCGGACTTCGCCGCGATGAGCAGGCCCGAGGTGCCCTTGTCCAAGCGGCTGACGAAGTGCGGCACCGTGCCCTCGCCGAGGTAGGCGACCAGCGCTCCGGCAAGGTTCGGCGCGGCGAGGTCGGTGGACATCGGGTGCATGGCGAGTCCGGCGGGCTTGTTGAGCACCAGCAGATCCTCGTCCTCGTAGACGATGACAAGGGGAATGTCGAGCGGCGCGACGTCCGTTTCGCGCGGCGCGCGCTCGGAGAGAACGACGGTCACGGTATCGCCGGTGCGGACGACGGCGTTCACATGGACGCCTGCGCCGTTGAGCAGGATCGCGCCCTCACGCCATTTGAGCGTTTTGAGCAGCGTGGAGGAGATGCCAAGCTCGCCGCGCAGCAGGTGCTTGAGCGGACGGCCGTCGAAGGCGGCGGGGACGGTGCATTGCAGGGTGCGCATGGCGGTCAGCTCCTCTCTTGAAAATTCACAGACAGTATACCATTCCGGCGGGAAAAATGATATACTAACGGCAGAAATTTTATCGGAGGTGTGCCCGTGGACAAACACACGATCTGCCTTTTGAACGATTCCTTTCCGCCCATCATCGACGGCGTGGCGAACGCCGTGGTGAACTACGCGGAAAACATTGAAAAGCATCACGGTCACGCCGTGGTGGTCACGCCCGCCGTGCCGGGCGCGGACGACAGCGGCTTTCCGTTTCCGGTGGTGCGCTACCCGAGCATCGACACGCGCCGGCTCGTCGGCTACGTCGCGGGCTATCCGTTTTCGCCGGAGACGGCGCTGCGCGTGCGCGAGGAGAAGGTCGAGCTGCTGCACACGCATTGCCCCATCGCCTCGGCGATCCTCGCGCGCTCGCTGCGCGAGGTGGTGGACGCGCCGCTGGTGCTGACCTACCACACGAAGTACGACATCGACATTGCCAAGGCGGTGAAGAGCAGGCTTTTGCAGGAGAGCGCCATTCGTGCCCTTGTGCAGAACGTGAACGCCTGCGACGAGGTGTGGGTGGTGAGCCGCGGCGCGGGCGAGAATCTGCGCTCGCTCGGCTACGAGGGCGCGTACACTGTGATGGAGAATGGCGTGGACGTGCCGCGCGGGCGCGTGAGCGCCGCGGCGGTCGCCGCTGCGACAGCGGGCTATGACCTGCCGGACGGCGTGCCGCTGTTCCTCTTCGTCGGGCGGCTGATGTGGTATAAGGGCCTGCATATCATTCTCGACGCGCTCCGCGCGCTGCGGGAGCAAGGACAGGACTTCCGCATGGTGTTCATCGGCGCGGGCGGCGACGAGAAGGAGGTCCGCGCGGAGGTGGAGACGCTGCGGCTCTCGGACCGCTGCTTCTTCACCGGCTCCATTGCCGACCGCGAGACGCTGCGCGCGTGGTATAGCCGCGCGGACCTGTTTCTGTTCCCCTCGACCTTTGACACGAACGGTCTTGTCGTGCGCGAGGCGGCGGCGAGCGGCTGCCCCAGCGTGCTCATTGCGGGAAGCTGCGCCGCCGAGGGCGTGACCGACGGGCGGAACGGCTTCCTGATCGAGGAGAACGCCGTGAGCCTGTGCGCGAAGCTGACCGCGCTCTGCGCGGATCGTGAGGCGATGCGCCGCGTGGGCGAGAACGCCATGCGCGAGCTGTATCTTTCGTGGGAGGATGCGGTCGCGCGGGCCAATGAGCGCTACGCGGTCGTGCTCGACCGCTACCGCAGCGGAAAATACCCGAAGCACGAGCGCTTCAGCGACGAGTTCTTCAACACGCAGGGCGACCTGATGGAGGCCATGAGCCGCGTCGCCGAGATGCGCGGCGAGACGGGACGGCTCCGCCGCGAGCTGCGCGAGGGCTTCGACGAGGCGCGCGAGGCGCTGCGGGAAAAGCTTGAAAAGGAATGGTAGGCAGCTTTTGCCGACCGAAAAAGAACCGACACAAACGAGGAGGAAGAGAACATGAACGAAATTCGGGTTCTGCTGCTCAACGGCAGCCCGCGGGCCAACGGCAATACCGCGCTCGCGCTGCGCGAGATGGAAAAGGTCTTTGCCCAGAACGGCGTGCAGACGGAGACGGTGCTGCTCGGGAATCAGGCGATCCGCGGCTGCACGGCCTGCGGCGCGTGCGCGAAGCTGGGACGGTGCGTGTTCGACGATGCCGTCAACGAGCTGGCCCCGAAGCTTGAGGCGGCGGACGGGCTGGTCGTCGCCAGCCCGGTCTATTACGCCTCGGCCAACGCGACGCTCATCGCCTGCCTGGACCGCCTGTTTTACTCCACGCCCTTTGACAAGACCATGAAGGTCGGCGCGAGCGTGGTGTGCGCGCGGCGCGGCGGCTGCTCGGCGACCTTTGACGAGCTGAACAAATACTTCACCATTTCCGGTATGCCCATCGCCTCGAGCCAGTATTGGAACAGCGTCCACGGCAGGGCTGCGGGCGAGGCGGCGATGGACGCCGAGGGCTTGCAGACCATGCGGACGCTGGCGCGGAACATGACGTTCCTGATGAAAAGCATCGCGCTCGGCCGCGAGACCCTTGGCCTGCCCGAGCAGGAGGAGCGCGTCGCGACGCACTTCATCCGGTGAAGCAAAAAAAGCGACCGTGAAACGGTCGCTTTTTTTGCTTGATTTATCGGTTCAGATACGCGCGGCACTTTGCTTCCGCGTCGTGCGCGAGCTTTTCCTCGTCCACCGTGACGAGATGACCGTGCTCGACGGTCACGCGGCCATGGACCACGGTGTAGTCCACCGGTCCGCGCACGCCGACCGTGCCGAGGACGCTGGTGGGATCGAAGCAGGAGCCGACCAGCTCAAGGCGGCGGAGCAGATAATATTTTCAAAATGCGAAAACGAGGATCCCGGCGCACTCCGTCTTGCAAAGGAGAAGCTACTCAAAACAGCGCCCTCCGCCCGCGTGGCTGCGGAGCATTATTCCCGCATGGGCGAGGAATGGTGGCTGGGGCTGCTCGGTGCGGAAAGCCGGCCCGCCCGCTTATCGAAAAAATACAGCTATGATATTTCAAAATTTGGACGGCGGCCCGTGGGATATGCCGGGCGGCAGGATTGCCTCGCCCTATCCGCAGATATACTCGGCGATATGCCATTAACGGACCAGGCAGCGCAGCTTCCCGAGGAATGCTCCTTCCGCAGCCCCGCGCCCATGAGCATGCCGGAGCTTATAATGCTGCTGGAGGACGTGCTGTGGGGACGGTACGGCGGCATAGTGCGGGCCAAGGGCATATTGGAAACGGGCGGCGGCTATGTTCGCTTCGACCTTGCGGACGGCCTTTACAGCATAACCGGAGCCGACGGCGTAAGCACGGAGCCGCAGTGCGTATTCATAGGCCGGCAGCTTCGCCCGGCGGAGATAGCGGCGCGGCTTGCCGACCCCGCTGCTTTTATATGATAATATCCCCTTGGGCATAAAATCCGTGTTAGGCGGGCGGCATAAGGCCGCCCCTTTTTTATGCCGGCGGGGCGCATCTGTGCGTATTATTATTTTATAAGGATTTTATTATGATAAAATTCTTATAAAATTTCATCGTTTTAACGATAAGTTTATGCCCTTTGCGGTATTATGTTGTCCATGAACGGGAAAGGAAGGATCGATATGAGCTTTTTTATGAAACACAAGGCAAAGGTGCAGCTCATGCTGCTCGCCGCCGCCGCAATATTTACCGCATACGGCGCGCTGCGGGGAGAGGCGGATACGGTGCTGGCCAAGGCAATACGGATATGTCTGGAGTGTGTTGGCATTGGCTAAGCAGGAAAGAGAAAAGAGCGTTTCCCTGTTTCTATCCCGTTTCAGGAGCTTTTTACAGGCCGGAGCGACGCTGCTCACAAACCCTCATCTGCCAAACTTCGTCAAAGGGGCGATATATCAGGGCAAGGGGAAATACGTGTGCGTGCCGGGGCTCAACTGCTACTCCTGCCCGGCGGCAGGTGGCGCATGCCCGATAGGGTCGTTTCAGGCGGTGGCAGGCTCCTCGAAGTTCAGGTTTTCCTATTATGTCGCCGGTATGCTGATATTCCTCGGCCTACTGTTGGGCAGGCTTATATGCGGCTTCCTGTGCCCCTTCGGGTGGTTTCAGGATCTTATCAATAAGCTCCCCGTGAAAAAGCTCTCTACCCGCCGCTTAAAGCCGCTGCGCTATCTCAAGTACGCCGTTCTCGTCATTGCGGTAGTGCTGCTGCCTGCGCTGCTCAGGGACAGCTTTGGCTTGGGCCCGCCGTATTTTTGCAAGTACCTCTGCCCACAGGGAGTGCTCGAGGGGGCTATCCCCCTTTCCCTTGCGGACAGCGGCATACGGGCGGCCCTCGGCAGCCTCTTCCGCTGGAAGGCTGCGCTGCTCCTTGCGGTGGTCGCGCTGAGCGCGGTGTTCTACCGCCCCTTCTGCAAGTGGCTGTGTCCGCTGGGCGCGTTCTACTCCCTGTTCAACAGCGTTTCGCTGCTGGATATGCGGGTTAACAAGGACAGGTGCATATCCTGCGGAAAATGCGCCAGAGTGTGCGGCATGGATGTTGACATAACGAAAACCCCCAACCACACCGAATGCATACGCTGCGGCGTCTGCATAAAAGCCTGCCCCACCGACGCCATACGCTATCGCTGCGGCTTCGGCACGGGAATGAATAACACAAAAACCAAGGAGGAAAATTAAAATGAAAAAACTTATAGCTGTTGTAATCGCCATGATACTGGCCCTTGCCTTCACCGCCTGCGCGCAGGAGATGAAGAAGGATGAAATGCCCAAGGACGACATGATGAAGGCGGAGGAAACGGAAAAGGATTCCATGGAGAAGGACGCCATGGCGGAGGAGGCCATGGAAAAGAAGGACGAGATGATGGGCGAGGCCTGCATGTGCGGCGATAGCAGCAAGTGCATGATGGACGGCGCCTGCAAGGAAAAGGACGGCTGCATGTGCATGAAGGACGGCATGTGTACCGATAAGTGCATGTGCGTCGAGGGCGGCTGCATGAAGGACGGCATGTGTACTGATAAGTGCATGTGCGCGAAAAAGGATATGATGGAGGAAAAGGCCGAGGAAGGCTCCGAGATGAAGGAGGCCGCGGCCGCCATAGGGCCCTCCTGCGGCGCACCCGACGCCGGCTCCTCCTGCGGGGCGCCCGACATCGACGTTGCGCTGTCCTTCGGCTGCTGCGGTTAGGCCGGGAATGTAAGCGGCGGCAGGCATGAAAAGGATATTTTTAGGGATGCTGGCCCTTGCGCTGCTCATAAGCGGCTGCAAGGCCGCCCCTTCTACAAAGGCTGAAACAAACGGAGTGGAGGCGCAGATGCAGCGGGAAAAGATGGATTTTTC
>ERZ825896.2941-NODE-2941-length-15171-cov-3.370931_pt1 | contig 15171 bp, 11 predicted proteins | sample MGYA00519858_ERZ825896 | MGnify/ENA primary metagenome ERZ825896 (study PRJEB31778, sample SAMEA3449214) | human gut metagenome | biome: human gut; feature: human-associated habitat; material: faeces | place: United Kingdom | collected 2010/2012 ... | reverse complement strand
GTCGAGGGCGCCAAGGTCAACGAGCCCGCGCACGCCTACGAGGGCACCGCGGCCGAGCACGCGGCCAGGATCATCGCGCTCGTGGTGGCCGACAACCCGATTCCCGGCAGGGAGGCGGCGTAGCATGCGCTAGAATGACGGCATTCTAGGCGATTCTCGGTTCCTCGGACAGCCTGCGGACACTCTCGAGAACCGAGCCCTACACCAACTTTCGGGACACTACCGGGTTATCTCGCCGATGTAGCTGGAGTACCTGCGCTTCCTCTTCGCGTAGCGGACCTCGACGCCCTCCTCTTTCATTAGGCGGCGAACCACCTTCTCCGACACGAGCACGTTGCGCCTCCTGAGGGAAGGCCATGAAGGCCATATCCTTGGAGACCCGTAGGTGTGCATGCTCGCCTCGGATATTTCCCTGATAGCCGCTCTGACGTGGGCGTATTTGTCGGGGCGCTTCGCCGCGAGCGACGCGTAGTAGTAGGAACTCCTCGGTAGCCCCGCGACCTCGAGGAGCAGGACGAGGGGGAGCCTCGCCCTCGTCCTATCGACGATGGCGGCCTTTGCTTTGGGTCGCAGTTTCTCCGGGATGCGGCCCGGGCATTTTTTTTTGCCATTTTGAGCTCCTGCTCGAGCATGGCTTTCTCGGCCATTAGCCTTGCCGCCAGCTCTTTCAGCTCTTCCGGGTCGTCTGGAAGCTCCTTCTTCAGCCGGGCTTTCGTCTTGTAGACGCCGGCCTCTATCTGCTCTTTCCTGCTCATGAGTCCGACCTGGCCTTTCCGCCGGTAAATCCTCACCCACTCGTACAGGACGGCATGGCCGGCCATGCCAAGCTCTTCCGCAACGTCCTTGACGCTCCTTCCGCTCATGACCGCCCCGACCATCTCCGGCTTCGTCATCCAAGGATATCGCTTCGGCGGCGTGTAAGCGTGCTTTTTCGGGCGACCTATGGAGCCGGATTCGCGTACCCAGTCGAAGAGAACGTGGCGGGAGGGGTGCCCGAGCTGTCTAATCGTGGCCGCATACGACTTCAGCTTCCTGCAGGTTGCGACCGCTTTTTTCTTCTGCTCGACAGTGTAGACGACCTTCATGGCGGACCTCCGTTTCTGTACGGAATTATGCCCTAACCCCCTTTGTCCTATAAGCCTAAAAAGTAGCTTTGAAATTTAATCACGGGAAGCAACAAGCCGTCATTTGCTCAACTTGATGTTACTCGAACATAAGAAAATTTGTTATGTCAAGGCAAATAATGCGTTAATGAAAAGCAAGAAGCGAGGGTCGAAGTGTGCCCTCTCTTCTTGCATGTGCCCTCTCCTAATCTCTGCAGAATAAGTCGCGGGTATATACCTTTTCTTTAACGTCATCAAGACAAGAATCATACCTATTGGCAATCACCGCTTGGCTAATCTTCTTGAACTCATCGAAGTCTCCAATAACGCGACTGCCGAAGAAAGTCGAGCCAGCGGGCAAAGTTGGCTCATAAATTACAACGGTGGCTCCCTTTGCTTTGATTCGTTTCATAACACCTTGTATGGAAGAGGAGCGGAAGTTGTCGGAGTTTGATTTCATTGTCAGTCGATAAACGCCGACGGTTACATCCTTTTCAAAGTTTTCATTCCAGTCGTTGTTGTTGCTGTATGAGTATGCGCCCGCAAGCTCCAGCACGCGATCGGCGATGAAATCCTTGCGAGTGCGGTTGGATTCGACGATGGCCTCGATCATGTTCTGGGGAACGTCGGCGAAGTTTGCCAGAAGCTGTTTGGTATCCTTGGGCAGGCAATAGCCGCCGTAGCCGAAGCTGGGATTGTTGTAATGGGAGCCGATTCGGGGGTCGAGGCAGACGCCTTCGATGATTTGGCGAGTGTCAAGGCCCTTGGTTTCAGCGTAGGTATCAAGTTCGTTGAAGTAGGAAACGCGTAGTGCCAAATAGGTGTTTGCGAAAAGCTTCACCGCTTCAGCTTCGGTGAAGCCCATAAAGAGAACTTCGGCATCATCCTTGATGGCGCCCTGCTGCAGAAGTGCTGCGAATTCGCGGGCAGCTGCTTCGGTTTCCTTATCGCAGGAGACAATAATGCGAGAAGGGTACAAGTTGTCATAGAGAGCCTTGGATTCACGGAGGAATTCGGGGCTGAAGATGATTTTGTTAGTGTTGTATTTCTTACGAACGGTATCAGTGTAGCCAACCGGAATGGTGGATTTGATGACCATGGTGGCATTGGGGTTCACGCTCATGGCCAGTTCGATTACCTCTTCAACGTGAGAACAATCGAAACGATTGGTCTTGGAATCGTAGTTGGTGGGAGCGGCAATGACAACGAAATCGGCGTCTTCGTAGGCGGCAGCGCCGTCCAACGTTGCCGTGAGATTTAGGTCTTTTTCGGCCAGGTATTGCTCGATGTAGTCATCCTGAATGGGAGATTTGCGCTGGTTAATCAGGTCAACCTTTTCGGGGACGACGTCAACGGCGATAACCGGGTTGTGCTGTGCGAGCAGTACGGCAAGAGAAAGACCGACGTAACCGGTGCCTGCGACGGCGATTTTGCGCCGAGGGAGCTCAATGGGATCTTTCTGCGCTTTAGCCTCGATAAACATATCGGCGGTTTCGAAGCCAAGGACGTCAGCCAGGGCTTCCATCTGATCGATGGTAGGGATATAGTCGTTGTTTTCGATGCGGCCAATCATGGCGCGATTGATGCCGGTTTCTTCCGCCAGCTGCGCTTGCGTCAAGCCTTTTTCTTTACGAAGGTCAAGAATCTCTTCGACGAATTTTTCCTGAGAGAATTTTTTCATGAGATTGCCTATCAATGATGCTAAAAACGGAATTTAAGATGTTTTTTATTATAAAATAGGATATTGTTTTATGAATGAAAGAAATATGTAAAATAAAATGATGCTAACAACATCGTTGTGATAGACGTTGAAGAACTTTGCATCGCTTCAAGCTTCGAGTAATATTGCGATGTTTAAAAATGAGAATTTACACTAACGTCGCAGGAGTTTGCTTTTTGTTGCGTTAAAATTTCAAAAGATAATCTGTATTTGATGGTAGCGGCGTAGCGTGCGTTTGCTAAAAATGGGAAGGAACGACATGAAAAAGAAACTCGCAGCTTTGTTCTGTGCTGCAGTGCTGGCAATGAGCTTGCCCGCTATGGCATTCGCAGCTCAGTTCAATAGCCCGGCCGGTACCACGGTTACCGGCTCCAACGGCGTGGCCCTTACTGTGAAGGGTGACGTTTCCGGCAACGGATTCATCCATGTTGAGCCGTCCAGCGTTCAGGCTTCCAACGTTCCCGCGGGCGTTACTCCTATTGCATCCTTCGAGGTTACCGCTGACGATAGCATTTCCTTCACTGAGCTGACCTTCGTGTTCAGCGTTGGTGCTCAGTATGCTGGTGCGGATGCAACCATCTACATCCAGCATGGTGATGGGTCCACTGAGATTCAGCAGACCAAGGTTGCGGCTGATGGCACCATTACCATCACCGTTGACAAGCTTTCCATCTTCTCCGTTGTTATTGATGAGAGCACTGCGACCGGCTCCGCTGGTGTCGATACCAGCGCTACCTCTCCCCAGACTGGCGCTAACATGAACGCCGTTGCGGGCGTGACGGTTGCTGCGATTGCAGGTGCCGGCGTGGTTGCTTTCGCGCTTCGCAAGAGGATTGCTGAATAGCGCATCGTCTTTTGAAAGGTGAACGCCCGCTCAAACGAGCGGGCGTTCTTTTGTTCAGGTTCGTATCTTGAGCTTCGGGTTTGGTTATCGCGTGGCCGCAGATGCTGTGTTCTGCGAACTGAGTGTGGTTTTACAAGCGTCTGCGCACGCGCGTCGCGAGCGTGTACACTGGGGCGAAACGAAAAAACCGCGATAAGAAAGAGGCGCCCGCACATGAGCGAGCAGCAACGTGACCATATCTCGAAAGACGCAGGGGCCGCTTCGGCCCCTCGTCATGCGAAGAGGGAGGAAGGCTCCCAAAAGAATCCGTGGCCTGTGAAAAAGAAGCGCCAGGTGGCAGTCCTTTTCACCTTGCTGGCAATTCTGCTTGTCGTTGCGGCGGCGGGAATAGGGTTCATGGTATGGCAGCAGCAAGAGCTCGAGCGCGCCGCGCAGCAAGCGCAGGATGTGCCCGAAGCACAGGGCTCTTCTTCGCCTGCCCAGGAGCAGAGCGGCGAGGGAAGCTTGCCTGAGAACCCCGTCGATTTCGTCGAGCTTAAAACGAAGAATCCTGATATCTACGCTTGGGTAAGCATCCCTGGAACCAAGGTTGACGTGCCCATTCTTCAGTCCACAGTGGACGACAACTTCTACCTCGACCACAATGCCGACGGAGACTATGCGATCGAGGGCGCAGCATATACCCAACGCGCCAATGCGACCGACTTCAGCGACCCGGTCACCGTGGTCTACGGGCATCAGGTGCAGAACGGGTCTATGTTCACTACGCTGCACTATTTCGAGGACAAGACCTTCTTCGATGAGCACGATGTCATGTACATCTACACGCCTGGGCACATTCTTACTTACCGTATTGTTGCGGCCTACCAATACGACGATCGCCATGTGCTCAATTCGTTCGATTTCAGCAAGCCCGAGGTCGTTCGGGAATACTTCGATTCGGTGCTCAATCCCGCCTCGATGCTTGTTAACGTGCGCGATGGCGTCGTGCTTGCCGATGATGATAAGATTGTCCAGCTGAGCACGTGCATGGATGCCGTGAATCGCGACCATACTCGATACCTGGTAACGGGGGTCCTGATAGATGAACAACAAACGCAGTAACGATTTCGGACGGATGGGACACGCGGGGGCTTTCGACGCTTCTTTCGAAAAGCCGGCGGATGATTTCCCGCTGCGTCCGACGAACGAGGTGCTTATTCGCAAGAAGAAACGCACGCACAACAAGCTTAAAAAGCGCCTGAAGATAGCCGCCATCGTGGTTGGCGTCATCGCACTTATTGCGGGCGGTGCCGCCTGGGCGGTAGTCAGTTCCATCAAGGCGGGCGAGGCTGCCATGAAGCAGGCTTCAGAGCCCACGCAGATCGAAACGGCCGAAGACGCTGTTTCCTACGACGAGGGCCGCACGATCGAGCACAACGGACACACATACGCCTACAACGAGAACATCGTGTCGGTCGTGGTGATGGGCTACGACAAGTCTCTCCATGCGAACTCTACCGCAGGTTCCGGGCAGGCCGACGCTGTGATGGTGCTTGCCCTTGACACCAAGACGGGCAAGGCGACCGTGATTGGCATTCCTCGCGACAGTATGGTTGACGTGGGCGAGTTCGTGGGCGATGCCTTCGTCGGCCAGGAAGAGATGCAGCTGTGCCTTGCGTTCAGCTACGGCGACGGTGCTCATACCAGCTGCGAATATACCACTACTGCGGTGTCGCGCGCGCTGTATAACATGCCTATGTCGTACTACATGGCGCTTGACTACGACGGTATTGCGCCGCTCAACGATGCTATAGGCGGCGTTTCGGTCAATGCTCTCGAGACTATTCCCAACACGGGTATCGTGGCCGGTCAAGACATTGTTCTGTATGGCGATAACGCCGCGCGCTACGTGCAGTATCGCGACACTTCGACGCTTACATCGTCGCTCGACCGCCAGGCACGCCAGGTTCAGTATCTGCAGGCGTTTTCTTCCAAGGCGCTCGCGAGCGCCAAGGGCAACGTGACCTCGCTTATCGACCTGTTTAACGTGGCAAACCAGTATTCGGTCACCAATCTGGGTGTCAATGAGTTTGGCTACCTGGCTTCATCGGTGCTGACGAACGGCATTACTTCGCTCGAGATGGTGACGCTTCCGGGCGAACCTGTCCAGGGCGCCCAGTTTGTTGAGGTTTACCTCGATGAGGAGGCCGTGTACCAGACCGTTCTTGACGTGTACTACACGCAGGTGGATTAGGATGCGACATTCGGCTGACCATCGCTCGCTCTTCGGGGGATTATGCGCTCTACCGCAAGACTGTCGAATGGGGTAACACGCCTCTCGGATGAAAGGCCCCGCTCAATGAGCGGGCGTTTTTTCGTTCACCCAGGCGTTGTGCGTTTTGCTGTTCGACCGGGTTCGTGCGACTTGCCGTCCCGAGCTCGGGTCTGCGCGCTTCGCTGTCCCGACCGGACCGCTCGTGCACCCACCGCTTCAATCGCGCTCGGGCCTGTGCGATCTGCCGCTCCGACCGCGCTCGCGACCCGTTTCGAATCAGAATGTGGCAACTTTTTTCGTTTTCCTGGCGGCTGTCTGCGTTCAGGAAAATAGGGGATGGCAAATGCCTGGTCATAAGTCTATTGCCTAAAACATGCCGACCGACCATTCGGCTCGCGGGCTCTTTCTGGCCTGAAAACCGCCTCCAGACTCCCGATTTCGCCCGGAAAACGAAAAAAGTGGCGAAATGTCTGCGAAATGCGGTTGTTAGCTGGTGCTTCACCCGGATCGGCGCGTCTCTCTGTCCGGCGTTGTTCCCCTGAAGCGAACATGCCTGCACAATGCGCGGGCATGTTTGTTCGGGCTTCGTTTCGTTTGCTGACCTTGACCGGGCTGCTATGCGACGTTTCGGCCGTTCAAGATGAAGTCGACGTCTATGTCGAAGAGGCTTTCCACGGCTATGTCCGCCTCGCGCTTGAGCTGCTGCATGGTGCCCGAGCTTTCCTTATCGTGGATGCCGATGACGTTGAAGCCTGCGTTCTTCATGGTTCGCACCGCGTAGATGGCGTCGTCCACGCACCAGGTGTTGTGCGGCTTCGTTTCCATGGCGGCTGCGGCGGTGTCGAATATGCGGCGCTCGCGCTTGGATGCGCGCACGTCGTCGGTGGAGAGCACCGTCGTAAAGTATTCGAGCAGCCCTGTGCGCTTCAATCCCGCTTCAAGGTAGGCGTGGGGGCTTGATGATGCGATTGAGCAGGGGATCCCCTTGCTGGCGAGCGATTCGACAATCTCCATTGCGCCTGGCTTGGGGTTCGCCTGGTTCGAATAGTAGTCCATGAAGTAATCGTCGATCTCCCGCTCGAGCTCTTTGACGGAGCTTCCTACGCCGAGCATGGTGTGCAGCCACATTGCTTCTTCGGGCATGGTCATGGTGCAGAGGCCTTTTCTCTGGTCGGGCGTGATGCGCGCCCCGACGCGGGCCGCGAAGACGTCCTCCATGCTAAGCCACGCGTCCATCGTGTCGAGCAGGGTTCCGTCGCAGTCGAAGATGAACCCTATCCGATTCGACAGGTTGATTGGTTGCCCCATGGCTTGGTCCTTTCTCGATGGTAAGGCTTGCTTCATTCTAGGCGTGTGAGGCGAAATCGCAGTAAAGCGCGGGTTAAAACGAGGCAAGGATTCGAGATGAAGGTGGGTGGGGTTGTTGGTGGGTTGTACGTTATGGGTGCTGTTTTGCAGCCTTGTTTGCTGCAAGGAGGATGTCGCTACCAGGCGAGGCTTGAAGGCCGGCATTGGATCATGGCGATAGCGCTCAGCGCGGAGCGCGCATCCATGCTATTTCGGGTGTTATTGCCGCGGCAATTACACGCTTTGACGAAATAACATGGATTGCGGTCTACGGGCGGTCGCTTTTCTTGTATCGAGGCGCATGCAACAAACCCCGCCGGACGCTTCGGGCGACTGACGGGGCCTGCTTGTGTTCCATTACGAACGGTGTTGCTTTCGCCTGCTTATTCCTGAGTTTTTACGGGCAAATCCCCGCCCGCTTCTCCGGCGGGGTAGGTCTTATCGGCCACAGTGTCTTTGGGCAGGCAGAGATTCAAAATCACGCCTACGATGGCGCTTGTGGCCATGCCGGGAATCTCGTAGGCGCCCACGGGAATCTTGATGCCGGCGGTTTCCATGCCCACGCCCACTACCAGGATGGCAGAGACCAGCATGAGGTTGCGCGCCTTGCTGAAATCGACGCGGTTCGAGACCAGCATGCGTAGACCGTTGGAGGCTATCAAGCCGAACAGCAGCAGGCTTACGCCGCCCATGACCGAGGTGGGGATGGAATTGATGATCGCTTCGATCTTCGGGCAGAAGCCTCCCACGATGAACGCGATGCCGCCTGCGTACCAGAAAATCTGGGTGGAATACACGCGCGTCGCGCTCATAACGCCGATGTTTTCAGCGTAGGTGGTGGTGGGGGTGCCGCCTAAAAAGCCCGAGACCATGGTGGATAGACCGTCGCCCAGAAGCGAGCGGGGAAGCATATCATTGTAGTTCTTGCCAACCACCTCGCCAACTACCAGCAAATGTCCAATGTGCTCGATGATGATCACGATGGCAACCGGCGCGATCAAGATGATCGCACCCAGGTCGAACGTGGGCGCGGTGATCGTAGGCAGGCCGATCCATGCTGCGTCGGCGATGGGCTGGAAGTCCACAAGACCCAGAATGCACGAGGCGGCATAGCCCACCAGCACGCCAATAAGAACGGGGATGGTGGACCAGAATCCCTTGAAGCAGGTGGAGAACGCCACCGATACCGCAAGCGTCAGCGCGGCCACAGCGAAGCCTTCGTAGTTGAACGGCGCGCCTGAATCGTATCCGCCGTTGAAAAACGCCATCTTCACGGCCGTTGCGGAAAGTCCCAGGCCAATGACCACGATGACGGGTGCGACCACGGGAGCGGGCAGAATGAAATCGAGCCATCCCGTTCCCGCCACTTTGATGACGCCCGCCACCGCCACGTACACCAGGCCGGTCACGATCAGTGCGCCTCCTACGGCGCCGACGCCTTGGCTCGATGCCACCATGGCGATGGGCGTGATGAACGCGAAGGAAGATCCCAGATAGCTGGGAATTTTGCCGCGGGTTACCAGCAGGTACAAAATAGTGCCGATGCCCGAGCACATGATGGCGAGCGACGGTGAAAGCCCGGTGAGAAACGGCACGAGCACCGTCGATCCGAACATGCTCATGAAATGCTGGATGCCGAGCGGGATGGCCTTCGCCACGGGGACGCGGTCGTCTACCCCTATGATGGGGCGGTCTGTTGCCATGGAAATCCTTTCCGTCGTGATGGAAGACGGCAGAAGGGCCGTAGATACCCTCCATCGGGCTTGCAATTCCGCCTATGATACCGCGCTTTGCAAGGAATCGTTTGTTATACATCAATATGCATAGTGCTTTTAATATATGCGTAACAAATTTGTTTAAACGGAATGTCATGCGTCGAAGGCGAAACGGGGCGCACGGAGGGAAGCGCCGCTCACCGTTTGTTTTTACATATTCGTTTGCCTTCGTCGGTTTAAAACAGCCGTCGGTCGCGATTATCCCGTTCGGATATAACCTCGGCTTCCCAATCCCATATCATACTCCGCAAGCAATGCACGAAATGCATGTTCGGCCGATGGAGAGAATGGGGCATGGCCGAGTGACCGATGCTCGCAGAGCGCGTGCGTCGGATAGAAGAACGTAGCATCACGCCGCGAAGAGGGAGTTTCTACATGGCACATATTGCGGACAAGGCGCAGCCGCCGCGCTCTTCCGATGGAGGCAGGATTCTGACCCCGGAGGAGGCGGATTTTTTGAGGCGCTTTCTGCTCGAGTCCGACCCTGTGGTTGTAACGGGCAATATTCCCGTCGACAAGACGAACGGAGGGGCGGGCGTTCCTCGCCTGAAAAAGCCTCGGCGCCTTATTGATTAGGCGCTGCGGCTGAAAAAGCCGGTATGGTACGGGTTCGAAACGACGAAGCGGCCTCGCGCGGTTGGCGCGGGGCCGCTTTTCGTTCGCAGGCATCGCTGGGGCGGACGCCTCGTCTTTGGCATAGCTGCAAGAGCGGGCGCCGCGCCCTTAATATAAAGAGAAGGTGAAGCTGAGCGCGTTGAGTCCGTGGAACTGCTTCACGATCGACCCATGGACGCGAAAGCCCGCAGGGGGATTGGCAGGTGAGGCCTCCTGGGCGAGAGCCGCCCGCGTTGCCGCGATGGCACCCCGGTATTCGTCGAGCAGCTCCTCTTCTTCGCGCGACAGGTTTTCGAGAAGGCCGCTTTTCGGAGCAGAAGACGGAGCGCGTTCGCAAGGGGCGCTCGCCCGCACGAAGACCCGCTCGATGAACCGGCGTGCGGCCTGCATGGCCTCGGAGGCGTAGCCTTGCTCGAAGCGTTTCGACCTCATGATGTAGAGGGCCTTCAGACGGCGTTCTCCTTCTTCGACCACGGGGCGCATGCCGAAGAAGCCGGCTAATTCCCCCGTTGCCTTCATGACGACCGCCCAGGGTGCGTGCCCGCTGCCTTCAAGAAGGCTTTTCTCCAGCTCTTCTTTGACCTCGGGGGTTCCGAAGTATTCGTGCGCAGCGCGGACGAACTCGTCGTTGTCCAGCGCGCTGTGCAGCTCTTCTACATCGTTTTCAGTGAAGGGGCGCATGCCCAGGCATGCCGTCTCGATGACCCAGGGTTCTTTCATGGCGACCTCGCATTCGGCGTTTTCGTTCGTTTCGTTTCGCAGGATTGTATCCGCGCGAGGCTTTGTGCTTCTCCCCGAATGAGAGTCGTTTCCGCTTTGTTGCCGTATAATTCGAGGGAAACTCATCGGCGGATAGAATGTGTGCGAGGTGCGTTATGTCGGATTCCTTTCCTATCAAGCTTGGCGTGTCGCCGAAGTGCGTGCGGTTTGAGAACGTGGCGGGCCAGCCTGCGGGGCGTGTGTTCGGCTACGTCTCGAAAGGCATCGATTTGACGGATGGCGGGTCGTTCTACGTTGTCGAATTCGATCCGGACGATTGCTCTTGCGTTCGTCTTATCGCCTATGCGGACAGATACGGCCGCATGTTTTCTTGCGACGACGTGCTGGTGGCGCCTCCCGCGCGCACGCCCACGCTCTACCTTGCCACATACGCCGATTCCGACCATTCCACGGGTATCGTGTTCGCGTGCGATGCGGATGGAAAAGACCAGGTGGTTGGCTCGTATGCTTGCAAAGACCCCGAAGAGGACGGGCCGTACAGAATGGATCGCTACGAGCGTCCGTCCCTGCTTGATACCGCGGCGTTGGATTCGTGGCTCGAATACGCCGATTTTCTCGCTCGGCTCTATCTCACGTTCGTGACGTTCGCGGACGCGGTGGAGGCCGCAAGGCCGTTCGACCTCGGTGCGGTGTTCGGAAGGCTCAACGCGGCCGATCCGTTCGATGCCGTGAACAAAGAGGTGCTCGAGGCCGAAGCATCGTGGGGAGACGCCCTGGATTCGGGCGCGGGGATAGAGCGCTTTCTTGTGCACGAGCTGCGCGATGCGGGGATCGTGGGCAAGTCGGCCGCCGATTTCGCGGTCGAGCTCGAAGGCGGCTTTGAGTCCGTGCCGAATGTGCGCATGATCCGCACGAAGAAATACGCCGATACCTTCTATCTTGATTTCTCGTACTTAAATGCCGAGGGCATCCTGGTAGAGAACGGGCTTCTCGAGGCTCTGCCTGAGGCCCGCGGGGCTCGCGAGTCGTTTTTGCGCACGGAAGCCGCGCTGAACAGGTTCCTTCTGCTTGTCGATTACCTGGAATCGACCGGCGGCAGCCTTCTTCATGCCACGGAGGGCGTCTGCGCCCAGACCGACCGATGGCTTATCGACCGCATCTGCCTGCAGGCCCCCGATATCGCGAAGGCGCCAATGCTTCGAAGCCGCTGGGAGAAGCATGTGGCCTTTGCCCGGGCGGGGGAGAGCCTCCGTCTGCCGTACAGGCTTGGATACGAGTTCTGCTCGAGCGCCGACGGCGTTCGCTTCGGCCTGAACGTTTCCTGCCCCACGGCATCCACCATGCCTTCGAACGCGTGGTCGCAGGAGGCGGGGCTGTTTTTGCCGGCGTCTGCAGCCGACCGCAACGGGGTCGAGGCACGCTACGCCGCCCATGCCGCCATCCTGATGGCGGCGCTTGCGTTCTCCGTGTCGAGCGATGTCGAAGAGGCGCACGTCAACTGCCTGCGTGGCGGCATGGCGTCCGACGTGGTGGTGGCCGGCTGCATTCGACGCGCGCGTTTCGAGGAATTGCTCGAACAGGAAGGGCCGGACCGTTCGGTCAAAGACCCGTTCGCCTTCCTGAGGGGATGCGGCGTGGATTTTCGCTTCGGCGAAGAGTTCTCCCTCGAGCCCGTCCCGCCCTGCTTCGAGCGGGGTGAAGGGGTTTTCGAGAACGTGTACGAGGCGAGCATCGATCGGGACTTCACGCCGTTTTCAGAGGCGGCGCGCGAGATGACGGGCGTCGTCCGTCCGAAGGACCTGTGCATTTTCGAGAGCCGAGGCAGGGCCCGCTACGCCGACGAGCTTTCGGAAGCCCTCGACAAGGGCGTTCCGACGGCGCTCGAATGCCTGAAGGGCATCCACGACCGCACCGAGGACATCACGCTGCGCCGTATCTGCCTCACGCTCATGGAGGGTTTTGAAACGGAGCAGCTGGGCGAGCATTCGTACCTCGAGGTGAAAGAGGCGCTGATCGACCCGTACGGCCTGAAGGCTCCCATGGCCCGCGCAGCGGCGTTTTTGCGCGCCGACGACGAGGCTCATGCGCTCGAGGCCCTCAAGGAGCTGCTCGCGAAGACGGAGTCGCTCGAGGGCTTCGCCGACACGGCGGGCACGTGCTATCGCTACTTCGACAGCTACGAGACGCGTTTCATGTATGCGCTGCATTGCTCGGACGATTCGCAGGGCCGCCGCGTGTTGCCTCTTCCCGACGAAGCGTATCTTGTCCACGATGCCCTCTCGCAGGTGTATTCGATGTCTCTTTCCGCTTCCGAGCAGGCGCTCGACCATGCGAAACGGTGCATCGAGCTGGCGCCGTCTCGCGCGCAGTCGTACCTTCGCGCAGCCAGGGCGTATTTCGTCCGCGGTGAATTCCAGTCCGAGGTGGATATGTGCTGCCAGGCGCTTCGGGTTGCGTGGCAGACGTCGGATGCCGCGTTGTGCTGGTACTGGATGGGCTTCGCGTTCTGGAAGCTCGAGCGCTACGACGCCGCGGCGGCGTGCTACACGAAGTGTGCGAACCTGAGGTCGGCTATGGCCGATCAGGCGATGGTCGAATTCGGCGAGCTTGTCGAAAGCGTCAAGGGGCTGCAGCGCCGCACCGAAAGCCAGGGCAACGAGATTCTGGCCGCAGAAGGCGTGCCGGTGGAGGCGCTGGAGGAAAACGGCAGGAAGATGCTCGATCTTGCGAAGGAGTCCATCGATTCGGGCAGCGTCTCGCTCGGCTGCGTCATGGCCATATCGGGGATGCGCATCATTCGCGACGATGCCCTGCTTCCCGTGGTGAGGTCTTTCTCCGATTTCGAATAGCAAAAGAAAAGCCCGCATTGACGCGGGCTTTTCTTTGCGCTGCTTCCTGTCTATCGGATGGAGCGCGCGTTCATGGCGCGCATGGCGTTGAGGATGGCGATCACGGCCACGCCCACGTCGCCAAAGACCGCGAGCCACATGTTGGCGATACCGAATGCGGCAAGCACCAGGATGAGCACCTTGACGCCGATGGCGAACACGATGTTCTGGCGCACGATGCGCATGGTCTTGCGCGCCACGCGGATGGCGCGGGCGATGTTGCTGGGCTTGTCGTCCATAAGGACGATGTCTGCGGCCTCGATGGCGGCGTCCGACCCCATAGCGCCCATGGCGATGCCCACGTCGGCGCGGGTGAGCACGGGTGCATCGTTGATGCCGTCGCCCACGAAGGCCAAGTTGCCGCGGGCGGAATCCAGGATGCGCTCCACCTGCTCGACCTTGTCACCGGGCAAAAGCTGCGCGCGGTATTCGTCCAGACCAAGTTTGGTCGCTACGGCGCGCGCCACTTCCTCGCGGTCGCCGGTGAGCATGACGCATCGTTCGACGCCCGCGGCGTGCAGTTCGCGGATGGCCTGCTCGGCGTCGTCTTTCACCACGTCTGCGATGACGATGTGGCCGGCGTACGAGCCGTCGATGGCGACGTGCAAGATCGTGCCGGTGAGCTCGCAGTCGTGCCAATCGCTGCCGTGTGCGCTCATAAGGCGGTCGTTTCCTACCAAGACCACATGCTCGTCGACCTTCGCGGAAACGCCATGGCCGGATTCTTCGGTGGCCTGTGCGATGCGGGCCTGGTCGATCGTGCCGCTGTAGGCCTCCTTGACGGAGATGGCAATGGGGTGGTTGGAGAACGCTTCGGCGTGTGCGGCCATGGAGAGCACGTAATCGGGATCGACGCCGTCCTGGGCATGGATGGCCACCACGTTGAAGGTTCCGTTGGTGAGCGTGCCGGTTTTGTCGAACACCACGGTGTCCACCTCGGAAAGCGCTTCGAGGTAGTTCGACCCTTTAACCAGGATGCCCAGCTTCGAGGCGCCGCCGATGCCGCCGAAGAACGACAGCGGCACGCTGATGACCAGGGCGCACGGGCAGCTTACCACGAGGAAGGTCAGGCCGCGCAAGATCCAGTCGGGCCAGGCGCCCATGCCCAAGAGCGGCGGGGCGATCGCGATGGCGAGCGCCGCGAAGGTGACGATGGGCGTGTAGACGCGGGCGAAACGCGTGATGAAGTTCTCGGTGCGCGCCTTCTTCTCGCTGGCGTTTTCCACAAGTTCGAGGATGCGGCTTACGGTGGAGGCGCCGAAGAGCTTGGTGGTGCGCACGCGCAAGACGCCTGTCATGTTGATGCAGCCCGAGATGACTTCCGCGCCCTCTTCGACGTGGCGGGGCACGGACTCGCCGGTGAGGGCGGCGGTGTCGAGCTGCGAGGTTCCTTCGACCACGATACCGTCTATGGGCACGCGTTCGCCGGGCTTGACCACGATGACGTCGCCGATTCGCACTTCGTCGGGATCGACCTGAGCGAGCGCGCCATCGCGTTCGATGTTGGCGTAGTCGGGGGCGATATCCATCATGGCGGCGATGGATTTGCGGCTCTTACCCACGGCGTAGCTCTGGAACAGCTCGCCCACCTGGTAAAACACCATAACGGCACAGCCCTCCCGCCAGTCGCCCAGGGCCATAGCGCCCACGGTGGCCACAGCCATAAGGAAATTCTCGTCGAACACCTGCCCCCGGAAAATGCCCTTCACAGCCTTAAGTAAAATATCATAGCCCACGATGAAATACGGGAGGAGATACAGCACGCCCTCCAGCCAGCCCGTAAGGGGCGAGAGCCAAATCCCCGCCACCAGCACCGCCGACACGATGACCCGTATGAGATTGGTTTTCTGCTTCTTTGTCACGGCCTTTACGCCTCCTTTAGTGTTTACGAAAAAGAATATC
>ERZ825896.2940-NODE-2940-length-15172-cov-2.759013_pt1 | contig 15172 bp, 19 predicted proteins | sample MGYA00519858_ERZ825896 | MGnify/ENA primary metagenome ERZ825896 (study PRJEB31778, sample SAMEA3449214) | human gut metagenome | biome: human gut; feature: human-associated habitat; material: faeces | place: United Kingdom | collected 2010/2012 ... | reverse complement strand
ATGAAGATTTCAGAATCTACATTGTATCCCGTGCTTAGACGTCTGCAGAAGGATGAATTAGTCACAGTTTATGATATGCCATACAACGGAAGGAACCGAAGATACTATTCGATAACGGATGCCGGGCGCGGTAAGCTTGCAGAGTATAGAATTGAGTGGGAAGAATATAAGAGCATTATAGACAGCATTATGGGAGGGAATAAGGATGACAAGAGATGAGTATCTTCAGATTTTGAGGGATAATCTGACGACTATGACAGATGATGAGAAGGATGATGTTATAAGATATTATCTGGAATATTTCAGTGATTCGGGCGATGAACGGGCGGCTATGGAGGAGCTTGGTGCGCCTGAGAAGCTTGCGGCGAGGTTGTGCAGCGGGAACGGAGCACAGAATAGTGAGAACTACAGTGCAGGGAATTATACAAGTACACAGAATACGGCAAAGGCATATGGCGGTTATAATGCTGGCAGCACAGGAGCCTATGATTATTCATGGGAAGAAGGAAACACCAAAAAGAAAAAATCACCCGGAAAAATAATCGCGCTCGCATGCACGGCTCCGATATGGGTTCCCTTGGCATTTGCGGGGCTGGCAATACTTTTCAGCCTGCTGATGGTCGTTGTGGCTGTTGTATTTGCGGTGTTTGTCGTGTTCGCGGCGTGTGTGATAGCCGGAATTGCAAGCGTGGCAGCGGGATTTTTTGCTTTTGGCAAGTCACTTGCGGATGGGCTGCTTGTGCTCGGCGGCGGTCTGTTTATGCTTGGAGCCGGAATACTCGCATTTTTCCTTGGAACATACATTGTAAAGGGAGTCATGAGTGCTTTTAAGATGTTTTTTAATAAAAATTAAAGCTTGCTTATGTATTTTATGGGATATCTGAAAAAGGAGTGAGGATACAATGAAAAAAAAGGTGTTATTGCTGACCGCGGTTGTATGCATATTTCTGGGCGGAGCGCTGTTTTCCATAGGAAAGGTGATGGGAGGAAGAGGAATAGTCTTTGATTTTACGGGAAAGGGCATAATCTCGGACGCGCAATTTAAGGAATTATCATTTAACGATATGGACTATGATGCGTTTAAGAGTGTCACTGTAGATGCAGCCAACTGTAAAATCTACATATACAGCTCGGACAACGGCAAATACGGTGTGGATTTAAAGCTGTACAATTATGACGATGACAATATACAGTTCGGGGTAGAAGGTGATGAGCTCATCATAAAAAATTCCATGAATGGCGCGAGGCTTAGCTTTATCTACAATCTGTTCAATGATGATGAGCAGTATATAAAATTATATATCCCTGACGGCGGGTGCGAGTTCATAGACGTGTCGACCGCCAATGAAAATATTGTCATCGAGGATATCTCTGCCACGGGAAAGGTGAGCGCAGGTACGACGAATGCCAGGATAACATTTTCAAATGTTAGCGGGGAGACGATCAGTGCAGTGACTACGAACAGCAATGTCGTAGTGGAAGGAGTTACGGCTGAAGAACTTACAGTAACTACCAGCAACGGAACGGCACAGCTCTCAAACGTGCAGGCAGACCGGTTAAATGTAAAGACAAGCAACGGCAAGGTCGAGCTTGAGGAGGTGAGCGGTGTTGAGGCTCTTCTTAAGACCACCAATGCCGAGATAGCTTTAAGGGAAGTGTATTTTGACGGCGCGCTCGAGGCGCATACCTCGAACGGCAGCATAAAGGCATCGCTCTATGGCGAGGACAGCGATTATTACTATGAGCTTAAAACCAGTAACGGCAGTATTAAGCTTGGCAGCGAGGTACATGGAAAGAAATATACCGGGGGTAATGGTCAGTCAAAGCTTAAGCTGAACACGTCAAACGCAGATATCACGGTGAGGTTTGATGCTTCTAAATAAAAAGAATGTGATAGTAATGTACGAAAATACGGCAGTTTTCAGTGCTTTTTGGGCTGCTGTAGGGCGTTATAAGAATTAGGAGTTGTAAATCATGCAGAAAATACTGATTGTGGAAGATGATACCAATATTAATAATCTGCTCTGTGAGGCATTGACGAAGGAGGGATATTCCTGTGAGCAGGCTTTTTCGGGCACGGAGGCGAGACTTCTTTTAAATATGAAGGAACATGGCTATGCGCTGGTGCTGCTTGACCTGATGCTCCCCGGGCTGACGGGGGAGGAACTCCTCGCGCGTATCCGGAGGGATCAGGTGATGCCGGTGATCGTCCTGTCCGCCAAGGGGCGGGAGGACAAGCTGCGGGTACTCGCCGACGGGGCGGACGATTTTATCGGAAAGCCCTTCGACGTGGAGGATGTCAAGGCCAGGGTCGCGGCCCAGCTCCGCCGCTATACCCGCTTTGCCGCCGCTGTGCAGGAAGAGGACACGCCGTTGCACTTCAAAAACCTCGTTCTCGATCCAGAAGGCCGCCAGGTGACGGTCAAGGGCCGGGAGGTGTCCCTGACCGCCCGGGAATACGGCATTTTGAGCCTGCTGCTCTCCCATCCGAAAAAGGTCTTCACCCGCGCGAACCTCTTTGAATCGGTCTGGGAGGATCCGTATCTCGGGGACGACAATACGGTCAACGTGCATATCAGCAACCTGCGTGCCAAGCTGGCGGCGGCTGACCCGGACAACGGGTATATCAAAACGGTCTGGGGCATCGGCTTCAAGATGCAGGAGGACTGACCGGCCGCGGATTCCCGGTTCTAGGAGTTTCATCCTCCGGAAAAAGGCCCGGCTTTAGAGTTTCTTTAGATTTCCTTTAAGGCTTTTTGAAGGTACAGGGGTATACTGAGGCCAATCTCAGACGGAAGGATGAATGGTATGGCGGACAATGTACTGGTCACGCGGGGGCTGTGCAAGCGGTACGGCGCCACGATGGCGGTGGATCACGTGGATCTGCGGGTGGAACACGGACAGATTTATGGATTGGTCGGAAAAAACGGGGCGGGCAAAACCACCCTGATGCGGATGATCACCTCGCAGAGCAGGCCGAGCGGAGGGGAAATCGAGCTATTCGGGGCGTCCGACCCGCGTTCTCTCGGCCGGATGCGGGAACGGATGGGCGCAGTGATCGAAATCCCGAGCTTCTATCCCTTTCTGACGGCGGAGCAGAATCTCGAATATTACAGGCTCCAGCGAGGGATCGCGGGCAAAGACTGCGTGAAAGAGGCGCTGCGTCTCGTCGGCCTCGGCGATACAAGGAACAAGAAATTCAAGCAGTTTTCTCTCGGTATGAAACAGCGGCTCGGGCTGGCCCTGGCTATCCTCGGCAGCCCCGACCTGCTCCTTCTCGACGAGCCGATCAACGGGCTCGACCCGATGGGGATCGTACAGTTCCGCGACCTGCTGCTGCGCCTGAACGCCGAACGTCAGATCACCATCCTGATCTCCAGCCATATCCTGAGCGAGCTCGCCAACCTCGCCACGCACTACGGCTTCATCGACGGGGGACGGATGCTGCAGCAGATCGCCGCCCGGGACATCGAAGAATGCTGCCGGGAATGCCTGGAACTGACCGTGGACGATGCCCCGAAGGCGGCCGTATCGCTGGAAAGCCGCCTATATTGTTCCTCGTATGAGATCCTGCCCGAAAACCGGATCCGGATCTACGCATTTCTGGAGGATCCGGTAAAGGTGACGGCGGCACTCACCGAGGATGGCGTGCGGGTACACACGATCAATACCCGCGGGACCAACCTGGAGGATTATTTCCTGCGGCTGCTGGAGCGTTCCCGTCCGGACGGAACCGAAAGGAGGTATGCGTGATGCTGCGTGTGATCAAAAGCGAACTATACAAGACCCGGCATCGCTTGTATCCCTATATTTTCATCGGCGTTATCGTGGCTCTCGGCCTCGCAGGTGTGATGCTGTTTGCCGTTACCAACCATTACCTGCCGCCCGAAGAACGGGTGGGCTTTGACGGCATGGTGAGTATCGCTCTGTCCATGTTCCCGACAGGCCTTTTTCTGACCGTAGCGTTCGTGGACATGGTGTTTTCGGAGGAATATAAAAACCAGACGATGAAAAACACGCTGGCCTTCGGTACATCCCGGGCGGGCTTCTATCTGGGCAAGCTGCTGACCGAATTGATCACGGCTCTCGTGAGCCTTCTCGTCATCCTGGGCGTTATACTGGGAGCCGGTGTCCTAGTGCTGGGTCCCGTCTATCCGGTTCCGTTTCTCGAACTGTTTTCCGAGCTCAGCAAACGTCTGCTTGTGACCCTGCCCCTGTGGATCGGGGCGCTCTCTTTCGGCAACATGCTGGCTTTCCACGTCAAGAGCAGCACTCTGTACACACTGGGTTTCGTCGGCTTTTTCGGTTTCCTGCCCGTCATCCTCCAGTTTGCGGCGCATTATTACCCGTCTCTGGGGGAGGTCAGCCTCTGGCTGATGATCCCGCTGCTTGAACAGATCGTAAGAACCGAACTGACCGGAGAACTCGTACTGCGCAGCGTCGTGACGGGGGCCGCCTATTTAGCGGGGAGCACCCTGCTTGGACTTCTCTGCTACCGCAGAAAGGACGTCGCCTGAGCCTCTGCGCAAAACGAAAAACCCCGTCCGGCTCTTTTCAAGCTGGGCCTGGTATGGTATACTCAACGGCACAGGGAGGGACGAACATGGGGCTGGCCGGATGGATCATCGCTATACTGGCGCTGCTGCTCGCGGTCTGTGCGGGTGCGCTGATCGTATATAAACGGAATCTGCTCAAAGTGCGCCGCTCTCTGGAAAATCTGCGGCGCACACAGTCCAACGGGCGTCTGAGGCTCAGCGTACCAGACCGGGATTTGGAACGGCTGCTCGAGGAAGTGAACGCGCTGCTCGACGAACGGCAGGCGAGCGACGCCCTCCACCGGCGGCAGGAGCGGCAGCGCCGGCAGGAGATCGCCAACATCTCCCACGACCTGCGCACCCCCTTGACCTCGATCCTGGGGTATCTGCAGATGATCAAATCCGAAAGCACCACCCCGGAGGAACGGGCCGAATACCTTGCCATTGTGGAAAGCCGCGCCCATGCCCTCAAGGCCCTGGTCACGGGCTTTTACGACCTGTCCTGCCTGGAAGCGGGCGGCTATGCCCTCGCGCAGGAATCGGTGGCGCTCGCGCCTCTTCTGGTTGAACTGGCGGCGGCCTTTTACGCCGACTTCAACGCGGACGGGCGGGAGGCGGAGATCGACATCGCCGAGGGGCTGTCACCGATCCTGGGCGATCCCCAGGCCGTGCTGCGCATCTACACCAACCTATTTCAAAACGCGATCAAGCATGGCGCGGGGGATTTGTATATCCGGGCGTTTCAGGAAGATGGGGTGGTGGTCACCTGTTTCACCAACCTGGCGCCGGGCCTGCTGCCACAGGATGTTGAGCACCTGTTCGACCGGTTCTTCACCGCCGACAGGATGCGCACCGGGCAGGACACAGGGCTGGGGCTGGCGATCGTCCATCGCCTGGCGATGCAGATGGGGGGCGAAACCGAGGCCCTGCTGCTCCAGAACAAGCTCACCATCACCGTCCGCTGGCCGGCGGTCAAGCCGCCCGAGGGACGGCGTTAGCACTCTTTGGCGGACAGACGGAGCAGCAGACCGAAATCGTCGTCCCGCGCGGCCTTATTCCGCCCTTCGCCTCCGCATTTCGTGCAGCGAAAGCGGATGACATAGCCTTTTTTGGCAGAGATGTCCAGACCGACCGGTTCCATCAGGCCCCGGCAGGGGTTCTGCCGGTCTCCCGGATGGATGTCCACGTGCAGAGAATAGAGGCAGTGGGGGCAATGGTTACGGGAGGTGTAGCCCAGCGGCTCCACCGTCTGTCCGCAGTGCGCACAGACAAACCCCTGGTCATTTTTGACAAAGTGCCGCTCTTCCATGTCCGAACCTCCAAACAAGCCCTTTTCTCCAGTATAGAGGAAAAATGCCGCAAACGCAATAGGTGATCCGGCCGCCCGGGAGAGCGGCCGGTCTTTTTCTTTTCAGAGTCTCCGGGGTCTTGTTCCCGCGAAGGAAATCTGGTATACTGGTAGAAAAAGGAAGCGGGGGAAACCCGATGAAAAGCTACCGGAAAGAACTGTGGTTTCATCTGCCCACCCGACGGGGCCTCGTCAACATCACCTCCCAGGTGGAGCAGGCGGTGCGGGAGAGCGGCGTGCGGGAGGGGTTCGTGCTGGTCAATGCTATGAACATCACTGCCAGCGTCTTCATCAACGACGACGAAAGCGGCCTGCATCGTGATTTCGAGGCCTGGCTCGAAAACCTGGCCCCGGAAAAGCCCTACAGCCGCTATGCCCATAACGGGTATGAAGACAACGCCGATGCCCACCTCAAACGCACCGTCATGGGCCGGGAGGCGGTGGTCGCAATTACCGAGGGCCGGCTGGATTTCGGCACCTGGGAACAGATTTTTTATTATGAGATCGACGGTGGGCGCGACAAGCACGCGCTCGTTAAAATCATCGGCGAATAGAAAGGGGCAGGAAATATGGTACAGCCGGTTACCCTCATTGTATATCCACCTTGCACCACCTGCCAGAAGGCCAGGGCATGGCTGCTGGAGCAGGGCATCGAATTTACCGAGCGGCATATCAAGGAACAGCGGCCTACAGCGGAAGAGCTCCGCCGATGGAGCCGTGAGGCAGGCCTGCCCCTCAAACGCTATTTCAATACGAGCGGCCTGCTCTACCGTTCGATGCGCCTGTCCGAGCGTCTGCCCGGGCTGGACGAGGAGGAACAGCTCGCCCTGCTCGCGTCGGACGGCATGCTGGTCCGACGTCCGCTTCTGCTCGTCGGGGACCGGGCCCTGCCCGGCTTCCGTCCTGCCGAATGGGATGCCCTGCTGCGGGAAACCGTACAATCCATATAAAAGGAGGAAACCCTATGCCCTGTATCCAGACCAAAGTAAATGTCGCCATCTCACCCGAACAGGAGGCCCGGCTGAAAACCAGCTTCGGTGAGCTCATGCCGTTGCTGTACAAAACCGAGGACTGGCTGATGCTCAGCTTCGAGGATCACTGCCGCCTGTATTTCAAGGGCAGCGGCGAGGCCGCCGCCTTCGTGGAGGTCAAGCTTTATGGGGCAGCCGACCGGGGGGCCTACAACAAGATGACCGCAGCCGTGACCGCCCTGCTAAACAAGGAACTGAACATCCCCTCCGAGCGGATTTACGTCAAATACGAGGAAGTCAAATACTGGGGTTACGACGGCAGCAATTTCTAATCCGCCGGACACCGCATACAGGGAAGTGTCGAGTATGGAGGTCATTCCCTCCCGCGATCTCAATCTGCTCTATATCCTGCTGGATATCGGGTTTTTGCTCATTTTGGCCGGGGCGCTGCTGTGGTGCCGCAAATATCTGGCGGCCCTGTTCGGCCTATTCGGCGGGCTGCTGTATTTCCTGGTGGATTACGGCGGGTTTTATCTTCTGCTCGGCACCAGGGAGGTCAGCGGCGCCGACCCGTTCTGGTTCCTTCTCTGGCTGAGCATGAGCTATGGCTTCACGAATTTCGTATGGATCTGGCTCTGGCTCGACCGGGACGGGCATGCCCTCGAATGGTCGGTCCTCATCGTTGCGGGCTGGCTGGCCGTTGCCCTGCTCAGCCAGAACTTCGGCGGGGGATTTGCCCGGATCGTCATCTCCAGGGGGACTGGAAGCTACCACGGCATCATGGCCCTGCTCCTGTTTGTCGGGTATGCCATCCTGTGCCTCCACAACGTCCGCTGCCCGAAAGAAGAACGGTACCCGCTGCCCTGGATTCTGGCCATCGGGATATTGGTGCAGTTCGCCTGGGAGTTCGTCCTTCTCATCACCGGCATCCGTGCCAGCGGCTTTGGCCCGCTGCTGGTCAATTCCCTGCTCGAAACGAATCTGGGTCTCCCCTATATCTTTCTGATCCATCGCGCCATCAATCGAAGGTGGAGCGAGAATCTGCGCCGCCTTCCGGCGGCGGGCTGACAGCCTGTTCGAAAATAGAAGCGGCATGCCCCGGGAAAGGCTTCCGGGGTATGCCGTTTTTGCTGAAAACTGCCGGGAACACTGGGATCCGCGGATATCGGTGCGTGTTTCCCCTCCCCTTGCCGTCTACCGGCAAAGGGCATCGGGATTTTGCACAATTTGCGGATTAACAAAAGCGAAGCGCGCTGTCAAATCTCCGAATTTGGATGAAAGGAGGGCTGCCAGAAGGGGAAAAGCTTGACAAATTGGGAAAATATGCGTATTCTATATATGGTTAGCTAAAGCTAACTTTTGTTTCGCCCATGAGTTAGTTTAAACTAATACACACGGAGGATACGGGGAAGGATGAGGCAGGATGCCGCTGACACTGGCACAAATCGGTGAAAAAAACACCATTGTCAAGGTGGGTGGAAACCCCGAGGTGAAAAAGCATCTTGAAAATCTCGGCTTTGTAGCGGGAGGGGACGTCACTGTTATCACCGTCCTGGGGGGGAACGTGATCGTCAATGTCAAGGAAGCCCGCGTGGCGATCAGCAGGGAAATGGCGCAGAAAATTATGGTCAAATGATGTTGGTATAGATCAAACGAGAGGAGGAAACACCGCATGAAAACACTGAGACAGGCCAAAATCGGCGACACGGTCAGGGTGGTCAAGCTCCACGGAGAGGGCGCTGTCAAACGGCGCATCATGGATATGGGGATCACCAGAGGGGTAGATGTCCACATCCGTAAGGTGGCGCCTTTGGGCGATCCGCTGGAAGTGACCGTGCGCGGCTATGAGCTGTCCATCCGGAAAGCGGATGCGGATTGGATCGAGGTCGAATGACCATCCGCGGGAGGGTCCCTCCTCTTTTTTTGGAGGAGAGTTAGTCGCGCCTTACTCGGCGCTTTCGAACAGGAAAGAGAGGAACAGCCATATGGAATTGCGAATCGCCTTAGCGGGCAACCCGAACAGCGGTAAGACCACCCTGTTCAATGCGCTCACTGGTTCGAATCAATTTGTAGGGAACTGGCCGGGCGTCACGGTGGAGAAAAAGGAGGGCAAACTGCGCAAACACGACGGCGTCACCATCACCGACCTGCCGGGCATCTATTCCCTTTCGCCCTATACACTCGAGGAGGTGGTCGCCCGGAATTACCTGATCGGGGAGCGGCCGGACGCCATCCTCAATATCATCGACGGCACCAACCTGGAGCGGAACCTCTATCTGACCACCCAGCTTACCGAGCTGGGGATCCCGGTCGTCGTCGCCATCAACATGATGGATGTGGTGAAAAAGGCAGGGGATCGGATCGATGTGGGAGAACTTTCCCGGGAGCTGGGCTGCCCTATCGTACAGATCTCGGCCCTAAAAGGCACCGGCGTCATGGAGGCGGCCGAGGCGGCCGTGGAGGCCGCGAAATCGGCCAAAACGGTGCCGATGCACACCTTCTCCGGGGCGGTGGAACACGCCCTGGCCCATATCGAAGAGGCGGCGGTCCACTCCATGCCGGCCGAGCAGCAGCGCTGGTATGCCATCAAGATTTTCGAGCGGGACGACAAGGTTCTCGCAAAGCTCGAGCTGAACCCGAATGTCCTGGAGCATATTGAGCAGGATATCCAGGCGGCCGAAAAGGAATGCGACGATGACGCGGAGAGTATCATCACCAATGAACGGTATGTTTACATAGCGTCCATCCTGAAAGGCTGTTACAAAAAAAGAAATGCCGGCCGGCTGTCGGTCTCGGATAAAATCGACAAGGTGGTGACCAACCGCTTCGCGGCACTGCCGATCTTTGCGGCCATCATGTTCATCGTCTACTTTGTGTCGGTCACGACAGTGGGCACTTGGGCGACCGATTGGGCCAATGACGGCGTGTTCGGCGACGGCTGGCACCTGTTCGGCATCGGGTCCTCTGCCTATGAAGCGGCAGCGGAAAACTATGAGGAACCGGGAGCCGTCGTGGAAGCGTTCGAAGCAGCCGCGGCGGCCGCCGGCGCGGTGGATGAGGCGGCGTCCACCGAAGAGGCAACCGTCCTGGTTCCGGAACTGGCGGCGTCTTTGAGTGCCACAGCCTATTTGTATGACGACGAAGGGAACGTGGAGGAAGAGATCCCCGTCACCTACGCCTCCTATCTCGAGGCGGCTGCCGTCGAAGAGCCGGATCCGGCGGCATATGGCGTATGGGTGCCGGGTATCCCGGTCCTGATCTCGTCCGGACTGACTGCCGTCCACTGCGCAGATTGGCTGCAGGGCCTGATTTTAGACGGTATCGTCGGGGGCGTCGGCGCCGTATTGGGCTTCGTGCCCCAGATGCTGGTGCTCTTCCTGTTCCTCGCTTTTCTGGAGAGCTGTGGCTACATGGCGCGTATCGCCTTCGTCATGGACCGCGTTTTCCGCAAATTCGGGCTGTCCGGCAAGTCTTTCATCCCCATGCTCATCGGCACGGGCTGCGGTATTCCCGGGATCATGGCGTCCCGCACCATTGAAAACGAGCGGGACCGCCGCATGACCGTCATGACCACCACATTCATCCCCTGCGGAGCCAAGCTGCCGATCATTGCCCTGATCGCCGGCGCTCTGTTCGGCGGGGCCTGGTGGGTAGCGCCCAGCGCCTATTTCGTCGGGATAGCGGCCATTGTCATATCCGGCATCATGCTCAAAAAAACCCGGATGTTCGCAGGGGATCCCGCGCCCTTCGTCATGGAGCTGCCGGCTTATCATCTCCCCACGGTGGGCAATGTGCTGCGCTCGATGTGGGAACGGGCCTGGTCCTTTATCAAAAAGGCAGGGACGGTCATCCTGCTGTCCGCGATCTTGCTCTGGTTCCTCCAGGCTTTCGGTGTGGAGAACGGCAGCTTCGGCATGGTGGAGGATCTCAACCACTCCATTCTGGCCGTGATCGGGAATGCCATCGCCTGGATCTTCATTCCGCTGGGCTGGGGCAACTGGCAGAGCGCCGTGGCCACCATTACCGGCCTCATCGCCAAGGAGAATGTCGTCGGAACGTTCGGCGTACTCTTCGGCGGTTTCGATGAGGTGGCGGAAAATGGCTGGCAGATTTGGGCGAACATGCGCGAGGTTTTCACTCCCCTCGCCGCCTATTCCTTCCTGGTGTTCAATCTGCTGTGTGCTCCCTGCTTTGCAGCCATGGGCGCTATCAAACGGGAGATGAACTCGGCAAAGTGGACCCTCTTCGCCATTGGCTATCAGTGTGTTTTCGCCTATGCGGTCTCCCTGGTCCTGTATCAGCTCGGCATGTTGTTCACGGGACACGGCAACCTTCTCGGCTCTATTTTCGCCTTTGCCATCGCGGCCCTGATCTTGTATCTCCTGTTCCGCCCATATAAGGAATCGAGAACCCTGTCCAAGCCCGTGAAAATCTGACCGCGGGGAAACCCCGAAGGAGGTATCCGTATGGGAACCTGGCTCACGGAAAACATCGCCACAATCATCATCGGCGTACTTTTAATGGCCGCCATCGCGGCGATACTCGTTCACATGATCCGGAACCGGAAAAAAGGGAAAACTTCCTGCGGATGTGGCTGTTCCCATTGCCCCATGAGCGACAGCTGCCATCCGAAGACATGACACAGCGGGAGACATCGGTATCGGCCGGTGCCTCCCGCTGCTCTCAGCAAAAACGCCGCGTCATGGGCATAAAACCCGTGACGCGGCGCTGCCAGTCTATTTGATATCGATATCCAGCGGGCGGTCCAGTTCATCCGAGACATAACGGCCGTTTTTCTTTCGCTGACGGACACATTCGGACAGGAGGTACTCGATCTGCCCGTTCACCGACCGGAAATCATCCTCGGCCCACGCGGCAATCGCGTCGTACAATTTCGCAGATAGGCGGAGCGGTACCTGCTTTTTCTGCTCGCCGGCCATGTCAATACAAACTCCCGGAATTGACGACGGGCTGCGCGTCACGGTTGCCGCAAAGCACCACCAGCAAATTCGACACCATGGCCGCCTTCCGTTCCTCGTCCAACGTGATGGTCTGGTTTTCGCTCAGACGATCGAGCGCCATTTCCACCATTCCCACCGCACCGTCGACGATCATTTTGCGCGCGTCGATAATGGCCGAGGCCTGCTGCCTCTGCAGCATAACAGCGGCAATTTCAGGGGCGTAGGCCAGATAGGTGATCCGCGCCTCAAGAATTTCAAGGCCGGCCTCCCCCACTTTCTGCTGAATTTCATCCCGGATGCGGGCGGCGACAATTTCGCTCGATCCCCGGAGGCTGCCTTCATCTGCAATACCGTCGCCGGTGGTATCCACCCCCGGCGCCACGTCATAGGGATAGTTCCGCACGATGTTCCGCAGGGCACTGTCACACTGCAGGGAGAGGTATTCTTTATAGTTGTCGACATTGAAGACCGCTTTGGCCGTATCGACAACCCGCCACATGACCGCAATGCCGATCTCCACCGGATTGCCGAGACAATCGTTGATCTTCTGCCGGTTGTTGTTGAGCGTCATGATTTTCAGGGAAATCTTCTTATTGACCAACTCCACATTCGCACCGGCCTGGGCGGCGAGCAGGATGGATTTTCCGGTGCCGGCATCGACATCGCCGCTTTGGTTGAGCTTGGTTTTGGCCGCGGGATTGACGCCGGTGCAGAAGGGGTTCACATAATAGAACCCATCGTTTTTAAGCGTTCCCACATATTTGCCGAACAGGGTCAAGACCAGCGCTTCCTGGGGCTTCAGCACCTTGAGGCCCAGGAAGGGAATCCAACCGATCAACAGCCAGATGGCGCAGACGATCAGCAGCACGAGGGAAAGCGCCGACGGTCCGCTTTCCACCAGGATACAGCCGAACACAAAGCCTACAATCGCGGCAGCGTAAAACAGGACAGACAGCAGCATGACCGCCATGCCGTTTTTCTTGTTGAGCAGTACTTTCTCGTGCATACAGGACGCCTCCTTAATATGATATTAAAATAATATCATATTAATATAAATTTGTCAATAGCCTGCCGGCCACTTTCCCTAGAGCGCCGCATATCTGCATCGCGCTTTCTATCCAATACCCATCCCGCTCCGCCTAGAGGTCGCCTGTACTCACTCCCATCATGAACCGGTCCTGTTTTTTAGGCCCCTCGGCATATCACCCAAGCCAGCAATACTCGATGAAACGCCGCGAGTCCTGGATTTTCGGTTGGTCACAATCGGATGCGACTGCCGCAGCTTCCGAGAAAAAAGGAACACCCGCGCCGGCGGATGTTCCCAGAATTTTTCAGACCTTGGCTGGCATCATATTCGGGTATACCCAGGTCATTTTTTCATCGGTGTAGTGCCGGTCAAGAAATTCCTCGACCGCATTGGCGGGCGGGACGCCGCTGTCCCTTGCGGTCCAGCGGGCGACGGCCACAGCCGATATCACAGTGTTCAGGATCATGAACACCAGCAAAACCCACGTCAGGACCTTGCCGACGGAATTCGGGATCTTCTCAATAAGCCGCGTCATCAGGGGAAACAAATTTTTCACCCAAAGAAGAGCAAGGATCCCCCAAAACATGGAATACATCACGTTAATCCGGCCGTTGAGGTTGAGAGGCATATGGTCATATTTCCATGAAACCGTGCCGAACAAGAGCTCCTGAACGAGGCTGCATATGTACTCGAAGGCGCTGCCGATGACGAATCCGCCCAGAAACACCCATAGATCCCGTTTGCCCCGGAGCCAGTACAAGCCCAGCGTCATCGCCAGGGCGCCGACGCCGTATACCAGGTTGAAAGGACCATAAATCAGGCCCTGCCGGCTTTCGAAATGGTGACGGGTGACGAGGCAGTATAGGGTTTCGATCACCACACCCAAAAAACAGCCGACAAAAAAGATCCAGAACAGCTTATAAAAATTCAGACCGTGTGCGAAAGACTTTACGGTTCTGGACTGGATCGGATGAGGGTTCACCACCACTTGGGCCTTACGCTTGGTTGAATTGACGGTCATGGATTGGCCTCCTTCTCCCCGGCCCTAAGCCGGATCAGGGCCGGTCGCCCCGGTTTTCTTCAGATTCGGTTGTGGATCGGGCAATCCTACCGGCATGAGAATCCGTCCCTTTCTTCGGCTTCAGCCGTCTGGCGACGAAGCAGACGCAAAAGAGTGCCGCGCCGCCGATTGATGCCACCGTGCACAAAACCGTCAATACTTTTTTCATAAATCATCCCGCCTTCATATGTGTTTCTCTCACTAAAACGATCGGGCTGCGAAAAAACCTTCACATCAAAGGGGCGAACACACGCAGAACGGCCCTTCCGAGCCGGCGGAACAGAGGCACCCGGCGGCATTCCTCGAGTGACACTTCCTGGCAGACCTCCAGTGTCTTGAGATAGTCGGCCTTTACCGCGGCCACGCTGGACGTCCGGTACAGCAGGACACCGCATTCGAAATGCAGGTACAAGCTGCGGTAGTCGAGGTTCACGGTCCCCACCGTGGCGTACTCGTCGTCCACCACAAAGGTCTTGGCATGGACGAAGCCGGGGGTGTATTCGTAGATGCGTACGCCGCTCTCGAGCAGCATCTCATAATACGCGCGGGTAACGGCATGGACATACCATTTGTCCGGGATATGGGGGGTGACGATCCGGACGTCCACCCCCGATTTTGCCGCCATGCGCAGCGCCGTAGCCATCTCGTTGTCCAGGATCAGATAAGGGGTATTGATATATACATACCGTTTGGCCCGGTTAATGAGGTTCAGGTACACCGTTTCACCAACCGGTTCGCCGTCAAGCGGGTTGTCCGAGTAGGGCTGTACATATCCGTCACTTTCAAATGAGTCTGGATGAAAATGATGTGGCAGATGCAGTTCATGGTCAATTGGCTTGGACGAATTGGCAATTACATTCCACATGTGCAGGAACATAACGGTCATATTCCAGACAGCTTCTCCTTTCAGTATGACTGCCGTATCTTTCCAGTGACCAAAACGACGCTTCTGATTAATATATTCATCAGCAAGGTTAATTCCGCCGGTGAATCCTGTTTTACCATCAATAACACAGATTTTACGATGATCACGATTATTTTGAACGATATTCAGAAGCGGACGAAATGGATTAAAAACCTGGCATTGAATGCCTTTTTCGCGAAGAAAGCGTTCATAATGATAGGGAAGTGTTGTGAGGCATCCAAAACCATCATAAATCAGGCGGACGTCAACTCCTTCGGTTGCTTTTCGTTCAAGAATATCCAGAATCGTTCGCCACATCACGCCATCATTGATAATAAAATATTCGATGTAGATATAATGTTCTGC
>ERZ825896.2935-NODE-2935-length-15206-cov-2.986668_pt1 | contig 15206 bp, 13 predicted proteins | sample MGYA00519858_ERZ825896 | MGnify/ENA primary metagenome ERZ825896 (study PRJEB31778, sample SAMEA3449214) | human gut metagenome | biome: human gut; feature: human-associated habitat; material: faeces | place: United Kingdom | collected 2010/2012 ... | reverse complement strand
TGCTGCATGACAAAGATGACTATGACAGTTATTTTGAAGATACAATGAAAGCGGGACATTATGAGAACAGAAAAGAATCTGTTGATCTTATGATCCGCAGCTCAAGAGAGATCATTCATGACCTGATTGGCTATGGTGTAGATTTCCAAAAACAGGAGACAGATGAGTCTGGAAATGAAGCCGCAGACAACGGTGGTGAAAAGGTAGAGATTCAGGATATTTATGCATTTACTCGTGAGGGAGCACATTCACGTCCGAGAATTCTGTTTCATGCAGATATTACAGGAAAAGAAATCACAAGTAAACTGCTTGCACAGGTAAAGCAGCTTTCTAATGTAACATTACTTGAATATACAACGATGACAGATATCATTGTGGAAAATGATGAATGTAAAGGAATCATTGCACAGGATAAAGATGGAAATGAATTCGAAATCCATACAGAGAATACAATCTGGGCAAGCGGTGGAATCGGTGGACGCTATAAGCATTCCACAAATTTCCCACATCTGACAGGAGATGCACTTACTATTTCCGAAAAACACGGAATCCGTTTAGAGCATTTAGATTATGTACAGATCCATCCAACAACATTGTATTCCAAGAAACCAGGAAGACGCTTTCTTATTTCAGAGTCTGTCCGTGGAGAAGGTGCAGTTCTTCTTAACAGCAAGAAAGAACGTTTTGTAAATGAACTTCTTCCAAGAGATGTTGTGACTAAGGCAATCAGAGAAGAGATGGAAAAGGAAGGCACAGATCATGTCTGGCTGTCCATGGAAAAACTTGGAAAAGAAACCATCATGGGTCATTTCCCGAACATTTACCAACATTGTCTGGAAGAGGGATATGATGTGACAAAAGAATGTATCCCGGTTGTTCCGGCACAGCATTATTTCATGGGTGGTGTCTGGGTAGATTCAGACAGTAAAACATCCATGGAACATTTATATGCAGTAGGAGAGACAAGCTGTAACGGTGTACATGGTGCGAACCGTCTGGCAAGTAATTCACTTCTGGAAAGCCTTGTATTTGCCAAACGTGCGGCAAATAAAATCTCAGGTACAGAGAATGAAGTAAAAGTACGTGAATTGGCATAATAATAGTGATATAATATTAATCTATGCTGAAAAAATAAAAGTTAAGAGAAGAGTAGAGAAAGAATATAGAGACAGGGACAGGAGATATAAAGATGAACGAAATTACAATGACACTTCAGGCAGATCATTTGATCCTTGAAGCACTCAAAGAAGATATTTCAAGCGAAGACGTAACAACAAATTCAGTTATGAAAGATTATGTAAAAGGTGAAGTAGAACTGATCTGTAAACAGGACGGAGTAATTGCCGGCCTGGAAGTTTACCGCAGAGTATTTGAACTGTTAGATGCAGATACAAAGACAGAGCTTTACTGTAAAGACGGAGACGAAGTAAAGAACGGCCAGTTGATGGGAAAAGTAACAGGAGATATCCGCGTACTTCTTTCCGGTGAGCGTGTAGCACTGAACTACCTTCAGAGAATGAGTGGAATCGCAACTTATACACATTCCGTTGCAGGACTTCTTGAAGGAAGCAAAACAAAACTTCTTGATACAAGAAAAACAACACCTAATATGAGTTCGTGTTGGTGGCGGTTATAACCACAGATATAATCTTTCTGATGGAGTACTCCTGAAAGACAATCACATCGGAGCTGCAGGAAGCGTAAAGAAAGCTGTCGAGATGGCAAAAGACTACGCACCATTTGTAAGAAAGATCGAAGTAGAAGTTGAGAATCTTGAGATGGTAAAAGAAGCAGTAGAAGCAGGAGCAGATATCATCATGCTCGATAACATGTCAACAGAAGAAATGCAGGAAGCAATCAAGATCATTGACGGAAGAGCTGAGACAGAGTGTTCCGGAAATGTAACAAAAGAGAATATCGGACGCTTGACAGCTCTCGGAGTAGACTACATTTCCAGCGGTGCACTTACACATTCCGCTCCAATACTTGACATTTCAATGAAAAACCTTCATGCTGTAGAGTAAAGGGATTGTTAAAGAACAATTTACTAGCAGAGATTTCAATTTAGAAAGGAAGAGGCATGATGACAGGACCAGAAAGAAGAACTGCCATTATAAATCAGATAAAGACAAGCTCAGCACCGGTGCCGGGAAAGGCATTGGCTGCACAGTATGAAGTAAGCCGTCAGGTGATCGTGCAGGATATCGCACTCATCCGTGCCGCAGGACATGACATTATATCTACAAACAGAGGATATATTTTGCACGAATCACATTTAGTAGAAAGAATCTTCAAAGTGAAACATACCGATGACCAGGTTGAAGATGAACTCTATACAATCGTCGATCTGGGCGGAAGAGTTCGTAATGTGATGGTGAATCACAGAGTCTATGGTCATATGGAAGCATCACTCAATATTAATTCCAGACGAAATGCAGTAGAGTTCATAGATGACATCCGAAGTGGAAAGTCTACTCCGCTGAAAAATATCACATCCGATTATCATTATCATGTAGTAGAAGCGGATAGCGAAAAGACATTGGATATGATTCAAGAAGCACTGGAAGAAAAAGGATTTTTGCTGGAGCAAGAAGAGTGGGAGAAAGAGCTTTTTGCACAATAAAGATTTATCGTAGGGATTCTTTTTCGAGTGCGGACGAAAACTGAAAATATTATTTTAGAAAGTCGCTTGTTAGAAGGATGCTACAGGAACGCCGACTCAGGGTTACGCATACTGTTCATACTAGGAAAAACAACAGACTGCTAAAAGCAAAGAAAGGATTGACAAACTCGCTGCCGCTCAGACAGCTGTCAATCCTTTCTTTAACGCAATCCATTGTTTTTCCTAGTATGAGCAAGCATGCTCCACATTCGTCTTCGTCCCTGTACCACCCTTCTAACATGAAACTTCTCGAAGTCCATATTTTCTGTTTTCTGTTTATTGAAAAAGATGAATTCCTACGACAAATTTTATTAAATACTAACACGTTTGAGATATGGATATCATTCTATAGAATATCCGGTACGTCTGCTTCTCAAGTAGAGTTCTTCTTTCGAGAGAGTAGAAATCAGATGGCGCTGAAAACTTACCGATAGACAGACATTGAGGGATTGATTCAGGTGACTGTTCTGTGTGCTTGGAAAGTCTTGAAAAACGAAAGGTTACGTTAAAGCAATGCGAGGCAACTGTCTGAAGCGGCAGCGAGTTTGCCGAGCATTGCTTTGTTTTTAGTAATCTTTCGTTTTTCTTAGTCTTTCCTGTATACAGAACCCGGAGCCTGAAGCAATCCCTCAATGTCTGTCTATTAGAATAAACTTTATAAGTGCTATCTGATTTCGTCCAATTTTCGAAGAAGAATCTCTACGATAAATTTATATTTAGATAGCCTCTCCATTTTTATATTTCTGAAGTACATTCTGGATACGCTCATTCGGACTGAGAATCTCGCTCAGTGATCCGTCATGATTCAGAGTATCAATGATCAGAGCAATGTACTTGCTCATATCACAGTTGATATAATATGGTTTTGAAAGAAGGTTTGGTGTCTGATAGATGAGGTTTGTTGTCAGGATACCATCAATAATACCTTCTTCATAAGCTTTGTCAAACTTCTCCATTCCGTTAGTAAACAGACCAAAAGTAGCAGCGGCAAAGATACGTTTTGCTTTACGTCTCTTTAATTCTGTAGCAACTTCAATGATACTGTCTCCGGAAGAAATCATATCATCAATAATAATTACATCTTTGCCCTCTACAGAGCTTCCAAGGAACTCATGAGCAACGATAGGGTTACGTCCGTTTACAATCTGAGTGTAATCACGGCGTTTGTAGAACATACCCATATCCAGACCAAGAACGTTGGCAAGATATACAGCACGGTTTGTACCACCTTCATCTGGACTGATCGCCATCATATGTTCACTGTCGATCTGAAGATCCTTTACCTTGCGAAGAAGACCTTTGATGAACTGATAAGTTGGTGAGATTGTCTCAAATCCACTCAGCGGAATCGCATTTGATACACGAGGGTCATGAGCATCAAAAGTGATAATATTGTCAACTCCCATACGGACAAGCTCCTGAAGCGCAAGTGCGCAGTCAAGAGATTCACGGGAAGTTCTCTTATGCTGACGGCTTTCATAAAGGAATGGCATAATAACGTTAATACGGCGTCCCTTACCACCTACAGCAGCAATGATTCTCTTTAAGTTCTGGAAATGGTCATCCGGTGACATATGGTTTGTGTTTCCTGTCAGAGAGTAAGTAACATTATAATTACATACATCGACCATCAGGTATATATCCTTTCCACGTACGGATTCTCCAAGGATACCTTTGGCTTCACCAGAACCGAAACGCGGTACGCTGGCATTGATCAGATAATTCTCTTTCTCATATCCGGAGAAAGCAACATCATTCTTGTGCTCGTGAGCGCTTTCGCGGCGCCATTTAACAAGGTAATCATTTACCTTATTTCCAAGCTCTTCACAGCCAAGTAAAGGAATGATTCCAAGGCTTCCTACTGGTATGTTCTCCAAGATACGTTCTGAACGACTTAACATGAGTCATAATCCTCCTAATGTTCTAACTTCTTTTTAATACGTATATCATCACCGACTATTTTCAACAGACTATATCTGCTTGTAATTCTGGAGAAAGAACGCTCAGTATAAAGATCAGCGAGCGACTCCAAAGAAAGGTTTGTTGAAATAATCGTTGATTTCCTATGCAGCAGCCTTTCATTGATGCAAGTAAAAAACTGTGATGCAATAAAGGCGTTTGTGTACTCTGTACCAAGATCATCAATAATAAGCAGATCACAGTCAAAAATGTATTCACACATGTTATGTGCATCAATGTCATTTTTGTCAAATGCATTCTTGGCAAGAGTATTAAAAAGCTGTGGAGCAGAAAAATACAAAACAGAATATTCTCTGTTCATAATCTCTTTTGCGATACAGGTGGAGAGAAAAGTTTTCCCAACACCGACATCTCCATAGAAAAAGAGATTGTTAAACTCTGTACCAAAGCTGTCGATAAAATGATGGCAGATGCGCAAAGTGTCTTCCATCATGGAACGAGAAGAACGTCCCGTTTTCTTATCGTAATGTGAAACCGGATAATAGTCAAGTCTGAAATTGCTAAAATCTGCTTCTACAGGGAATTTTTTAATATTTGACTGGTCATAAAGCAATCCAATGATCGCTTTTTTGAAGCAATGGCATTTTTTGTTACCAATGTATCCGGTGTCTTTACAATCCGGACAGTCGTAAACCGGCTCCAGATAATCTTCTGGGAAGCCGGCTGATTTGAGCAGATGAATCTTACGATTACGTAATTCTGCAAGATCTTTCTTTAAAGCATCAACTGCACTGGTATCTCCATCAAGTAGTTTCTTTCCATGCTGAATAGACAGTGAGGCAATGGAGTCATCAAGTGTTTTGAATTCAGGGAGCTTTTTATAGACTTCTTCATACCGGGCCATCTGAATGTCATGGCTATGTAATTGTTTCTGCTCATATTTACGCATGATTGCATGGTACTGTGAATTTTTTAATCCCATGTAAAGACTCCTTTTAAATTCTCTTAAATATAATTGATCTTCTAAACTATTGTTTTTTCATTAGTTGCTCTTTAAAAGCTGCTCTTCCAGAGAATCCATGTCGTAGGAACGTCTCTCAAAATTATTCAGATTTCTTGTGACATTCTTTGGTTTTGTGGTAGGACTTCTATGTAAGGAACGTTCTTTCTGGAATTCATGATCCAAGGCATTGATATCAGTCAGATGATGAATATTGCATTCATACCATTTTGTGAGAATGGAGTCAGCATATTCAAAACTTGGCTGATGTGTGGCAGAGATTGTTCTGCGGCAGGCTTCCTGAATGATGTCAGCGGAAAATCCATAAGTATCAGCCCATTTATTAATATATTCCAGTTCGGAAGAGGCAGGTCCTCTGTTCTTAATGCCGAATGCATTCAAAACCGTGTAGCAGTTACGGCTGTATGCAGCAGCCTGTTCTTTTGCCTGTGATATAGTTTCAACTCCGTTCTCTACCCAGGAAATGGCAACCTTCTGGATATAATGCATACTCTTATGTCCGTTCTCTACACAGGATTCAATCAGATATTCAATCAAATCAGCAGACATATGCAGCGTATCATAGAAATAAGTAATTGTGTCGACATCCGTATGCGTCAGTGTCTTGCCAAGGTACTGTTCTGTGATAAACAGGAGAGACTTGATCTCCTTCTGGGCACGGAATGTATCAAGAGGAACCGCATTGGAAACAGGAGTCTGGATACTGCTTTCTACCGGTGCAGAAACAGCTTCTGAGCGGAACTCTGTTACCGGAGCTACCGGAGTTTGAGTTGGAATTGAATCCTGTGGATAGCCTGATGTACAGCCGGAAAAATCAGTTGTATCTCCACAAGTATTCTCTTCTTCATCGCGAAGAAATTCAACGGCAGTGATTCCACCGTCCGGTCCGTGTCCAAGTCTGAGAAGACCGACAGATTCCCAGTAACGGAAAGCGCGAAGAACATCATTCTCTGTATTATTCAGATAATCTGCGATCATGGAGATGCTCAGAGAAGATGCAGCATCCTCAACATGGCGGAGAAGAAAAAGGTATACTTTTACAAACTCTCCGTTCGCATTCGCCATATAATGATCTACAAAGCTGTTCGGCAGCATTGTCATATTCATCTGAAAATTATTCTTTAAAACCAAAGTCTTCATAACTTATCCTGCTTTCTCTATGTATTAACCAATTGCCACTTGCTCTGTCTGATGAGGGGCAACCTGAAATCTATATCTTCTTCTCTTTAGTGTGAATATTATAACATCATATGAGAATCTTAAAAAGAATTTTCGAGTGGGTAACTAGGACTTTTTTGTAGATAACTATGTGGAGAAAATGTGGATAAAGTGTGGAAAAGTTCACATGCATGTGGATATCTATGTGAACTTTTCCACAGAATAGTTTAGCAAAGTTATTGAGAAAGCCTTATTTTAAAATGTCTTCGCCGATTTTGACAACATCTCCGGCTCCCATTGTGATCAGGAGATCTCCGGATTTGCAGTTTTCTTTAAGGAAAGCTTCTATTTCTTCAAAACTTGGAAGGTAATGTGCATCTGTTCCAAGTTTACGTGCTTCCTCTGCAAGACCGGCAGAAGAAACTCCGAGAGTATCTGTCTCACGAGCTGCATAGATATCTGCAAGCACCAGATGATCCGTGTGAGAAAGAGCTTCTGCAAATTCATGGAAGAAAGCCTTTGTTCTTGTATAAGTATGTGGCTGGAAGACACACCATACCTGATTGTGTGGGTAGTGCTGTGCAGCCTTCAGAGTAGCGGCAATCTCTGTCGGATGATGTGCATAATCATCGACAACGGTTACACCGTTAAATGTTCCCTTGTATTCGAAACGACGGTCTGTTCCACTGAAAGAAAGAATTCCTTTTTTAATTATTTCCATTGGAATCTGAAGCAGTTCAGCAGTAGCAATAGATGCAAGTGCATTTGATACATTATGATCACCTGTTACAGAAAGCTGGATATGGTCAACCACTTTTCCGTTCTTTATAAGATCAAATGCAACAAGCCCTTTTTCATCATAAGTGATGTTAGAAGCACTGTAGTCAAGCATATCAGAAGAACCATAAGTGATCACATTGCAGTCAAGACTATCATAAATCTCCTGATAATTGTCGATATCACCATTGATGATCAAAGTTCCATCAGAAGGAAGAAGTGCTGCAAACTGATGGAAAGAATGTCTGATGTCTTCAAGATCCTTGAAGAAGTCCAGATGATCTTCCTCAATATTGAGGATGACACTGATCTTCGGATAAAAATGAAGGAAACTGTTTGTATACTCACAGGCTTCTGTGATAAAAGTCTCGGATTTTCCAACGCGGATGTTACCACCGATTGCCTTGAGAATACCGCCGACAGAAATTGTAGGATCCAGATCGGCTGCAAGTAAAATATGAGAGATCATGGATGTAGTAGTAGTTTTTCCATGAGTACCGGATACAGCGATCGGTGTCTTGTAATTTTTCATCAGCTGTCCAAGCAGCTCTGCGCGTGTAAGCATTGGAATCTTGCGGGCAACAGCTTCCATAAGCTCTGGATTAGCTTTATTGATCGCAGCAGTGTATACAACACAGTCAATTCCGTCAGAAATGTTTTCGGCACACTGTCCGTAATGGATGATGGCACCTTCAGACTCCAGCTTCTTTGTGAGTGGAGACTCCTTTGAATCTGAACCGGATACAGTAAATCCTTCTTCCAGAAGAATCTCAGCAAGACCGCTCATACTGATTCCGCCAATTCCAATAAAATGAATATGTATCGGCTTTTCAAAATTGATTTTATACATTGAGATACGCCCTTTCTTTAATAGATTTTATAAAATAACTTGTGATTTTAGTCATAAATCTTCTATATCGTTTATATTATACTATATATCGAAAAAAAAGAAAGAAGATCTTTTTGGTAGAAATTGATAAAAAGGAGAAAAAAGTATGAAAAAAATTGTAAAATATGTTTGTTATTTCTAAATATATGGTATAATGATTCTAGCTTACTTGAAATGAGGTGACGTAATGTATAAGAAGGAAATGATTGCCATGCTGCTGGCGGGTGGACAGGGCAGTCGACTTGGAGTACTTACATCAAAAGTTGCAAAACCAGCAGTTGCTTTTGGTGGAAAGTACCGTATTATTGATTTCCCGCTTAGCAACTGTATTAACTCGGGAATCGATACGGTTGGTGTACTGACACAGTATCAGCCGCTTCGCCTGAATACACATATTGGAATTGGAATTCCGTGGGATCTGGATCGCAACGTTGGAGGTGTATCAGTTCTCCCACCATATGAGAAGAGTACAAACAGTGAGTGGTATACAGGAACAGCGAATGCCATTTATCAGAATCTGAATTACATAGAGACTTATAATCCGGACTATGTACTGATTCTTTCAGGAGATCATATTTATAAGATGGATTATGAAGTGATGCTTGATTTCCACAAGGCAAACAATGCTGATGTGACAATTGCAGCAATGCCGGTACCGATGGAAGAAGCAAGCCGTTTCGGAATTGTAGTGACAGATCAGGACAGCAGGATCAAAGAATTCGAAGAGAAGCCTGAGAAGCCAAGCAGTAATCTGGCATCGATGGGAATCTATATCTTCAGCTGGCCGGTTCTTAAAGAGGCACTTATCAAGCTGAAAGACCAGCCAAACTGTGATTTCGGAAAACACATTATTCCATATTGTCATGAAAAAGGGGACAGGCTGTTTGCATATGAGTACAACGGATACTGGAAAGATGTTGGAACACTCAGTTCTTATTGGGAAGCGAATATGGAACTGATCGATATCATTCCGGAGTTTAATCTTTATGAAGAATTCTGGAAGATCTATACGAACAGTGCGAATATTCCTCCACAGTATATTGCAGAGAATGCTGTTGTAGACAAATGTATCATTGCAAACGGAACAGAAATTTACGGAGAAGTCCACAGTTCTGTTCTTGGAGGAAGTGTTACTGTAGGAAAGGGCAGCGTAGTCCGTGACTCAATTATTATGCAGGGAGTTACGATCGGAGAAAACTGCGTGATCGAGAAAGCAATCATAGCAGAAGACACGGTAATTGGAAATGATGTTTCTATCGGAATCGGAAGTGAAGTCCCGAATAAGATGAAACCGAATATTTACAGCGGTGGACTGGCTACGATCGGAGAGAATTCAGTGATTCCGGGAGGAGTACAGATTGGAAAGAATACCGCCATCAGTGGAGTGACATCATCCGAGGATTACATAGATGGAGTACTTGCAAGCGGTGAGACATTGATAAAGGCAGGTGACAGAGTATGAGAGCAGTAGGAATTATTTTAGCCGGCGGTAACAGCAGAAAGATGAAAGAGCTGACTTCAAGACGTGCGGCAGCAGCAATGCCGGTTGCCGGAAGCTATCGCGCAATTGACTTTACATTAAGTAATATGACAAACTCTCATATCCAGAAAGTTGCTGTGCTGACACAGTACAATGCCCGTTCTTTGAATGAGCATCTGAATTCCTCCAAATGGTGGGATTTCGGAAGAAAACAAGGTGGATTATATGTATTCACACCTACGATCACAGATGATAATGGTTACTGGTACAGAGGAACAGCAGATGCGATTTATCAGAATCTGGATTTCCTGAGAAGATGTCATGAACCTTATGTAATCATTACATCAGGTGATGCAGTCTATAAGATGGATTATAATAAAGTGCTGGAATATCATATTGCGAAGAAAGCAGATATCACTGTTGTTTGTAAAGAACTTGGAGCAGGAGAAGATGCGACAAGATTCGGAACCGTTAAGATGAATGAATCTTGCAGAATCGAAGAATTTGAAGAAAAACCGATGATTGCAAGATCACAGACAATCTCTACAGGAATTTATGTGATCCGCAGAAGACTGCTGATCGATCTTGTAGAACAATGTGCGGAAGAAGAGAGACATGATTTCGTAAATGATATCCTGATCCGTTATAAGAATGTAAAGAAGATTTATGGTTATAAGATTGAAAGCTATTGGAATAATATTTCAACAGTAGATGCATATTACAAGACGAATATGGATTTCCTGAAACCGGAAGTGAGAAAATATTTCTTCAAGGATCTGCCAAGTGTATATTCTAAGGTGAGTGATCAGCCACCGGCAAAATATAATCCGGGTGCGATCGTGAAGAACAGTCTGGTTGGAAGTGGAAGTATTATTAATGGAACGATAGAGAACTCAGTTATTTTCAAGAAAGTATTTGTTGGAAATAATTGCGTGATCAAGAACTCTATCATATTGAATGATGTATATCTTGGAGATAATACATACATTGAGAACTGTATTGTAGAGAGCAGGGATACGATCCGTGCGAATACAAGACATGTAGGGGAAGACGGAATTAAAATAGTTATTGAAAAGAATGAAAGATATGCATTATAAGCCAAGATAAGCACAAAAACCCTGAAAAAGGGTGTTCATATTCCGTGATAATGCAAAAGAGAAAGGGGAACTGTAATATGCAGATTACAGATGTACGTGTACGTAAAGTTGCGAAAGAGGGAAAGTTAAAAGCAGTAGTATCTATCACAATTGATGAGGAGTTTGTTGTTCATGATATCAAAGTGATCGAAGGTGAAAAGGGGCTTTTCATTGCAATGCCAAGTAAAAAAGCATTAGATGGAGAGTATCGTGATATCGCACATCCGATCAATTCAGGAACAAGAGAACGAATTCAGTCAACAATTCTTGCAAGATATCAGCAGGCACTTGAAGAAGAGCCGGAGCCGTTGGTTGTTGACGAGATGTAGGGTATTGTGGTGCTGCTCTTATTTGGATAAATGACAGGTAAAGGCAGGGCTAATACAATAGATAGGAAACAGGCGAAAGGAAAAGTGCAGTGATTGCCCGATCACTGCACTTTTCCTTTTTGTCTTATAAATGAAAAACCATTTTTTCACCGGTTGTCGGATGTGTGAATTCCAGTCGACAGGCACAAAGCATTAACTGTCGTGAAGTGCATGCGGCAGTGCCATATTTCCGATCCCCGATCAGAGGGTGTCCGGCATGTGCAAACTGCACGCGGATCTGATGATGACGCCCGGTATCCAGATGAATTTCCAGTTGGGAAAAAGGTTCACCAGAAGGAAGTGTACCTGTATGGATTACTTTATAATGAAGTCGTGCATACTTTGCATCAGGCACATTTTCTTCACAGACACGGGAGGTGTTGGCTCGTCCGTCTTTTACAAGATAGTCTTCCAGAGTTCCTTCGCTGTGTTCGAAAATGCCTAAAGCCTGTGCACGGTAATATTTCCCAAAACCAGATGTGGTAAGCTGGTGGGAAAGTTCCTTTGCGGAAGCAGGTGTTTTTGCAAAAACAAGAAGTCCTTCTACCGGTTGGTCCAGCCGATGGATGACAGCAAGATAAGGTTCGCGTGAAGAGGTTTTTTTAGCAGTATTTTTTATCAGATGATTTTTTAAAATACTGACCATATCTTTTGTGCCAATGCGGCTGCTCTGGGTAGGAACTCCAGCAGGTTTATGACAGACGATAATATCCTTGTCCTCATATATTATTTCAGGGGTAAGTGATGAAATCATAGTTGTATCCTTCTTTCTTGACAATCGCTAAAGTTGCGTCTAAACTGAGAATTAATAATGTTATAATGATACATGATGCAAACGAATCAGGTCAAGCTTTTAAGGAGAACATCAATGAATAATGACTGGGAACATTTTGGAGAAGAGATAAAGCAGACAATACAGGATGCAATTGATACAAAGGATTACAGCAGATTGAACCAGATGGTGTCTGATACGGTGAACCATGCGATGGACTGCGTCTCGGCAGGGATTAAAAACGGTGGCTGGTACAGAGATCCGAAGACCGGACAGCCATTATATAGAAATAAAAAGAATACCGGAAGCAGATCAGGTGCAGAAAACCAGGGGTATCGTCCGAATCAAGAATCGAAGATGTCGGAAATGAGAAATTATAGTCAGAATCGTCCGGTACCGGTGACTCCAAGATATCTCAAAGGAACTTCGGTAAAGATCGGCGGAACTTTTCTGGCAGCGACAGGAGCTGTATTTGGATTGACTTCTGTTATTTTCCTTATCATCACTTTGATTGGAAGTTTGATCACAGCGTTTGATGTAGTCAGTGGTCTGATCATTGGAATTTTTGCAGTTGCTTTTATATCTTTTGCAGTGATGACTTATGTGGGAGTAGATATGGTACGTACGGTGGGAAGGTTTCGCCAATATGTATCTGTTCTGAGAGACCGGGAATTTTGTGATATTAAGGAAATTGCTTCTGCGACAGGACGAGATGTCAGAAAGGTTCTGAAAGATGTGAAAAAAATGATTACAAAAGGCTGGTTCTGTCAGGGACATCTGGATGAGAAAGAATCCTGCCTGATGGTTAGTGAACATGCATGGAATCAGTATACAGCTCTTATGGAAGACATGAAACAGCGCAAGGCAGAGGAGCAGGCTGCTCAGAAAAAGATGCAGGAAGAGTATGACAGACTTTCACCGGAAGTACAGAAGATCGTACAGGCAGGAGATGAATATGTGAGAAAGATTAAGGCAGCGAATGACGCAATTCCGGGAGAAGTGATTTCGGCAAAGATTTCCCGCATGGAACTGCTCGTGGATCGTATTTTTGACCGCGTGGAGCAGAATCCGGATTCTGTGAATGATATGCGAAGAATGATGGATTATTATCTTCCGACAACGATGAAACTTCTTGAAGCGTATGAAGAGCTGGATGCCCAGCCAGTACAGGGAGAAAATATCATTTCTTCTAAGAAAGAGATTGAAGATACGATAGATACATTGAATATTGCATTTGAGAAATTACTGGACAGCCTGTTCCAGGATACAGCATGGGATGTATCTTCAGATATTTCAGTACTTCATACAATGCTTGCGCAGGAAGGTCTGACAGAAGACGGGCTGAAGAAATAATGATATCCCAAACAGACAATGAATCAAAACAGTTACAAACAGAAATGGAGGATTACTATGAGTGATGCATTCAAGGATGTAAGTACAGTGCCGACACTGACACTGGAACCGTTTCAAGCGGAAGAAGAAAAGAAACCGGCGGTGCAGCCGGAAGAACCGAAGCTGGATGATACGATCCTGACAGAAGAAGAGCGCAGGATGGTAGATGCATTTGCACAGCAGATCGATCTGACGAATTCTTCTATGATTCTTCAGTATGGCGCAGGTACACAGAAAAAGATGGCAGATTTCTCAGAAAGTGCTTTGGAAAATGTGAAGTCAAAGGATCTGGGAGAAGTTGGTACACTGCTTACGAATGTTGTAACTGAACTGAAGAGCTTTGATGAAGAAGAGAGCAAAGGATTTCTTGGAATATTTAAGAAAGCATCGAATAAAGTTGAATCTATGAAAGCAAAGTATTCGAAAGCCGAAGAAAATGTGAATCAGATCGTGAAAGCACTGGACAACCATCAGGTGCAGCTTTTAAAAGATGTTGCGATACTCGATAAGATGTATGATCTGAATCTTACTTATTTTAAAGAGCTTTCTATGTACATTCTTGCAGGAAAGAAAAAACTGGAAGAAGTAAGAAGCACACAGCTTGCTGAATTGATGAGCAAAGCTCAGATAAGCGGCCTCCCGGAAGATGCGCAGGCAGCAAAAGATCTGGATTCGATGTGCAACCGTTTTGAAAAGAAGTTACATGATCTTGAACTGACGAGAATGATCTCCATCCAGACTGCACCACAGATCCGTCTGGTTCAGAATAATGATACACAGATGGTAGAGAAGATCCAGTCTACAATCGTGAATACAATCCCGTTGTGGAAGAGTCAGATGCTTCTTGCACTTGGAGTAGAACATTCTTCACAGGCGGCGGCAGCACAGAGACAGGTGACGGATATGACAAATGAACTGTTGAAGAAGAATGCGGAGACATTAAAAATGTCCACAATTGAGACTGCAAAAGAGTCTGAAAGAGGAATTGCAGATCTTGAGACATTGAAAGCAACAAATGAATCACTGATCTCTACATTGGATGAAGTGATGAACATTCAGAGAGAAGGAAGAGAAAAACGCCGGGAAGCGGAGGCGGAACTTCGCAATATGGAAAATGAATTGAAAGCAAAGCTTCTGGAAATCAGAGGATAAAGCTTTTTGGCTTGACAGCGGGTGTTTTATCAGTTAGAATTTCATTTGATAACTGACGTTGAACGGGAATAGTAGATACGCAGCATGCTTCAGAGAGAAGGCGGCAGGTGAGAGCCTTTGCATTACGGTATGGAACCGGCCCGGGAGTCCCTGTATGAAAGTACAGCGTAGGTCCTGCGTTAAAGGAGAAGAAAGTGAATGCAGATACAGAGATCATTTGTGTTGGTTTTGATTATAGAATGGATGTATTGCATTAATTAGGGTGGTACCGCCGGAGATATTCGGTCCCTATCGTGGGGATGCGATATCCCGGCGATTTTTATATATTAGGAAAGTCCTTTCCTAATATATAAAAATCGCTCCGCTTAGGATGCGCACTGCGGCGTATAATGTAGGCGTCGCAAGCGACCGCCGCAGGCGCAAGAATGTGCCGAGGCACATTCTTTGTTCTATTTAAGTAAAAGCAAACTGCTGTCAGG
>ERZ825896.2934-NODE-2934-length-15213-cov-3.528962_pt1 | contig 15213 bp, 10 predicted proteins | sample MGYA00519858_ERZ825896 | MGnify/ENA primary metagenome ERZ825896 (study PRJEB31778, sample SAMEA3449214) | human gut metagenome | biome: human gut; feature: human-associated habitat; material: faeces | place: United Kingdom | collected 2010/2012 ... | reverse complement strand
GTCCACCGACAGCGGCGAGAAGAACCGGGCAGTACCACTCGTAGGCAGCACATGGTTCGGGCCGGCGTAATAATCGCCAAGCGGTTCGGGCGAATATTTGCCCAAGAATACCGAGCCGGCGTTGTCCAGCCGGCCGATATAGCTCATCGGTTCCTCGCACATCACCTCGAGGTGTTCCGGCGCGAGGCGATTGGCAAACGCCACCGCTTCATCCATATCCCGGCAGACGATGACCGCGCCGTAATCGGCCAGCGCGCTGCGGATAATTTCAGCCCGCGGCTGAGTAGTCATCTGCCGTTCCAGCTCCGCCAGCGTGCGTTCGGCAACCGCTGCATCGTCGGTCAGCAGGATGGCAGAGGCCAGCCGGTCATGCTCTGCCTGTGACATCAGGTCGGCGGCAAGATAGGCCGGCTCGGCCGTCCGGTCAGCGAGGATCAGGATTTCACTCGGCCCGGCCACCATATCGATATCCACCTTGCCAAACAGCAGACGCTTGGCGGTGGCGACATAAATATTACCGGGGCCGACAATTTTATCCACCTTCGGCACCGTTTCGGTACCGTAAGCGAGCGCAGCCACCGCCTGCGCGCCGCCGCACAGGATCACCCTGTCAACGCCGGCGATATACGCTGCGGCCATAACATCAACATTATACTCCCCGTTTTTCGGTGGTGGGGTGACCATGATGATCTCCCGCACACCGGCAATACGCGCGGGGATAGCGTTCATGAGCACCGACGACGGATACGCCGCCGTGCCGCCTGGCACATAAATGCCCACCTTATCCAGCCCACGCACCCGCTGGCCGAGGATGGTACCGTCCGGCTTGGTGGTCAGCCAGCTCTGCTGGAGCTGACGGCGATGGAAATCCTTTATGTTTTCCGCCGCCCGGCAGAGCGCATCGTACACCCGGCGGCTGCATTTTTGCGCCAGCGATTCGAGCTGCTCCCGCGGAATGCTGCGCACCGGCGCATCCACACCGTCAAAGCGGCGGGGGTATTCCCGCAGCGCTGCATCTCCGTCCGTCCGTACAGCGTCGAGGATTTCGGTCACCGCGGCGGTCACCTTCCGGTCCACCTCGCCGCTGCGCGCCGCGAGCTGCTCAAGCAGCGCATACTCTGTACGGCCATCGGCCGTCACCATCGTCATCATCGGTTATTCCCCCTTCTGCCCCGCATCCGGCAGATTGCTTTCCATACGCACGATCAGGCTTTCAATCTCTTCCTTGCGCAACTTCATGCACGCCACATTGACGATCAGCCGCGCGGAAATCGGCGAAATGGTCTCCACCACCTCCAGGCCGTTTTCCTTCAGTGTGGAACCGGTTTCCACGATATCCACAATACCGTCCGCCAAACCGATCAGAGGCGCCAGCTCCACCGACCCCTCAATCTTAATGATCCGCACATCCATCCCCTTGCGGTCAAAATAACTGCGGGCCACGTTGGGATATTTGGATGCAATGGTTTTCGCGTGGTAACCCGCAAAAAAATCGCGGTCCTTCGGTGCGGCCAGCGCGAAACGGCAGCGGCCGAAGCCCAGATCCAGCACCTCATAAAAACTGCCGCCGCTTTCGGCGATGGTATCCTTGCCGACCACGCCGATATCGCACACCCCGTGCTCGACATAGGTGATCACGTCGGCGGCCTTGGCCAGCACAACCTCCAGACCGTCGCCCACCGGCAGGATCAGCCGGCGTCCCTTATCCTTAATTGCGCTGGTATCCAGACCCATCCGGTCAAACAGCGCCACGGTATCCTTTTCCAAACGCCCCTTGGTCAGAGCCATGCGAATCGGCCGCATAACGATGCAACCCCTTTTCCTAAAATGGTTAGATCTCGTAGACTTCGATGGTCTCGCCGACTGCGATGACCTTGGATATCTGCTTTTCCTGCGCATACTGCAGGGTAGGCTCCAGCCGGTCGAATATCCCGTATTCGCAGATGAGTCCCTCGCCGGTCAGCTCGCCCACCTTTTTGAGTCCGGCGATCTCAAATCCCGGCGCAGCATACACCAGCACCTCCGGCGGCATCGGGGGATCCACCAGGCCGCTGTCGAGCATCACCTTGGTCAGCGCATCGACATTGACGCCAAAACCGGTTGCCGGCAGCGGACGTCCAAATTTCTCCAGCAGGGTATCGTAGCGGCCGCCGGAGACCACCGTTTCGCCGCTGCCCTCGATATAACCACGGAAAATCACACCGGTGTAATATTCGTTGCGGTGCACCAGACCGAGGTCAATCATCACCTGATCCGACAACCCCAGCGCACACAGTCCCTCGTACAATTCCGCCAGATACCGCAGCGCTTCCTTCATCTGCGGAGTCATGCACAGCGGCTGTGCCGCTTCGAGCACTTCCTCCCCGCCGAACAGCCGCGGCAGCCGGCGCAGCGCCGCGACCGCGTCGCTTTCAGGCAGTGCATCCAGCGCATCGCCAAGTGCAGCGTAATTTTTGGTTTCCACCAGCGAACGGATCTCGTCCTGTTCCTCTTCGCCGACACCGAGCTCCTTCACCAGCGCGTGGAAGAAGCCGACATGCCCGATCTCCAGCCGGAAATCGCCGCAGCCACTTTCGGCCAGCGCATCCGCCGCCAGGGCGAGCACCTCGAGATCCGCCCGCTGCCCGCCGGTACCGATCAGCTCGATACCCGCCTGAAATTCCTGATCGTTATGCCCGGTCATCCCATGATTGAGATGGAACACGTCCTGTGCGTAATACAGCCGGATCGGCAACGGCGCCTGCTGCAGCCGCGCACCTGCCAACCGCGCGATCGGCATGGTGGAATCCGGCCGCATCACCAGCAGCCGTCCCTTATCGTCGCTGAGCTTATACATGCTCTCGGCCGGAATCGCCATGCTGTCCGCGTGAAACACATCGTAAAACTCGATACCGGGGGTCATCACCTCGGAAAATCCCCTGCGGACAAACAGGTCGGTCAGCCGGCCTTCCGCCTCCCGGCGCGCCAGGCATTCTTCAAATAGCAAATCCCGCGTTCCCTCGGGCGTCACACGCCGGTTTCTGCGCATATTGTCACCATCTCTCCATCGCTTTAGTTCGCTAATGTGCTACTATGCTATCATATTGTAAGAATTCTGTCAATAGGGTTTCGCAAAATGCTTGTGTTCCGTGTTTTTGTGCAACCACCGATCAGAAGAAGGACATCTGGCTGGTGTCCGGCAGATCACCGAGCGCACCGAGCTGACGCAATGATTCCACCACCGCTTTGGTAATGCCGCTGCGCTGCTGCAGATCGTCGCAGGAGATGTATTCGCCGCCCTCACGTGCCGCCATCAGTCCTTCCGCCGCCGCGGTACCGAGTCCCTTGACTGCACTGAATGGCAGACGGATTTTGCCGTCTTCCATGATGAACTTATAGGAATGGGATTTATACAGATCCACCGGCAGGAACTCCACCCCACGGGTCATTGCCTCGAAGATAACGTGCAGCGCTTCGGCGAGCGCCTGTTCCTTCGCGGAGGCATCCTTGCCGCGCCGGCGGATGTCATCGAGCATGTTTTTGACCGCCTGCCTCCCCTGCTGAACCGGTTCGGCATCAAAATCTTCGCCGCGGCCGGTGAAAAAGGCCGCATAATACTCCGCGGGACGGTGGACTTTATACCACGCCACCCGCAGCGCCGCGACAATATACGCGGCGGCGTGCGCCTTGGGGAACATGTACTTGATCTTCATACAGGAATCGATATACCACTGCGGCACATCGTGATCCCGCATTGCCTGCAGGTGTTCCTCGGTGAGCAGCTTGGTGGATTTGCCCTTACGCACGATTTCCATGATCTTGAACGCCATCTTGGGCTCAAGCCCCTTGTGCATCAGGTAGGTCATGATACTATCGCGTGTACCGATAACATTGGAAATGGTACAGGTACCGTTTTTGATGAGTTCCTGCGCGTTGCCCAGCCACACGTCGGTACCGTGGGACAGGCCGGAAATCTGCAGCAGGTCGGCAAAAGTCTTCGGCTTACAGTCGAGCAGCATCTGCCGCACGAACGGCGTTCCCATCTCCGGAATCGACAAGGTGCCGGTTTCGCACTCGATTTCTTCCTTGGTAACGCCGAGCGGCTCCGGCGAGGTGAACAGCTTGTACACCTCCGGATCCGACATGTTGACATCCATCACGCTGATGCCGGTATATTCCTCGAGATATTTGTAGATGGTCGGGATAACATGCCCGAGGTTATCGAGTTTTAAGATGGTGTCATGGATGGAATGGAAGTCGAAGTGGGTGGTAATGATGTCGGAGTTCGGGTCGTCCGCCGGATGCTGCGCGGGGCAAAAATCCTCCAGCACGTAATCGTTGGGCACGACGACCATGCCGCCGGGATGCTGACCGGTGGTGCGCTTGATACCGGTACAGCCGCGCGCGAGGCGGTCGATCTCCGCCTTGCTGTAATTCAGCCCCCGCTCCTCCACATACCGGCTGACATAGCCGAACGCGGTCTTATCCGCCACGGTGGCGATGGTACCGGCCTTGAACACGTGATCGCTGCCGAACAGCGATTCGGTGTATTTATGCGCGCGGGTCTGGTATTCACTCGCGAAGTTCAGATCGATATCCGGCGACTTATCGCCGTCGAAGCCGAGGAAGGTTTCAAACGGAATCTCGTGGCCGTCCCGGCCGAGCGGCTCCCCGCACACCGGGCAGTTTTTATCCGGCAGATCGAAGCCGGAACCGACCGACCCATCGGTGAAAAATTCGTGATACTTGCACTTTTTGCAGATGTAATGCGGTTCCAGCGGGTTAACCTCTGAGATGCCGGCCATGTTGGCGACAAAGGAGGAGCCGACCGAACCACGCGAGCCGACCAGATAACCGTGCTCCACCGAGTTCTGCACCAGCTTCTGCGCGATCATATACAGCACCGCGAACCCGTGCTTGGTGATGGAGGTCAGTTCGCGGTCGAGCCGCTTGGCTACGATCTCCGGCACCGGGTCGCCGTAAATTGCCTTAGCGCGTCCCCAGGTGATGTCGATGAGCTGCTCATCCGCACCGTCCATATGCGGCGGGAAGGAGCCTTTGGGGATGGGAACGAGCTTTTCCACACGGTCGGCGATCCGATTTGGGTTTTCAATGACCACCTCACGCGCTTTTTCTTCCCCGAGATAGGCGAATTCCGCGAGCATCTCCTCGGTGTTGCGCAGATACAGCGGCGGCTGCCGGTCGGCGTCCTCAAAGCCCTGTCCGGCCTGCAGGATGCGGCGGTACACCTCATCCTGCGGGTCCATAAAATGCACATCGCAGGTGGCGCACACCGGGATGCCGAGCTTTTCGCCCAGACGCACCACCGTACGGTTGAATTCCCGCAGCTGTTCCTCGTCCTTCGCCACGCCGGTGCGCAGCATAAACTGATTGTTGCCCAGCGGCTGAATCTCCAGAAAATCGTACTGCCGCGCCATATCGCACAGCTCGCCCCACGGGCGGCCGCCGACGATGGCGCTGAACAGCTCGCCCTGCTCACACGCGCTGCCTACAATCAATCCCTCGCGGTGCTCGAGCAGCTTGGTTTTGGTGATGCGGGGCTTGCGGTAGTAATTATGCAGATGCGACCAGGAAATAAGCTTATACAGATTTTTCAGCCCGGTATGGTTTTTGGCAAGCAGGATCAGGTGGTACGGCCGCATTTTCTTGGTATCGCTGCCCGCAAGCAGCGAATTGATACCGTCGACTGCGGTGATGCCATGCATCTCCTTCATGTCGGCAATGTTGCGACGGAAAATGGCGGCGAGCATCGCGGCATCGTCGCAGGCGCGGTGATGATGGAAATCGCCGAGATCCAGATGATTGGCCACCGTATCCAGCTTATGGTTTTTGAGATTCGGGTACAGCGCGCGGCATACCGGCACCGTATCGATCGAGCTGAAAGGATACGGCATGCCGCAGCGCGCCGCTGCCGCTTTGACAAATGACGTATCAAAGCCGGCATTATGCGCGACCAGTACCTTCGCATCCCCGCAGAAAGCATAAAATGCCTCGAGCGCTTCCTTTTCGCCGGGTGCGTCCTTCACCATATCGTTGGTGATGCTGGTCAGTTCGGTGATTTTCGGCGGAATCGGCATACCGGGATTGACAAAAGTATCGAAACTTTCTCCGATCTCACCGTTTTTCAGCCGTACCGCACCGATTTCGGTGATGCGGTCATTCTGGGCGTTGAGTCCGGTGGTTTCCAGGTCAAACACGATGAATTCATCGTCATCAAAGGATGCGGAAGCATTCCCCTTGACCGCGCCAACGCTGTCGTTGACGTAATACGCCTCCACGCCATAGATGACCTTGATGTCCATGCCCTTTTTAGCCGCGGCCGCCGCAGCGTTCATCGCCTCCGGGAACGCCTGCGCCACACCGTGGTCGGTAATGGCGACAGCCTTATGCCCCCATGAGGCCGCCCGCATGACCAGATCCTCCGCCGAGGAAACTGCGTCCATCGAGGACATTTTGGTATGCAGATGCAGCTCCACCCGCTTTTCGGGCGCCGTATCCTGCTTGATGTATTTCGCCACCACCGACATGGCATTCGGCGTCAGGATATTGGTTTTGGCGTATTCGTCATATTCATATGTACCGGTAATCAGCACACAGGTGCCGTCCCGAAATTCCTCCATCGCCGCATGCTTATCCTTGTCACGCGCGCGGGTCTTGTCGGTCCACAGGATCACCGTGATCGAATTGGTGCTGTCGGTAATATTGAACGTGTGGCGGAAACGGGTACCCTCGCGGAAATCCTTTGACTCGTAGCCGAAAACCTCGCCCCATACGGTGACCACGCTGCCGTCCGCCTCCAGAGAACTGAGCGTCGTCGGCTTCTCCCGAATCGGGCCGCCGAACATCGGCTGCGCGGATTCAAGATACACCGGCAGACCATCCGCCGGCGCCTGCGACGCGTCTGCCGGCTTGCGCGGTTTGACAGCGCCGCCGCCCGAGGACGGCTTTGCGGCTGTGGGATTCTCCGCTGCCCGCCGGGCCGCGTCCTGCTGTGCCCTGCGGTGAGCCTCCTCCGCCTCGCGCTGCGCCTCTTCCATCATCTTCTGATAAGCTTCGCCCTCGGTGTCCACCTCGGTTACCCCGTCGAATGCGATCGTAATCCGGCGTCCGAACATCTCGAGCAGCAGCTCAGCGAGCATTTTATCTGCCTTGGTCGCAACCAGAATATTCTGCCCGCCGCCGCGCAGCGTAACGGTAAGCGTATTATCCTCCAGCCGGTAGCCTGCACCGTTGAAGGTGCCGTTGACCGCCGTATTGCGGCGGCGCAGCCGTTCGATCACTGACGGCAGGCAGTCTGCCGTCAGGATTTCAGGCGCAAAGCGCGGCTCCAGCTCCACCCGGGAGAGCGGCAGCACACCGGCCAGCGCCTCTTCGGCAGCGAACAGGGCGGCGGCGTCCACAAACCGCGGCAGCCGGACGGTCACCAGCATGGTTCCCGCCTGCCTGTGTACCTCCATATGCTCCACCGCCGCGCCCTGAAATTGTGCGCGCAGCGCCTCGTCCGCCAGATAGGGGCCGAAGATATTCTCAAAGGTCGCGCCCTGTGCCATCCTGTTCCCTCCGTCAAGTTGGACTCCGGACGTCTGCCCGGAGCCCCGCCATCAAAGCAATTCGATTTCCTTCATCAGCTCGTTCACCGCAGCGGCTTCCGCCACTGTGCGGATCACTTCCCCTTTTTTGAACAGCACCGCCCGGCCTTTTCCGCCGGCCAGGCCGATATCGGCCTCTCTGGCCTCGCCCGGCCCATTAACGATGCAGCCCATCACCGCGACGGTAATCGGCTTGTGCACCTCCCGCAGGCGTTCTTCCACCTGGGCGGCGATGCCGATCAGATCGATACCTGTGCGTCCGCAGGTCGGGCAGGACACCAGCATCGGTTCATTTTTCCGCCGTCCCAGAGCCCGCAGCAGGTCGATACCCGCCCGAACTTCCTCGGCCGGATCCGCGGTCAGCGAAACCCGGATGGTGTCGCCGATCCCCCGCAGCAGCAGCGAACCGATACCCGCCGCCGACTTGAGCAGCCCCATGCGCAGCGTTCCGGCTTCGGTCACCCCAACATGCAGCGGGTAGCTCGTCTGCTCCGCCACCAGCTCATACGCCCGTACCATCGTCGGCACATCCGACGACTTGAGCGACAGCACGATGTCGGTAAAATCGTACTGTTCGAGCAGCGCTGCGTGATACAGCGCGCTGTCCCGCATCGCCTCGGCGGTCGGGTGTCCGTATTTCGCGAGGATATCCGGCTCGAGCGAGCCGGCATTCACCCCGATGCGGATCGGGATGCCCCGCGTCCGGCAGGCGTCGGCAACCGCCTTCACCCGTTCCGGCGCGCCGATGTTGCCGGGGTTGATGCGGATCTTGTCCACCCCGGCCGCCGCCGCTTCCAGAGCGAGACGATAATCGAAATGGATATCCGCCACGACCGGGACGGCAACGGCCTCTTTGAGCGCCGGGATCAGCCGGACCGCTCCTGCATCCGGGACCGCCACCCGCAGAAGCTCACAGCCGGCGGCGCACAGTCGTTTCGCCTGTTCCACATTGCCCGCGATATCCTCCGCCGGGACATTGAGCATCGACTGCACCGTTACCGGCGCGCCGCCGCCGATCGCGACACCGCCTGCATATATCGTTTTCGTATTGGAACCCACAGATCATTTCCCCTTAATGCCGGATTTCCGGCAGGACGGCTGCTTTTCGTTCCGGCAGCCGCCTGCCGTCAGGCGCCGAAAATCAGGCGCTTGATATCAAAGAAGGTAACAAACAGCACCAGGCCGAGCAGCAGAAGCATCCCGATGGCATGCACCATTCCCTCGTATTTCGCCGGCACCGGACGCCGGAAGATACCCTCGAAAATCAGGAAAATCAGCCGGCCGCCATCCAGCGCAGGCAGCGGCAGCAGGTTGAAGATGCCGACGTTGACCGTGATCATCGCCATCATCATAATCAGCATCTCCCAGTCGATCGCAAAGGAGACTCCCCCCTGCCCGTCAGGATTGGACGGCAGCGCCGCGTCGCCGATCGCATCCACAACGCCGACCGGCCCGGACAGCTGGTTGATGCCGACCCGCCCGGTGATCATATCCCCCAGGGTATTCCAGACCAACAGACCGATGGAACCCTCCATCCGCACCGCCTGCTCCATTACCGAGGCAAAGGTTTTCGGCTGAGGCAGGACATAGAAATCGTAGATCAGCTGCTGTGTGCCGGTCTCTGCATTTTTGCGCACCTCAAAGGTGACGTTCTCCAGATGCACCTTCTGCATCTGACCATCCACCTCCCGGCGCACCACCATATCAAACACGCCGTCTTCATCGTTCTGCAGAAAAAAGCTCATGTCAAAGCTCGAAAGCACCGGCTTGCCGTTGATTTTGAGCACGGTGTCACCCACCTGCAAACCGGATGCCTGACTCACTGCGTCCTCGTAAAACTGGGATATGGTTGTGGTGGTAAACAGCACCTGATCCCGTCCCTCTTCCGGCTGCAGCACCGCGCCGTAATAGATGATCATCAGGACAAAGCCCAGAATCAGGTTCATCGTCGCGCCGGCAATCACGATCAGCACCCGGCGCCACACCTTTTTGTTGCAGAACGCACGCGGATCCTTCGATGGCGTCTCCGCCTCCCCGGATACGATCGCGGGCGCCGCCGGTTCCCCTGTATCCGACACGGTATCCCCGGCCGCTTCGCCTTCTTCCTTCAGCTTGACCTCGCCCGCTCCGGCGGCGTCCTCGCCCTCCATCGCACAGAAGCCGCCAATGGGCAGCAAGCGCAGCGAATAGGTGGTCTCCCCGCGGCCGAAGGAAAACAGCTTGGGGCCCATACCCATCGCAAACTCATTGACCTTGACCCCCATGAGCTTGGCCACCAGAAAATGCCCCAGCTCATGTACGAAAATGATCAATCCAAACACCAGAATGGCGATCAGAATTTTCAGCACAACAATGGTGACACCTATGACAATCACGCATCCTTTCGCATATGCGGCCCTGACACAGCGCCCCGCGCCGGAACGGCCCCGCCTAAAAAATAGCCATGTTCAGAGTTTGCCGGCCGCAGCAGCTGTTCGCCGCCGGCTTTCGCGGTCGGTTTCCAGAATCCCCTGTACGCTGTTGTCGACCGGCAGAGACCACTCCAGCGCCTGCCCGCACAGGCGGGCAATATCCAGAAAACCAATTTTCCCCGCCAGAAACAGCGCAACTGCCTGCTCATTGGCGGCATTGACTGCCGCCGGATACAGACCGCCTCGGGTAATCGCCTTACGGCAGATCCCCATGCCCGGAAAGGTTTCGTCATCCGGCCGGTGAAAGGTCAGCGTGCCGCACGCAGTCAGATCCAGAACATCCACATCCGACACGCAACGGGCCGGCCAGGTCAGCGCGTACTGGATCGGCACCCGCATATCCGGCACCCCCAGCTGAGCCACCACCGCACGGTCCTCGTATTCCACCAGCGAATGCACGATGCTTTCCCGGTGCACCACGATATCGATGCGCTCGGGCGGCATATCAAAAAGCCAGCGCGCTTCGATCAGTTCCAGCCCTTTATTCATCATAGTAGCGGAATCGATAGTGATCTTTGCACCCATGCTCCAGTTCGGATGCTTAAGCGCCTGTTCAGGCTTTATCGCCCGAAGCTGCTCCGTTGTACGGCCAAAAAACGGCCCGCCGGATGCGGTCAGGATCAGCCGCCGGACGGCACGGTCCGGCGGAGCACCCTGCAGGCACTGAAATATTGCAGAATGCTCACTGTCTACCGGCAGCAGGTGGACACCCCGGCGGGCAGCTGCCTCCATAACAAGAGCGCCTCCCGCCACCAGCGTTTCCTTGTTGGCGAGCGCCACGTCCCGGCCCGCCTCGATCGCTGCAAGGGTCGGCAGCAGACCGACCATGCCCACCACCGCGTTGAGCACCAGATCCGTATCCTCGAGCGCCGCGAGCTCGCACAGCCCTTCCATCCCGGACAAGATTCTGACCGGCAGATCCCTTACCCGGATGCGGAGGGACGCCGCCGCCGCTTCGTCAAAAAGAGCCGCAAACGGCGGACGGAAGCGGCGGAGCTGCTCTTCGAGCATCCGGTCATTTGAACCCGCCGCCAGAGCCTGCACGGGATATCCGAGCGAGGCCGCCACCTCAAGCGCCTGGGTGCCGATGGACCCGGTGGAGCCGAGCACGGCCAGGCGTTTGGGTTCCGCGGCGGAGATTGGTCGATTCGTCATAGGGTATCCCTCGCTGTGAGTCGATGGTTGACGGCCGGAACGGCCTTTTACCTTATATGCCCCGGTTACAAAGGATAGACCAGGGGGACATACTGCACCAGGATATAGAGCACGGGAAGCACGAACATCATGCTGTCGAACCGGTCCATAATCCCGCCGTGCCCCGGCATGATATGGCCGAAATCCTTGACCCCGCTCTGCCGCTTGATGATGGAGGCGAACAGATCGCCCAGAACCGACAGCGGGGCGCAGAGCAAGGCCAGCAGGGCGATCTGCCACAAGCTCACATACGCGGAATCCCCCAGGGCCAGCACTTGATAGAGATAGGCGCCCAGCACACTGCTGCCGACCGATACCACGATGCCGCCGATCAGGCCTTCCACCGTCTTTTTGGGGCTGATAGCGGGACAAAGCTTATGCCGGCCGAAAAACGTGCCGATAAAATAGGCACCAATGTCACACATCCAAGGGATGATCAGGGCGAGGAAGACGTAAAAAAGGCCGTCCCGTTCATCCCGATGGCTGGTCGTGCGCAGATACGCCAGACAGGAGAAGGAGATGGAGACCAGCACCGACAGGAGAAAAACGAACGCAGTCCGTTCCACCGGGAGCGTGTCGTGATACCGCACCTGAATGACCGCCAGCAAAACAACGAAACCCAATACCACCATGGCAGAGGGCATGGAACGCAGCATAACGAGAAAAGGCGCCAGCAGTGCAAAAAGCACCGCCGCGGTTTCGAGCCCGCGGTGGTTGACCATCTTGGTAACGACAAAGACCTCATACATCGCGATCGCGCAGATACCGGCCATAGCGATATTGAGAACCAGCGGGGGAAGCAGCAGCAGGACAACCAGCGCCAACGCCGCCCCGACAATTCCCGTCAGGATTCGTGATTTCAAATACATCAAGCCTTTCAGGCGTACTCGTTGCCGCATCCAGCGGCCTTTTACGCGAGGAGACCCTCAGATCCCGCCGAAGCGGCGGTGCCGCTTGGCGTATTCCCTTAGCGCCTCATCGAGCGCCGCCGGCGTATAATCCGGCCACAGGATATCCTGGAAAACGTATTCCGCATAGGCGGACTGCCAGATGAGAAAATTGGAGAGCCGCTGCTCGCCGCTCGGACGCAGGATCAGATCCGGGTCCGGCTGTCCGGCCGTATAGAGCCGGTCCTCCAGCTGCGTGCCGTCGATCTCGTCGGGAGACAGGCAGCCCTTCTGGACATCCCCCGCCAGCCGCCTGACCGCGTGGAGGATCTCGTCCCGTCCTCCGTAGTTGACCGCGATGTTGAGGGTCATACCCGTCTTATAGGCCGTAGATGCCTCGGCACGGGCCATGAGCTCCTGAATATCGGGGGCCAGCGGACGCCGGTCCCCGATAAAACGGGTGCGGATGTTCTCCTTTTCAAAGTCGGCCAGGGATTCCTTCAGATAATCCCGCAGCAGGGTCATGATGGCGTCGATTTCCGCCTGGGGACGTTTCCAGTTTTCCGTTGAAAACGCATACACCGTCAGATAGCGGATCCCCCGCTTTTCACAGTGTTTGACGATCCTGCGGAACACCCGGGCCCCGGTGACGTGGCCCGCCTGGCGCGGCAGGCCGCGCTGCCTCGCCCAACGGCCGTTTCCATCCATAATGATGCCGATATGCTTCGGCAGTTTTCCCGCGGAAACCACTTCCACGGGCGGCGTCTTTTTTGAAAACCAGCCCATCCGTCGCTCCATTTCCGGACCAGTCCGCACCGGGCGGTCCCCTGTGATCACAACGCAAGCAACGCCTCAGAGCTCCAGAATCTCTTTTTCCTTTTTCGCGGCGTCCACATCGATTTCCTTGCAGAATTTATCCGTCAGATCCTGCATCCGCTTTTCGGCGTCCTTCAGGTCATCTTCGGTAATCTCGGTTTTCTTTTTCATGTCCTTGAGCTTGTCGAGCGCGTCGCGGCGGACCGAACGGACAGCCACTTTCGCTTCCTCGCAGTATTTATACACGGTCTTGACCAGCTCACGCCGCCTCTCCTCGGTCAAAGGCGGGAAATTGAGGCGCAGGGCACTGCCGTCGTTCTGAGGGTTAAGGCCGATATCAGAGGTCTGGATCGCCTTCTCAATGGCCTTGAGGGTGCTTTTGTCCCAGGGGGTGATCAGCAGGGTGCGGGGCTCGGGAACCGATACCGCGGCCATTTGGTTGACCGGCGTGGGGGCCCCGTAATAATCCACCAGCACCTTGTCGAGCACGCTGGGGTTGGCCCGCCCCACCCGGATGGTGGCGAATTCCCCCATCATGGCGTTGACCGTCTTGTTCATTTTTTCCTTCGCGGTCTGAAATACCTGTTCCATCTCATGTTCCCTCCGTCTGTTCAGAATCGAATATGTCAGGGCTTTACAATGGTGCCGACCGGCTCGCCGCAGGCGGCGCGCACAATATTCTTCGGGTCTCCGAGGTCGAATACGAGAATGGGCAGTCCGTTGTCGCGGCAGAGGGTGGCAGCGGTGGAATCCATCACCTTGAGATCCCGGTTAAGCACATCCAGATAGCTCAGGGTGTCGAAACGGACGGCGTCCGGGTTTTTCTTCGGATCGCTGTCGTATACCCCATCCACCATACTCGCCTTGAAAATGATATCCGCCTCGATTTCAGCCGCCCGGAGTGCGGAGGCCGTATCGGTGGAGAAGAAGGGGTTGCCGGTGCCGCAGCCGAAAATCACGACCCGGCCCTTTTCCAGATGCCGCACCGCCCGGTTGCGGATATACGGCTCCGCGATCTGATTCATCGCGATGGCGGTCTGGACCCGCACGACACAGCCGAGCTGTTCGAGCGCGTCCGCAAGCCCCAGGGCGTTGATGGTGGTCGCGAGCATCCCCATATGGTCCGCTCTGGTCCGGTCCATGCTGCCGCTCGACCGTCCCCTCCAGAAATTGCCTCCGCCCACCACGATCGCGACCTGGACGCCCGCGTCCACGCATTCCTTGACCGCGGCGCATACCTTTAGCACCGTGTCGAAGTCCAGGCCGAAGCCTTTTTCGCCGGCCATGGCCTCCCCGCTGAGCTTGAGCAGGATCCGCTTGTATTTCGGCTGCATCGCTGTTCACTTCCGTTTCCTCATGGGTTCGTTCATACTCGTTAGCTATTTTACACTAAACCGGTCCGCCTGTAAAGCCAAAAGGAGAAATCGCCGGAATTTTTTGCCTCCATCCACGATCCGCTCATGTCTATTCTGGGCCTTATCCCGGAATCTATTCCATCCCGCAAAAATCCCCCTGATGCGCTCAGGGGGATTGGCCGGATCCGTTTTATTCGAGCATATCGTCGAAGACCGCGCCGGTGGAGCCGCTGGTCACATGCTGGGCATACCGCCGGGCGTATCCCGACAGCTCACGGCGGGGCGCCGTCCAGGCGGCTTTGCGCGCGGCCAAGGTCTGGCCGTCCACCAGCAGCTCCAGCCTGCGGGCCGGGATGTCGATGGAGACGATATCCCCCTCTTCGACCAGCGCAATCACGCCTCCGGCGGCCGCCTCGGGCGAAACATGGCCGATGGAGGCGCCCCGGGTGGCACCCGAAAACCGTCCGTCGGTAATCAGGGCGACGCTCTCGCCAAGTCCCATGCCGGCGATGGTAGCGGTGGGGGTCAGCATCTCCCGCATGCCCGGGCCGCCCTTCGGTCCTTCGTATCGGATAACCACCACGTCGCCGGGATGGATCCGGCCGCCCGTAATGGCTTCCGTCGCGTCCTCTTCGCTGTCGAATACCCGTGCCGGGCCCTGGTGGACCATCATGGAGGGGGCGACGGCCCCCTGTTTGACCACTGCGCCGTCGGCGGCGAGGTTGCCGAACAGGATCGCCAGGCCGCCGTCGGGACGGAAAGGATCGTCCAGATGCCGGATGATCTCCCCGTCCGGCTCTCTCGCCGAGTCAATCCGTTCCCCTACCGTCCCCGATACCGTCAGAGCGTCGCGATGGATCAGGCCACCCCGATCGAGCTCCTTGAGCATCGCCTGGATGCC
>ERZ825896.2932-NODE-2932-length-15225-cov-7.093672_pt1 | contig 15225 bp, 12 predicted proteins | sample MGYA00519858_ERZ825896 | MGnify/ENA primary metagenome ERZ825896 (study PRJEB31778, sample SAMEA3449214) | human gut metagenome | biome: human gut; feature: human-associated habitat; material: faeces | place: United Kingdom | collected 2010/2012 ... | reverse complement strand
ATTTCTGCAATTTGGAAACCGCCTATAAGGCAGTGTATAAAGGCAAAAAACAGGGACCGAAGATTGCGTTCCTTGCAGAATACGACGCGCTGCCGGGGTTAGGACACGGCTGCGGACACAATCTGATCGCGATGGTTGCGGTCGGCTGCGGGATTGCCTGCCGGGAATTCGCAGACGAGTACGGCGCGGAGATTGATGTGATCGGAACGCCGGCAGAGGAAACCGCCGGTACGAAGGTACCGATGAGCGCGATGGGAGTATTTAAGGATTATGACGCAGTTATGATGGCACATCCCGCGTTCGCCAATGCTGAATCGATGAATACCATCGCTATGGACGCTTACAAAATCGAGTTTTTTGGCAAACCGGCACATGCCGCAAGCGCGCCGCATGAGGGAATCAACGCGTTGGACGCAATGATCAATTTTTTCAATCTCATCAACGCCATGAGGCAGGAGACCAAACCGGATGCCCGCATCCACGGCATCATCACCGATGGCGGCAAGGCGGCCAATATCATTCCGGACTATACCTCTGCTAGCTTCTATATCCGCGCCAATCGCGTGGCGGACGTAAAGCAGTTGGCAGAACGTGTGCGTAACTGCGCGGCCGGCGCGGCGCTGGCGACCGGCTGTACCTACCGGATGGAATATAACGAAGAAAACTTTAAGGATACCGTGAGAAATCACGTACTCAATGATTTGGCAGCGGACTACCTCGATTCGTTTACCGATACACCGCTGATCCGACTGGGTGATACCTATACCCCGGGATCTTCCGACATAGGCGATGTCAGCTATGAGGCACCGGCGGTACAGATGCAGTTCAAAATCGGGGATTATCCGAATCCGATGGGCGGCGCACATACACCGGAGATGACAGCAGCGGCGGGATCTGAATACGGTATGAACAATGGACTGAACTTTGTCAAAGGACTGGTGATGACGGCTATTGAACTGATGAAAAAGCCGGAGCTAGTCGCGGCGATCAAAGAGGAATTCAGCCACGTAGGCGACGAACCGCAGATGTAGCAGGATCACGCAGAAAGAATCAGGAAGATGAAATATCAGGTAAAAGACTACTATGTAAAAGAACTCGCGGACTACTATGGAATATCGGCACAGGCTGTGCGGCTGTACGATAAAAAGGGTCTGTTGCCATCCGAAAAAAATGAAGTCAACGGCTATCGGACCTATACACGGGAAGATGTGGTCACGATGGACTATATCTGCCGTTTGAAAAAAATGCACTTTTCACTGGAGGAGATCCGGCGCATCATGAACGAAGAGCCGCTGGAACAGGTCGCCGAAATGGCAGCCGAGCAGCAGCGGCGGCTGGAGGAAGAAGTTCGGGAACTGCAGCATTTGATCGGTTATTTAGCGGATTATCATGAGAAACTCGAGCAAGTGCTGGCATACGAAAAAAACCGAGAGGAAGAACAGACGGCCAAGATCGAAATTGTCGATGCTCCGCCTTTTATCATCCGAGAGATCACCACGAATATGGACGAGGCGATGGAGAGCTTTCGCAGGTTGGATTCCAATCTGATCCCGTTTTTGACGGTGGAGACTGCGGCGGAAGAAGCAAAAGCCTGCATGGAGAAAGAAAAGATCGGGGCCTTTTTCACCAATCGGGAAAACCGCATGAACGGCGACTACAAACTTTCTCTGATCGACGAGAAAAACCTCAGTGCCGCACCGGATTTTGACTTTGAAACCTTTCGGGTCATCGCCCCGTGTACTGCACTTTATACGGTCGTGCGCATCGCGACCAACAAAGATTACGACCGGGTGGAAGAGATCTTTGATTTCCTGCGCGAAGAGCGTTATGAGATCTGCGGAAACGTGCTGGCACGCACGATCGCCAACTGCTACTGCGACAGAGAAAGCACCGAATATGTTGAAATCTGGGCTCCTGTTAAAAAGCAGGAAGAATAGGAAAAAATAAAATTATGAACGAACTCTGCCTTTTTCGCAGAGTTTTTTCTTGACCTTATACCAAGTGCAAGGATTAAAATAAAGTAAAGAAACCATTATCGCTCCGATACAGAACCTGCCGGAGCGGAAAGAAAGGATGAAGAAATATGAGTTATCAAGAAGTGTCCGAAAGCAGTTTGCTCTATGTGCTGGTTATTGTATCCTTATTGATCATCGCAGCAATCTGCGTATATTATTTGCTTCTCTGCATGCGAAAGGCAAAGGAAATGGGAATCTCCAAGCAGAAAGTCAACGAAATTATCAAATCCACCGCTATTTTTTCCATTGTGCCGTCTATCGCAATCGCAATCGGTCTGGTAACGTTAGTCATCGTGATCGGCATCCCATATGCATGGTTCCGCCTGTCTGTGATCGGATCGGTATCCTATGAACTGATGGCCTCCAATATGGCGCTCAGCGCTTTAAAACTCGACCTTGCCAATGCGGACGCCGACGCGTTCGGACTAATCATGTGGGTGATGTGCGTACCGATCACCTCCACCGTTCTGGCAAACATCTTTGTCTGCAAGCCGATGCACCTGGGAACCATGCGCGTCGGAAGCGGCGACAAGAAGTGGGGCGCGCTTTCCCAAACGACTTTTATGACAGCTTTGCTGGTCGTACTGATCGTGCCGATGATATTCGGCGGATTGGTTGGACTGCTGACCTTTGTCACTAGCGCACTGATCGCAGTTGTGGTGTCCATGCTGGCAAAGAAGACCGGTGCAAAGTGGATGAACGATTTCATACTTGCCATCTGTCTGATTGGCGCGATGGGTATGTCGATCGTTTATACGAATTTGTTGGGATAGGAGGAGACGAAAATGAAAAAAGAAAAGAAGACAAAGCCATACATAGAACCGTATTTTGAAGAAATGCACCGGAAAGGCATCATTTTGACCATTATTTCGCTGATCTTGTTCGTGGGCGTACCAACGATCACCTGTATCGTCTATGACATCATGCCAAATTTCGGCACAGTGATCGCAACCGGCATTGGTCTGATCGCCATCTTCGTTCCGACAGGAATCGCGGAGATGTTCGGCGAAGTGCCGATCATGGGTAGTTCCTACTATCTTGCCTGCCTGACCGGCAACATTCTGAACCTGAAACTGCCATCCGCGATCAACGCAATCAAGGTTTCCGGCTTCAAACAGGGAACGAAAGAAGCAGACGTGGTCGTCGGTATCGCGATCGCAGTCTCTTCTCTGATCACTCTGGTAATTCTGGCGCTCGGCGTTATCTTGCTGATGCCGTTGGAATCATTCATGACTTCCGAAGCGATTGGCATCGCGGCTTCCAATGTGCTTCCGGCGCTGTTTGGCTGTCTGGTGCTTGGCTTTATCGGCAACGATGTCGGCGGAGGCATCATCATTAAAGGAAGACTGAAAGCAGCTATCGTACCGTTTATTTTCTTTATTGTCCTGTACCTGCTGATCTCGGATCTTTATGAAACATTTGAAGGTTTCCTGATGATCATCGGCATCGGCATGGTCTATCTGATCACCAAGAAAATGTATAAGGCCGGAAAGATCGAGGTCATTCTTCCGGAAAGCGACAGCATGGAGGCTGCTGACGAGATCTTTGAAGCGGAGCTTGCAGGTGAGGAAAACAAGGAAGAACTGTAGGATAAGGGGGAAGATTCAAAATGAAGGATCAGGAAAGAGTTTCGAAAATCATCGATGCGTTGGCACCGGAGTTAAAAACACTGGCATTAAATATTCATGACAATCCGGAGCTGGGATTGCAGGAGTTTAAAGCCTGCGCGTGGCAGAAGAAACTGCTCACGAAATACGGCTTTCAAATTGAGGATCATTTCTGCAATTTGGAAACCGCCTATAAGGCAGTGTATAAAGGCAAAAAACAGGGACCGAAGATTGCGTTCCTTGCAGAATACGACGCGCTGCCGGGGTTAGGACACGGCTGCGGACACAATCTGATCGCGATGGTTGCGGTCGGCTGCGGGATTGCCTGCCGGGAATTCGCAGACGAGTACGGCGCGGAGATTGATGTGATCGGAACGCCGGCAGAGGAAACCGCCGGTACGAAGGTACCGATGAGCGCGATGGGAGTATTTAAGGATTATGACGCAGTTATGATGGCACATCCCGCGTTCGCCAATGCTGAATCGATGAATACCATCGCTATGGACGCTTACAAAATCGAGTTTTTTGGCAAACCGGCACATGCCGCAAGCGCGCCGCATGAGGGAATCAACGCGTTGGACGCAATGATCAATTTTTTCAATCTCATCAACGCCATGAGGCAGGAGACCAAACCGGATGCCCGCATCCACGGCATCATCACCGATGGCGGCAAGGCGGCCAATATCATTCCGGACTATACCTCTGCTAGCTTCTATATCCGCGCCAATCGCGTGGCGGACGTCAAGAAGCTCGCGGAACGTGTACGTAACTGCGCGGCAGGCGCGGCGCTCGGAACCGGCTGTACTTACAAAATGGAGTATAATGAGGAAAACTTCAAAGATACCTGTACCAACCGCGCATTGAACGATCTGGCGGTCGAAAACATCCAGAACTTTGTCAGCGAACCGATTCTGCGTCTGGGCAACATTTACGTGCCGGGTTCCTCAGATCTGGGGGATGTCAGCTATGAGGCCCCGGCGATCCAGGTCGTTTTTAAGGTCGGTGAAAACGCGAACCCGATGGGCGGCGCGCACACACCGGAGATGGTAGCAGCCGCAGGGTCTGAATACGGTATGGACAACGGTCTGAATTTTGTCAAAGGACTGGTCATGACAGCCGTTGACCTGATGACCCAACCGGAAAAACTGGCGGCCATCAAAGAGGAATTCAGCCACGTAGGCGACGAACCGCAGACGGTACGCTAGACCGCGGCAGTTCGCAGGCAGAAGATGTCGAAAAAACAAGGGGCTGCTCGTGTGAACGGTTATTTTCCGTTCATGCGAGCAGCCCTCTTTGCGCGTTGTTATCGACGGAAGTTTCGATCATTTCCTCGACGGTTTATTTCACTACGTTGGCCATGGTGTACATGCCCGGACCCTTGCCTTCCATAAATTCAATAGCTCTGCAAGCGCCGATCGCGAAGCATCTTCCGGTGTAGGATTGGTGCCTGATCTCGATCCGCTCATCTATGCCGCCGAAGTATATGGTGTGCGTGCTAGGAGAATCGCCCATGCGTCCGGAGTGAAATTGGATCTGAGAAAGATCAATTCCCGCAGCCTGTGCCATCGCTTCTCCCATCTCGAGAGCGGTTCCGCTGGGTGCGTCAAGCTTATCTCTGTCGTGGATATCCATGATTTCAATATCGCAGGTCGTGTGCAGGTTCTTCGCCGCGAACTCCAGCATCTTCATCAAAACATTGACCATGAAGGATGTGTTCGCTGCCTTGAGGAGCGGGATCTTTTTGCTCGCGTCCTCGATTTTTTGATTCATCTCCGATGTGAAACCGGTGCTGCCCTCCAGGAGCGCTTTGTTGTGAGCAAGGCAAACATCAAGCACATCCATTGCGATGTTTGCTCCGGAAAAATCCACGACCAGATCGCATTTGTCGATCACTGCGTCCAGGTCGTCATACACCTTAACGCCGCAGATCTCTGTGCCGATGTAATCTCTGCCTTTCGGGCCTATGGTGCCGACCACTTCAATGTCCGGACACTTTACGGCTTCTTCTAAGATCAACGAATTCATCTTGCCTTTCGGCGCTGTTATAATTACTTTTACCATTTTTTTTTGCAATCAGACTGTTTGACTGCTTCTCCTTTCATTACGATTGTAAATAGAGTATAAGCTATTTGCGCAGCAATATCAACTTTATGAAAGAAAAAAGCGCGGCGAAAAAAGCCGCGCTTGCATATCTAAGAGAAAATCAAGAGGACAGCCGTACTGCGTCTACCGCGCGCCGTCCACCTTGTCCGCGTAACGGATGGTCTCCATGGCGTCATGTGCGTAACGGTCGGCGCCGATGCGGTCGGCATATTCCTGATTGAGGACCGCGCCGCCTACCACGACTTTGCACCAAGGAGCCTGCTCCTTGAGCAGGGCGATCGTTTCCTGCATGGCCGGAACGGTTGTCGTCATCAGCGCGCTCAAACCGGCCGCCGGCGCGTGATGGCGGAGAACCGCATCTAAAATCTCCTGCGGCGCGACATCCTTGCCGAGGTCGATGACTTCAAACCCGTAGTTCTCGAGCAGCAGACGCACGATGTTTTTACCGATATCATGAATATCGCCATGTACGGTCGCGATGACGACAGGGCATTTGCTCGCAGTATGCTCGTCAGACATCCGCGCCTTGATTTTTTCAAACGATGCCTTGGCTGCCTCGGCCGCCATCAAGAGCTGCGGCAGATAGACACGCTTCTCCTCGAATCCCTGCCCGACGATATCAAGAGCAGGGATGATTTCATCTTGAATGATTTGCAGCGGCTCGGTATCTGCAAGCATCTGCTCGGTGAGTTCTGCAGCCTGTTCCTTGAGCCCCTTGGCAATCGCCCGCTGCAGAGCGGAAGCGTAAGCACCGGAGGCGGCAGCGGAAGGCGTAACTGCTGATTGTGATCCTGTGCGGTTTTCGGTCTGCGCGGAATCCGTGGAGCTGCTCCCTCCGGCAGACGGCGCTGTCTGCGCTGCCGCGGCTTCCGGCAGAGAGGATACGAAGTCAATATAGTCACTGCAGTTTTCGTCCATCTGATGCAGGGCGCGAAACGCGTAATAGGACTTCATCATATCCTGCGCGTAAGGATTCATGATCGCCGCCGAGAGCCCATTCTCCAGCGCGCAGGTATAGAAGGCCGCGTTAATGGCGTCCCGCTTCGGCAGACCAAACGAAACATTTGACACACCGAGAGAGGTATGACAGCAGAGCTTTTCCTTGATCAGGCGGAGCGCCTTGAGGGTTTCCATGGCAGCGTCCGGTTCCGCGCTGACGGTCATAGCCAGAGTGTCAAAAATGATATCTTTTTTGCTGATGCCGTAGGCTTCGGCACAGGCGAGGATTTTTTCGGCGATTGCGACGCGGCCTTCCGCAGTCTTTGGGATTCCGCTGTCGTCGAGTGTCAGCGCGACGACCAAACCACCGTATTTTTTGACCAGCGGGAAGATTGTACGCATGGATTCCTCCTTGCCGTTTACGGAGTTGATCATCGCTTTCCCGTTGTAGGTACGAAGCGCGGCTTCCATCGCGGCCGCGTCAGAGGTATCGATTTGCAGCGGCAGATTGATGACCGCTTGCAGTTCCTCTACGGTCTCCTTGAGCATGGCGGGCTCATCAATTTCCGGAAGACCCACATTGACATCTAAGATATGCACGCCGCATTCCTGCTGACGGATGCCCTCCTGCAGGATATAGTCGATATCGTGCTCCTTGAGTGCCTGCTTGAAGCGCTTTTTGCCGGTCGGATTGATGCGCTCGCCGATCAGCAGCGGCTGCCTGTCAAACTTGATCGCGTGGGTGTAGGAGGACACGCAGGTGATCCCTTTGTCCGTCAGCGGGACAGGGGTAAGCGCACGAGAAAGCGCAACGATTTTTTGGATATAGGCCGGTGTCGTGCCGCAGCATCCGCCCACGATACGCACGCCTTGCCGGATATAGGCAGCCATATCGGCGGCGAATTCGTCCGGCAGTGTCCCATAGACCGCTTTCCCGTCGGTTTCCTGCGGCAGACCGGCGTTCGGCTTGAGCAGCACCGGAATCGAAGCGTTAGCTAAGAGCTCCGCGACAACGCCTTGCATCTGCTTTGGTTCCAACGAACAATTCGCGCCGATGGCATCCGCACCCATGCCTTCCGCCATGGCGACCATAGCTGCCGGAGACGCGCCGGTCATCAGCTTGCCGTCCTCACCGTAAGCATTGGAGACAAAAACCGGAAGCTTGCAGTTTTCTTTGGCGGCGAGCAGGGCAGCCTTGGTCTCGTAGCTGTCACTCATGGTTTCGATATAGATGAGATCAACTCCGTTTGCCGCGCCGAGGCGCACAACCTCCGCGAATAGGCTGACTGCGTCCTCAAAGGCAAGATCGCCGTAAGGCTTAAGCAGCTTGCCGCAGGGGCCGATATCCAGCGCGATATATTTTGGCTGCGGAGCAGCGGCTTTGTCGCGGGCGATTTTGGCGTTCTGAACAGCGGCAGCGATGATCTCTGCAAGTTCTTCGTGCGTGAACTTCAGCGCATTCGCGCCGAAGGTGTTTGTCGCGACGACGTGGCTTCCGGCCTCAAAATACGATTTTTGAATTTTTTGAATGATTTCCGGATGCACGAGATTCCAACGTTCCGGGTATTCTCCGGGCGCGAGTCCGGCTTCCTGCAGCAGCGTACCCATGCCGCCGTCCAGATAAAGCAGATGTTCCTGCATATAGTCTAAGATATTCATGGTATTCATACGAGATCCCTCCGATTATCGTGTTTGTAGATGGAAACACGGCAGCAATCAGCAGCGCTGCCGCGAATATATGCGTGTTTCCGCGCCTCTGGTCATAAGAGGCGGTTATCATGGCTGCCGAAACGGGCAGTCCGTTTTGCGAACCGGTTTCCAAAGGTTGCTGCGAAGCGATTCATCATCATGGCTGCCGAAACAGGCAGTCCGTTTTGCCGCAGGCCGTACAGTTCGCATGCGTTTTTGCCTCTGTGCCGCTTATCTGAGAAGTCCGCGGCAAAAGTCCGATGAGCGCGGTTACAGATTTGCTCGGCGACATCAAGAGACTGTCATTGAGCGAAAGTCCGATTTTGCGGGGACAGTCCAACGCCCGAAAGAACGCCTTCTGTGCGTCGAGCGGAAAGTCTCCGTAGCCCGGGCTGAAGCGCGGACGGGTTTGATAGCCCTCTGCGGCATAGTCCGCGGCAAGTTCATCGCAAAACGCGTCACAAAGACTCTCGATGCGTTCCGCGCCGATCGCCTGCATACACAGCGCCTTCGTCGGGGAAAGCCGGCCGTATTTCGCGATGAGACGATCCGGCGCCAAACCGACTGTGGCCGCGAACAAGATCACCTTGTCGCAGCCCTGCAGATTACGGCAGAGCCCCTGACTGTCGGTTTGGAGAAAGCCTAGATCCAGCAGCGTTTCGGCGGACGGCTGCGTGTTCGCCTGTATGAGATCACATGCAGACGGCGCATTTTTGCCGGCAGCGATGCGCGCGGAAGCGGCTGCCGTTTTGGCTGGATTCTCTCGTACTGCTGTTCGAAGCGTTGCTGCACGCCAGCAGACCTTATAAACAAGCTGCGGCAGCAGTTCGGCAAGACAGTCCGCAAGCAGCTTGTCGAAAGCGTGTTCTGACTCGTCACCGCAGCGCATATAGCGCAGGATCTCGCGCCGGTTGACGGGCGGCTGCGCGAAAGTTTTGGTATGGATGATGGATTCCATTGGTGATGTCCTTTACATTTACGTCCGGTCTAATGATCGAGCGCGATTTTCGCGGATGCGAAGCAGTTACTTGCCGAGCATATCAGACAGGTTCGACTGAATCTTCTGCGCGACATCGGGCTTGTTCATGGAGTAAACATGTACATTGGTGACGTTGTTCGCGAACAGGTCGATGATCTGATCGGTCGCGTAGGCAATGCCCGCCTGCTTCATGGCCGCAGGGTCGCTGCCGAACTTGTCCACAAGCGCCTTGAACCGCTGCGGGACGTGAGAGCCGGAAAGCTTCAGCGCGCGGTCGATTTGATTCGCATTTGTGATCGGCATGATGCCCGCGACCACAGGCACCGTAATGCCGGCCTCGCGAATCTTGTACAGGAAATTGTATAAAAGATTATTGTCAAAGAACATCTGCGTGGTCAGAAATTCACAGCCGGCGTCAACCTTTTCCTTAAGGAAACGAATGTCCTCTTTCTGATTCGCGCTCTCAGGATGCTTCTCCGGATAGCAGGCGCCGCCGATGCAAAAGTCCGTGCCGCTTTCCCTAAGCTCGCGGATGAGGTCGATGGCGTGGTGATACGCCCAGGTTTCCTGATGTGAGAGATCCATATCGGCAGGGATGTCACCGCGCAGCGCCATGATGTTCTCGATGCCGGCGGCTTTGATCTCTTTGATCTTCTGATGTACCGTCTCTCTGGTAGAGGACACGCAGGTCAGATGCGCAAGGGTCTGCACATTATATTGGTCCTTGATGTTCTTTGCAATATCAAGTGTATATTTACTGGTGCCGCCGCCCGCGCCGTAGGTGACGCTGATAAAGGCGGGACGCAGCTTGGCGATTTCCTCGGTTGCCTTTTTGACGCTGTCGAACGCGGCGTCCTGCTTCGGCGGGAAGACCTCGAAGGAGAGCGAAAGTGTATCTTGTTTCAGTGTATGCATGAGTTTCATGGTTTATAATGCCTCCAAATGTATCCATAGTTTTCACCTCGCGGCAGCGCCGCGGCGTAGAAGGTAAAGATGGTCGGTGATTATTATAACATGATTCCTCATATTTCGCAAGAATTCCGCATGCGAAACAGCAAAAAACTTGTTCGATAAAACAAAGAAAAATACTATGCAGTGTGCATAGTAACAAAGAAAAAAACAAGAGCGCGGCACTTGTTTTTTTGTCTTTTTGTTATCAGTGTTCAACCTGTTATTACAATTTACGGAGATAAATTTCAGAACTTGCCGCTGCAAAAAGTAAAAACAAGCAACGCATAATCAGCACCGCCTGCTTTCATACCTGCCGCCATCCGGCGGATGTTGAACGTATCAACGCAAACCGGACAGGGTCAGCCTTGACTCTGTTTTTTTCTTGGAGTGTGAATAGCAACTGGAAGAAAGATACAGGTAAAAAAACTGGAAAATGGGTTGACGCAACTGGGAAAAGAATATAAAATATAGGGGCAAAAAGACATTTTATCAAAAACGCAAAGGGATATCCCTTTGTTCGTTACCATGTAACGAACAAACCTCTCCTACTTGCGAAGATGAAAAATGCATGAAAAAAATTAATGAAAGGGGCGTTAATTTAGTAATGAAAAGAAAACTACTTGTTCTTTTAATGGCAATTTTAGTGGTCATGGCTATGATGCCGACGGCAGCATTTGCAGCAAACGGTACAGGTCATAAGATCTCGGTTAATGTTTACAAAGTCGTTCTTGACAGCAGTAAACCCCTTGGATATCAAAATCCGGAAAAGATCAAAAACATAACGGTCACTTGCCAAGACAGCACTGGACACAGCGGATATAATCATTCTGTAATGTTGAAGGAATTCCATCCGACTAAAGTGGGTGCGTCAGAAACAGATTGGACTGGCTGGGAATTCGATTCGTATTATACGAAGGGAAAGGAACAGAAAACTTTTTTTGCTTCCACACGCAATACGGTTAATGCTACTGCAAATGTTACAGGGTCTGAACCATATCCTTGCAGCAAGAACTTCTACTTGGTTTATAAAGACTCCACCCCTCCGGCACCTGTAAAGCCGGATGCACCAAAAGATGATGAGATACGGGAGATTCTTGGTGAAAACGCAGTAGAGGTTAAGTGTATTGAAACGATGGCAACGCATACTCCGAAAACCAAGATCTATGGTCTGCGCACAGGGAGTTACACCGGTGGAATGGTTCAGGGCGATGCAAGCACTGGATATACGGTAGAAGTAACGGTTAAATCTGCAAACTATGTTTCGGACTTTGACACAATTACAGGAAAACCACACACACCGGCAAATGAAAGCAAGAACATTACGCTCAAGTACAATAGCACAAGCAAGACATGGAGTGTAGATCCTGCATCGCAGAAACCGATAAAGTTTGACGTTGTCTGTAAAGAAACTCCGGCTCCAAGCGATGGGGATATCATTGCATTAGAAAATGCAGTTATCGTTGATTGTACGAAACAGGACACGCATCCAGATAAAACTTATAAGCTCGTGGAAAACTCCTATTTTGTAGGCGAAGTTCAAGGAAACGAATGTACTGTTTCAATATGGGATGATAAGCCGTATATCGAAAAATATAATACAGATGTTGCCGGAACGCATCGACTAAAAGATCAAAAGCAGGACTTTGAGGTACGGCTTTCTTATGAAAATGGAAAATGGACTGTGGCAAAACCGGCACACCTTTATGTAGAATGCGAAGAAACAAGCACTGAACCGGAAATTGATCAGGATACTATTAAAACTTTGCTTCTAGGTAAGGCTGTATGCGTAGACTGTACGACAGACGCAAACCATAAAGATCAGTATTATGCATATGAGGACAAGTTTGAATGTACCAATGTCCAGAATGGAGAATGTATCGTTAAGCTTGTGTCTATAGATGAAGATGCATACATTGAAAAGTACAGCGATGATGTTGATAAAAAACATAAAAAAGGTACGAATGCATCCACATCTACGGTTGTACTTAAGTACGATACCGATACAATGAGATGGACGCTTAAGACACCGGCACATATTTATGCAAAATGCGAAACCGGCGGTGATGAGCCAATCATCACTCCGGAAGGTCCGACGAAAGGTCAAGTAGAAGAACTGCTTTTCGGAAGAATCAACGTTCACTGCAATACAACGACCGCACATCCGGATAAAAGTTATGGACCGTTGGAAGGCAGTTATGAAATTGGAGACGTAGAGGGTAACGCAAATACCGGCTACTATGTTAACGTTAAAGTAACAGCAGCAGCCTATATTGCAGAATTCAGCAAAGATTTCGGAACACATACACAGGCGTCCGGAGACCCTGCAGACCGTAACATCACTTTAGTTTACGAATACGGTGCTTGGACGGTCAGTGATAACGCGAATGCAATCTTCTATGCAGTTTGTCAAACTGGTGGTGGAGGTAACCCTAGCGATGGCGACAATACCGGAGGAAATACTGGTGGCAATACCGGTGGAAACGCTGGTGGCGGAACAATCCCAGGTGGCGATGACGGTAACGGCGGCACGGTAACACCAGTTGCTCCGACCAATCCGACTGAACCTGTAGTACCAGAAAATCCGGATGATGGAAAGACAGGAGCGAACGATCAGGCTAATCCGCATGAAGTTCCGAAGACCGGCGATAACCTGCCGATGAATCTTGTATTTTACGCATTCCTTGCAGCAAGCGCTGCGATGGCAATGAGAAAAATTACAAAAAAAGAATCTAAATAGTGTTAGCAAATAAAATAGGCAGCAAGGGAAAATCTGTAGTGCATAACTGCAAAGGAGAGGTAGTCTGCTAATAGATTTGCAAATGTAAAAACTACACCAAAAAAGTCGGGTGCACAGCTTAGTTTATGCATCCGGCTTTTTCTAGTATGACGGACATGCAGTTCGTCTGTGGTGAAAGACCCCTATCAAGATTTCATCAAAAGATTCGAGAGGAAGCTGAAGCAGCTGACAAAGCGAAGCTGGTCCGTGACAATGGACGAACGAATCAAAAGATTAAATCAAGTGATCCGTGGATGGAACAACTACTTCCGAATGGGAAGCATGAAAGAAAACCTCAAGCGGATAGATGGACCTCTGCGGAACAGAATGCGGATTGTCATATGGAAACAGTGGAAGACAGGGAAAACTAGGAGCACCTCTATGGATGGCGAAACACTCTGCGGGATTTGCAGATCACTATCAAGCGGCTATAAAGAACGCAGGATTGCGTTTCATAAGCAAAGAAGTCCTCGCAAAACGAGGACTTCTAAGCCGTTTTATTATTTGAATTGAACCGCCGTCTGCCGAACGGCACGCAAGATGGTGTGAGAGGGGCTAGAACTAAGCCCCTACTCGAGTATATGGGTATAGTATAAGTCACCCTGTGTCCGGTTCCCAATTCTTGCGGTTTGGCGGCGCGACTAGCTGCTACATCCTGCGCGCGGAAAAACACGCGCTTGTGTTGGACTGCGGTACCGGACTGTACGACGCGGCGCCTTACCTCGCGGGATGCGCCGAGATCGATGTACTTCTTACCCATTTGCATTATGACCACATTCTCGGACTGCTTGACAGCAGCGCGATACCGTCTGAGGCGCGCGTACGTGTCTATATCAGCGGCACCTATGCGTCGAATATTCAAAAGCTTATGGATTTTTTACGCGCACCGTTTTGGCCGATTTCGAAGCATATCGGAGAAATTACTTTTGTGGACTGCGGACAGGTCCTGCGCTTGACAGAACGTGTTTCCGTGAGATTTTTTTCGGCGAACCATCCCAATGACGCGACCATTATCCGTGTGGATACCGATAACGGCTCTGTCTGCCTTGTATGCGACTGGGAACATGATCCCACAAACTCTGATGCTGATTTTGCTGTAGAAGCTCCGCGAGATACGATTTTGGAGGGCGAAGATACGAAGGCCGAGAGCCGCATATTTTCTTACGACGAGGAACGAGAATTATCTTATGACAAGGGCTGCGGACTTTCGCATGCCGCGCTTACGCTGAAAGAAGCGCTTCGCGGCTGCGCGCTGATGCTTTATGACGGCATGTACACAGAAACATTATGGACAAGGACACAAAAGGCAGACCGAGAAACGGGCTGCTGACAACAAATAAAGGCTGAGTATCAAGCACCGGGAAAGTGCGAGATATTCAGCCTGTTTTGTTGTCTGGGGTTTCCAAAGGGGCTTGCCCCTTGGCACACGACTTTGCTTTTATTTATTATAATATTTCACTCTAATAATATCTCGTCTTCGAATTCTGTATTCAATATTTCTATCCAAATCACTGCAAGCAATCCATTTCCCTTTCGTTAATATAGTAGTTACCTCTATGTTTTGTAATTTTTCACCATTTGTAAGAAAAATTATTGCATATTGATGTTTATATTCTTTTTTACCACTTACCTTAACCATAACACCACCGAATACAATGAAACCTAACAAACATATCATATTTATTACAGCACAATCTAATATCATCCTAAAGAGAAGCGCAGCTACAAATATTATTATGTCTATGTATGCAATTATTGACATTATTTTATCTTCAAAGAGGAAGTTTTTTTAATATTTCTGTACTCGATTATCATGCAAATACCCAAGCCAACTATAACACCTATTATATTCCAGACAAAAATCATAGGTTGTTGAATATCATTTACATACTTCAACTTTTTCATTAGATGCACATTAGTATATGCCAAACACAAAAAAGTAAATTGCATTATCGTTGTAATTGTTAGTGTTTGCAAAAAAAGATGAAAAAATTTTTCTCTATCAGATAAGCCTAGGCTCTCCTTCCATCCTTGTTTTCCATTATATTTTAAAATAATTAATACAATAGTAAAAGCAGCGCCTATCACACCGTATTCTTGTAAATTAGTTAGTATATCCATTTAATATCCTTTCTGTTTATAGTTTGTTTTGTCATGTTATTTTAC
>ERZ825896.2930-NODE-2930-length-15231-cov-5.368872_pt1 | contig 15231 bp, 12 predicted proteins | sample MGYA00519858_ERZ825896 | MGnify/ENA primary metagenome ERZ825896 (study PRJEB31778, sample SAMEA3449214) | human gut metagenome | biome: human gut; feature: human-associated habitat; material: faeces | place: United Kingdom | collected 2010/2012 ... | reverse complement strand
TACAGACAGCTGAAGGTGCTCTTCAGGAAGTTACCGATATGTTACAGAGAATGAATGAGCTGGCAGTTCAGGCATCTAATGGTACAAACTCTCAGGATGACCGTCAGACAATTCAGGATGAAATCTCCCAGTTGACAACAGAAATTGACCGTGTAGCAGAGACTACAAAGTTCAATGAAACATATCTGTTAAAGGGTGATGGTACAAAGACTACAAAGACACTTGAGGCACATGATGCAGGATTGACTGGTAAATTAGTAGATAATGGTAATGGTAAATCTACATTTACTGCTGATGCTCTGAAAGTTGGAAGTGCTGTAAATATTGGTGGAACAGAGTATAATATTGTTGGATCTAAGAGAACATCAGATTATAGTAACATGAAAACGGCTACAGCAGCAGTAGGCGATACAATCACTCAGAATGGAGTGAAATATACAGTTGCTGCAGCAGTAGCAGCAGGTGATATGAGTGCTGCAGCCGGTATAACTGTAAAAGATTCGGATGGTAATTCTATTACTTTACAGGTTAATGAAGGTGCAACATTAACATCTAAGGCAACAGGAAAATCCACAACTCTTGTAGGTAATGATACTATTGATATGTCTGGTACGACAGCAGCAACAAATCCAACTTGGGCATCTGGAGACAAACTTGTAGACGAAGATGGTGTGGAATACACGTTTGTAGATGTCAGTGAAAATGCATATCTTAATGGTGTAAAATATGCAGCAGATGGATTTTATAAAAGTACTGGAAATACTGCATCTGATACAGCACATACAGTTGCGGCAGGAGATACATATACAATAGCTAGTACAGGAAAAAGTGGTTCCATATCTAATGCTGGAATTCAGACAGTAGAAGATATTCAAAATGTTATAAAAGGAGCTGCAGATGGTGACACATTTACGGTATATGATAGTGCAAATGCTACAGCAGTTTCTTATACAGTTGGAGTTACAACAAAAGAAGACGGTAGTTTAATGACAGCTGATGATATTGCGAGCAAAATCAAAGCTGGACAATATGTAGCAGATGGAACTCCGAATTATTATTATGCAGCACCATCAGCATCTTCCTCTAAGACAGATATATCTGTACAGGATGCCTATAGATTAATGGCAGATGAATTGAAAGCTGCGTCAAGTATTGGAGCGGATACGGAAGCATCTGTTCTTCAAAAAGGCGATGGTATCTTTGAAATTACACAGGGTACTGTAGAAATTGGTGATTCTCTTTCCTTCAGCTTACATGTAGGTGCAGATGCTGATATGACTAACAAGATTAGTGTTAATATTCAGACAATGTCTTCTGCTGGTCTTGGTGTTAAGGATTTGAATGTAGCAGATGATTCTGGTAAGGCAGCTACTTATGCTATTGATGCGATTGCAGATGCAGTGAAGACTGTTTCAGCACAGCGTTCTTTACTTGGTGCTGTTCAGAACAGATTAGAGCATACTATTAAGAACCTGGATAACGTTGTTGAGAATACAACATCAGCTGAGAGCCAGATTCGTGATACAGATATGGCTACAGAGATGGTTAAGTACTCTAACGCTAACATTCTGTCTCAGGCAGGTCAGTCTATGTTAGCACAGGCTAACCAATCCAACCAAGGTGTACTTTCTCTGTTAGGTTAATTGCTTGATCAATAATTGGAGTCGGCGATTCTTTGAATCAGCCATTCCTGCCATAATATGCAAAAGCCGCCAGATTGGCGGCTTTTGTCATGTTAAAATTAGGGAAATGATTGTCAATTTTTCTTATGAAGAATAACAGTGGGTTATTTAGCTTTTCTCAATTCATGCACATATTGGGAAGCTTTATCTTCCGATAAATCAAACCTGTCATGCTCTACATAGGAGATTGACAGGAATTTAAAGTACAATTATTTAATTTTTCCAAAATTTCTGCATATATTGATTGATTGCATCATCAGATAAATGAAATCGTTGTTTGACCAGAGTAGTAGCGTCTTCCTTAGAGTAACCAATATCTTGGACGAATTCAATTAAGGTTTTAACTCCATATTCAACGCCCTCCTCATAAGCATCCTCATAAGCATCTTCATAAGCATCTTCATAAGCATCTTCATAAGCTTCCTGCCGAATCATTTCCTTATACCCGACTTCATCAAATTCAGATAAAATAGATGCCATAACTCTCAACCTCTCTTTCTGTAAGATATCACGCAGAATGTTATTTTTGATACAATCGTCTATCGCCTTGGAGATTGCCTGCTCATTTGACCACTGCTTATTTTCTCTCAGGTAGTGGCGTATGATGTCAATGAACTGTGCGTATTCCTTCAGCTTCTGACAGCGTTCCATGAGTTCCTTATTATGCCCATAGTTGATGTTGAGCATGTGGGCGACCACTTCAATATCAGGCTGCTCAGTGGGCTGTTGGAAGGCATCGGATAACCGAAGTTCCTTTCTGTCCGGCATACTTGTAGTGCCATTGTAGAAGACGATGTACTGTGGAGTCGGGATTTTTAACAGCCTGGTAGAGTAGATCTTTTTGCCGAAATACTTAACCTTGTATAGATCGGCAAAGTAGAAGAAGCCTCTTAGTGGCTGGTTTGGATTGAAGGTAGACTGCTGTTCGAACAGATTCTGCCAGTCATCCAGAATAAATGACATGTCATTCTTCAGATGCATGTAGATGACGTCATCAATGGTATTGATCTCCAACTCATCGGGATTCTGGTAATTCTTACCTGTTAATGCATTGTATAGTGATAATAGTTCTTTCTTGTCTTCAAAGATGATCTTAAATAATCGGTCTTTGTAAGATCTGTTGATAGTGACGCTTTCCTGCATAAATTCCTCCGTGGTAATAATATGTCTGCTGAAAGCGCCTTTTGATAATTGTATTATAAAATATTTTATGGCTTTTCACAATGCTTTTTGAAATACGCAGCTTTCAGCAGACGGTAGGTTACGGTGCACAGTAACGATTGCCATTATGCATGAAGCGGCAGGGAGAAGCAAGCCAAATGTAATAACTCGTACTCAAATGTAAAAACTCGTACTGAATAAGGAACAGATATGAGAAAACTCCTGCCATGCCCTATATAGGAGATTGACAGGAGTTTATTGGATGATTATTAATTTTTCCAAAATTTCTGCATATATTGATTAACTTCATCATCAGTCAAATTATAATCATGTCTGAGTATAGCAATTATTTCTGGCTTGGGTAATTTCAGTTTATAAGCCAGTTTTATTGATCCTCGGATTTCACCATCCTCAATAGCTTCATCCTGTATCATTTCCTTATACCCAACTTCATCAAATTCAGATAAAATAGATGCCATAACTCTCAACCTCTCTTTCTGTAAGATATCACGCAGAATGTTATTTTTGATACAATCGTCTATCGCCTTGGAGATTGCCTGCTCATTTGACCACTGCTTATTTTCTCTCAGGTAGTGGCGTATGATGTCAATGAACTGTGCGTATTCCTTCAGCTTCTGACAGCGTTCCATGAGTTCCTTATTATGCCCATAGTTGATGTTGAGCATGTGGGCGACCACTTCAATATCAGGCTGCTCAGTGGGCTGTTGGAAGGCATCGGATAACCGAAGTTCCTTTCTGTCCGGCATACTTGTAGTGCCATTGTAGAAGACGATGTACTGTGGAGTCGGGATTTTTAACAGCCTGGTAGAGTAGATCTTTTTGCCGAAATACTTAACCTTGTATAGATCGGCAAAGTAGAAGAAGCCTCTTAGTGGCTGGTTTGGATTGAAGGTAGACTGCTGTTCGAACAGATTCTGCCAGTCATCCAGAATAAATGACATGTCATTCTTCAGATGCATGTAGATGACGTCATCAATGGTATTGATCTCCAACTCATCGGGATTCTGGTAATTCTTACCTGTTAATGCATTATATAGTGATAATAGTTCCTTTTTGCCCTCAAAGATGATCTTGAACAATCTATCTTTGTAAGTTCTGTTAATTGTAACGCTTTCCTGCATATATTCCTCCGTTGTGATGATTGTCTGCTGAAAGCGTCCGTCTAAATGTATTATAAGATAATTTACAGCTCTTCACAATGTTTTTTAGAGATACGTAATAATTCGGTTACTGTACACAGTAACATAATGCGGCTTTCAGCAGACGAAGGCCATTATGCATGAAATGAAAGAGAGATGCAAGCCAAATGTAATAACTCGTACTCAAATGTAAAAACTCGTACTGAATCAGGAACAGATATGAGAAAACTCCTGCCATACCCTATATAGGAGATTGACAGGAGTTTATATATTATTCGCGGAATGTGATGGAACCAGTGGCAGCATCCATACTGTCTACGATGGCAAGAGATTCCAGATGATAGCCGAGGTTGCGGATGATGCGTCCCCCATTCTGGAAGCCTTTTTCTATGGCAATGCCGATGCCCTCTACTGTGCCGCCTGCTTCAGTTACGATGGAGATCAGTCCCTGTAGTGCACAGCCGTTGGCAAGAAAATCATCAATGATCAGCACATGATCTTCTGGTCCAAGGAATTTTCTGGATACGATGACCTGATTCTTGCATTTATGTGTAAAAGATTCTACTTCAGCCACGTACATATCGCCGTCAATATTGATGCTTTTGGATTTCTTGGCAAAAACAACAGGCACATCAAAATGTCTGGCTGCAATACAGGCAATGCCAATACCGGATGCTTCGATTGTCAGGATTTTGTTGATGTTGGCATCTGCAAAACGTCTTTTAAATTCTGCGCCCATTTCATCGAACAGGCGAATATCCATCTGATGATTCAGGAAGCTGTCTACCTTTAAGACGTTGCCTTCCTTTACAATTCCGTCTTTTGCAATTCTTTCTTCTAAAAAGTTCATGACTCTCCTCCATATAATGAAACCAAATTGATTCTATAACAAGATTATCAAAATAGTGGCAAAGGTGCAATAGGTTGGGTATAATAAATAGATAATTACGAAACGTATAGAGAGAATGGAACGAATTGTGCAGATTTAACAATGCAACACAGGCACGCTTTCGCTACACTGCAGCTCGTAGCAGTACATAAGGCGCTTAAAATACAGCGCCTAAGTACTGACGGCTGCACAGTGCCTGCTTATGCATTTGTTAAAGCTGTACAATTCTGCATACTTAATAGTGCGTTTCGCAAGTATCTATTATAAGAGAGAAGGGTGATTTTGAATGGAGCAGGGTCTGGTTCATATATATTGTGGAGATGGGAAGGGGAAGACAACCTGTGCGGTGGGGCTGATGATCCGGTGTGCGGGACAGGGCGGAAGAGTACTGTGCTTCCAGTTCCTGAAGGGAGATAACTCCGGTGAGAGAAGGATTCTGGAAAAACTGGAAAAAGTGACACTGATGTCATGTTATGGCAAGGTGAAGTTTACAAGTAAAATGAATGAAGAGGAAAAGCTGGAAGCGAAAACCTTTTATCAGAACAGATTCCAGCAGATTATTACTATGGTGCAACAAAAAGAGTATGATCTGCTGGTGCTGGATGAGATTATGGCTGCAATCAGCGCAGGCTTTCTGGAGGAGAAGGAGGTTGTCCATTTCCTTCAAAATAAGCCTGGGACGCTGGAAGTAGTCATGACAGGCAGGAATCCGGGAGAAGAGCTCTTGAAGCTGGCTGATTATGTGACGGAAATGAAGATGTGTAAGCATCCTTATGAGAAAGGAATCAGTGCCCGTCGGATGATTGAGTGGTAAACAGTGGAGCAAAGGAATGATGCTTGCGATATACCGCACAAACGTCTTCTAATAAATAGCCTTTTGTCTGTTCCGCAGGACGACCGATGACTACCAGAGTAGTATTGGTCTGTTCTGCGCTTTTTATTTTCTCGGCAAAACCGCCATTTGCCCCGGAATTTTTAGTCAGTACATAAGAAATATGGAATTGATGGATAAGAGCGGTGTTCAATTCTTCTGTAAAAGGTCCCTGCATACAGATCAGATGCTGTCCTTTAAAGCCCATTTCGTAGGAATCAGATACCATCTGCGGATTGGGGAGGATTCTGGCATAGACACGTTCCTCATAATCGGGAAGTTCACGCAGAAGAGGTAATTCCTTGCTTCCTGTAGTGGACAGTATATTTCCTTTTGTCTGCTCCAGATAGGAGACGGCTTCCTGCATCGTATGGACGAATACAATATTGGAATCCGTATCAATAGGAGTATTATCCGGTCTGATAATCCTTATATAAGGAATGTTCTTGGCAGCAGCGGCGTTTCGGATGTTCTCAGAGACAAGTACGGCGTAGGGATGAGTCGCATCCAGAATGCAGTCAAAAGTATTTCTGCTCATGAGCTTCTCCATATCCTGCTCATTGAGTCTGGAAGCCAGTACTGTCAGTGCTTTATGCTCCGGCAGCATCAGTCTGCCATAATCTGTGGCAATGCATACAGTCAGATGCATCTGCAGATGTTCTTCATTTATCATATTCAGCAGAAATTGCGTCAATTCTCTGCCTTCTGTCGTTCCGGCAAATATGAGATAGTTTTCCATAATGATGAATTACGTCCTTTCTAAAAGTATAACTGTATGGGCGCCATTGCGATAGCAAGAGTCTTACCTGAATCAATGGTTTTATGCAAAGTAAGGGTATCGGCTCCGGAACAGGCAAGGGCGGCTCTCTCGCATACATTATCCACACCGGTAACAGTTTTCACATATGCAGATGAGCTGAACTGTCCCCGCACCTGAGATAATGTATGGGCATCATACGTATGAAAAGGAATCTGATATTTACGTGACAGTTGTATCATGCAGGGTTCCTTTTCTTTCAAGTCAATACTGGCAATAGCCAATAGAGAATCGGGAGAAATATGCTGCTCGTGTAATATGCGTTCCACGAAAGCTTCCATATCTTCTGGTGAGATGCCCTTGCGGCAGCCAATTCCCAGAACGGTCTGACGGGGAATCAGGTGGAGCGTCTCCGTATAGGGCTTTTGATCTGTAAAAGGACTGATACAGATACCAAGTGTGGGAAGCTCATTCGGATTCAAAGTCAGTTCATCTGGTAAACTGCCTTGTGGAATGATACCGCTAAGACCTGTTTTTTCACCATCCAGTATAGCAACGGATATTTTCTTTGCAAGTGTCATATCTGATATTTTCAGGTGATTTTTCGTGGCAAAAACGTCTACTGCAAATTTGTGATTCAAGTCTGTTGCAGTAGAAATAATGGGAGCAGCACCAAGCAAGGATGCAGCCTGTATTGCCAGTTCATTGCCGCCGCCGATATGGCCGGAGAGCAGTGAAATGACATAGCGCCCTTGCTCATCAATGGAAAGGACACAGGGGTCACAGGTCTTATCCTGAAGGAAGGGTGCAATAGCCCGTACAGCGATACCGCACGCCCCGATATAGATCAGTGCATCCTCGGAAGAGAAAACCGGGCCTGTTAAATCCTTAACGGACTTTCCTATGGCTTGCAGATGAAATTCGGCTGCATATTTTGGCATAGTAAAAGCCTGGCACAGATGTCCGCTCTGTATCAGGTCTTTTGCAAGAGACGCTGCCAGAGCAGCGCCATTATGTGTAAAAGAAAAAATAGTAATCCGCATGATGTCTCTCCAATGATGTTATTTGGTATTCTGTAATTTCGCTGCATTCTCGTTCAGAGAAGAAACGATAGAAGATACGTGATTGACCAGTATGGAATTCTGCTCGCAGGCGTGATATGTTTCGTTTGCATGAGCAGAGACTTCCTCGGTAATGGCTGAGATAGTCTGGATATTCTCAGTAATTTCACGATTGGCACTGAACAGGTCATCTACAATGCCCATAAGCTCCTGTGCCTGTGCCACAACGGTATCTGTGCCTTCCATAATATGATTGAAGTTACCGGATACAGCCTTTGTACTCTCTCTGTTCTGCTGGTTACTGTCTGCAACGATATTTACCGCAGAACGGACAGATTCCAGCTCTGTATTGATATGGTTGATCAGTTCTGTGATGTTGACAGTAGCGCTCTTGGTCTGGCTTGCCAGAGTGGATATCTGACTTGCTACAACAGCAAATCCTCTGCCTGCTTCTCCTGCACGGGCAGCTTCTATGCTTGCGTTAAGAGCCAGCATACCGGTGCTGTTGGCAATACTGGTAATGGTTTCGATGATAGTGTTCATCTGTCCTGCATACTGACTCAGAGCATCCATCTGTGTGATCATCTGCTGGTTTGCTTCCATGGATTTGTCAATCTGGTTGGATAGAATATCAATTCTTTTGCGGCCATCTGATACATCCTGTGCAGTTCCTTCCATATTAGCTTCAATCTGCTGTGCAGCATCCTTGACGGTATCAATATATTTTGAATCTGTTCAGTCTTTAGCAGCTGGTTCTGAACAGACTCTGCATTTTCTGTACTGCCTTGTGTTACCTGTTCCATGGAATCGTGCATCTGGTTCATGGAAGAACCCATTTCCAGAACCTGTGTGGATACATCGGATATTTCCTGAGACATCTGTCTGGCTGTCTGTATGATGTTTTCGGAAAGGGCAGCGGATGCTTCTGACTGTTCCTGAATCTGAGACAGTTTTACACGATTGACCTTCTGGACAGCCTTACCTGCCACGATCATGAAGATACCTGTCAGAAGGATACTGGCAATCTGTATTTCCACATCTGCGATCTGAGAGGCTTCATAACCTACTGTAATGGCGCGGTATGCAACGAATCCGATGTTGCCAAGCAACGTAACCAGAAAGATTCCAAGACACATACGCATATCCATATACAGAATGATGACCATAAATAATGGGAACATATAGGTATAGGCAAAGGTGCTGTGTGTTGTGAAAAGGGTGAAGAGATACATAATACTGTAACTGACGCACATAACGATTGGAATAGATGGATTTTCTTTCTTCCTGCGATATAAAATATACTCCAGGATAACCGGAAGAAGACAGAGCAGCACAAAGAACAGATAATAACCTAAGGTTCTGGCTTTTTTGGCAAGCTCTGCTGCATATGCCAGTACCAGAACGGCACTGATACTTGCGTGTCCGATTATCGCGATTTTATTAATGTACGCTTTTTCTGAAAATTGATTCATATAACCCCTGCTTTCTGGAAGTGTCTCCCTTTTTCTTGCTATTATTATACATCTTGTGTGATAGTAAGAAAAGCCTTTTGTAAAAAACAGTTGATTCCTACTGATACACTAGGTATAATATCGAAAGGTATGATGCGTTTTTCTATATATGGAAAGGTTTGGTTTGAAAAATGAAGGATTTGGAAATATCGGTACAGGAAATGGCACAGTTGGACGAGAAGACATATCGTCTTATAGATATGCGGGATGACCTGTCCTATTCCTATGGAAATATACCGGGAAGTATTCATATACCGGCAGAAGAACTTCTGGAGAATCCGGAGCAGCTTGCCCTACAGTATCCTGGGGAAAAGCTGATCATTTATTGCAAGAAGGGCGAGAACAGTAAAGAGCTGGTCTGTTCCCTTCAGGAAAAAGGCGTAGATGCTGTCAGTCTGCAGGGCGGTTATCTGGCATGGCTTATGGAGCGCATGAAGGAGCAGCCGGGGAAGGAACAGGAGAGAGAAGCATATCTGGATATTGAAGAGAGTATCCGTAAGAAGTTCCGCAAAACAATCTGGTGCCGTTTTACGAAAGCAATCCGCGAATATGAGCTGGTCAAGGAAGGGGATAAAGTGGCAGTCTGTATCTCTGGTGGTAAGGACTCCATGCTGATGGCGAAGCTTTTTCAGGAGCTGAAGCGCCATAACAAATTCCCTTTTGAAGTGGTATTTCTGGTGATGGACCCGGGCTACAGCCCTGAGAACCGACAGATTATTGAGAATAATGCCCAAAAGCTTAATATTCCAGTTACGATCTTTGAATCAGATATTTTTGAATCCGTATTTAATATAGAGAAATCCCCGTGTTATCTGTGTGCAAGAATGCGAAGAGGTTATCTGTATCATAAGGCACAGGAGCTTGGCTGTAATAAGATAGCGCTGGGACACCATTATGATGATGTGATAGAGACGATACTGATGGGTATGCTCTATGGAGCACAGGTACAGACAATGATGCCTAAGCTGCACAGTACGAATTTTGAAGGTATGGAGCTGATACGTCCTCTGTATCTGGTCAGAGAAGATGATATCAAGAAGTGGAGAGATTATAATGACCTGCATTTTATCCAGTGTGCATGCAAATTCACGGATACCTGTACAACCTGTGGTGGTGAGAATGCATCGAAGCGTGTAGAGGTGAAGAATCTTATTAGACAGCTCAAGGAGACGAATCCGTTTGTAGAGAGCAATATCTTTAAGAGCGTGGAAAATGTGAATCTGAGCACGATTGTAGCATATAAGAAGGATGGCGTGAAACATCACTTCCTGGATGATTATGATGGTATAAAGGAATAATTACGCAAAAGGCAACTGTTTTGTGCAGTTGTTTTTTACGTATACTCCTGTTATAAGAGAAAGTTATAACAAGCCCTAACTTTTATGTATTGGCAGAATTCCTATCGGACTGATAAGATATAACTATTCAGAGCCATGCATTTGTAGACAGAATATGATTGTTTACAAGCATATTTGTCTACAGTTATATGGTCTGAATAGTTATATATGTAAGAAAGGATTGGTTTATATATGGGATGTGGAATCGCAACAAAATGTATCTATGGAGATGGTAAAACTTTTGAAGGAGATAAAACAGGAGCTATCAGCTTTCCGATTTACCAGACAGCAACGTATGCCCACCCTGAGGCAGGCAAAAGCACAGGCTTCGACTACAGCCGTTTGCAGAACCCTACCAGGCAGCAGGTGGAGAATGTGGTGGCTTCTCTGGAAGGCGGCGTAGATGCACTCGCCTTTTCTACAGGAATGGCAGCGATTACTATGTTAATGGAGATATTCAAGCCGGGAGACCACATCATTACAGATGCAGATCTGTATGGCGGCAGTATCCGGCTTTTTGACCATGTAAACGAGAAGAACGGTCTGACTTTCAGCCACATTGACTGTACAAAGGAAGACATTGAGGCTTATATTCAGGAGAATACAAAGGCAATCTACATAGAGACACCGACCAATCCGATGATGAATGTCATTGATATCCGCAAGGTATCTGACATTGCCAAGAAGCATGGGCTTTTGCTCATTGTAGACAATACTTTCCTGTCTCCGTATTTCCAGAGACCTTTTGAGCTGGGGGCAGATATCGTAATCCACAGCGGTACGAAGTTCCTCGGTGGACACAATGACACACTGGCAGGCTTTATTGTAACCAATTCCCAGGAGATATCTGATAAGCTCAGATTCCTTATCAAGACAGTAGGTTCAGGACTTGCGCCATTTGACAGCTGGCTGATTCTGCGTGGAATCAAGACACTGCCGATTCGTATGGAAAAGGCACAGGAGAATGCCCAGGCAATCGTGGAATTTCTTTTACAGGAAAAGAAAGTGACTAAGGTATATTATCCTGGTATCGAAGGAACCAAGGCTTATGAGATCTGTAAGAAACAGGCAAGCGGTTTCGGAAGTATGCTGACTTTTGAAGTAGAGAGCAAAGAGCTGGCGCTTCATATTCTGAAGTCAACGAAGCTGATTCCTTTTGCAGAGAGTCTTGGTGGTGTGGAGACTCTGTTGACTTATCCTACAACACAGACTCATGCGGATGTACCGGAAGAGGTCAGAATCCGTAATGGTATTACAGACAGAGTATTGAGATTATCAGTTGGTATTGAGGATAAGGCAGATCTGATTGCAGACCTCAAGCAGGCAATTGACAGCTACAGGTAATTTTATGTTGCGCCTGTTCAGAGTGGTGGATATAATGTAACATATATCCGAAAGGACACATATAATATGACACTACAACAATTGATCTATGCGGTGAAGATCGCCGATACCAAGTCTATGAATAAGGCGGCGACAGAATTGTTTGTCTCCCAGCCTGCTCTTTCCAGTACGATGAGAGATTTGGAAGAAGAATTGCAGATAGAGATTTTTATCCGCACGAATAAAGGAATCGTAATCACTACAGAGGGTGAGGAATTTCTAAGCTATGCCAGACAGATGGTAGAGCTGAATCAGATGATAGAAGACCGCTATATTAATAATATGAAGCGGAAGAACAAATTCAGTGTATCCATGCAGCATTACTCTTTTGCAGTAGAGGCGTTCATGAAGCTTGCAAGGGAATTTGCGCTGGAGGATTTCGAGCTGGCGGTGCATGAGACCAAAACCAGTGAAGTAATTGAAAATGTACATAATTATCGAAGCGAGCTGGGCATACTTTATCTGAATGACTTTAACAGAAAGGCGATGCAGAAGATATTTGCAGAGAATGACCTGGAGTTCACAGAACTGTTTCAGTGTGATGTGTACGTATACCTCAGCAATCATCATCCGCTGGCGGACAAAGATAAGATTACTTTTGAAGAGTTGGGAGATTATCCATGCCTGTCTTTTGAACAGGGAGATAAGAATTCCTTTTATTTTGCAGAAGAAGTGTTCAGTACGCTGCAGTACAAGCAGATGATCAAGGCAGATGACCGTGCGACCATGCTCAACCTTATGGTCGGTATGAATGGGTACACACTCTGTTCCGGTATTATCTGTGAAGAGCTGAATGGGGATGGTTACTCGGCAATTCCACTGGAGACAGATGAGAAGATGACTATAGGTTATATCAAGCGGAAAGGCATGCATATCAGCCACATTGGAAAAAGTTATATAGAAATATTACGAGGATATGCTTGACATTACCATGTACTTTGGATATGATTTGGGTAGTGACACAGGCAAGGAACGAACGGCAAAGTAGTCAAGAAACGAACGGCATCTTGATTACTTTGCCGTTCGTTTGCATGTAGGAATCACATGCTTGTGAAAGCATGATTATGGACACAGAATGATACTGACTTAACATATGCATAAGCAGGCACTTGAAAAACGCCGGTACTTGGTGTGCATAGCCGTAAGGCATATGCGCACCTATGTATCCGCTGCGTTTTTCACGTAGCGAGAGCGTGCCTGTGTTGCATTGTAAAATCAGTATCATTCGTCCCATTCTATAAATACATTGTGGGAGATAAGAGATGGAAACGAAAGCATCAGAGAACATCATTGAACTTAAAGGGATCAGGAAAATTTATGAAGATAATTTTGAAGCAGTGAAGGATTTTAATCTTCAGGTGAAGAAGGGAGAATTTGTCACATTTCTGGGACCATCAGGCTGCGGCAAGACAACTACGTTGCGTATGATTGCAGGCTTTGACATCCCGACATATGGACAGATTCTGTTAAATGGCAAAGATATCAGCCAGCTTCCACCAAATAAGAGACCAATCAATACCGTGTTCCAGCGTTATGCCCTTTTTCCACATTTGAATATATATGACAATATTGCGTTTGGCTTGAAGTTAAAGACCAAGACGGTAACTTATCAAAATGCAGCAGGGGAGACACTGACCAGACAGGAGAAGCTTTCACGTGGAGAGATCAGGGATAAGGTGCGTCATGCACTGGAAATTGTAGACTTGGAAGGCTTTGAAAAAAGAAGTATTACAACATTGTCAGGTGGACAACAGCAGCGTATTGCGATTGCAAGAGCGATTGTAAATGAGCCTGAAATACTGCTTCTGGACGAACCATTAGGAGCACTGGATCTGAAGATGCGTAAGGAAATGCAGCTGGAATTGAAGGCAATGCATAAGGAACTGGGCATTACTTTTATCTATGTTACCCATGATCAGGAAGAAGCGCTTACCATGTCTGATAAGGTGGTAGTCATGTCAGATGGTATGATTCAGCAGATCGGTACGCCGGAAGAGATATATAATGAGCCGAATACCGTCTTTGTAGCGGATTTCATCGGTGAGAGTAATATTTACGATGGCAAGATGTCAGGTCATAAGATGGTGCATTTCTGCGGTGCCGACTTTGTCTGTCTTGATGATATGCCTGTAGGAGCCAAGGTAGATGTTGTAGTGCGTCCAGAGGATATCATTATGACCGCACCGGAGCAGGGAACGATTACAGGTGTAGTCAACTCCGTTATTTTCAAAGGTATGCATTATGAGATTATTGTGCAGTCCGGGGATAATGAAGTTGTGATTCAGAGTACCAAGAGTGCGAAAGTAGGAGATACAATAGGTATGTGTCTGGAGCCGGACGGTATTCATGTAATTCTGGCGGAGACCAATCATAACGTATTTGATGGCGAACTTACCAGAAATTACACAGTGCGTTTTGCAGATGGCGAGTATGAATGTGACGTGACGAAATTATATGCAGGTTCTGCAATCAATGCAGATGGTATTCTGGTAGATGCTGATGGCAATGAGATCTACACGGATGGAGTCAAGGTGCGTGTCAAGATTCCTGTGGATGCGGTTTCCATGAGTGATGATACAGAGGGAGAGGGAATCTGTGGACACATTGTTTCTCTTATTTATAAAGGCGACCATTATCACTATATTGTCAGAACCAGAACGGAAGAGGATATCCATCTTCATGATGAATATCTGTGGAACGAGAATGACTATGTCAGAGTATTGATTCCAAAGGAGAGCATAGGACTTTCTTTTGGGCAGGATAACTAGAAGGAGCATGGATTAAGATGAATTTGCATTTTCAGAGGAAGCAGCTTAGCATTCCTTATGTGATATTTTTGCTTTGCTTTGTAATTGCTCCTGTATTGGTGGTTTTTTACTATGCATTTACCAATGGAGAGGGCAGATTTACAGCAGCTAATTTTATTGGGTTCTTTACCAATCAGAATACCATCGGTACACTTTGCTATAGTCTGGTCGTGGCGCTGACTGTAACGATATGTTGTACACTGGTGGCTTATCCTACAGCGTATATTCTGGCTCGAAGCCATTTTAAGAAAAAGGCAGTTCTTCTGGTGCTTTTCGTAGCGCCTATGTGGATTAATTTTACACTGCGTGTTGTGGCTTTAAAAGAAGTCCTTACCATGATAGAGGGAAATCTGGCATATCATCCATTCCTTAATACAGTGCTTGGCATGACCTACGACTTTCTTCCATTTATGATATTGCCTTTGTATACAACGTTGAGTAAGCTGGATAAATCTTATCTGGAAGCAGCAGCGGATCTGGGAGCAAGTCCGGTTGTTACATTTATGAAAGTAACATTTCCACTGAGTATGCCGGGACTGATCAGTGGAATTACAATGGTATTCTTACCATCTATGACAAACTACGTTATATTGGACATGCTCTATAACAGTA
>ERZ825896.2928-NODE-2928-length-15246-cov-4.396221_pt1 | contig 15246 bp, 10 predicted proteins | sample MGYA00519858_ERZ825896 | MGnify/ENA primary metagenome ERZ825896 (study PRJEB31778, sample SAMEA3449214) | human gut metagenome | biome: human gut; feature: human-associated habitat; material: faeces | place: United Kingdom | collected 2010/2012 ... | reverse complement strand
GCCGTGCCGCTCCCCTTTAAAAGAACCGTCTCGATTCCATGTTCCCGCAAAAGTCCTGTCACATATTTCCCGAGGAACAGCAGGCGGTAGCTCTGCCGCACCGTCTCTGCGCTTCTCTTCTCAAGGCGCTTCCGGTTCTCATCCTCCTCGGGCAGCTTGGGTGCCAGCACGTCGTACAGCAGCGGCAGCACGCGATGCCGGTCTGCCAGTTCAAGAATGGCTCCGTATTTTTCAGCCGGCGGGAGCATTTCCGCCGGTCTGCCATGCAGCGCCGCATCCAGCAGCCTGCACAAATCCCATTGTTCTTCTTCCATCTGCTGTCTCATCACATTCCTCCCCGATGCAGCCTGCCCCACTCGATGCGCCGCAGGCGCTCCAACACCCGTTTCCATTCTTTCGTCCTGCCGTATGCCATAAAAAACAACAGATTGGGCAGCACCACACAGAGCGGCAGCCGGATGAGAAGAACGGTAAGCGGACTTCCCTCTGCCAGTCCGCAGACCAGGTCTGTCACAATCCATACCGCTCCCACACAGACCGCGTATAAAAGGTAGCGCAAATAAAACCGGTGCACCGGCAGATGCAGTCTTCTCCGGTACAGGACAAACGGCTCCACCCACACCGACGTGAGAATCGTTGACAAAAACGTTCCGATAAATACGCCGAGCGTCTGATACTGTCTTACCAGAAGAATCGACAGCACCAGATTGAGCGCCGCCTCCGCCAGCGCAATCCACGGGTTGTTGTGGCAGAAGATGCCGCCGTTCTCCTTGTATCCCGGCGGATAGGAGCTGATTTCACCCAGCTCGACGTGATAGCGCGTGTACGGCGGTGTGAGAATCGCCACGCCGTGCTCGCTGAGCAGCTTTTCGCGGACGGAATCCAACGCGCGCTGCGCCAGCCCTTCCTTCACGCCTACGCCCGCCATGACCAGGAAGCCCTGCGGCTCGATGTAAATCTGCCCCTCGTCGCACTCGTGCGAGCCGACCTTGTGGCCGAACGCATCATACGCGCGCAGGAACCACGCGCCGTCCCATCCGTGCTCGAGCACGGCCTTTTCCATCGCGGCCTTGTGTCCCGCGACGGCTTCCGCCTCCTCGTTCCAGCCGAAGCGGCGGCAAAGCTCGGCGTAATCCGGACATACGCCGACAAACATGCCCGCGATGAAGAGCGATTCCGCCACGCCGGATTCAAAATTCGCCGTCGTCTGGAAGCTCTCGCCCGGCGTCTTGGAGAAGCAGTTGAGGTTGAGGCAGTCGTTCCAGTCCGCGCGGCCGATCAGCGGCAGTCCGTGCGGGCCGAGGTGCTCCACCGTATAATGGAAGCTGCGGCGCAGGTGCTCCATCAGCGGCTCGGCCTTGCTCTCATCGTTGTCAAACGGCACCTTCTCCGAGAGAATCCCGATATCGCCCGTCTCCTTGACGTAGGCCGCCACGCCGAAAATCAGCCAGAGCGGATCGTCGTTGAAGCCGGAACCCACGTCGAAATTGCCGCGCTTGGTCAGCGGCTGATACTGATGATAGGCGCTGCCATCCGGGAACTGCGTCGCCGCGATATCCAGAATCCGCTCGCGGGCGCGCGCGGGAATCAGGTGCACAAAGCCGAGCAGATCCTGTGTGGAATCGCGGAAGCCCATGCCGCGGCCGATGCCGGATTCATAATAGCTGGCCGAGCGCGACATGTTGAAGGTCACCATGCACTGATACTGGTTCCAGAGGTTGACCATGCGGTTGAGCCGCGCCTCGCCGCTGTCCACCCGGTAGATGGAGAGCAGCTCGTCCCAGTATTTCGCCAGCGCATCAAACGCCGCGTCAAACTGCGCTTCGCTTTCAAACGCTTTCAGCAGCGTATAGGCGGGCGCTTTGTTGACGACGTTCGGCGCGGAAAACTTTTCCGCCTCCGGGTTTTCGCAATAGCCCAGCACAAAGATGAAGCTCGCGCGCTCGCCCGGTTTCAGCGCGACGCGCAGATGGTGGCTGCCGACAGGCGCCCAGCCGCTGGCGACGCTGTTGCCGCTTCTGTTTTCAAACACGGCGCGCGGCTCGCCAAAACCGTTGTACGCGCCGAGGAAGCACTCGCGGTCGGTGTCGAAGCCGTCCACCGGCGCGTTGACCGCGTACACGGCAAAATGGTTGCGGCGCTCGCGGTATTCCGTCTTGTGATAGATCGCGCTGCCCTCGATCTCGACCTCGCCGGTGGAGAAGTTGCGCTGGAAGTTGGTCGCGTCGTCCTGTGCGTTCCACAGGCAGAACTCGACGAAGCTGAACAGCGAAACCTCCTTCGCCGCGTCGGAGCGGTTGGTCAGCTCGACCTTGGTGACCAGCGCGTTCACGCCGCGCGGCACCATCGCGGTTTCCACCGCCTCAAGGCCGTTCTTTTCGCCCGTGATGCGGGTATAGCCGAGGCCGTGGCGGCACTCGTAGCGATCCAGCGGCGTTTTGACCGGCATGAACCCCGGCGTCCAGACCACGCCGCCGTCGTTGATGTAGAAATACTGCCCGCCCGCGTCGGTCGGCACATTGTTGTAGCGGTAGCGGGTCAGGCGCAGCATGCGCGCGTCCTTGTAGAAGCTGTAGCCGCCGCTCGTGTTGCTCATCAGGGTGAAGAACGCTTCGCTGCCCAGATAGTTGATCCAGGGCGACGGCGTTTGCGGCTCGGTGATGACGTATTCCCGCGCCGCGTCGTCAAAATGGCCGTACTGCATGAGGTTTCCTCCTTTTTTATGGATGCATCGAAACGGCGTGAGCTCCGCCGATGCGAAATCGGTTTCGTAACGTTTCATTTCTTTCCGACGGATTCTATGACAACTATATCCCATTTATGCTGAAAAATCAAGTATTTTCAGTGATTTTCGTCTTTTGATTTTTGAGCCGTCTTCGGCGCGCCCGCCTTTTTTTGAAAACGAATTCGCTTGCTTCCTAATATATCCTTGTGAAAATGTCAACGGATTTGGACGTTTTTACTATTTAAGCCGTTTGCTTTCAGAAAAAATTTCTATTTTCTCGAAAAAAGTGCTTGCAATTTTGGAGAACACGTCGTATAATGAAACTGCGAAAACGATTTAGAACATTTCGAATCCGCCAAATTCAACAAATAGGAGGATGGAAACATGGCCGTAACAATCAAAGAGCTGTCCGCTCGGTGCGGCCTGTCCGTCTCGACCGTCAGTAAAGCCTTGAACGATTATCCTGACGTCAGCGAGGAAACCCGCCAGCAGGTTCGCGCCGTGGCCGACGAAATGGGCTACCGCCCCAACGCCATCGCGCGGAGCCTCAAGATCGGGCGCACGTTCAACCTCGGCGTGCTCTATTCGGACGACACCGAGAGCGGCTTCACCCACAGCTATTTCTCCCCCGTGCTGCAATCCTTCAAGCAGGAGGCCGAGCGCCGGGGCTACGATATCACCTTCATCACCCACAACATGGGGCACTCCAAGATGACCTACCTCGAGCATTGCCGCTATCGCAATGTGGACGGCGTTTGCATCGTCTGTTCCCACTTCGACGACGGCGAGGTGCTCCAGCTCGTCTCCAGCTCGCTTCCGCTGGTCACCATCGATCACGTTTTCAACAACAGGGCGTGCATCCAATCCGAAAACAGGCAGGGCGTCGAGGCGCTCACCCGGCACGTTCTCTCGATGGGGCACAAGAAAATCGCGTTCGTCTACGGCGCGGAGGACACGGTCAGCGACATCCGCCTGACCACCTTCCTGCGGACGATGAACGAGGCGGGGCTCTCCGTTCCGGATGATTACCTCGTCGCCTCCCCGTATCACGATCCCGCCTCCACGAGAGAGGCGACGGCGCAGCTCCTTGCACTGGCGGATCGCCCGACCTGCATCCTGATGCCGGATGACTACTCCGCGCTGGGCGGCATGGACGCCATTCGCGCCGCGGGTCTGAGGATTCCGGAGGATATTTCCATCACCGGATACGACGGCGTGGCCATGATTCAGATGTGCCAGCCGCAGCTCACCACCGTGGAGCAGGACGTCTCCCGGATCGGCCGCGAGGCCGCGCGCAAGCTCGTTCACCTGATTGAGCAGCCGCGCACCACGCTGCCGGAAATCATCTCCGTCCCCTGCCGCCTGATCGCCGGCAAAACCGTCGCAAAACTGGGTTAACACGCGATTCCCCCTCCGCAGGAACGAGGGTGAACAATAAAAAGGAGGTTCTTATCATGAGGAAACATTTGTCTAAGGCTTTGGCTCTTACGCTTGCGATGAGCTCTCTGGCCAGCGTCTCTCTCGCCGAAGGCAGCGTGCTGAACGTCTGGTGCTGGAACGACGAATTCCAGTCCCGCTTCAACGCCTACTATCCGGAAGTCAAGGAAGTTGCGGAAGATAAGTCCACCACGACCCTGAACGACGGCACGATCGTCAAGTGGACGATCAACCCGAACGCCGACAACAACTACCAGAATAAGCTGGACGAAGCGCTCCTCGCGCAGGAATCCGCCGCCGATGACGACAAGATCGACATGTTCCTCATCGAGGCCGACTACGCGCTCAAGTATGTGGATTCTCCGTACACGCTGGATGTCCGCGCCGACATCGGCCTGACCGACGGCGATCTGGACGGCCAGTATAAGTACACGCAGGATATCGCGACGGCCGACGGCGTGCTGAAGGGCGTAACCTGGCAGGCGACTCCGGGTCTGTTCGCCTACCGCCGCTCCATCGCCAAGGATGTGCTCGGCACGGACGATCCCGCCGAGGTGCAGACCTGCCTGAGCGATTGGGATAAGTTCGATGAAGTCGCCGCGAAGGCCGCCGAAAAGGGCTACAAGATGCTCTCCGGCTACGACGACAGCTACCGCACCTTCTCCAACAACGTTTCCGCTCCGTGGGTGGACGGCACGACCGTCAAGGTTGACCCGAACATCATGAAGTGGGTCGAGCAAACCAAGGATTACACCGATAAGGGCTACAACAACAAGTCTATCCTGTGGGATAACACTTGGGCGGCCGATCAGGGCCCGGACGGCAAGGTCTTCGGCTTCTTCTACTCCACTTGGGGCATCAACTTCACCCTGATGGGCAACTCCCTGGCCGTTCCGGTCGCTGAGGGCGGCAAGGCGGAAGTCGGCAACGGCATCTTCGGCGATTACGCGGTTTGCGAAGGCCCGCAGTCCTATTACTGGGGCGGCTCCTGGATGTGCGCCGCGGCCGGCACGGATAACGCCGAGACCATCAAGAACGTCATGCTGAAGCTGACCTGCGACAAGGCCATCGACAAGCAGATCACCCTCGACACGCAGGATTACACCAACAACATCGAAGCCATGAACGAAATCGCGAACAGCGATTACGGCTCTGATTTCCTCGGCGGCCAGAACCACATCGCGCTGTTCGCCAAGTCCGCTGAAAAGATCGACATGAGCAACGCCGGCCCGTATGATCAGGGTCTGAACGAGAACATGCAGACTGTGTTCCACGACTACTTCAACGGCGCTGTCGATCTGGAGACCGCGAAGGCCAACTTCGAGGCGAAGATCAAGGTTCTCTATCCGGAACTGACCGACTTTGTCTGGCCGGAATAATCCCCGGAATCATCCTCTAACCCATACAGTCAATGGGGCGGGCGCTCTGCCCGTCCCATTTTCTTATCCTCTTATCCCCTTTATCGCGTGGCGATAAAGTCCCTCGTCTACAATCTAAAAAAGAAAGGTGATTCGCATGCAAGCGCCCGCAAAAGGAACCAAGCGCCGCTCAATCAGCTACGCGAAATGGGGCTATATTTTCATCGCGCCGTTCTTCATCGCCTTTGCGATTTTCCAGCTGATTCCGCTCGCTTCGACCATCTATTACAGCTTCTTTGAGTATTATCGCAGCGGCTTGAAGGTTATCGGCCCCAACTTTACGGGCCTTAGCAACTATGTCAAACTGCTCAGCCTGAACCTGCCGAAATACATGGGCAACACCCTGCTCATGTGGATTCTCGGTTTCGTGCCGCAGATCGTCGTCTCGCTGCTGCTGGCCGTCTGGTTTACGGATAACCGCCTGCGCATCCGCTGCCAGCCGTTCTTCAAAACCGTGATCTACATGCCGAACCTGATTATGGCCTCCGCGTTCGCCATGCTCTTCTTCGCCCTCTTCTCGGATAACGGCCCGGTTAACGCCGCGCTGATTTCCGCGGGCATCATCAGCGAACCGTTCCGCTTCCTTTCTACCGTGGTCGGCACACGTGGTCTGGTTTCGCTGATGAACTTCCTGATGTGGTTCGGCAACACGACCATCCTGCTGATGGCCGCCGTCATGGGCATCGACCTGAGCCTGTTCGAAGCGGCGGAGATCGACGGCTGCACGCCCAGCCAAATCTTCTGGAAGATCACCATGCCGCTCATCCGCCCCATTCTGGTCTACGTGATGATTACCTCGCTGATCGGCGGCCTCCAGATGTTCGATGTGCCGCAGATTTTGACCAACGGCAAGGGCAACCCAAACGATTGCGCTACGACCATGATTATGTACCTCAACAACCACATGTTCAGCAAGAACTACGGCATGGCCGGCGCGGTTTCCGTCATCCTGTTCATCATCTGCGCCGTTCTGTGCGTCGTGATTTATCGCTCGACCAATGAAAACGAGGGGAGGAAAAAGAAATGACTACGCAAGCCGTAAGGGATAAGGGCGCCGAGCAGAGCAGGCACGAGCTGCTGACGCGCCGCATCGTGAGCTATCTGGTGCTGGCGATTCTCTGCTTCCTCTGCCTGTTCTTCTTCTATGTGCTCCTCATCAACGCCACGCGCAACCATTACCAGATTCAGCGCGGCTTCTCCTTCCTGCCCGGCAAGTCGTTCCCGACGAACCTGAAAAATGTGCTGGCAGACGCGAACATCCCGATTCTTTCGGGCATCAAGAACAGCCTGCTCGTCGCCGCCCTCTCCGCGGTGCTCTCGATCTACTTCTCCGCGCTGACGGCCTACGGCGTGCACGCCTACGACTTCAAGCTCAAGAAGATCGCTTCCGCGTTCATCATCCTCATTATGACGATGCCGACGCAGGTTTCCGCGCTGGGCTTCCTCCGCCTGATGACGAACATGAAGCTCACCGACACGCTGATTCCGCTGTTCCTGCCGAGCATCGCCGCGCCGACGGTATATTACTTCATGGTTTCCTACATGAAGAGCAACCTGCCGATGGAAATTGTGGAGGCCGCGCGCATCGACGGCTCCGGCGAATTCCACACCTTCAACTACGTCGTTCTGCCGATTATGAAACCGGCGCTCGCCGTGCAGGCGATTTTCACCTTCGTCGCCTCGTGGAATAACTACTTCGTTCCCGCCCTGATCCTGACCAGCAACAAGAAAAAGACCCTCCCGATTTTGATCGCCCAGCTTCGCAGCGCGGACTTCCTCAAATTCGATATGGGTCAGGTGTACATGCTGATCGCCATCGCGATCATGCCGGTCATCATCATCTATCTGTTCCTGAGCAAGTTCATCGTCGCGGGCGTCGCCCTCGGCGGCGTGAAGGGCTGACCTTCTCGCCCTCTGCCTCCCTCTTTTTCGAGGGCGGTTCAGACCGTAGACAAAAAGCTATTCTCCCTCCGAAGGGGGGGAGAATAGCCCTTTCCGCAAATGAAAGAATAGCGGAATTTCTTGATTTTGCTATCCAAGACAAGTTTGCTTATGTGGGCAAGCTGCGCCTCCCTCTTTCTCGAGGGAGGTTTTTTCGTTGCCGGTTTGAACGGATACGCGACGGTTTTCTCTGCATCTCTGCTTATATGCATCCCGCTTGAGGGAAGGCGTCATTCCGCATCGTAGCTGTACACGTGTGTGCCCGTCGTCTGCGAGGTCACACCGTTGATAAATGCGTCGGCGTTCCAGTGCGCGCCCGCTTCATCGACATATTCAAACATGAGGGTTACAAAGGGGATTCTTCTCCAATGGCCGTTCGCTTCCCCGTAATCGTAAGACGTATTCATATAGGTCAGCTCCATGCTCAGCGGGCAGCCGTTCTTTTCCCGCAGCGCCAGCCGCGCGTTCCGCTCCGCCTCAGGCAGGTTGATGTCTTCGCTTTCATTCTTAAACCCGCTGAGAAACAGCACGTCCAGCAGTTCGTCGTCAGTCAGCCTGCGATACGGCGTAAGGATGAATTTTCCGTCATACGAGCCGAGAAACGAATTCTCGTCCAGCTCAACCGCCGTCATCGTCTCCGGCACGTCCTCCCGCCGGATGATACCGCGTTGAATCAATCCTTTCAGCCGCGCACGGCGTTCTTCATTATCCCCCTCGCTTGTGCCCATAAAGGTGTGGCCGCGCACGCAGTTTCTTTCGTTCAGCGCGTCCGGGTCGAAAGGCTCGCCCAACTGACGATACGCGTCCAGAATCGCCAGCATTTCCTCGTCCGTCAGGCAGTTGCCCGGCAGGAGCAGCAGCACCCGCTCCCCGTCGTATTCCGCCGGATCGAGCGCATACACGCCGACGCGGACGTTCTTTTTCGCCTCCAGCACGCTTGCGCCGTCGCCCGTCCGTTCCCCCGCCGCATAGGCCGCCATCAGCTTCTCCATGCGCTTTCGCTCGCCCGTCGTCAGGCGGCAGTTGCTCGTCAGATGCGCGCGGATATCGTCATACGACATCTCCCTCGTGTCGATCTCGGTATAGGCCTCCTCCAGCATCCAGCCGGTTTCCTCGACGACCACGCGGTGCATCGGCAGATAGCTGGTCTTTCTGCGCGCCTCCACCATCGGCGCATCCTCGATAACCCCTTCGCGCACCGCCAGCGCGCCCATCGGCAGACAAAGCAGCGCCATCAGCGCGACCAAACCCATCTTTTTCATGCCCAAACCCTTCCTTTCGCCGTCCTTTTGCCGTTCTTTTGCCGTCCCTTCGCTGTCCCTTTCGTGCCTTTATGCTACCCGATTTCGCGTTTCCATGTCGTCACAGGGATGTATCAAACCTGTAACAAACGCGCGTGCCTTTGCCGATTTCGCCCTCGATGCGAACGTCGCCGCGATGCAGCCGCGCGATCTTCCGGCAGAGCGAGAGCCCCAGCCCCGCGCCGCCCGCGCCCCGTGTGCGCGCCTTGTCCGCCTTGTAAAACGGCTCGAACGCATGGGCAAGCTGTTCCTCCGTCATGCCGCATCCGCAGTCCGTCACGTCAAATCCATCGGGATGGAGCGTCACGCAGACCGGCGCTTCCCCGCCCGCGCGCTGAGCGTTCACCACCAGATTGCGCAGCAGCAGGATGGTCAGCTCGCGTTCGCCGACGAACGCCGCGCCCTCTCCCTCAAGCCGAACGCCGTCAAACACGCGCAGCGCCTCCTCGGCCATCGCCCGCGAATCAAACGTCGTCCATTCCGGCCGCTCGTGCCCGAGCCGCGTGAGCAGCAGCAGCCGCTCGTCCATCGTCGAGAGCCGCGCCGCCTCCCGCGCCATCATATCCAGAAGCTCGCTTTGCTGGCCTTCGCTCAACTTGGATTGTCCCAGCAGCCGCGCCCCGCCGAGAATCGCCGTCAGCGGTGTGCGCATCTCGTGCGCCAGCGCGTCAATGAGCGCCTGCCGTTCCTCCGCCTGCGCGCGAAGCGCCGCCTCCCGCTCGCCGATTGCCCCGCTCATGCCGGAAAACGCGCGAATCAGCGCGCCGATTTCGTCGTTTTGCGCCGTCGGCAGCGGCGCGTCGTATTCTCCCCTGGCCAACCGCGCCGCCGCAGCGGAAAGCTGCCTGAGCGCTCGGGTCAGCAGGCCGGATATCCATGCCGCCAGCGCCACGGCCAGCGCCGATCCCAGCAGGACGATCAGCGCCGCGCCCCGCATCAGCGCCCGCCTGAGCGCATAGACGGGCGCAACGTCGAGCGCCGCCAGCAGCAGCACGCCGTCGCCCAGCGCGTGGGCGATCAGCAGCCGTTCGCTCGGCCGATCCAGCAGCGTGGCGCGCGCCGCCGTGTTCAGCAATTCGGGCAGCTTCTCTGCCTCCGGCAGCGCTTCCCCCGTGATCGGCTCCCCGTCCCGAAGCAGATAGACGGCCATTTCCTTTGAGCTGTAGCGCGTCTGCAAGGTCGAGGCCTCGTATCGGTCAAATCGGTTCGACGCGGTTTCCAGCGCCACCGCGCGCGCAATCGCCGCTTCCTCGCCGAGCGCCCGCGCGCGCTCCCGCTCCATCGTCAAGCCGAAGCTCCGGGAGACCACCAGCGCCATGCCCGGCCCGAGCAGCGCCAGAACGAGCGCCGCCATGCACAGGGCGATGCGTTTTCTCACCGCCGCTCCACCTCTTTTCCGCAAAAGCGATAGCCGTATTTATAGACGGTTTCGATGTATTCCGCGCCGATTTTGCCACGAAGGCGCTGGATGTGCACGTCCACCGTGCGCGTCTCCCCCTGATAGGCATAGCCCCATACGCCCGCAAGCAGCGCTTCCCGGCTGAGCGCCACGTTGTTTCGGCGCACGAGCATCGCCAGCAGATCAAATTCCAGCGCGGTCAGCGCCACCTCGCGCCCGTCCTTCGTCACCCGGCGAGACGGCAGATCGACCGTCAGCGCGTCAAAAACAAAGCGCGTCCGCTCCTTCTGCGCGCGGCGAAGGATGTTCTCCACGCGCGCCAGCAGCTCCTCCGGCTCAAACGGCTTGAGCATATAGTCCTCCGCGCCCAGACGCAGGCCGCGCACCCGGTCGTTCACCGCCGTCTTCGCCGTCAGAAACAGCACGGGAATCTCCCGCTCGATCATCGTTTCCGCCAGCGAAAAGCCGTCTTCCCCCGGCAGCATGATATCCAGAATCGCCAGATCCGGCGCGCCGTCCGCCAGCAGTGCCCGCGCCGCAGCCGCGTCCTCCGCCGCGCGAACGTCATAACCGACCAGCGAGAGCTGCAAGGTCACGAGCCGCCGAACGGAAGCGTCGTCTTCGACAAGCAAAAGATTCGCCATACCATTTTCGCCCCCTCGCCTTATCATAACACAAAAAACACATATACAGTGTAACAGAGTTGTAAAAGCGGGCTGAGCAAATCCGAGATTTTGCATAAATTTCAATGACGGGCGCGCAATGCGCGCCCCCTACAACGTGGCGGAAAAATGCAGCCGTACATCGTGCCACCGTACCCGTAGGGGCGCGCATCGCGCGCCCGCGTTTTGTGCAGAAATTGTTTTTTCTCAATTCTTGTTGCAGAAAAGAAAAAAGCGCCGTTTTACTCCTTCCGTCACGCCTACGGCGTGACACCTCCCTCAGGGAGGGAGGCCCAGACTGTAGACAAAAAGCTATTCTCTACCCCGAAGGGGGAGAATAGCCCTTTCCTCACTTGATGGCGCTCATCCGAACAGGATGGCCAGCGCCTCGGCCAGCGTCTCCACGCCGTAGACCCGCATGCCCTCCGGCGCGCGCAGGTGCTTGGCGTTTTCGCGCGGGATAACGGCGGTTGTGAAGCCCAACCGCGCGCACTCCGCAAGCCGCCGCTCCGCCTGCGAGACCGCGCGGATTTCGCCCGCCAGACCGACCTCGCCGATCACCGCCCAATCCCCCGGCACGCAGGCGTCGCGCACGCTGGACGCCACCGCCGCGCAGAGCGGCAGATCCGCCGCCGGTTCGGACAGTTCGAGCCCGCCCGCGACATTGATATACACGTCCTGATTGAACAGCGACACGCCCGCGCGCTTTTCCAGCACAGCCAGCAGCAGCGCCAGCCGCCCCGCGTCAAAGCCGTTCGTCGTGCGGCGTGGTGTGCCGTAGGCCGTTTGAAGCGCCAGCGCCTGCACATCCACCAGCATTGGCCGCGAACCCTCGATGGCGCAATGCACACACGAACCGGGCACATTCCGCGCCCGCGTGGAGAGCAGCAGCTCCGACGGATTTTCCACCGGAACCATGCCGCGCTCGTGCATCTCAAACAGCCCCAGCTCGTTGACCGAGCCGAAGCGGTTCTTCACCGCGCGCAGGATGCGGTATTCATGCTGCCTGTCGCCCTCAAAGTAGAGCACCACGTCCACCATGTGCTCGAGCACGCGCGGGCCCGCAATCGCGCCCTCTTTGGTCACATGGCCGACGAGGAACACCGCGCAGCCCGTCGTCTTGGCCATGCGCATCAACAGGCTGGCACATTCGCGCACCTGCGAAACGCTGCCGGGCGCGCTGGCCATGTCCGGGCGGTACATCGTCTGGATCGAGTCGATAATCATGTAATCCGGCGCGATTTCCTCCCAGCGGCGCTCGGCCGCATCCATCGCGTTCTCGCTGAGGATGAGCAGATTGTCGCTCGTCACGCCCAGCCGCCGCGCGCGCATCTTGATCTGTCGCACGGATTCCTCGCCGGAGATATACAGCACGCGCGCGCCGCCCCGCGCCAGATGCTCCGACGCTTGCAGCAAAAGCGTCGATTTGCCGATGCCGGGGTCGCCGCCCACCAGCATCAGCGACCCTTCCACCACGCCGCCGCCGAGCACGCGATCCAATTCGCCGATGCCCGTCGTCGCGCGGGCGCTCGTCTCCTCGGGGATTTCGGAAAGGCGCATGGCGCTTGCGCCCGTTCCCGGCCGCTGCTTGTTCGCCTTCACGGGGATTGCCGCCTGCTGCGCGGCCTGCAGAGCCTGCTCCTCGAGCGTATTCCACGCATTGCAGCCGGGGCATTTGCCCATCCAGCGCGGCGTTTCATAGCCGCAGGCGCTGCACACAAACACCGTCTTTTCCTTCGCCATGATGTTCCTCCGTCGATTGTTTTCCCGCTCATTGTATCACACTTGGCCGCCCCTGCAAAGCGCGGCGAAAACTTTTTTCGTTTCGCGCGCTTTCCCGATTGAATCCCTTCGGGGAATTTTGTATAATGAAATTATATTCTGGATATTTTTGCAATCCCCGGCCTTCCGCCGGCTGAACATACACATTCCATCATACGAAAGAGGGTCGGCCTTCGGGCTGCTCGCAGCGATTTTGATAGATTCGAGGTTTCCGCCATGAACAGAAGACCCTCTCAAAGCCGAACCGGCTTCGACTCCTTTTCCCCGCAGCACACGGCGCATTTCAAAGCCGCCCAGCCCGGCGGCGAGTTTTTCGAGCCCAAGCCGCGCGCGTCGCTGGGCAGGCGGCTGCTGCTGGCGCTGCTGCTGATGACGCTGATCGCGTTGGCCGTCAATCTGGCGGTCAATCAGTTTGTGCGGGTCGCCCGCGTCACCGTGCCGATCCGGCGGATGGACCCCGCGTTCGAGGGCTACACCCTGCTGCAAATTTCCGACCTCAAGGGCGCGACCTACGGCTCGAATCAGGCGCTGATCCGCTTTGCGCTGCAAAACGAGGATTTTGACGCGGTGGTGTTCACCGGCGACATGGTTTCCTCACGGGGGAACGCGCAGCCGCTCTATGCGCTGATCGAGATGCTGCGCGAGCTGAAGCCGGACGCGCCGATCTACATGATTCCGGGCGACAAGGACCCTCTGCCCGCCTCCATGAGCTACGCCACCGGCGGCAGCCCGTTCGCCCCGTGGGTGCTCGGTGCCAAGCAGCGCGGCGGGCAGCTTCTCAGCGCGCCTGTGCAGATTGAGCGCGACGGGCACACGCTCTGGCTGACGACCAGCGCGCTGCTCAGTCTGGACATGGACACGATGCAGGCGCAGTTTGAGCGGCAATACCTCGACGCGCTGGCCGGCGGCGACGAAAACGCCATCGAGCTGACGACGTACAACCTGCAATGGCTGACCGAGACCCGAAACGCGCGCGCCAAGATGACCGATACGGACGTGTACATCGCATTGACGCACGTGCCGCCCGCCGACGAGGAGCTGGAAAGCGCATACCCCGGCAGCCTGCGCGAGCGCGTGCATCTGGTGCTCTGCGGCCATTATCAGGGCGGGCTGATCCGCCTGCCGTTTGCCGGCGCGCTGTTCATCCCCTCTCAAAACCTGCCGCTTTACGGCCTTCTGCCGGGGGCGGACACCTATTTCGGCTTGACCCGAAAGGGGCGAACCTATCTCTACGTCAGCCCCGGTCTGGGCGGCAATGACGGGCTTTACCCCCTGCCGTTCTTCCGCCTGTTCAACCCGCCGACGGTTTCGCTGATTTCGCTCACCACGTCGAGCCTGTAAAAGGACTCAAAAAAACGGGACTGCCAGGCTCAGAATGAACAGCTTTTCCCGCGCACAGCCGTCATCGGTCAGGACGCGCATTTCCCCCACGCAGGTCAGGCCTCCATCCGCCTCCTCATACATATTCCTGCACGAAATCAAATTGTCGCAGGGAACGCTTTGCAGCAATTCCGTTTCCCCGTCGTCGGACAGATAAAACACATTCAGCCCATCGTCGGCATTTTCCGCAAAATAGTATCCGCCCCGTGAGGCGGGACACACGGATAAAACGCTTTGCATATCCGCAAACGCCTTTGAAAAGAGCACACGCCCCTCGAGATCGACATGAACAAAAACCGTTGAGGCACATTCGCCGCTCTCCCATTTGTAGCCGTAGATCAAAACCCCTTCGTCCGTCGGCAGCATGCCGTGAATGTTGAAATGCTTCATTTCCGGCAGCGGAAGATCGCGGAGAAAACGCCCGCTTTGATCCAGAATCCGAAGATATTGCTTTTCCGGCGCTTCGTCCGGCTTTCTGCCATATAGAATGGTTTCATTCTGCCGCACTACGCCCTTTTGAAGAACAATTTCATTTTCAGAGTACATCTCCGGGCTGCAATAGCCCCAGGATATACAGCCGCTTGCGTCAACAAAAGCGCTCCATGCCGCCGCATGAGACGCATCTACGGCGCATGCCCCGGTGATGAGCAGGCCGCGCTCACAGGCATACACGTCATGCGGCAGTCCGGGCAATTTCTCCCTCTGGATGTCCTTACTTGAGACATTGTACTTTACGATATAGCCCGTGTTTTCAACGTATTCCGTTTTGTCAATGGATTCCACGACAATCATGCACAGACCTTCCGGATTTTCCACCGCGCCAAGGATGAACGGCTCACCCTCCCAAGAAAGCAGGGTTTCGGATTTTAATTCTCCCGCTCCGGAAACGCGCAGAATCCAGCCGTCTCTCGTCCCGTCCGCCGTGCGCGAGGAAAGAGCGGGTGTGCCCGATGTGCTGTCGGTTTGCGCCAACAACACGACGTCCCCTTCGGAAGTACGATAGGCCGAAGAGAGGGATTCATCCCCGTTCCCGCCCCAGATGGCCAGCGCGGATGCGCCGGGGGCTTCGGCAGCGGCCTGTTTCTCACACCATGCGCCCGAAAACGGAAACAGATACAGACAGAGCAGCATCATAAAGCGCAGCATTTTATCGCCTCCTCGATGGTATAATACTAATTCTTGTTAAAATGGCTTAATCCGC
>ERZ825896.2922-NODE-2922-length-15277-cov-10.751610_pt1 | contig 15277 bp, 15 predicted proteins | sample MGYA00519858_ERZ825896 | MGnify/ENA primary metagenome ERZ825896 (study PRJEB31778, sample SAMEA3449214) | human gut metagenome | biome: human gut; feature: human-associated habitat; material: faeces | place: United Kingdom | collected 2010/2012 ... | reverse complement strand
CGATGCGCTTGGGCAGCTGGTGCAGGTCAACGACCACAGCGACACCCGCTCCGGCGCGAGTGGTACGACGTGGAAGTACACCTACGACCTCGGCGGCAACATCTTGAAAAAGGAACGCTTCGCCTATGCCGACACGACGAATCCGCTGGAAACCGTTACCTATACCTATGGTGACGCGAACTGGCGCGACAAGCTCACGGCGGTCAACGGAAACGCGATTCGCTACGATGCGATTGGCAATCCGCTGAGCGACGGGACGTGGACGTACATTTGGCAGAACGGCCGGCAGCTGCAAAAGATGCAGAAGGCGGGCGTGACGGCTGAATTTGTGTACAACGCGGACGGCTTGCGTGTGCAGAAAACGGTCAACGGCGTGGCGACGAAGTACACGCTGCACGGCAAGAATATTGTGCATATGACTTCCGGCACGGATGAACTGCACATTTTCTATGACGCCCAGAACCGCCCGGCGGTGGTGGTGTACAACGGCACGGCGTATGCCTACGTCAAGAGCTTGCAGGGCGATATTGTTGCGATTCTGGATGAGAATGGCAATACTGTTGTCAGCTACGGCTACGATGCGTGGGGCGCGCCGCTGCGGTGTACCGGTGAGCTGGCAGAGACGCTGGGCAAGGTGCAGCCGTTTAGGTATCGCGGGTATGTCTACGACGAAGAAACCGAGCTGTATTATCTCAGAAGTAGATATTATGCTGCTCTTCGTTCAAGAATGCTCAATCATGATTCTCGCCTATTTAAAAACGAAACTTTTGAATTTAATGGCTATGTATATTGTATGAATAACCCTATTGCATATCATGATCCGAGCGGCACTTGCGTATCTTGCGAAACAGTAGACGAAGTTGGTTATCGAAAGACCACCACGGACGACGATTTCAATTCCACTGTAACCCAGGGTATGCGAAATCTATTATATAATGCCGATGACTACTATTATATTAGTGCAAGCAAAAACAATAAAGGCGGTATTGACTGCATTTGGGCGGTAAATAAGGCACTAAACAAAAACACTTGGAAAGTGGTAAATGCCGCTTGGCAATCATATGTGCGTAGCAATACCACACGAGGGCGCATCCTTGATCTGAATGACTTGCAACCGGGTGACATCATCTTCTCCATAGATCATAGGGATCGCAATTATGGAAAGGATGTTAAGGACATTGCACGAATTGATCCCGTAAAAAAGGGTCATATCGGCATTGTTGTTTCGTTCGATTTCGGAGATGGAAATGGTGAAGTTTTAGCAGTTTTCCAATCCTGCAGTGAAAAACTTTATCCTGATAAGTGGACTGCTCTGTTTTATGATGATACAGGTCCTAATATCACCGCTCTGGAGGATAATGACGGAAACAGCAATTGGGCGTTCTATGTACGTCCGAAAAAATAAAATGTAACAGGAGGAGTTGCAGATGAAGAGAGCTTTCTTAACTATTCTATTCTTTATGTCTCTATTGCCATGCATAGTATATGCCGAGGAATTGTTCTTATACATATCCGATGGCCAATGGGGATATGCGACAGACGACGGGACAGTAGTTATCGCTGCATCTTTTTCAGAAGCAACTCCCTTTTACAATGGCGTGGCCAAGGTGCGTACTTCCGTACCGATGGATCATTATTCTTTGATTGATTTTCAGGGGAACGAAATTACTCCCCCTTGCTATGATATCTATGAATTTGATTCAGCTTTTATCTATGCAGTAGATGCTGGAGATGTCCTCTTGTTCGGTTTCTATGACAAACAAAGCGGCTATTTATCGTCAACATATGACGCAATCAAGCTAACAGATCCATATATCAACGAACAAGAATATATTGCAGTCCAGGATAATGACAAGTGGGGATTTGTTCATCGTTCTACTGGTAATGTCATCATTCCTTGCGTATACGATGAAATCGTCGAACCTTTTCAGAACGGTTATGCATTAGTAATCCAGGCGGATCACCAGATTAACGATAACTTTGATAGTATGGACGATTACATCTTAATTAATTCAAACGGAGTCCCTGTGACTTTTGATGACGGGATTGTGCCAATGAGTTGTCCCTCCTCCGTGGGTCTTATAGCTGTTGTCCAAAACGGTTTGTACGGTTTAGCTGATATTTACGGCCGCCTGATGATTGAACCACAGTACGAATATGTCGATTCACCTACAAATGATCGATTTTGGTATCAAAACACGGCTGGTTATTGGGGCGTCTTAGATGAACGTGGTGCAGTGATTGTTGAGCCAAGCTTTTTGCATAACGATCTGTTGTACGGAACACCTCCAGCCTATGTGAATGACTATGCAGTTGTAAGGCTGAAGGATCAGGTTGTCATACTTGACTTGGCCGGTACTGAAACTGTTATCAACCGCGCCCCTAACATCACTGTTGGAAACGTGATTGACGAAGTTCAGATGCTCTCGTACTATGATTCATCAACTGATCGCTACGGATTTTATAATGTTTATGGGTTGATGTTAACTTCGGAATTGTATGAGGATTATTCACCATTAACCAATGGTCTCATAACCGTGAAGCGCGAAGGAAAATGGGGAGTATTGGATAACAATGGTATTGAAATCCTCCCGTGCGTGTATGACGAAATCAATCGTTTCAACAATTCGACTATCTACGTCATTCAAGACAGCACTATATCTTACATATCAATCAGCAAGGGAATATAATATTTCTAGATTATCGTTGCTAACATATCCCCTCGATAGTACATTCTGGCCATTCGTCATACGTCGGGTGGCCTTTTCTATGCCTGAAAATTTTCTTCATTTTCGCGTTTCAGAAACTGAAATTCAGGCAGTCTGGGAAGGCTTGCATTGTCCCGATTTTCAATCGGACGGTAAGGAGAAAAGTCCTGAATCCCTTGGAATTACTGGGGTTCAGGATTTCAGTTTCTGGTTTTGAATTCGCGAACTTTTCTGCTATGATGAGGCTACGAAGCAACGACAGGAGGTTTGCGGAATGAGTATTGCATGGAACTATCTGGATAAGCGGAGCGCGGCAATGGCGGCGCTGAAAGATTATCGCAGCATGAAGGCGATTCTGGCGACAACGGCGGAGGAGATTGCGAATGTGCGGCAGGACATGGTTCGCATTGGCGGGATGCGCTTCGAGGAGTCGGCGCATGGTGCGCGAAATCCGCAGTCGGGCGAAAACCAGATTCTGCATGGAATTGCGGAAATTGATGTGCTGGAAGAGCGGAAGCGACAGGCGGAAGAGTTCATGGCGTGGTTTCAGCCGGCGTGGGATGCGCTGGGGGAGGACGAAAAAACGGTGCTGACGATGTTCTATCTGTCAGAAAACGGGAAAACGGACGCGATAGAGGAAATCAGCGAACGGTTTTGTGTGGAGCGGAGCTCCGCCTACAAGAAGAAGGATCGCGCGCTGGCGCACTTGGCGCTGCTGCTGTATGGGAGGTGAAAGGGGAGGAGAAGTTGATAGATGATATTGACAGGACAATCACATTATGTTACAATAAACATGGAAAACTTAACTGCAAATATATCTAATGCTGATTTTTGCAGCAATAAATGAACTTCAGAATAATCTGAAGCTGAAAGGAGTGGAATTGTGAAAGCAAATGGCAATAGGGTGGTGACAAGAGGCAATTCTGACGCAACAGAGCAGATTAGGAAAACGCGAATGCCCCCAAATACATCACACCTGTTTGCTAAAATGCTGGTCAAAAGGCTAACACTTTCCATATGTACATAATGACTGTGATTGCAAGACCAGCAGCTCAATTGCTTTCTTTGAACAGTCAAAATGTATGTGCGAAAAAGATAAATCCATAGAGCTGTCTGACGGTCAGGATTAGTTCTCAAAAGAGAACTATTTCTGACCGTTTTTTTTGTAACAAAGAGCCGTGTGCAGAATCCCTTCGGAGCCGGCATCCCCGAAGGAATTGCCTGCTGAAGGATACGGCGCATATCAGCATCAGCCGAGGCAATGGCTGCTGCCAACCAAATGAATGGAGAAATTCATGATGGTAGGCGGCACTGTTCAGTATACCCTTCTTTTGCGATTTTCTCCATTCGAGACAAAGGAATGGAGGAAAAATTGCAATGTCACAAGGACGTTACGTTTGGATTGCAGGGAAGAAAGTATATCTGAATCCGGAGCTGCAGAAGGAATGGGACAAACTCATCAACAAGGAACGTTATCGCCTGCATCAAATGCTGAAGTATATAAGAGAACATCGGAGTACATTCTGCGATTTTTGATGTGGCATTATTTCCGGTTTCGACGCATCATCTGCTTGCGCGTAGCGCTGCATTTCACTTCTGTTCGTCAGCGTGAAAATTTTTTTTGCAGAAATTCTTGAAATCGCGTAAAAAAACCGATTTTTTTTACCAGTTATGGTGAGAGGGATAAAAGTCTCTTTCAGCAAGAAGGGGGAATCAGCATGTCCGGCATTAACTTTTATTGGGAAATAACATCCAGTATGACTGGAATCATGAGAAGCAGCGCTTTCTGCCTCTGCCCGTGCTGCGGCAACATGATGAAAGCGGGAGAAGGCTGATGCAGCTTTGGGTTGGAAGCAATGGGGGAAAATGTTGGTTTGCCGGGAACAGCCAGCGCGTTTCCAATAACAGGAGGTGACTTATGTGGCAGAAGCAGCCGAAAAGAATAGACAGTCTATCTGCATTTCTCAAAATAGTCTTGTGTGGCAGGATGATAGTGTTTTCAAACTGTATTACTACTGTATGAATTGTGCCTGCCGTCAGAAAGCTGAAATCTGCGGGAAACAGCTTATGCCGGGACAACTGCTCTTCTCATACAGAAAGACAGCGCTTGAACTGGGCTGGTCTCGTGATAAGCTGACGAGGAAGATGGCTGCGCTGGTTCAAATGGGCTATGTTCAGATACAAACAGCGCGGGACGGTTCTATCGTTACCGTATCGAACTGGCTTGAAAATCAGACCGCTGGCGGTATGAAAATAAGGCTACTCTGTCCCGAAAATCAGTACGCAGACGGTACTGAAATAAGCACGCCGTGTGCTGAAAACAAGTCCATATGCGGTACGAAAGAAAGAGCGGAAAACGGTGCAAATGCGCATTTTTCAGCATTTGCACATCGCAGGCGGCTTGAAAATCAGCACACCCAGCAGCAATATAATAATAGTAATACGATAGATACACTATCTCATTATCCGGATGAGTTTGAAAAGCTGTGGTTTGCTTATCCGGCTAATCGCAGAAATGACTGGGATGAGGCCTTTCGCATATATCAACAGGCGCTGCGGCATGGTGCGACGCTTGAAATAATCATGACAGCACTTGAAGCAGCAAAAAGTTCTATCGGCTGGACGAAAGATGGCGGGCAGTATATCCCCGGCATTAGCAAATGGCTTCAGCGCGAGCCGTGGAGAGAGGCGAATCTACAAAAAGCGCAAAAGGAGAATCAAGAACAGTGGAACTCGCAGTAAAGTGGCTGTCCTTGCTGCATGAACCGGATGCAATCATTGAAATCAGGAGTATAGACCCTAAGCCTACTGTCAGCGGTTATTTTCGTGCGGACAGTCCGCGCATTGTTGCTGAATTGGCAAAGTATCCGAATCGAACGTTTTACCAGTCGCTGAACCCCGTCAAAAGTGCCTGCTATGCGCGTGCTCAGCATGAACGTCTGGTAGAACGTCCGAAGGAAACAACGTCTGACAATGACATCATAGGATTTCAATGGATTTTGATTGATGCAGACCCAGTCCGCCCCAGCGGTGTCAGTGCATCGGCAGAAGAAAAGGAAGCAGCACACGCTGTTGCTGGAAAGACAATGAAGAGGCTGATGGCAACGGGATTCAGCGAGCCAATTGTTGCAGACAGCGGCAATGGCTATCATCTGCTTTTTAAGGTACATATCAGCACAGATGACCGGCAAGTGGTTGCGGATTTTCTCTCTGTGCTGGACATGTGGTTCAGCACAGACGAGGCAAAAATTGATACGGCGGTGTATAACCCATCAAGAATTACCAAGCTGTATGGAACAATTGCAGCGAAAGGAGCCCATACGCCGGAACGTCCGCACCGACAGAGCTGCATCATCCGCTATCCGGAGCAGATTCGGGAAACACCCATTGCGCTGGTCAAGAATATTGCAGCGGAACTGCATCAAGCGGCGATACCGACAGAAGCTCGGCGTTCCGGCAAAGAAAGCACTTGGGACATTGAGCATTTTCTTTCCGCACATGGCGTGGAGGTGGAGAAAAAAGTAGCCATCAGCAGCGGTACAAAGTACCAATTAGCACACTGCCCGTTTGACGATTCGCATCAGCACGGAGATGCCGCCGTGTTTGCGTACCATCAAGGCGGTTTCGGATTCCACTGCTTCCATAACAGCTGCGCCGGATACCATTGGCATGAGTTCCGGCAGAAGGTAGACCCGGCAGCTTACAGCAGCAGCCCTTATGCAGTAACGCCTGCTGTGCCGACAGCAAAAGTCAGCGCAGCGGAAAATTCTCCACTGCTTGGCAAGGCGAAGGCACGGATGCTGGACTTTGCAGAGATTCCGAACGTAGACCACAGCAAAATTGTGGTAATTCGGTCACGGCTCGGTTCGCTTGACGAAAAGATAGGGGGATTCAATGCAGGCGAAATGTCCATTTGGAGCGGGGGCAATGCTTCGGGCAAGTCAACGCTCGTCAGTCAGATTGGTTTGGCTGCTGTATCGCAGGGATATAAAGTCGCGCTGTTTTCAGGAGAAATGACGGCATCACGGATACGAGAATGGATACTGCTTCAAGCAGCAGGCCCGGACTATGTAATGCCTGATCCGTTGAATCCCAATCATTTCTGCCTGAAGCCCGGCATTGAGGCGAAGCTGGATGCTATGCTGACAGGCAAGTTTGCCACCTACGACAATGACTTCGGCACTGATTGGGAAATCGTTATCAGCACAATTTACGATTGGGTTCAGCAGAACGGTGCTTCGGTGGCGATTGTCGATAATCTGATGGCACTGGATATTCAGCTTGGCAATGTGGACAAATATGAGATGCAATCCCGAATTGCCAAGCGGCTCTCCACAATGGCAAAGACGCTGAAAATTCACGTTCATTTTATCTGTCATCCGCGGAAAACAGAAGCATTTCTGCGCAAAGGCGACATCAGCGGAACAGCCGACCTTACAAATGCAGCCGACAATGTGTTTATGGTTCATCGGGTCAATGCTGATTTTATGATGCGCTATCGCTCGGTATATCCCAAACTTGAGATTCAGCCGGATGTGGGAAATGTGGTGGAAATCATGAAAAACCGTGACCTTGGCGTTGTGGATGAGATGATAAAACTCTATTTTGACCGCCGAAGCAGAACTATGTCGGATGTGAAGGGACTTCCGCCGCAGCACGCATGGTCTGAAAAGATTGAGCAGATGCTGATGGAAGGTTTCACGCGGGTCAATCAAGGCGAACTTCCTATGGAATGGCGGTGAGAACATGCATGGCAAAGTGAACGATGATGAATGGGAGATTTTCCGCGATGCGTTCCGCCTGTATGCAGCGCATTGTGATCCGCCGGAGAATCAGGCACAAGATGCCGAAGAATGGTGGCTTTCAATGGTAAAGGACACCAGTGAAAAAGCTGCAAAATGGAATAATCATCCCTTGATGATGCTGCTGTTTCGAGCTGTTACTGAGTATGTTGAGCAAAAAGCAGCAGGAAAAACGCAAAGTACAATACACAAATAAAGGAATATCTGGCGGAGGTGCTAGGATGAATCAGAGAAGAAACTGCTCCCATTATGTTTATGGAGAAAAGGAACCGTGGAAAGCGTTTGCGAGTGCAGTGATTGTTCAAGCAGTCAAGGATTTCCGCAGCTGCGGTCGGATGCAGTACGAACTTCGGCAAAAGTTCCGCAGCGAGACAAAGCTGACAGCAGAAGAACGGGACTATCTCACATACCGCATCATGCAGTACAAGCAGAGGCTTGATGAACTGCGAATCTTTTTTCAGTCCGGTCGTTTTGTATTGCTTACTGACATAGATGGTATCCAGCTGCTGAAAAGATTGGAGCGTGAAATTGCATGAGGAAAGCAGTTGCATTTTTGAAAAGGGCAGAAGCAGTTGAACAGAGAATAGATGCCCTTCTCTCGCAGATAGAACTCTACAAAAGCCTTACGCAGCGAGTTACGGCATCTTGGGGAAGCGAATTTACCGCCCATGCGCGCAACGTGGGTGCGAATGAGAATGCGATTATTCGTCTCACGGAAGCACGCAGAGAGTTGGAAAAATTGACACAGGAGTATCGGGATGCCGTTGAAGAAATCACAGCTGTCGTAAACAGCATGGATAATCAGGCGCACCGGATCATCCTCTTGAACTATTATCTTTCTCATATGAATTTTGAGAAGATTGCTGAAAGAATCGGATTAAGCCGGTCGCGCGTGTATCATTTGCACGCTCAGGCGCTTGATGAATTGGAAATGCTGCTAAGTGCAAGCAACTGAATAGGGGACAACACGGGCGACAATCGCGCAAGATAGCAGCAAATAGCATGAAATAGCATCGCGCAGCACAAAACAGGACAAATTAGCAGCGAACAAGACAAATTAGCACGCTTTAGCAACGAAACCTGTGCTATAATAGTAGTGTCGAAAGAGACGAAGGCATTGATGGAGCAATCTGTCGATGCCTTTCTATTTTCCAGAACAGGAGGTGTGAAATATTTACAGGCTGAACCAACCATCAAACAGCAGTGGAGGGCAGGGAAGTTCTGCTGCCACGGATGAACGAGTGCAGGAAGGAGGAAGTGGATGAATCCCACGGTGCTTGCGACTGTAAATCAGAAAGGAGGGGTAGCGAAAACGACCAGCTGCATCAACATAGGGGCAGCGATGGCACGGAAAGGAAAAAAGGTGCTGCTGGTGGACACTGACCCGCAGGCCAGCATGACCATCAGCCTCGGCAATCAGCAGCCGGATCAGCTTGCGCCCACAATCGCAGACCTGATGACCAAGGTCATGAACGACATCCCGATTGCGCCGGGCGAAGGCATACTGCATCATCCGGAGGGAATTGACCTGCTGCCCGCTAACATCGCGCTGGCAGGAACGGAGGTGTCGCTGGTGAATGCAATGAGCCGCGAAACCATCTTGAAGCAGGTGCTTGCCTGCAATCGGCAGGACTACGACTGCATCATCATCGACTGTATGCCGTCGCTGGGGATGCTGACCATCAATGCGCTGGCGCGGGCAAACGACGCGGTGAAGCTCGCCTACTGCCAGGAGCCGACGGAGGACGAGATCCGACGGCTGGACCTCGGCGCGGTGGCGGAGTTCCGCCGCAGCAACCTCGGGAGCGTGGAGATCCGGTTCATCGACCGGGTGAAGGCATTGCAGGCGCTGGCCGGTATGCTGGAGGGCGAGGGCTGCGAGGCGGAGGAGTTTTTCCGCGCGATGGTGCAGACGGAGGAGGAAACGTGAAGGAGATGATACCGCTCTCGCTGCGGCAGAGGAAGGCGTTCGTCTGGTGGGCGAGGAGGGAATACGAGGACTATGCGGCGATCATCTGCGACGGCGCCATCCGCTCGGGCAAGACGCTGGCGATGGGAATGGGCTTTTTCTTCTGGGCGATGGCGTGCTTTTCCGACCGGCAGTTCGCACTGTGCGGGCGGAGCGTGGGCGCGCTGCGGCGCAACCTGCTGGAAACGGTGCTGCCGCAGCTGCGAAGGCTGGGCTTTGCCTGCGAGGAGAAGCGGAGCGAAAAGCTGCTGATCGTGCGGCGGCGCGGACGGGAAAACCGGTTCTATCTTTTCGGCGGGGCGAACGAGGCGAGCGCCGCGCTGATCCAGGGCATGACGCTGGCGGGAGTGCTGTTTGACGAGGCGGCGCTGATGCCGCGCTCGTTTGTCGAGCAGGCGAGCGCGCGCTGCTCGGTCGAGGGGAGCCGGCTGTGGTTCAGCTGCAATCCCGAGGGGCCGAACCACTGGTTCTACCGGGAGTGGGTGTGCCGGGCCGAGGAGAAAAGGGCGCTCTATCTCCACTTCACGATGGCGGACAATCCGTCGCTGAGCGCGAGGGTGCGCGCCCGGTACGAGAGCATGTACAGCGGCATTTTCTACCGCCGCTTCGTGCTGGGCGAATGGACGGCGGCGGAGGGGCGCATCTACGACTTCTACGCGCCGGGGGAGTACGCGCAGGAGGCGCCCGCGGAGCCGTGGGAGAGGCTGTGTGTTTCCGTGGACTACGGGACGGTGAACCCGACGAGCATGGGGCTGTGGGCGCTCAAGGACGGCGTGTGGTACCGCGTGGACGAATACTACTACGATTCCCGCACGGAGGGCCGGCAGAAAACGGATGAGGAATACGTCGACGCGCTCGAGGAGCTGACGCGGGGAAGAAGGATCGAGCGTGTGATCGTGGACCCGTCGGCGGCGAGCTTCATCGAGACGCTGCGGCGCAGGGGCTTCCGCGTGATGCGGGCGAACAACGCGGTGGCGGACGGACTGCGGGTGACGGCGGATCTTCTGAAGAAGCGGAGGCTCGTGATCTGCCGGAGCTGCAAGGACTGCCTGCGGGAGATGGAGAGCTACGAATGGGTGAACGACGGGAGCGGACACGACGTGCCGCGCAAGGAGAACGATCACGCGATGGACGAGATGCGATACTTTGCGATGTCTGTGGCGGCGGGGCACGGCACAATGCCGACCGCGTGCGCGGTGACAAGAACGACGAACTGGAGAGGAGCGGCAGAACGGTGAAACGAAGGAAAAAGGAGCAGACGGGCGGCGCGGCCGCGGCGGTGCAGGTGCGCGAGAGGGGAGGGCATCCCTTTGCGGCGCTGCGAGGCTATATGCCGCTCGGCGGTGCGGACGCGGCGCTCTACCGCAGCGTCCGCGAGGCGGTGCCGATCGTGGACGCGGCGATCGGAAAGCTGGTGAGGCTCAGCGGCGGCTTCCGCGTGCTGTGTGAGGACGAGCGGGCGCAGGAGGAGCTGGGCGAATTCCTGCGCACGGTGAATGTGGGACACGCGCAGGTGGGCTTCAACGCCTTTCTGGACAAGTATCTGGATTCGCTGCTGACGAACGGACGCGCGGTGGGCGAGATCGTGCCGGACGCGGAGGGACGCGAGATCGCGGCGGTGCTGTGCCACCGCGTGGAGCAGCTGGCTCTGCGCGAGGGCGAGACGGCGCTGGATGTGCGGTTCTGCGGCTACGACGCGGCGGGGAGGCTGCGCGAGCTGCCGCGGCAGGAGCTGGTGCTTTTCACGCCGCTGCTGCCGGAGTCGGAGAATCCCTACGGCGTGTCGCTGCTGCGCTCGATGCCCTTTATGGCGGAACTGCTCTCGCGCATCTACTACGCGGTGGGGCAGAACTGGGAGCGCTGCGGCAACGTGCGCTTCGCGGTGGTCTATAAGCCGCAGGGCGAGGAGCCGGACGGCGCGCTGGCGCGCGAGCGGGCCGAGCTGCTGGCGCAGGAGTGGTCCGGCGCGATGCAGGAGACGCGCGGCGGGAGCGTGCGCGACTTTGTGAGCGTGGGCGACGTGAGCATCCGCGCCATCGGCGCGGACAACGTGATGCCCGACTGCGAGGTGCCGGTGCGGCAGATCCTCGAGCAGCTGGTCGCCAAGACCGGTCTGCCGCCGTTTTTGCTGGGGCTGAGCTGGTCGTCCACCGAGCGCATGAGCAGCCAGCAGGCGGATATGCTCACGAGCGAGATCACGGCGCTGCGGCGCACGCTCACGCCGATGGTGGAGCGCGTGTGCCGGCTGTGGCTGCGCCTGCACGGCTACGGCTGCCGCTTTGCCGTGGAGTGGGACGACATCAATTTGCAGGACCTCGTGGAGGAGGCCAAGGCGGAGCTGTACCGCGAGCAGGCGCGCAGGCTCCGACTGGAAAATGACGAGAGGGAGGAACAGACTTGAGCGAGAAAGGAAAGGAAGCGGGCATCGCCGTGACGGCGGAGGAGCTGGCGCGCATCAACCGCTTTGCGAAGAAGGAGCTGCGCGCGGAGGAGGTCTACACCTTTGCGGTGAAGCTGTGCGACAACGAGGTGGATCGCGACTTTGAGCGCTTCGACCGTGCGGCGCTGGAGAAGCTCTCGGAGCTGTTCGTCGGCAGGACGGGCATCTTCGACCACAGCTGGTCGGCGGGCGGACAGACGGCGCGCATTTACCGCGCGGAGGTGATCGAGGAGGAGACGCGCACGACGGCGGGCGACAAATACTGCTGGTGCAAGGGCTGGGCCTATATGCTGCGTACGGAGAAAAACGCGGAGCTGATCGCGGAGATCGAAGGCGGCATCAAAAAAGAAGTGAGCGTCGGGTGCAGTGCGGCGAAGCGAAGCTGCTCGATCTGCGGGAAGGACGCGGGGCTCTGCGAGCACGAGCGCGGAAAATATTACGGCGGGAAGCTGTGCTACGCGGTGCTCAGCGACATCACGGACGCCTATGAGTGGAGCTTTGTGGCGGTGCCCGCGCAGAGAGCGGCGGGCGTGGTCAAGCGCTTCGGGCAAGGCGAGGGCTCGCTCAAGGCGATGGTGCGCGCGTGCGGCAGCCGCGCGCAGGTGCGCGAGCTGGAGGAGCTGGAGAAGCTCTCCGCGCTGGGGAAAAGCTATCTCGGCGCGCTGCGCCGCGAGGTGAGGCGCCTGATGCTGGTAGCCGACGAGACGCTTGACGGTGCGGTGGCCGAGAGCGTGACCGAAAAGCTCGGCGAGCGCGAGCTGCTGGAGCTGAAGAAGGCGTTCGGCGCGCGGGCGGCAAAAAAGCTCGGTACGAATGTGCAGATCGGTAATCCGCGTGAGAAGCGCGAGGAGAACGAGCGCGACTTCTGCGTGTGAGCAGAGAAACCAAAAAAGCGGAGCGCTTTTTGGAATAAATAACGAAGAAAAGAGGAGGAAATGAGATGAGCATTTCTTACGAGGGCATCGGCGCGTGGTGCGCCACCTTTGCGGCGGGCACGGGAGCCGAGGAGGGCAAGGTCGTCAAGGTGTCCGCCAACGGCACGGTGAGCAAGTGCGCCGCGAACGACGGCTTCTGCGGCGTGGTGGCGGCGATGGGCCGCGACGGCAAGGCGTGCAGCGTGCAGCTCAGCGGCCTTGTGCGCGTACCGTACAGCGGCGAGACCGCGCCGGCGGTCGGCTGGAATCTGCTCGCGGCGGACGGAAACGGCGGCGTGAGCGTTGTGACCAGCGGCGGACACAGCTACCTTGCCGTCGAGGTCGATACGACCGGCAAGACCATGACCATCATGCTTTAAGAGGAGGAGAAAAATGACGTACGGCTATGAAAATCTGAAGCTCGAAAAGGGCATGTATGCCCAGAGCGGCAAGAGCTTTTCCAGAGTGCTCGAAAGCCTGGACCCGAGCGAAAACTACCGCGGCACGGCACTGGAGGGCCTGGACGCCTTCCAGCGTCAGCTCAAGCGCTTTGATATCCACGTCAAGGGCGCGGGCAGCGACATGGTGGAGAAGTTCTTCCACACGACCGACAGCGCGGTGCTGTTCCCCGAGTTCGTTTCGCGCGTGGTGCGTCAGGGCATGGAGAGCGATATTCTGCCCGAGATCACCGCGACCACGACCAACTTCGACGGCATGGATTACCGCACCATCGCGTCCGTGCCGACGGACGACGACAAGGCGCTGCGCCGCGTGGAGGAGGGCGCGGTCCTTCCGACGACCGCCATCCGCACGCAGGAGAATCTGGTGAAGCTCCACAAGCGCGGACGTATGCTCGTGGCGAGCTACGAGGCCATCCGCTTCCAGCGACTGGACCTGTTTTCCGTGACTCTGCGCCAGATCGGCGCGTACATCGCCCGTATGCATCTTGACGACGCGGTGCAGGTGCTGATGAACGGCGACGGCAACAACAACGCCGCCGACGCCTATGAGATCGGCAGCGGCAGCGGCAAGATCAGCGGCACGGCGGGCACGCTGACCTACAGTGCGCTGCTGGAGTTCTGGTCCAAGTTCGACCCCTACAGCATGAATACGATGCTGGTGTCCAACGATGTGATGCTGCAGATGCTCAAGCTCTCGGAGTTCCAGAACCCGCTGACGGGCCTGAACTTCCAGGGCACCGGCACGCTCTCCACGCCGCTGGGCGCGAAGCTGCTGCGCACCTCTGCCGTTCCCGCGGGCAAGCTCATCGGTCTCGATAAGAACTATGCCCTCGAGCACATCTGCGGCAGCGAGGTGATGGTGGAGTACGACAAGCTCATCGACCGCCAGATCGAGCGCGCGGCGATCACGAGCATTTCCGGCTTTGCGAAGCTTTATGCCGAGGCGAGCAAGGTTCTGAAGGTCTGATTTTTTTCAAAGGCGAAGCGTGCGCCCCGGCGGGGAACCGGGGCGCGGGAAAGGGGAGAGAGGATGGACGGTAAGGAAAACGGCGCGGTGATCTCGCTCGCGGCGAAGATGGCCGGGACCGCGGAGGACGACGCGGTGCTTGCCGCGATGTGCGATGCGGCGGCGGAGGAGCTTGTCTCGCGGCTGCGCGCCGGGGTGAGCCGCGAGGCGCTGGGCGCGGTGTTCGACACGGCGGCGGGCGTTCTGGCGCTCTCAATGTATTGCGCGGTGGGCGAGACGGAGCGCATCCGGAGCTATCGCGCGGGGAATGTTTCCGCAGAGCTGAGCGGCGGCGCGCCCGATCCGGAGGCGCTGCGCGCGGCGGCGGAGCGGATGCTCTCCGGCGCGCTCGCCGACCGCGGCTTTGACGTGATGGGGGTGCGCGGATGAGGACGGTGTTTTCCTCGCCCTTTGCGCGCGATGTTACGGTCGTGTATGGCGGGAAGCGCATTTCGGCGCGGGCGTTTTTGCAGCCGCTGGCGCTGAGCGAGCCGGTCGAGCCGGAGATCACTCCGGCAGGGGTGGTCGACACGCGGCGCTATCTCGCAATTTTGGAGCCGGTCGCGCTGGGGCGCGGGGCGGAGATTCAGACGGCGGGCGCGGTTTACCGCGTTCTGCGCTGCAATGACTTTGGCGGGCATGTGGAGTGCGTGCTCGCGACGGAAGCGGGGGACGGCGATGCTTGAGAAGCTGGCGGAGAGCACAGCGGAGCTGCTGCGCGCGGCGGGGCTTCCTGCTTATCGGGCGTTTCCGCGCGAGGCGGTTGAGCGCGGCGGGGCGGTGATTGCGGTCGGCATTCGCCGCGCGAGCGGGCGCGGCGCAGGCTTTGCGCGCTATCTCGGCGTGGAGCCGGACGCGGAGCGCGGCGGGCGCGAGGTGTATGGGCTGCGCTGCGATGTGGAGCTCGCGCTGGACATCTATGCGCCGATGAGCGCCGAAAACGGCGCGGCGGAGTGCGGGCGGCTGTTTGACGCCGC
>ERZ825896.2919-NODE-2919-length-15288-cov-30.470098_pt1 | contig 15288 bp, 15 predicted proteins | sample MGYA00519858_ERZ825896 | MGnify/ENA primary metagenome ERZ825896 (study PRJEB31778, sample SAMEA3449214) | human gut metagenome | biome: human gut; feature: human-associated habitat; material: faeces | place: United Kingdom | collected 2010/2012 ... | reverse complement strand
ACTGGATCTGGGGCGGTGGCTGGCTTTCACAGATTGGCTTCCATGATTTCGCAGGTTCATGTGCCATCCACATGGTTGGTGGTATCAGTGCTCTTGTAGGAGCTGCAATTCTTGGACCTCGTATCGGAAAGTTTACAAAGGATAAAAACGGAAAGATTACAAAAGTAAACGCTATTCCGGGTCATAACATCACAATCGGTGCGCTCGGTGTATTCATTCTCTGGCTTGGCTGGTATGGATTCAACGGTGCAGCAGCAAAATCAGTAGAGCAGCTTGGTTCTATCTTTGTAACAACAACAATCGCACCTGCACTTGCAACAGTAGTTTGTATGATTTTCACATGGCTCAAATATGGCAAGCCTGATGTGTCAATGTGCCTGAATGCTTCACTTGCAGGACTTGTAGCTATCACAGCAGGCTGTGATGTAACAGATGCACTTGGTGCTATCATTATCGGTTCCGTAGCAGGACTTCTCGTCTGCTTCGGTGTATGGTTCCTTGACAATGTACTTCGTGTTGATGACCCTGTAGGTGCTGTCGCAGTACATATGATGAATGGTATCTGGGGAACAATCGCTGTTGGTCTTTTTGCCACAAACAGTGCTCCGGGATATTCAATTGCTGATTCAAAGGGTAACGAGCTCGTAGGACTTTTCTACGGCGGTGGATTTAAGCTTTTAGGACTCCAGCTCACAGGATTTGTTTCTGTTGCAGCATGGACAGTAGTTACTATTACAATCGTATTCCTTGTTATCAAGGCTACACTGGGACTTAGAGTTTCAGAGGAAGAGGAAATCATCGGACTTGACCCAACAGAGCATGGTCTTCCATCAGCATACGCAGGATTTGCTATCATGGATGTATCAGGTGATGTTATGGATGTCAATGAAAATACAGACCTTGGTTCTTCTGAGTATGCAACAGCTTCTCAGGCAAAGAAGGATGCAGCAGTGCCTGTTGTAAATGCAACAACACCGGCTTCAGCAAGCGGTATCCACAAGGTTGTTATTATTTCAAAGCTTACAAAGTACGACAAGCTTCGTAAGGCTATGAATGACTTAGGTGTAACAGGAATGACAGTGACACAGGTTATGGGCTGTGGTATCCAGAAGGGTGCCGGCGAGAAATACCGTGGAGCTGAGCTTGATGCGACATTACTTCCAAAGGTTAAGGTTGAGGTAATCGTTGGCAAGATTCCGGTAGAAAAGGTTATTGAGACTGCTAAGAAGACTCTCTACACCGGACATATCGGAGATGGTAAGATCTTCGTTTACGACGTGGCACAGGTTGTCAAGGTTCGTACAGGCGAGGAAGGAATTGAGGCATTACAGGATGTAGAGTAATGCAAATTATTATCTAATCCCCTTAGCATATATACATCAACAAAAACCCCCGAGGATATGATCCTTGGGGGTTTTGCTTTAGATAATTAAGTTGTGAATCGTAATGGTTAACGATGAGTGTTAGCGGATGAACCGGAGCTGCCGGTATCAGTACCATCTGAACCGGAGCCACCGGTACCGGAAGCACCGGCTCCGGAACCGCCAGTGCCAGTACCAGCACCTGAGCCAGCAGCGGTACCAGTTTCAGCCCCACCTGTCTGTGCTCCAGCCGCAGTGCCGTCAGTACTGCCCGGTGTAGTACCGGAATTGGTAGGATCCGTGGTGGTTGGTGAGCTGTTAATCAGCGATGTTGCATCATGTAATGTACATACGGTATTCATGAACGTATCATCTGCCATGAATTCATACTCAGGGCTGCCTGATACAGCGCCTGTTATAAATACCTTTGATGTTTTATTCGGACAATACGGACCGGCAATGGCTCCCGAATCGGCACAAATCTCAAGTGCAACATGATGGTCGCAGCTGTCTGTCGGCACAGTGTCCGTATCAAAATATTCGGTTGTCAGCATTGATCCTCGAGGATCATTGTCACATGTTCCCTCTAAAGGAACAAGCCCTGATTTGCTGCATACCGTGGTATTTGTTATACCATCCGGCTGTACAAAGTCTTTGGTTTCAAGTCCTTCATGGATTCTGCTCATGGCATTCCTCCATATATTCTTAGGGTAGGATGTGAGCTTGCCGGACTGTTTTGAGTTGTCATCATAGCCGCCCCATACGACACATGTGTAGTATGGTGTGTAGCCTGCCCACAGGCAGTCGCGGTTACTGGTTGTGGTACCGGATTTGCCCGCCTGGGCTATCTGGCTGTCAAAGCGCGCCAGCTTTCCGGTTCCCTGTGTCAGAACATCCTTCATGGCATCTGTAAGAAGCCATGCCGTAGTATCCTTGATTACAGTACGTGTGTCCTGTGTAGTGGTCTTGTCAAGTAATACATTGCCATCGTGGTCAAGAACCTGAGTGTAGAACTTTGGCTCTAAGTATACTCCGCTGTTGGCTATAGTAGCATATGCACCTGTGAGCTCAAGGTTTGTGACACCCTTTGTCAGTCCGCCGAGCGCCAGTGACAGGTTTTTGTCGGAATCGGTGAGAGTTGAAATACCGAAATCCTCCGCATATTTGTAACCGAGCTCAACCCCGATATCCTGTAAGGTTTTGACTGTTACAATATTGATGGACTTTGTTATTGCCCATCGGATGGAGGTAAAGCCTCCGAAAGATTTGTCATAGTTGTTAAAGGTTTTTGAACCTACTGTAAACGGTGCATCATCCTGCACGGATGCAAGTGTTTTGCCGCCTGCATCGAGAGCAGCAGCATAGCAGCCGATTATCTTGAAGGTAGAGCCGGGCTGTCTGCATGTATCTGTAGCTCTGTTCCATGTTCTGTTGCCGGATTTGTCACCGCGACCGCCTACCAGTGCCTTTACTTCACCGGTGCTCTGGTCGATGACTGTCATGGCAACCTGCGGCTCCAGCGTGATATTGACAGCTTCAGAACCCTCCACAATTGAATCGCCCTCCTCAAGTACATCCTGCTCGTACTGTGCAATAGCTGCATTGCATTCATCAGGGCTTGAGTAGTTGATGCTGAAATCATCATTGTTGGTTTTCTTCTTATAAAAAGAGAGCATGGTCTGGTTCGTGTAGGTCTTGTACGAACCGTCTGCCTTTTTTACTTCGAAGGAAAGCTGGAACGAATACTTTGCATCGGACGGATAGTTGGATGGATTGTTTGCCTCCTCGTCACATATAGTCTGCATAGTAAGGTCCTGGGTCGATTTGATAGTCAGTCCGCCCTTGTAAATCAGCTTGTAGGCTTCTGTCTCAGAGTAACCGGCGGCTGTGAGATCGTCGAACACGTTGTCGATGAGCGCATCAATAAAGTATGTGTTCACAGAGCCTGAGCCTGTGGTGTTGTACTCAGCAATTCTTGAGTAGACATCATCGGCCATGGCCTCATCATATTGCGCCTTGGAGATATAGCCCTGATCCTTCATGTTATTTAACACCTTTTCACGTCTCTTGGCATTTTTGTCAGGGTGTGTGATAGGGTTGTAGCCGGATGGATTCTGAGTGATACCTGCGATGACAGATGCTTCGGAAAGCGTGAGCTCTGAGACATCCTTGTTAAAGTACTTCTTGGATGCGGCCTGCACACCGAGGGTATTTGCTCCCAGATTGACCGAATTCATGTAGTTTTCAAGAATCCAGTCCTTGTCGTTTACCTGCTTTTCGAGCTCAAGGGCAAGGTACTGCTCCTGAATCTTTCTCTGAAGCTTTTCTACAAAGGAAGTTTCGCTTGTCCAGCTGGTCAGTACGTTGTTCTTGATGAGCTGCTGTGTTATTGTGCTGGCTCCCTCACTGAATCTGCCCTTTGACAGACCGGAGATAAAGGCTCTTCCGATACCATGCAGGTCGATGCCGTTGTGGTCGTAAAAGCGTTCATCCTCGATTGCAACAAAAGCATGCTGCAAATCCAGCGGAATCTCATCGATGGTGACATACTGCCTGTTTGCCCCCTGACCTACGAGTGTGGCGGTTTCTTCTCCGTTTGCCGCCAGAACGGTAGTTGAGTAGCCGGTAGGAGTGACATCGATCTTTGATATGTCAGGTGCGGAATCAATGATTCCCTTCATGACACCGATTCCTGAACTGATGCCGGCTGCGCCTGCTACAATTACTACAACCAGAAGAATCTTTAGAACAATGAGCTTGAACTTGTTTTTGACCTTAGAGCTCTTATTGTCATATTTCCGGAGCAGCTGCATTGTAGCTTTTTTGCCGTAATTCATATATAGGCCTCCTTGTCATTATAAAGATTTGTAATCTTGTTTGTATATACTGTGATTAGAAAATAAACAGTATACATTATTATATCAAATATAGCATTTAAATGCAATTTACAGATTGGTTTTCATATTATATAATACAGGTAACAACTATAAAGTGTCTTTATGATGCATGAGTGTAATCAGGCAATATCAGGATGGAAAGAATATCATATGTCAGAGAATACTATAAGCCTGTACGTGTACAAGGGCGGACAGGGTGAGATAACAGAGAAGAAATCGAGGTTTATAGCAACCGTAAGGCCGGTAGAGTCTGAGGATGAGGCTGTAAGCTTCATCAATGAGACGAAAAAGAAATACTGGGATGCAAGGCACAACTGCAGTGCCTTTGTTATAGGAAAGAGACAGGAGCTGACCAGATGCTCGGATGACGGGGAGCCTGCAGGCACCGCAGGTCGTCCTATGCTTGATGTACTCCTTAAGGAAAATATCCACAATGTCGCTGTTGTTGTAACGAGGTACTTCGGTGGGGTGCTGCTTGGCACTGGCGGACTGGTGCGTGCGTATCAGCAAGCCACAAAGGCGGGGCTATCGGCAAGTGAGATAATAGAGAAGAAGGATGGTGCAGTACTGTTTATCAGGACGGACTATACCGGAATCGGAAGACTTCAGTATCTGTTTGCACAGGAGAAGATTACGGTGATGGACACAGCGTATGAGGCGGATGTGCTCGTGAAAGCCGTTATCCCGGAAAATGATAAAAAACGCATAGAGAAAACAATCATAGAGCAGACAAACGGCACGGCAAAGCTTGAGTGGGGCGATGAGGTGACATTTGCTGAATATGATGGCGAGGTGTTGCTGTTTAAAAATTAACCGGTGCTCACATTTTAGCAGGACAAGCAGAATTTATATTCAATTACATTCAATTCATACATTCAATTAAAATAAAAAAATGCTTGACACTATATAATCACATGTGTATAATATCTTTTGTTGAGACAACACATTGGCCCATCGCCAAATGGTAAGGCAACGGACTCTGACTCCGTCATTTCAAGGTTCGAATCCTTGTGGGCCAGCTAAAGAGAACTTCGATAGAAGTTCTCTTTTTTTCTTGTGTAATAATGCGATTTGTTATAAAATAAAATCGTATATGGCTTAAACAGTTATAGAAGGATGGTGTAATATGAACAAGAATTTTTTGAGAATTATTAATCTTATAGAAGAACTCGGCTCTGAAAAAAAGACACCAATTACTATACAGCAATACCAGGATATCATTAATAAAAGCTCAAATCTTTGGATGTCCAATGGTGTGGATGAAGCGTTTAGATTTATCAGAAGTTACTTCAATTTTATAGACTAGAGGAATTAGATATGGCTTTTTCATTTGATAGCAGAATACGTTACAGCGAGGTGGATTCGTCATGCAGACTGAGCCTTACGGGGCTTACCAATTATTTTCAGGACTGTAGTGTGTTTCACTCACAGTCACATGATGTGGGAATCAGATTTCTTGCGGACAATCATATAGCATGGGTGCTTTCATCATGGCAGATATGCATAAACAGGCTTCCACTGCTTAATGAACAGGTAAAGATATCCACATGGGCATATGGTATGAAGGCGTTTTACGGCTACAGAAATTTCACACTTGAAGATGCAGGTGGCAGCACACTGGCATATGCCAATTCTGTCTGGGTACTTGTTGATACACGAACCGGCAGACCGGTGAAGGTGCCTCAGGAGTTTGCGGATACATACGGTCTTGAGCCGCAGCTTGAGATGGAGTGCGCAAAGCGCAAGCTTCATATTCCTGATGATATGGAGAAAAAGGGTGAGATTGTGGTTCCTCAGTTTTTTATAGACAGCAACCATCATATGAACAATGAGAAGTATGTTATGCTGGCACAGCAGCTTCTGCCAAATGATTTTGAAATATCTGAGCTTCGTGTGGAGTACAGAAAAGAAGCAAAGCTTGGTGATACAGTTATATCATACGTGAAGTACACATCAAAGAGTGTGACAGTGGTGCTTGCGGATACGGATAAAAAACCGTATTCGGTGGTGGAGTTTTTGAGTAAGCCGGTACCGGGAAAATAATTATAATTCCATTATTTAACAACGATACAGTTTTGATACAGAAAGGACGGAAAAACATGAGATTAGGAGAATATCAGGAGCTTGTATGTGTAAAGAAGGTTGATTTTGGCATATATTTGTCAACATCTTCGGCTTCGGAGGAAAGGGTACTGCTTCCGGCAAAGCAGATTCCGGATGGAGTAAAGCAGGGGGATAAGCTTAAGGTCTTTGTATACAAGGACTCTAACGACAGACTTATTGCTACGACAAACGAGCCAAAGCTGACACTTGGAGGTTTATCAGTGCTTACTGTCAAGGAGGTGACTAAAATAGGGGCGTTCCTTGACTGGGGACTTGAAAAGGACCTGTTTCTTCCTTACAAGGAGATGGTCAGAAAGGTCAGCGCCGGAGATGAGATACTTGTTACATTATACATAGATAAAAGCCAGAGGCTTTGCGCTACCACAAAGGGTATTTACCATATGCTGAGCACCGATTCGCCATACAAAAAGGATGATATGGTTTCAGGCCGTGTGTATGATTTTAGCGACAATTTCGGTACATTTATCGCTGTGGATGACAAATATTCAGCAAAGATACCGGTTTTTGAGAATGCCGCTTATCTGAAGCTTGGAGATGTGATAGAGGCAAAGGTCACTGATGTCAAGGCGGATGGCAAGCTGGACCTGACAATGAGGGAAAAGGCATATATTCAGATGGATTCCGACGCTGAAAAGCTCCTTGAACTGCTTGATTCATACGCAGGGGTGCTTCCGTTTTCGGAAAAGGCAAGCCCGGAGGTAATCAAGAGAGAAACAGGACTTAGCAAAAATGCATTCAAGCGTGCAGTTGGTCATTTATATAAGGAAAGAAAGATTGATCTCACAGATGGCAAAATCCGTCTTAAGAAATAACAATCTTTTTAATAAATTTTAACAGGAAAGAAGGGCAATAACATGAAAAACGTTATCAGTACAGACAAGGCACCGGCAGCAATCGGACCATATTCACAGGCTATCGAGGTAAATGGTATGGTATATACTTCCGGAGTGATACCGGTAGTTCCGGAGACCGGTGAGATTCCTGAGGGCTCACAGGCACAGGCTAAGCAGGCATTTACAAATCTGTCACATCTGCTTGAGGCAGCAGGAACAAGCATGGACAATGTGGTAAAGACTACAGTTTTCATCAAGGAGATGAATGACTTCGGTGCAATAAATGAGGTATATGCCACATTTTTTAACGAAGCATACCCTGCAAGAAGCTGTGTTGAGGTCGCAAGGCTTCCAAAGGATGTAATGCTTGAGGTTGAGGCTATTGCTGTAAAATAAAATTATTACATAAGTATTTCATGCGACATAAGTCCTATTCGTTGGAAAAAGTCAAGATTTTCTTAAGAATTCACTAAGAAAACGTTGACATATATATGTTGCTTTGTTATAATGACAAAGTAATATTTGTAACAAATTCGTAATAACTGTTACAAATTCATACAACGGAGGGTAAAATGAAAGTAAATTATGTGAAACTCACAGCCGGGGTACTTACAGGTTTTATGGCTCTGTCATCAGTGCCATATGCAGTATATGCGGCTGGACCTACTGCAGGAGTAGCTAGTTATACATCAGATATTGTTAGTACATCAAACACTCTTACAGCCGGTGTTACATCTATGTTGACAGATGTAATGTTAAAAGGTGATGAGACATCAGAGACTGCAACAGATGTTGCGACAACAGATGCTGAGCCGGTTAAATCAGCATATGCTGATACAGCAGTTGCACAGGTTAGCGACAGCGTTAATATACGTGCGAGTGCAGATGAAAACAGCGAGTCTCTTGGAAAGCTCTATAACAATGGAATTGGAACAGTACTTGAGACAACCGATAACGGATGGTACAAAATCCAGTCCGGTTCAGTAACAGGATATGTAAAAGGCGATTATGTTGTAGTTGGTGACGATGCACTTGTACAGAGCGCAGGACGTCGCGTGGCAACAGTCAATACTGAGACACTCAAGGTCAGAACAACAGCATCTACTGATGCAGAAGTACTTGGTCTCGTGTCCGGAGAGGATGATCTCACAGTTGTGGATGAGTCAACAGCTGGATGGGTAGGTGTATCTACAGCAGACGGTACCGGATATGTATCTACAGATTATGTGACACTCGATACAGAGTTCACTTATGCTGAGTCTAAGGAAGAGGAAGCAGCAAGACTTGCCAAGGAAGAGGCAGAGCGTAAGGCGGCTGAGGAAGCAGCCAGAAAGGCTGAAGAGAAAGCTAGAAAGGCTGAGGAAGCAAAAGCAGCCAAGGCAGCAGCAAAGAAGTCATCTAAGTCTTCAAGCAAATCATCAAGCAGTTCTTCATCAGAGAAGAGCTATAGCGCACCAAGTGGTTCAAACGGACAGGCTGTTGTTAATTATGCATCACAGTTCGTTGGCAATCCTTATGTTTACGGTGGCTCAAGTCTTACAAACGGAACAGATTGTTCAGGATTTGTAATGTCAGTTTATGCACAGTTTGGCATCAGCTTACCACACAGCTCATCAGCAATGAGAAGCGTTGGATACGGTGTGAGCACAAGCGATATGCAGCCTGGAGATATCATCTGCTATAGCGGACATGTTGCTATCTACTGTGGTGGAAACACTATTGTACATGCAAGCAACCCATCAGACGGTATCAAATATACATCACCGGCTAACTACAAATCAATCATTGCAGTTAGAAGAATTTTCTAATAAATTCATGCCGGATAGGTAAATATGAATCTATAAAGACCTTCATCTCATCGAGATGGAGGTCTTTTTTACATAGAGAAACTTTATTTTTGTTTATGATATTTGAAATAAGTGGCCTGTATGATATACATATATGTTTAAAAACGGGACTAATTTAAACAGAATGGAAAACAGGGCTGTCAAGCGTAATTTTTATTACATATATCAAAATAGCAACATGCACAAAAAAGTGGATATGCTAAACCCGGTAAATTCGGATTGGGGATAAATGTGGATAACTATCAACAAAAGTAAACCTCAAAGTGCCCTTAAAATGAGTTATGCACGGAGTTATGCACATTATCCACATTTTTGAATGAGAGCAAAAGAACAACTGTTTTGTAAAGTTCTGATAAAGTTGCACTAAATTAGTAATATTTCGGAAATAATATTGACATTTTAATTGTAAATAATATGATTAAAATGCTTTATAATTGTCGGACAACTTGAAAAGTGTTGATTATGTAAGTTAATTTTGTTATACTTCAAATTATGATTAAAAAGATAGATATTGCAGGGCTACAACTTGATAACTATACAGTACGCGAGATGCTCATGAGAGTCGACAGGCGTATTTCAGAGAAGATACTCACTACAATAGAGGAAGTGAATATGGATACGCTGGCATTGGCGGAGTCTGATGAAGAGGTGAAGCAGGCGCTGGAGGCATGCGATTATACTGTCATTGCGGATGAAGGCATACTAAGGGCGGCATCGGCAGATACCTTGCAGCGTCGGCATGAGATAGAAGATCATGACTTCTTTTATGAGCTTTTTAAGCGGCTTGAGAGAAATGATAAAAAAATCTTTGTGATTGCAGAGTCGCAGAAAGCTGTTGATGAGGCTGAGGAATTTCTGCTTGGATTATTTGACAGAGCGCGAATATCCGGCAAGGGTGTTCTTGATGACTCACCGGGATGCAGCGAAAATCTTGTCAATGAAATTAACATCGTTTCACCTGATGCGATTGCATCATTTCTTCCGTCTCCGTCACAGGAGAAGTTCCTTTTACACAACAGGGAAAAGCTGTTGATGAACCTCTGGTACGGAATCGGAAATAATAAGTTCATGGGGAAAAAGCATGGATTTATTGGAAAAATAAGAAAAATGCTTGATGTGAAGCGCCTTACGCATCTTATCAACACCTATGAACATAGATAAAACAGTTAGATATAGTTAATTCTTATAACAATAGAAGAAAAAATAAGAGGAAATGTGTAAAAATTGTACATTTACCTCTTTATTTTTTTGTGCGAATGTATTAAAATAATAGCAAGTATTTATGCAATTAGTTATAAAGTGACTGTGAGGGCAATGCACAGTTACAAAAAGGGGAGAAGGAGAACGATTTATGATTTCCAATCAGATACTTCAAAATACAATTGATGGCCTTAAAGGAATTACGAGAACCGATCTTTGTGTGATAGATGTTGAGGGCAAGATTCTTGCAGCTACATTTCCGAACGCAGAGGCGTTTATAGAGCCGGCACAGGCCTTTGTTGCATCACCAGCAGACAGTCAGGTGATTAATGGATGCCAGTTTTTCAAAGTCTTTGATGATCACCAGCTGGAATATGTGCTTTTAGCTTATGGTGACAGCGAGGATGTCTACATGATAGGCAAGATTGCAAGCTTCCAGATTCAGAATCTTCTGGTTGCGTACAAGGAGCGATTTGACAAGGATAATTTTATAAAGAATCTGCTTTTGGATAATCTCCTTCTGGTTGATATATACAATCGCGCGAAGAAGCTTCATATTGATATTGAAGTGCGACGTGTAGTATTTATTGTTGAGACAAACAGGGAGAAGGACGGCAACGAGCTTGAGAAGATCAGAAGTCTTTTCGGCGGCAAATCAAAGGATTTTGTTACAGCTGTTGACGAGAAGAATATAATAGTAGTGAAGGAACTGGCAGAAAACGAGACCTATGATGATCTCAGAAAGACAGCCGAGGTGATTTTGAATCTGTTCAGATCCGAAGCGGATGGGGTACATATTGCATATGGTACTGTTATCAATGAGTTGAAAGAGGTGTCGCGCTCATATAAGGAGGCCAGGATGGCTCTCGATGTCGGAAAAATCTTTTTCGAGGAGAGGAATATTATAGCATATTCCCAGCTTGGAATAGGTCGTCTGATATATCAGCTCCCGATTCCTCTATGCAAGATGTTTATCAAAGAGATATTCGATGGCAAATCCCCTGACGATTTTGATGAAGAAATATTATCTACTATAAATAAGTTCTTTGAGAATAGCCTGAATGTATCTGAGACTTCAAGACAGCTCTACATTCACAGAAATACTCTTGTATATAGATTGGACAAGCTTCAGAAAAGTACAGGACTCGACCTTAGAGTGTTCGAGGATGCCATCACATTTAAGATTGCCCTTATGGTAGTCAAATATATGAAATATATGGAATCAATGGACTATTAAGGAGAAAGTAATGATTAAACTTGAACATGTCAGTAAGGCATATTCTGCAGGTATACCTGCTCTCAATGATGTCAATCTCGAGATTGATGATGGAGAGTTTGTTTTCGTATGCGGAGATAGCGGATCCGGCAAATCCACTTTGATTAAGCTTCTTTTAAAGGAGCTTGATCCTACAGACGGAACGATTACTGTTGACGGAAGGAATCTGACGCGCATTCGCCACAAGCAGGTTCCTAAATACAGAAGAAATGTTGGAGTCGTTTTCCAGGACTTCAGATTATTAAAGGATAGAAATGTTTATGAAAATGTAGCTTTTGCACTCAAGGTTATAGGTGCATCCACAGCTGTTATTAAGAAAAAGGTGCCACAGATGCTTTCTATGGTAGGGCTTGCTGCAAAGTACAAGTCAAAGCCGAGAGAGCTTTCGGGAGGAGAGCAGCAGAGAGTAGCTATTGCAAGAGCTCTTGTCAATGAGCCGAGCATGCTGCTTGCTGACGAGCCGACGGGTAATCTGGACAATAACAATGCGTGGGAGATTATGAAACTGCTTGAGGAAATCAACGAGAAAGGCACAACTGTTATCGTTGTAACTCACAATCTTGAGATTGTTAAGGTTATGAAAAAACGTGTTATCACTATAAAGAAAGGTCTTGTTGTATCTGACAGCAAGGATGGTGATAGTGATGAGGATTAATACGTTTTTTTATTCAATCAAGCAGGGATTTAAGAATATATTCAGAAACAAGATGTTTTCACTGGCATCCATAGCGACAATGGCAGCCTGTATTTTTATGTTTGGTCTGTTTTATATAGTTGTGACGAACTTCTCAAGCATGGTTAAGACAGCTGAGGAGGGTGTTGCTGTCACAGTGTTCTTTAATGAGGGCACTACAGAGGATGTAATAAAAGCGGACAAGGCTCAGATAGAAAAGAGGGCTGAGGTTGGCAAGGTGGATTATCAGTCGGCGGCCGATGCATGGAGTGATTACCAGAAGGAGTATTTTGAGGGCTACGATGATGCTGCAGCTTCATTTGGTGATGATAACCCTCTCAGTAATTCAGCAAATCTGCAGGTTTATTTGAATGATGTCTCTATGCAGCAGACTCTTGTCAACTATATCAAGGGGCTGGAGGGCGTCAGAAAGGTAAACCAGTCGCAGGATGTGGCCAATACACTGACCGATTTAAATAAGCTTATCAGCTATGTATCGGGAGGTATCATTCTGATTCTTCTGTGTGTTGCGATTTTCCTTATAAGCAACACAGTTACTACGGGTATTGCGGTCAGACGAGAGGAAATAGCTATCATGAAGCTTATTGGAGCAACTGATTTTCTGGTCAGGTCTCCGTTTGTGGTAGAAGGTATTCTCATTGGACTGATAGGATCAGCGATTCCTCTGGGATTGCTCAGTGTCATGTATGGAAAGATTTGTGCATATATTGCTAATAAGTTTAGTTTTATAGGAAATATGATGACATTTATCCCGACAAAGGAGATTTTCTCTACACTTGTACCGGTAGCACTTATACTGGGCGTTGGAATTGGCTTTTTGGGAAGCCGATTCACAATTCGGAAACATTTAAGAGTATAATAATAATTATGACGGCCTGGCTCCGATCGGAGACAGGCTGTTTTAAGTTCATATCATAATATAGAGAGGACAGGACTGAAATGGATAATTCAAACAACAACGGCTTAGAATACGATGATAATTCAGATATGAGCGATAAAAAGCCTCATAGAAAGGGATTTAGAAATGGGTTCGGTGTCGGGATTGCTACAGGTATAGTGACCACCATTGTGCTTGGATTGATTGTGCTCTTTGCATACACAATGATTACAGGCAGGAGCGTGCATACCGTTGCAAAAAGCGCAGATGTGCTTGACGACAAGACCGTGCAGAAAATCGATGAGCTTGCGAACTACATAGACGAGTACTACTATGAGGATTACGATAAGGATGATTTGGAAAACGGTCTGCTACATGGTGTGATGGAGGGGCTGAATGATCCTTATTCGGTTTATTATACCGCGGATGAGTATAAGGAACTGCAAATCAGTACGACAGGCACGTATTATGGAATCGGGGCTGCGTTAAAGCAGGATCCGAATACAAAGCAGGTGACAGTTTCGAAGGTATACAGTGGTACACCTTCTGAGGAAGCGGGACTTAAAAAGGATGACGAAATAGTCTCTGTTGATGGTGTCGAGGCAACATCCGAGGATCTCACAAAGCTTGTTGCCAAAATCAGAGGTAAGGAGGGCACGAAAGTTACGCTTGAAATCAGGCGTGGCGAGGATACAGACCCATTTACCGTTGATGTGGAGCGTAAAAATGTTGAGCTGCCATCAGTGGACAGCAAGCTGCTTGACAATGGAGTGGGATATATCCAGGTCAGCGAGTTTCAGACAAACACGGCAAGTCAGTTTGAGGATGCACTTGACGGACTTACAAATCAGGGTATGAAGGGTCTTATAGTGGATTTGCGTGCTAATCCGGGAGGACTACTTACCGCAGTGACAGAAATGGTTGACAGACTGCTTCCTGCAGAAACAGTTGGTAAGCTTCCTGCAGGAACCGTCGTGTATACAAAGGATAAAAATGGAAATATCCAGACATTTGGTGATGACGATGGTAAACAGATTGACTGTCCTATCGTAGTGCTTGTCGATGAAAACAGTGCAAGTGCATCTGAAATTTTTGCAGGAGCCATGAAGGATTACAATGAGGATGGTTATATTGATGCCACACTTGTAGGCAAAAAGACCTTTGGAAAAGGAATTGTACAAAGTATTATTCCTTTAAGTGACGGTTCTGCAGTTAAACTTACTGTAGAAAAATACTATACACCTAAGGGCGTTAACATTCATGGCAAGGGCATTACTCCTGATGTTAAGGTGGAGATATCTAAAGATGGTAAAAAGGATAATCAATTGCAAAAAGCAATAGAGGTTATTGAAAAAGAAAAGTAATAAAGGGAAAAGTACTATGCCAAAGATTAACAGTGATAGTCTTATATTCAGAATAGGCAACAAAGTGTTTGATGTGATTGTGGTAAGCCTTCTGTGGTTTGTGTGCTGTATTCCGGTAATAACAGCAGGGGCATCAACTACTGCACTATATGATACGGTGTTTAGGAATATACGGCAAAACCGTGGATACTGCTATAAGGGATTTTTTAAATGCTTTAAGGATAATTTCAAAAACACGGTGCAGGCATCAATAATATTTGCCATACTTACAGTGGTTAGTATGTGGGATATATCATTAGCACTTAGTGGTGGCTCCGTAATTTCCGGATATCAGATTACATTCTTTATACTTTGGATTCTTGCCATGACATGGGCGATATGGACATTTGCGTTAACGGCAAGATTTGAAAATAATTGGAAGAATACATTAAAAAACGGACTTTTAATGTTTTTTGCACATCTTCCAGTAACACTGGGTATGGCTGTAATATTTGCCTTATCGGCAATGCTTGTTTGGGATATACCTGTACTTATTGTAGTTTTACCTGTGGGAGGAATGTTGTTAAACAGCTTTATGCTGGAAAAGGTGTTTAAGAGATATATTAAGTAGAAAATATTTGTCTGTAAGGTAATGAAACAGATTATTTGATAAAAAAATGATGAGAAAAAGGACGCAGAGCGAAAAGTCGGATGACAAAGCTCTGTGTTTTTTTTATTACATAAAAATAGTTTACGCGCTCGGGTCCGGCGAGCGCAACTGGGCTAGGCTGCATACCAATGAAAGTATCAAATTAAAAGGGGAAAAGACAATTTAA
>ERZ825896.2911-NODE-2911-length-15307-cov-3.760687_pt1 | contig 15307 bp, 19 predicted proteins | sample MGYA00519858_ERZ825896 | MGnify/ENA primary metagenome ERZ825896 (study PRJEB31778, sample SAMEA3449214) | human gut metagenome | biome: human gut; feature: human-associated habitat; material: faeces | place: United Kingdom | collected 2010/2012 ... | reverse complement strand
ACGCCGCGCCCTATAGTGTTCTATTTTGAGAGCCGCCCGCCGGAGGGAGAGGAGGCGGCCATGCAGGTGTATGCTGGCCGCGAAACAGACGGAGGATGAGGATATAACCTTGAACGTAGCTTACAACATGGACTGTATGGCATATATGCAGTCTCTCCCAGACGGCGCTTTCGCACTTGCGGTGGTTGACCCGCCCTATGGACTGCCAAAAGACAGCTCCAACGGACGTGGCAAACTTAAAACCCGTACTTTTAACCGGGGAAATATTTCAACGTGGGATATAGCCCCCAAGGCGGAATATTTTGAAGAGCTGTTTCGGGTGAGCAGGAATCAAGTCATATGGGGTGGTAATTACTTTCCCCTCCCGCCATGCAGGTGCTTTCTTGTGTGGGATAAATTGCAGCCATTTCCGAATTTTAGCCGCTGTGAATATGCGTGGACAAGCTTCAATATGCCATCTAAATTATTTGCCTTTGACAACAGATACAGCGGCAAAATCCATCCTACGCAGAAGCCGATCACCTTATACGAATGGATATTTAGCCTCTGTGCCAAACCGGGGGACAAAATCCTTGACACCCATTTAGGCAGCGGCTCGAGCCGTATAGCGGCCTATGACGCTGGATTGGACTTTGTAGGGTGTGAGATAGACAAAGTCTATTTTGACGCGCAGGAGCAACGTTTTCAAGAGCACACAGCACAGGAAAATTTGTTTTTGCAGGGAGATATGCTACATGGATGACATCAAATTAGCCCTGCTCGGGTCGAAAGTTGTATGGAAAAGAAAATCCTTGATGTGACGTGTGGAGGACGATCTATCTGGTTCAATAAGCACCACCCAGCAGCGGTGTACTGTGATAAGCGTCGGGAACAGTATCACCACCTCTGGAAGAACGCCGGAAACTGTACGCTGGACATCAATCCTGATGTGGTATGTGATTTTACAGACCTGCCGTTCCCAAATAGGTCTTTTTCGTTGGTGGTATTTGATCCGCCGCACCTGACCGGCGCAAAGGAGACTGCGTGGCTGGTCAAAAAGTACGGGAAGTTGGACGATAATTGGCCCCAAATGCTCCACGATGGTTTCCAGGAATGTATGCGTGTACTCAAACCAGATGGGGTGCTCATTTTCAAATGGTCGGAGTATGACATCCCTGCGGCGCATGTCTGGAAAGCTATCGGGCAAAAACCGTTGTTCGGCCACCATAGCGGGAAACAGAGCCGTACTTTCTGGGCTTGTTTCATGAAGATGGAGGAGATGGAGCTGCTGGAGGAGATGGAATGAGCCTGACGATTTACGAAGTCTTGTGCAACGCACGGTACAACCTGGAAAACGCCGTATTTCCGTTTCAAATCGAGATGGCAAAAGAGCAACTTGCAAATGCCCTGGATGCCATTGACAATGGTAAAACCCTTAACGATGTGTGGGAAGAGGCACAGCCCAATGCGGCCGTCCCATACAAGCCCACCCTCACCCCGCCGAACGGGTGGGTGAGCGTGGAGGAGAGGTTGCCGGAGCCTACATACTGTGTCTTGGTATATACGACAGACTATTCGATTGAAGTGGATGCAAGAGGTAGCGACGGAGAGTGGATGTCATATGAAGTCACCCACTGGATGCCCCTTCCCGTACCGCCTGACCGCCGCCCGCCGGAGGGAGAGGCCAAATGAATACGCATTATGCTCATTGCGCCAACTGCCAGAGATACCAGCCGAAACAATCCATGCGTCCCATATACACTGCACATACCAGCAGTATGCCGCCTAAAATCCTGTGCTACCTGTGCGAAAACTGCTATTGGGGCCTGTTGGATTACCTGGGAGTAGAGGATGTGTAATTTTACATACTGCCCGCCGGAGGGAGAGGATGGTGATGCCGACCATGCCTGAGCATATTTTGAGCCTCAGCTATGGTTAGCTGACAAAGACTCATTAGCCTGCCTTGGGGCCATCGAGCAGTTGGGCTGGCCTCTGGACCGTATTGTCCACGCCGAGGTGTGGGCTACTGATACTATCCCCGCCGACCTGCCGCCGATGGTGGAGTTTAAGGCCCATGCAGACCGGATCATCAAGGAGCGGTGGGGCATTGAGGTGGAGCACGTCTATTCTACTGTGAAAGGGAAAAAGAAAACATATAATAACTGCTTCTATCGCATCCAAACAAAAAGTAAAAGCGAACGATTTGCAAATAAAATTTTGGGTTTTGCGGCGATAGGAAGAAATTGGTGCAATTCGGAACTAAAGGTTGTTGCATTAAAAAAAGCACGGACTAAAGGATCAATTCAATATATAGGAATCGCCGCAGACGAGCCGAACAGATTCCATGTCCTGTCCGATATTAAGAGGAGCCCTCTTGTGGAAGCAGGCTGGACAGAAGCTGATTGCCGCCGGTGGTGTGAGGAGCACGACCTGTTGTCCCCAATCTACACCACGGCCACGCGTGGCGGGTGCTGGTTCTGCCACAATCAGGGCGTGGGACAGCTCCGCCTGCTCCGAAAGAACTCCCCGGATCTATGGGCGCTAATGCTCAAATGGGATGCGGATAGCCCGGTGACCTTCAAGGCGGACGGCCACACCGTCCACGACTTTGACAGGCGCTTCCAGCTGGAGGATGAGGGGATGATCTATGTGGATGACAAAGTTTTCCGCTGGTCAATGCTGGACGACGAACTAAATTACCGGCTGTTTTAGCCGGAGGGAGAGGAGGACACCCATGGGACTTAATCTGTGTGACCGGTGTGCTGCGGATTGCAGGCACGAAAGAAACCCGAACGAGATTGTTGTTAAGTGTGGAGCATACAAACTGCCTATGACCAACGCCGACCGTATCCGGTCTATGAGCGATGAGGAGCTGGCAGAATTTATCAACCGCTGCACCTCCTCGGAAGATGCGCCGAACTTTTGCCGGAGGCTGCCGGAGTGCGACGCCGATCTGGAGGCAGACACACTCATACCGCTGGAAAGGTGCGGGATGTGCCTGCTGCACTGGCTCCGGAAGCCAGCGGAGGAGGGACGGGGATGAGAGGGCACAGGCCGCCTACCCAAAACCTCCATGTGCAGCCGTGCTGGAGCTGCGCCAATGCGGTCCCGTCAGTGGGGACAGGCTGTCCGTGGAGCGAGCGGTTTGAGCCGGTACCCGGATGGGTGGCGCAGCCGCGGATTATCGCAAGGAGACGGGGGGAAATCCACACCTGGAAAATCAAAAAGTGCCCACAGTACCAGCCTGGGTAACCTGGAATGACGGGCGGGTGGAGCGAACAGGGGCGGCGGCACCTGCCGCACAAAAAGGAGAATGAGAAGTTGTGAGCGGAACGAGCGGCGAGAGCACGGTGCTGACGGCCCTGACACTGGAGGCCAGGCGGCGCGGAACTACATATGGGAAGCTGGTGGCGGCTTTGTCGGAAAAGGAAATAGACAGGATTGTCCGGGTGTATCGGACAAAACAAGAAGCGCGGAGGCGAGCGGAGCTTTCGCCGGGAGGTGGAAGCGGAGCCGAGCGGACTTTGCGAGGACGCGGGCCTCGGAGCAAAAAAGCAGAGGTCGGGCCTGTCCGGCCCGACCTGGAAAACAATAGAAAATTGTGATTTGCCGCCCCGCAGCTGCAGGAGACGGGGGTGGCTTCAAAAAAGAAAACCGCCCCACTAGGGGCGGCCTTCTCAGACATGACAAAGTACATACATATATTTCAATCCACGGGCCCAGGGTCGAGGGCCACCGAGACAGGGGCGCCTCCCCCGTTCGACACGTTAGTTATATCATAAGCAGCACTGGTTGTCAACTAGATTTGGCGATCCCTCCACTGCTTAATTTTTTTAGCATTGTCCGTTTTCTCGCCCACCGCAAATCCGGATGCACAGTGCTAGCATAAAGAAAACCGCCCCACAAGGGACGGCCTTCTCTGTGTTTACGAAATAACACACATTTCAATCCGCGGGCCCAGGATCGAGGGCCACCGAATCAGAAGCGCCTCTTCTGTTTGACAAAGTTATTTTACTTCGACGCTCTACCGTTGTCAAGTCCTTCTGAATATGTTTTTTCCAGAAGGCGCATGACCTCTCCGATATGACGGGCGCTATATTTATCCCACCACTCAGACGGGATTCGATCCATAAGTTTCTCGCAGGTGGTAGGATAACGCCGCCATCCGCTGTAATCCTTGGCCATTTCGCCTTTTAATAACATGCACCTTTCCTCTGGGGAGAGCGCGTCTGCTTCCGATGTAAAGGATATTTTGACTGAGGGTCCTGGTTCATTAGACATAAGTTCCTCAACTGTCATATTTAGAGCGGAAGAAATAGCTAAAAGGTTTTTTGCTGTGATATTTTCCAGCTTAGACTCTCCAGCAACAATGCGGTTGATCTGTCTTACATTTACACCGGAGAGTTTTGCAAGCTCGACTTGCTTCATTCCGACTTCAGAAAGAGCTTCTTTTAGCGTCATCACTTATCCTCCAAAGAGAGCATCATGTTAATCATGTCGCGGAAGCTATCACTGATGTTTCCGTTCTCCAGAACGTTTTCCCAATAAGCTCTAATCTCAGTAGTCATTATATTTGCCTCCTGGGCTGTGCCCCTCTTGATGGTTTTATTATACGCCATTATTAGCGTATTGTCAATAGAAAAATGCTAATATTGGCGCAAAATATTTGTTGCCCCGCAGTTGCAGGAGACGGGGGCGGCCTTCGAAGAAGCGCGGAGGCGCGCAGCCGCGCAGCCGCCGGCTTACCTTATTATTATAATAAAGAACGCGCGCGCGTTCTTTGCGGGGCTCTTTAACCGCTGATAACTTGACCAACTTTAACAGAGGCCCAGGCATAGCCCAGCGAAGGAGGAAAGGGTGGGGTGAAGCAACTGATGAGATACCGGATTATATCGGGACGCACGACTGAGGTGCGGGACGTGCTCATGGAAGCGCGTACAGGACGCCGGGAGAGGGGAGCGCGAAAGGGGAAATCATCTCCGGCGCAGCAGAAGCGGAACGAAGGGGAGGCGGTACTGGCGCTGGCCAGACAGCTCAACTGCAACTGCAAGGGCGGGGATCTGTTCTTATCGTTGAAATACTCTGACAGACGGCTGCCGGAGAGCAAGGAGGAGGCAAAGCGCCTGGCGAAGAATTTTATGCGGCGGATTGCGCGGGCATACCGGAAAGAGACGGGGAGCAAACTGGTGTGGTTTTTGGTCACGGCGGATCGGTCGGCCAAGACGGGCGAACCGGTGCGCCTGCACCACCACGTGGTCATGCAGGCAATGGACTGGGAGGCAATCGCCAGGCATTGGCCGCCGGAGGAGTTCAGTTACCGGCGGCTGGACGCATCCGGCGACTATACCGCCGTGGCCAGGTATATGATCCAGAACGCGGGCTACGGGGGCGGAAGGGCCTGGTCGCATGCACTGGGTATCCGGCAGCCCAGGTATACGGCCCCGATCCCGGTGACGCGGGCGGGAACGGTACGGATACCGGCCGGGGCCCGCGTGGTGGAGCGGGAGGTCCGGGAGGACTGCGAAACCGGCTTCAGCGCGTCGTACATACGGTGGGTGGCGCCTCTGCCGGACGAGGGACGGTTATCTGACACGGCGAGGCGCGCAGGTACGCGCACGCGCGGGAAGGGCACACGGAATGGGACGGAATAGCCAGGAGGAGGTGAGATGCGCCGGCTGCGGGAAGCTGCTGGGAAAATGGAGGCGGAATGTATTTGAAAACAAGCGCGGCCGGCAGGTCATCAGGACCGAGCGGGCTGTTGTCGTGTGCCCAAAATGCGGAAGAGAGACCGTGGTGAAGAGAGATGGCGGTTGACTTTTCCGGGGCGCTGTGATATTTTAGAAGCGCAGAAGAGCGCACAAGCGCCATCGTAAACGGTGGCACGGGTGCGCTCTTTTTGCTGTATAGAGCGATTTTGCGGCCGCCTGAAAGGGCGGCTTTTTTTGTGAGAAGCGCGGAGCGCCCCGAGCAGGGGAGCTTGGACCGGAGCGAGGGCGAGCGGAGGGCCGCGAGGCGGCCCGCAGACCAGCCCGAGACGGAGGGAAAGCGACCCGGCCGCGCAAATGGGGCCCCCGCGGAAGGCGGGACGCCTTTCGTGGGGAGAGGAGGAGCAAGGGAGCGAAGAGAGACCTGCCCGGCAGGGCGGGGCGAGCGGAGCGGACTTTGCGACGACGACGGAGCGTGACAGGAAGCGCGGAGCGCCCGGGAGGAGGTGAGCGGGATGGCCCGTCCAATGAAATTCGAGACGCCGGAGGAGCTGGAAAGGGCCGTGGAAGCCTATTTCAAAGCCATCAGCTACCGGGAGCCAGCCGTTGTAGCGACGCCTACGGGCGAAGTGGACGGCAAGGGGCGGGTGCAGTGGAAGACAAAGCTGCTGACGGAGCCGCCGGAGGAGCCGGGCGGCATCGGAAAGCCGGTGACGGTGACCAAGTGGCTGCGGCCGCCAGGCGTGGCAGGGCTGTGCCTGCATCTGGGCATCAGCCGGGACACCTGGGCGAGGTACGCGAAAAAGCCCGCTTTCCGGGAGATTGCAGAGCGGGCCCGGTTCCGCATCGAGGACTATTGGGTGTCAAGGCTGGATTCTAAGAGCGACAGAGGGGCCAAGTTTGCGTTGAGCAACAATTTTGGCTGGTCGGGAGAATGGCGGGAGCGCCGTGAGAGCGGAGACGGCGGCGACGCCCGGAAGGATATGAGCGTGGAGGCCTTCCTGCGCAGGGAGGCCGCAAAGGACGGCGGGGACTATGCATATTAACCTGCGCCATGCCGGGACGTACATTCAGCATTTTTTGAAAATCAGGACCAAGGCGGGGAAACTGGAGACGCTGCGGTTCAATCCGCCGCAGCAGAAGCTGTACGAGGCCATCCGGGCGCAGCACAGGGAGGGGCGGCCGATCCGCATCATCATCCTGAAGGCGCGGCAGATGGGGTTCTCGACCCTGACGGCTGCGGTGATTTTCCAGCGGACGGCGGTACATGAACTGGTAAAGAGCACCGTCATGGCCCATCAGAGCGACGCGACGGCCAACCTGTTTGGCATGTACAAGCTCTTCTACGAGGAGCTGCCGGAGCCGGTACGGCCCATGAAGAAGGCCAGCAACGCCCAGGAGCTGGTCTTTGAGAACCCGGCCAGGGACCCGGAGGAGAAGAAGCGGGAGCCGGGCCTGCGCAGCGCCATCCGGTGCGCCACTGCCGGAGGACGGGGCGTGGGCCGGTCGGAGACCATACGAAACGTCCATATGTCGGAGTTCGCCTTCTGGCCGGGGCGGAAGATGGACACCTATGCCGGCGTAATGCAGGCGGTGCCGGACAGCCGGGACACGATGGTGATCGTCGAGAGCACGGCCAACGGCTTTGACGAGTTCAAGGACCTGTGGGACGACGCTGTGGAGGCGTGGGAACGCGGGGAGCGGGACGGCTTCCAGCCGATCTTTTTTGCCTGGTGGGAGATGCCGGAGTACCGGAGGAGCGTACCGCCGGATTTCCAGGCGACAGAGGAAGAGGAGGCGCTGAAGCGGGCCTACGGACTGGACGATGAGCAGCTGGCCTGGAGGCGCTGGTGCATCAGGAACAACTGCGGCGGGGATCTGGACCTCTTCCACCAGGAGTACCCGGCCGCCCCCGACGAGGCGTTTATCGCATCGGGGCGGTGTATCTTCGACAAGGCGGCCATTGTGCTGCAGCGGGAGCGGATGCGGAAGCTGGAGCGGCGGCGCGGGCGCTTCGCCTACGACTACGACGGGCTGCGCCTGAGCAATATCCGGTGGGTGGACGCCTGGAATGGAGAGATTGCCATCCTGAAACAGCCCGGAAGCGGCAGGCCCTATGTGGTGGGCGGGGATACTGCCGGAGAGGGCAGCGACTGGTTTGTGGGCCAGGTGCTGGACAATATCACGGGGGAACAGGTGTGCGTACTGCACCAGGAGAACGGAGAGGGCGAGTACGTGAGGCAGATGTACTGCCTGGGCTGGTACTACAACTGGGCGCTGCTGGGGGTGGAGGCCAACTTTTCCACTTTTCCCAACGCAGAGCTGGAACGGCTGGGGTATCCCAGGCTGTATGTGCGGGAGGCCATGGACACCTACACTGGGGCAATACGGGAGAGCTACGGATTCCGGACGGACAGCATCTCGCGGCCGCGGATTATCAGCGCCCTGGTGGAGCTGGCAGACCAGCATCTGGAGCTCATACGGGACTATGAGACCTTGGGAGAGATGCTGACCTTTGTCAAGGACGAGCGGGGACGGCCTGCGGCCCAGGAGGGCAAGCACGACGACTGCGTGATGGCGCTGGCCATCGCCCACCATATCCGGCCGCAGCAGAGCGCGCAGGTTCAGACGGCTCCGGCGGCAGGCAACGCCGTATGGACGGCGGACATGTGGGACGATTTCAACCGGGCCGGAGAGGCCGAGCGGGCCATGTTGCTGAAGCTGTGGGGATCACCGAAGGGATAGGAGACGCCATGAACGAGAAGAAAAATACCGTGTCCGCCAAGCTGGAGCTGTGGCAGCGGCGGCTGGCGGAGAGCAACAGCGCTTACAGCGCGGAAGTGAACCGCATGGACGAGCGGGAGAAGATCTACGCCGGGGACAACAGCCTGTCTCCCCTGGTTCCGGGGGACACCAGGCACAACGGACAGCCCAAAAAGACCAGCCACGTGCGCAACATCGTGTTCGAGAACATTGAGAGCCAGGTTTCTGCCTCCATCCCCGCCCCCAAGGTGACGCCGCGGCGGAAGAAGGACGAACACCTGGCGGCGGTGATCGAGCACTTCCTGCGCAACGAACTGGACCGGCTGCCCTTTGAGACCATGAACGACATGGCAGAGCGGACAGTACCCATCCAGGGCGGCGTGGGGTTTCTGGTGGAGTGGGACAACAAACAGAGGACCCACAACACCGTGGGCGAGGTGGAGGTAAGCGTGATCCACCCCAAGCAGTTCGCGCCGCAGCCGGGGATCTATACCGGCATCCAGGACATGGACTGGTTCATTCTCAAGCTCCCCACCACCAAGGAGGCCGTCCGCCGCAAGTACGGCGTCGACGTCTCCAATGAGGGCGAGCAGGAGCCGGAAGTCCGGGGCGCCGGCGGAGAGGACACGGCGGACGACGCCCTCACCCAGTATGTGGGGTTCGAGGTCAACGACAAGGGCGGTATCAACCGCTACTCCTGGGTGAACGACATCGAACTGGAGAACCTGGAGAACTACCAGGCGCGGCGGCAGCCGGTGTGCGCCAAGTGCGGCCGGGTACGCCCCCTGCCGGGGATGCCTGTGGAGCCGCCGGCGCGGCATATGGGGCCCCAGGCGCAGCCCAGCGCAGCGGGTGCGCTGGGGAAAGCCGGAGAAAACGGAGCGGACGGGGCTTTCGGCGCAGCCGGAAGCGGAGAGCACGCAGTTTATGACGGCGCGGGGCCGTGCCCGTGGTGCGGCAGCGGGGAGTTTGAGAGCCGGGAGCAGGAGTATGAGCAGGTGATGCTGCCCGTGCGCACGGCGTCCGGGCTGGAGATTCCGGGCGCGGCGCCGGGGCTGGACGAGCTGGGCAACCCGGTGCTGCAGCCCACGCTGATCCCCTACTACAGGCCGGACCTGTACCCCATTATCCTGCAGCGCAGCGTGAGCGTCTATGGGCAGCTGCTGGGCAACAGCGACGTGGACCAGATCCGGGACCAGCAGAACACGGTCAACAGAATAGAACAGAAGATCATCGACCGGCTGGTGAAGGCGGGCACGCGGATCACCCTGCCGGACAAGGCCAACCTGCGGACCGACCCGGAGGACGGGGAGCGCTGGTACATCGGAAACGCGGCGGAAAAGGCGATGATCGGCCTGTACGACTTCAAGGGGGATTTGCAGTATGAGCTGCTGTACCTGGCCAATGTCTACGAGGAGGCGCGGCAGATCCTGGGCATCACAGACAGCTTCCAGGGCAGGGCGGACAGCACGGCCACCAGCGGGAAGGCCAAGGAGTTCTCGGCCGCCCAGGCGGCAGGCCGCCTGGAGAGCAAGCGGATTATGAAAAACGCCGCCTACGCGGCGCTGTTCGAGCTGATGTTCAAGTTCTGGCTGGCCTACTCCGACGAACCGCGCCCGGTGAGCTACCAGGACTACAGGGGCGAGACGGTGTACGAGGAGTTCAACCGCTACGACTTCCTGGAGCAGGACGAGGACGGGCAGTGGTACTGGAACGACCAGTTCCTCTTTTCTTGCGACACCTCCGCCCCACTGGCCAGCAACCGGGAGGCCATGTGGCAGGAGACCCGCATGAACCTGCAGACCGGCGCCTTCGGAGATCCGGCGAGCACGGAGACCCTCATCCTGTTCTGGGCGAAAATGGAGGAGCTGCACTATCCGGGCGCCGGGACCACAAAGCAGTACCTGGAGGACAAGCTGCGGCGGGAACAACAGCAGGCCGTGATGGCCCAGCAGATGCAGATGCAGCAGATGGCCGTGCAGGCCGCCCAACAGCAGGCCGCAGCGGCTGTGCCGCGAGGAGGGAACCCCCAGGGAGGCGGAGGACTTCCCCAGGGGCTGGAGCAGGCTGTGGACGAGCGGGCCCGGAGGGACGCGCTGGCGGCCGTCCAGGGCGGAGCAAACCAGGGAATAAGCATTTGACATGCTGACCATACGCAAGTCAACGCGGGAAAATGACAAATAACGCCGGGGCCCCGACGGAGCCCGGCGAAGAAAGGAGGCGGCACCATGAAGGATGGCGGATATGCCGGCAAAATCAAGAACGGCGGCACGCAGGTTGTCCAGGCGCCCAGGCAGACCACGGACAAGAAGACGGGCACCGTGAAGAAGGGCGGAGACCTCCGCGCCGGATCGAAGTAACACCCCTGCATCCTGCCGACCGGGCGGGCCGGAAGCACGCAGGCAACGCGGAAAAATCCATACAATACGCATGCCGACAGCGGGAAAATGGCAGCCGGCCGAAGCGCCGGAACGGAGGAGCTATGGCGGATTTCAGCGAGCAGCAGGTATTCGAGGCCCTGGGATTAGGCGGGAAAGAGCAGGAGACCGCCGCCCCTGCGCCGGAGACGGATCCAACGGCCAACCCGGAGACGGAGCCGACGGCCAACCAGGAGACGGAGCCGACGGCCAACCAGGAGACGGAGCCTGCGCCGGAGACGGATCGGGAGAACGGCCCGGAGGCGGAACCGGAGAGCGGAGAGCCAGGCCAGGAGGGAGAGGACGGCGGAGCGCCGGAAGGCGGGAGCGCCGGCGGGAAACCGCCCCTGACGGAGGAGCAACGCAGGGAGAACGCCGCCCAGCGCCGGCGGGCGGAGACCCAGGCGGCCATCGACAGGGCCGTGGAGGAGGCCGTGCAGGCCGAGCGGGACAGGGCCAGGGCGGAAATGGACGCCTTCTTTGCCTCCGCCGCCCTGAAGAACACCATCACCGGCAAGCCCATCACCACCATGGAGGAGTTCAGCGAGTGGAAGCAGGCCTTTGACGCCAACCAGCTGCAGAAGGACCTGAAGGCCGGACGGCTGACGCCGGAGGCCCTGCAGAGGGTGATTGAGCAGACGCCGTCCATGCAGCAGGTCCGGCAGCTGGCACAGCGGCAGGACGAGCAGCAGCGCCAGCAGGCGCAGGCGGCCGCCCAGGCCCGCGTGGAGCAAGGGATCGCGGAGATCCACAAACTGGATCCATCCATCAACGATGTGAAGGACCTGCTGAATATGCCAAAGGCCAAGGAGTTCTACGCCCTGGTGAAGAAGGGAAACTCTTTCTTGGACGCCTTCCGGCTGGCCAACTTCGAGGCGCTGGCCGCCAGACAGGCGGAGGCCGCCAGGCAGCAGGCCATGAACAACGCCCGCAGCAAGGACCACCTGACGGCAACCAGCAGCCAGAGAGGAGCCGGAGCCGCGCCGGTCCCGGCGGACGAGATGGCCATGTTCCGACTGCTCAACCCAAGCGCAACGGACATGGAGATTCAGGCTTACTACAACAAACAGAAGCGCTGAGCGCCCGGGAGCAGGCGCACAGCGAAGCCCGCAGACGAAAAAGCAGTTGCGCCGCAGGCGCAAGGTGTTTTTCGCGGAGGGATGAGCAGTGTGCCGTCGCGGAGGGCACGAAGCGTGACAACAAAAGCGCTGAGCGCCCCGGGCAGGGGAGCGAAGCAGAAAAAAACAGACAGATTGGAGGGTTTACTTTGTTCGCACCCATCAAGAGCGACAACGGGGCGGTTCTGCCCTGGGAATACCTGCCGGCGGAGAAGGGCGCCTACCAGGCGGGACAGCTGCTGGCGGCGGACGCAACCACGGGACAGCTGGAGGCGATTGCCGCGGACCTGACCACCACCCCGCCCTACCTGTGCATGGGGAATATTACGGTGGAGACGGCGGGGGAACCAATCCCCGTCACCCGGGTGAGCCGGGACTGGATCTACGAGACCACCCTGTCCGGCGCGGCGGCCGGGGCCGTGGCGGGCACCAAGCTCCAGGTGGAGAGCGGCGGCCTGCAGGCCAGCAAGCCGGCCACAGGCAGCGGCACCTTTGAAGTGGTGTCCCTGTCCGGCGCGGCGGACGGCGACACCGTGCGGGGCCGCTGGGTGGATCCTACGCCGGCTGCCGGCGGCGGGACCTGATTCTAAGAAATTCCAAAAGAAGGGAGAGATTGACCAATGAAAATTACGTTTTCCGAGGGCTCCGGGCTGAACGACAGCGTATACGGCAAGTGTCAGGCGCCCATCCGCATGTTCCTGGAGCAGCGGGGGGAGATGTTTGAGCAGCAGAGCGTGCTGAAAAACCTGTTCCTTATGGGCACCAGCGAGAACTACGGAGATCTGCTGACGACCATGACTGCTATGAGCGGCTTTGAGCCGGTGGGCGAAAACGGCGGCTACCCGGTGGACGGCATGCAAGAAGGGTTTAACAAACTTCTGGTATACGACACCTGGAAGGACAGTTTTGCAATCTCGGCAGAGATGATCGAGGATGCGAAGTTGATGGATCTGCGCAAGCAGCCGGCGGCCTTTATGACCTCCTACAACCGGACGCGGGAGCTGTTCGGCGCGGCCCTGTTCGGAGGCGCCATGAAGGCACAGACTTCCATGCAGTACAAGGGCAAGCAGTTTGACCTGACCACCGCGGACGGGGTATCGCTGTTCAACTCCGCGCACCCGCCCAAGGTGAGCGGAGAGAACCAGTGCAACCTGTTCAAGGACGCCTTTTCGGTGGACGCCCTGGGGCAGATGGAGACGGCCATGCACCTCTTCCGCGGGGACAACGACGAGATCCTGGACGTAGCGCCGGACACCATCCTGATCCCGGAGGTGGCCAGCCTCAAAAAGGACGTGTTCGCAGCCATCGGCGCAGACAAGGACCCCGTGTCGGCCAACAACGCATTCAATTATCAGTATGGCCGCTGGACGGTGATTGTCTGGTCCTACCTCAACCAGTTCATTACGGCGAACACCCAGCCCTGGGTGCTGCTGGACAGCAAGTACAACCAGACCTACGGCGGCGCCGTGTGGAACGACCGGATCAAGCTGGCGGTGCGCTCCACCATCGACGAGAACACCGATGCCAACGTGTGGCGGGGCCGCAGCCGGTTCAACGCGGCTTTCAACGACTGGCGCTTTGCCGCCGTGGGCGGCGTGTCCAGCGGGCAGGAGCTGCCGGACTGATAAGAAGCGCGGAGGCGAGCGGAGCAGGGCGGATGGACCGGAGCGAGGGCGAGCGGAGGGGCGCACGGCGCCCCTCAGACCAGCCCGAGACGGAGGGAAGCCGCCCGTCGCGCAGCCGCCGGAGCGTGACAGGAAGCGCGGAGGCGAGCGGAGCAGGGCGGCATTTTTCGCGCAGCGGCAGCTTAGCGACCCGGCCGCGAGGGAGCCAGAGCGTGACAAAAGGGGGAATCAACATGCCGTCAAACTGGCTGTATATCGACACGAATTTCCCGTCCTTTACCGGGGAGGAGAGCCTGGGGGACAGGGTGACCACCATCCAGAACTACCTGTATATGCTGGTGGAGCAGCTGCGGTACACCCTGCACAACCTGGACGCGAGCAACATGAACCCGGCGGCGGCGGAGCGGTACGGCATCTCCATCACCCAGCCGCTTGCCGTCAGGCTTGAGGACACAGAGGGCCGCGTGGCGGAGCTGTCCCTGACGGCGCAGGGGCTGGAGAGCCAGGTGTCCGGCCTGTCCGGCGAGGTCAGCGCCATTGCACAGTATGCCGGGTCCATCACGCTTTCGGTGACCAACGGGGAGACCGCCTCGGTGATTGCGCTGAAAGCGGGAGAAACCGTGATCGCCAGCGAGAGCATCCACATGAGCGGCATGGTCACCTTCGACGGCCTGTCCGGAGGAACCACCACCATTGACGGGGCCTGCATCAAGACGGGCACGGTCAGCGCAAGCCGGCTGGACCTGACGGGGGCGATTACCTTTGCGGACCTCTCCGACGAGGTGCGCAACGACATCGACGATTCGTGGTCCATGGCGGCGGACGCGCAGGAGGCGGCGGGGGACGCGGCGGACGCGGTGGGCCGCTGGACCTACACGGGCAGCACCTACATCGACGGAGCCATGATTATGACGGGCACCGTCATAGCCTCCAACCTGCTGGGCGGGACCGTGGGGCTGCTGGCGGCGGGCGGACAGGTGGTGGGGGGCATTGACATCGCGTACACCACCACGGGCTATGGCGTAGAGCTGTACACCAACCAGGGCGGGATCCGCATCAACTCTAACGGCAACATCTGGATGGAGGCCAACGGGGGCGGAGAGACGCTGGGCCTGGCCGACGGCTACATCAGCTGCGGCGCGGACACGATGCCGCGCTATGACGACCAGCTCTCCCTGGGACGGAGCGGCTACCGGTGGAGCCAGCTCTATGCGGCGTCTTCGTCCATCGTGACGTCCGACCGGAAGGCCAAGGAGGATATTAACTACGACCTGAGCGCCTACGACGCCCTGTTCGACGGGCTCCGGCCGTGCAGCTACCGGTACCGGGGCGGGACCAGCGGGCGGACCCACACCGGCATGATCGCCCAGGACGTGGAAGAACTGCTGGAAGGGCTGGGGATGGAGAGCGGATCCTTCGCCGGGTTTGTCAAATCGCCGGGAGCAGAGGCGGGCGGCTTTGACTACGCCCTGCGGTACGAGGAATTTATTGCGCTGTGCATCCGGCAGATTCAGGGGCTCAAGAGCAGGGTGGCGGCGCTGGAGAGAAGCGCGTAGGCGAGCGGAGCAGCGCGGATGGACCGGAGCGAGGGCGCGAAACCGAAGGGACGCAAAGCGTCACTGTTTCAAGCCCGAGACGGAGAGAAGCCGTGCGTGGCGCAGCCGCTGCAGCGTGACAATTAAAACCTATCAAAAAAGCCC
>ERZ825896.2907-NODE-2907-length-15327-cov-2.652698_pt1 | contig 15327 bp, 13 predicted proteins | sample MGYA00519858_ERZ825896 | MGnify/ENA primary metagenome ERZ825896 (study PRJEB31778, sample SAMEA3449214) | human gut metagenome | biome: human gut; feature: human-associated habitat; material: faeces | place: United Kingdom | collected 2010/2012 ... | reverse complement strand
AGCTGATAGAAAAGCTGACGGTGGAGGAGATGCCCGCTTCTTCCCGTCGGTATCCCTTCGTCGGCTTCTCGATGGACAGGGAGGCCGGCAAGGAAATCCTCGCAGTGGAAGGGCTGTGCAAGTCCCTCGAGGACGGTACGCCGCTGCTGCAAAACGTCTCGTTCCGGGTGAACAAAGAAGACAAGATCGCCTTTGTGGGCGAAAATGAAATCGCGATCACCGCCCTGTTCCGCATTCTCATGGAGGAAATCCGCCCCGATTCCGGCTCCTTCAAATGGGGCGGCACCACCACCCAATCCTATTTCCCCAAGGACAACTCCGCGTTTTTCGACGGGGTGGACATGAACCTCCTCGAATGGCTCAACCAGTATTCCAAGGACAACACCGAAACCTATCTGCGGGGCTTTTTGGGCAAAATGCTCTTCTCCGGGGATGATGTGCTCAAGCCCGTGAAGGTCCTGTCCGGCGGGGAAAAGGTGCGGTGCATGCTCTCCCGCATGATGATGTTCGGCTCCAACGTCCTGGTGCTGGACCAGCCGACCAACCACCTGGATCTGGAATCCATCACCGCGGTCAACGACGGGCTGATCGATTTCAAAGGAAATGTGCTGTTTTCGTCCTATGACCATCAGTTCATCTCCACCGTCGCCAACCGGATCATCGAGTTCCGGCCCGACGGCACCATTCTCGACAAGGCCATGCCCTATGACGAGTACCTCGAGTGGAGAGCCACGCAAATACACTGAGTCCGGTCCATCCATCTTCAAAAGCGGGTGAAGAGCGTCTTCACCCGCTTTTGGATTATCCGCCGTCCCCCGCTACAGCGTCAGATAGGGTTTCCAAGCGGCAAAGCGCTTCTCCCCGATCCCATCCACCTCCATCAGCTCCTCCAGGGAATCGAAGCCGCCGTGCCGTTCGCGGTAGTCCAGGATCCGTTCCGCCAATATCTCCCCCAGGCCCTTGATCGACATCAGTTCTTCCTTGCCGGCGGTATTCAGGTTGATTTTCCCCTGCGGAGGCGCGGAGGAGGCCGGGGAGGACGAAGCAGGCGGCTCATGGCTTTCAGGCGGCGCCTGCGTACTGGCCGAAGACGATGCCTCGGTATTTTGGGAGGAAATCTCCTCTTCCGACGGCAGCGGGAGCAGGCCGGCGGCTGAGGACGGGGATACAGGCGGCTCGGAAGCTGCGGAATAGGTCACGGTCACGGGCGCGAAATCCGGCGCCCCTGCCACCGCCGCGGCGCAGACGGCTAATAAAAGAAGCGCCGCCGCACCCCACAATATCCATTCCCCTTTTCGGCTCATGTTTCTTCCTCCTTCCGTTCCATCCCTATTGTAACGGCCGGGCGGGCCGAAGGGAACGGATGGGCGGAAAAACCACTGTGAATATTTTGCACATCATTTTTCGGCATGTGACCAATTCGTCATGCAAAATCCAGGCAGATAGGGTACAATGGAGACAGAACGCCGAAAGGGGATGCGACGATGCAGACACTGCTGATCGTGGAGGACGACGCGGGGATCGCGGCGGGGCTGGAATATTCGCTGACACAGGAAGGGTTCGGCGTCGTACGCTGCGCCAACCGGAAAGGCGCGCTCGAGCAGCTCGCGGCGCGCCGCTTCGATTTGGCGGTGCTGGATCTGTCCCTTCCCGACGGCGACGGATTTTCGATCTGCCGGGCGGCCCGTGAAAAACAGCGGGACATGCCTGTGATCTTTCTGACGGCCCGGGACGACGAGGGAAGCGTAGTCATGGGGTTGGACATGGGCGCCGACGACTATATCACCAAGCCCTTCCGGATCCGGGAGCTCATCTCCCGCATCCGCAGCGTGCTGCGCCGCACGGCCAAAACGGCCGGGGGGACCGGGATCTACGAATACGGTGACGTGCGGGTGAACACCGCCGCGGCCTCGGTGACCAAAGGGGGGCGGGACGTTTTCCTCACCGCGCTGGAATACCGGCTTCTGCTGACGTTAATCAATCACGAGGGGCAGGTCCTCTCCCGCACCCAATTGCTCGAGGGGATCTGGGACGTGTCGGGGGATTTTGTCAACGACAACACCCTGACCGTTTACATCAAGCGGCTGCGGGAAAAAATCGAGGACGATCCGCAGAATCCGGCCATCATCAAAACCGTCCGCGGGCTGGGATACAAAATCTGAGAAGGAGGCGGAGGCATGGGCTTTTTCCGCAACCGGGAGATCCGCTGGCTGTGCAGCGTCCTGCTCGCCTGCCTGCTGATCTGCACCGGCGTCGGCTTTCTCGCCGCTCCCGCCGCCGGGCTCGCCGCATTCGTATGCGGGCTGCTCACCGGCGGCGTCGCGGTGCTGTTCACCTACCGGCGTTACCGGCAGATCGGGGAGCTGTCGGGCTATCTCAAGCGGATATCGACCGGGGAATACTCCCTGGACGTGCGGGACAACGAGGAGGGCGAACTGAGCATTTTGAAGAGCGAACTCTACAAAATGACGGTCATGCTCTCGGAAAACGCCGGCCTGCTGCAGCGGGAAAAAACCGAGCTTGCCGACTCCCTCGCCGATATCTCCCATCAGCTCAAGACGCCGCTGACCTCCATGATGGTCATGGCCGACCTGCTCCAGGACGCACAGCTTCCCGCCGCGAAACGGGAGGAATTCACCGAACGGATCCGCGCCCAGCTCGAACGGATCCAGTGGCTGGTCTCTTCGCTGCTGAAGATGTCCAAGCTCGACGCCGGCGTGGTCACGTTCCGCCTGGAAGCGGTACCGGTCCGCTCCCTGCTCGAAAAGGCCGCGGCCCCTCTTCTCATCCCGATCGAGCTGAAAACCCAGTCCCTGCTTTATGACGGGGATTCCGCCGCCCGCTGCCGCTGCGATCCGCACTGGACGGCGGAGGCCCTGCTCAATATCCTGAAAAACTGCATGGAGCACACGCCCGTGGGCGGGCATCTCCGCCTGTCCTGGCTCGAGAATCCCCTCTACAGCGAAATCCGGATCGAGGACGACGGTGAGGGAATCGCCCGGGAGGACCTCCCCCACATCTTCACCCGCTTTTATAAAGGCAAAAACGCGTCGGAGGACAGCGCCGGCATCGGCCTCGCCATGGCCAGGACCATCCTGGAACGGGAAAACGGCCTCATCACGGTGGACAGTGTGCCCGGCCGGGGGACCCGCTTCGTCATCCGCCTGTACAAGACCGTGGTCTGACCGGGGTGACGATTTCGTCACCGTTCCTGTCACCAAACCGTCATCCGGCTGCCGTATCCTGAAAGCATCATCATTTGGGAGGTCAATCCATGGACATTCTGCGAGTCGAAAACCTGTGCAAGGTATACGGCAAGGGCGACACCGCCGTCCGGGCGCTGGACAACGTCTCCTTCACCATCCAGAAAGGGGATTTCGTCGCCATCGTCGGCCCGTCCGGTTCCGGCAAATCCACCCTTCTGCACATTCTGGGCGGGGTCGACACCCCCTCCTCGGGAAAGGTATACATCGACAACACCGACGTTTACAGCCTGAGCGAAACCAATCTCGCCATCTTCCGCCGGCGCCAGATCGGCCTGATCTATCAGTTTTTCAACCTCGTTCCCGTGCTGAACGTGGAGGAAAACATCACCCTGCCCCTTCTGCTCGACGGCCGGAAGGTCGACAAGGCCTTTCTGAACGACCTGACGGGGACGCTGGGGCTGCGGGAGCGCCTGCGCCACCTGCCAAACCAGCTCTCGGGCGGCCAGCAGCAGCGGGTCTCCATCGGCCGGGCGCTCATCAACAGCCCCTCCCTCGTCCTGGCCGACGAGCCGACCGGCAATCTGGACAGTAAAAACAGCGCCGAAATCATCGGCCTGCTAAAGCTTTACAACAAAAAATACAACCAGACCCTCATCGTCATCACCCATGACGAAAAAATCGCGCTGCAGGCCGACCGAATCCTGAGCATCGAGGACGGCCGCATCGCCCGGGACGAGGTGACGCGGGTATGAACGTCCTCAACCGGGTCACCATGAAAACCCTGCGCCGCAACCGCGCGCGCACCGTCGTCACCATCATCGGCGTCATCCTGTCCGCCGCCATGTTCACCGCGGTCACCACCTTCATCTCCACCATGCAGCACTACATGCTCGCCTCGGTGCTGTCCACGCAGGGGTCCTGGCACGCGCAGCTCGCCGGCCTGCCCTACGACGCGGCCGGACAGCTCCGGGACGACCCCAAAATCAAAGCCGTCGCCGTGCAGCAGGAGATCGGCTACGCCCGCCTTCCGGAATCGCAGAACGACTACAAGCCGTATTGGTACATCCAGGCTTTGGACGACGGCTCCGCCTCCCTGCTGGGTATCCGGCTCGTGGAGGGCCGCATGCCTCAAAACGCCGGCGAGCTCCTCGTGCCGGAACACGTTCTGACCAGCGGCGGCGTGGCTGTAAAGGCGGGGGATACCCTCACCCTGTCCGTCGGGGACCGGCTGGCCGACGACGGTTCCCCCCTGACCCAGACCAACCCATACAACGAGGAGGAGCCCGAAACCATCCGGATCAGGGAGACCAAAGCCTACACGGTGGTGGGGATCTGTTCCCGCCCCTCTCTGGAACCCTATTCAGCCCCCGGCTTCACCGCCTTTTCCGCCCTGGATACCGCCGCCCTCGCCTCGGACAGCCCGGTGATCCTCACCTTTGAGGCCCGCCATATCCGGGACACTGCCGCGCTGGCCGAGCGCTATGCGGATGCCTTCCGCCCATCCACCACGGCCCTGCACGACTCGCTGCTCGATTTCAGCGGCAGCAGCAGCAACAGCGCCTTCAACGCGGTGCTGTACAGCATGGGCGCCGTGCTCATGGGCCTCATCCTCATCGGATCCGTGTCCTTGATCTACAACGCCTTCGCCATCTCGGTCAGTGAGCGATCGAAACAGTTCGGTATGCTCGCGGGCGTAGGCGCCACCTCCCGCCAGATCCGCGGCTCGGTCTTTTTCGAGGCCGGCTTCATCGGGCTGATCGGGGTGCCCGTCGGCATTCTGTCCGGAATCGCCGGCATCGGCGTGACCCTGTTTTTCCTGGGCGACGCCTTTGCCAGCATGAACATGGCGGCTGGAGCCAGCGCCAAGTTCGAGCTGTCCGTCTCCCTGGCGGCTGTGATCGTCGCCGCCGTAATCGCCATCGCCACCATCCTGATCTCCGCCTACATCCCGGCCAGGCGCGCCTCGCGGGTGTCCGCCATCGAAGCCATCCGGCAGACCGGCGACGTGAAGCTCACCTCCCGGCAGGTGAAAACCTCCCGCCTCTCCCGCAAGCTCTTCGGCATGGAGGGGGATCTGGCCCTGAAGAACTTCAAACGCAACCGCCGCCGGTATCGGGCGACCGTGATTTCCCTAGTGGTCAGCATTGTGCTTTTCGTCTCCGCCTCCTCCTTCACCCACTATATGTCGTCCGGGACCGATTCGGTATATGGGGGCTATACCTACGACGTCAGCGTCTATCCACGGTATGAGAAGGACACCGACCGGGTACTCCCCCTGCTGGCCGGCCTGCCGGATGTCGAAGAATACGCGGTCCTGCGCGGCGCCACCGGCACCGTCCGCGTTCCCCGCGAGGCGCTGTCCCCCCGTCTGCTGCAAAACGGCGTCTTACAGGAGGACGGCGACGGGTACTATACACTGGAGGTCACCGTCCAGGCTTTTGGGGAATCCGCCTTCAGCGCGTATCTGAAACGGCTCGGCCTGGACCCGGCCGCCTATCGGGACCCCGAGGCGCCAAAAGCCGTGGTGCAGGACGCCGTCCAGTATTACCACGACGGCAAGCGGCAGATCGACCGCCTCTTCTCCAAGGCCCCTTCCTCTCTGGAAATCACGGGCCGGATATCCTCCGGCGAATCTGAAGAGGAGGATGCCGGGCAGGCCGTCACCCTCCCGCTGGACATCGGCGCCGCCACCGACGCCGCGCCCATCGGCAGCGACGCGACCTCGGTCTACAACCACATTTTCGTCTATGTGTCGGATGAGGTCTACGACCGGACCATAGCGGGCTGGGATTCCGCCGGGCCGAGACGTCTGTATTTCACGGCCAAAGGCGACGCCTCCAAGCTGTCGGAGGAGATCCGGAAAACCCTGGCCGGCAACGGCATCCTCCAGTACAGCCTGACCGACATCGCCGAGATGACCGCGATCAACCGGAACATGCTCCTGGTGGTCAACGTCTTCTCCTACGGCTTCATCGTGCTGATCAGCTTAATCACCACCGCCAACGTCCTCAACACCATCTCCACCAACATCAACCTGCGCCGCCGGGAGTTCGCAATGCTCAAATCGGTGGGGATCACACCGGGGGGATTCAACCGAATGATGAATTTCGAGTGCGTCTTTTATGGGCTGAAGGCCCTGCTCTACGGTCTGCCCCTCTCCCTCCTCGCGACCTATCTCATCTATCTGTCGATGAGCCAGGGGCTGGGCATGGCGTTCACCCTGCCCTGGACGGCGATTCTCATCGCGTCGGCCAGCGTGTTCCTGGTGGTATTCGTCACCATGATGTATTCCATGAGCAAGATCAAGAAGGAGAACATCGTCGACGCCCTGAAAAACGAAAACCTCTGAGGAATGCGGGCGCTGCCACGGCGGCAGCGCTCGCATTCTTGTCTGGAAAGCATGGGCTTATGGGCAGATACCCGAACCGGCCTATATAAAAAGGGGCTGCGACCCCAGGGCTTGGGGTTGCTGTATTTTTTCAGCCCCGCTCCCAACCGATCCCCGGGGGCCTCGGGCCCCCTTTCTGTATGAACGTCGGTTCAGGAGATACCGTACCCGCCGGTTTTCCTAAAAAGAAAACCGGCCAATTTCCTGGGGGCCTGGGGGCAAAGCCCCCGGCGTCTCTTTGCATCCTTTCTCCACGCGGAGAAAGGATGTGGCCGCGCATTCGATGGCCTTTTCGGTAGGATCGCGTTTTTTATGCGCGGACGACCCGCCATACCCGTTTTTTCTGGTTTGGCCTGCGGGCCACCCCCTTTCTTGGCGACAAGAAAGGGGGAAAAGAACCGTCAGGGGGCTTTGTCGATTTTCTCTCTATGAAAATCGACTCGAATCATACTGCCAAAACCAACCCATATAAAAAGGGGGCCAGGGGCCCCCGGATTGAGGCTGGTCTCAAACTAGAGCCCAAGGGATGATATTTCACAACCCGCCTCGGGTTCCCGCTGCTTGAAATGCGGGCAGGCCACGTCTTCGGCCCTGCGCCGCTTGATCCGGGGATAGACGCAGTGCCCGTCGTGGATCTCGCCAAACCGCCGCCCCATTTTGACATAGTGCCGCCGATAATGCTTGCAGTCGTGACAGGTTTTTTCGTTGTCCTTCATACTTATCACCTCGAAAACATAATGCCATAAATTCTGCCAAAAGTCAATGGCAGAATCAATGGCATTGTATACTAATTCTGAGGTGATATAGATGAAATATGAACGCATCCGGGGCCTCCGGGAAGATCGGGATTGGACACAGCAACATGTTGCCGACCTTTTATGTGTCAACCGCCGTACTTACGCGGCCTACGAAAATGGGGTCAACAACATGTCTCCCGAGACTCTTATCAAGCTGGCTAAACTCTATCAGACAAGTGTGGATTATCTATTGGGGTTGACGAACAATCCGAAACCCTATCACACTTAATGTACCTGGAGGGTGAGCTCTCCTATATTTGTACATAAAAGTTCAGACCGCAGTTCCTTATGTGTATGCAGCGGGTTCAGACGGCCGCGCCCATGCCGGTTTTCCTAAAAAGAACTCCGGGCCGGCCCCCGAAGGATTCTTATATCAGCGGGTTCTGGGGCCGGTCACCGCCATTGTGGAGTCCCACAATGGCCTAACAATCTTCATTAAAGGGGTCCGGGTAACCCCCGGCGGCGTTTTTGCTTTCTTTTTCCGCCGTGGGAAAAAGGAAGTGGCCGCGCATTCGATAGCCTTTTCGGTAGGATCGCGTTTTTTATGCGCAGACATACTGAAAACCTGTTTTTCCGCTCATGCCATAAAGCACAGGCTGTGCTTTGGCACCCCCTTTCTTGGCGACAAGAACGGGGGAAAAGAACCGTCAGGGGGCTTTCCCCCCTGAACCCCCGGGTGGCTTTGTCGATTTTCTCTCTATGAAAATCGACTCGGACGCCGCCACCCGAACCGGCCTATATAAAAAGGGGCTGCGTCCCCAGGGACTTGGGCTTTTTCCTGTAGGGACGCTGACCAGCCCGGCCCCGGCACGGCATCCCCTACCGTTTACCCGATTGACAGAATTCTGCCGTCGTGCTACACTGAAATTCGACCAATTTCGTGCGGATTCCGGCTTGTTCTGTCCGGAAAACGGCAGAAAGGACCCTGTTTATGACTAAAAAAGCTATGGCAATAGCCGCCGTCGAGGCGCTGCGCGAGCGCTATCCGGACGCCGTCTGTTCCCTGACCTATACCGACCCTCTCCAGCTCCTCATCGCCACCCGGCTGTCCGCCCAATGCACCGACGCGCGGGTGAACCTGGTAACCCCGGCGCTGTTCGAGCGGTACCCGACCCTCGACGCGTTTGCCGACGCCTCCCCCGAGGAGGTGGGGGAATATATCCGATCCTGCGGGCTGTACAAGACCAAGGCCCGGGACATCGTGGCCATGGCGGGGATGCTGCGGGACGTGTATCACGGAGAGATTCCCCAGACGGTGGAGGAGCTCATCAAGCTGCCGGGGGTGGGACGGAAAACCGCCAATCTCGTGTGCGGCGATATTTTCCACGTCCCCGGCGTGGTGGTGGCGGACACCCACTGCATCCGGATCTCCAACCGGCTGGGGCTGTGCGACACCAAGGATCCCTACAAGGTGGAGCAGCAACTGAAAAAGCTGCTGCCTCCCGAGGAAAGCAACAGCTTTTGTCATCGGCTCGTCCTCTTCGGCCGGGATGTCTGCCCGGCCAGGTCTCCCCATTGCGAGTCCTGCCCCCTGAAGGGGAGCTGCCCCTCCTTCAAGACTTCAGCGCAGACGTGACCGGGAAAAACCGCCCGGTTTCCAGCCGGCGGCGGAAAAAGCGGTAGAGCGGCATGGCCGTGGCGCTCAAAAAGCCCCACAGGACGGTATACAGCAGGCAGACCTGTCCGTTGAGGTTAAAGGGCATCTCGCTGTAATCCCAGACATTCAGCTTCAGGCGGAGATTGAACAGGCAGCCGCTGACGTATTCCACCGCCGTCACCGCCAGGGAACAGAGCGCGCATTTGCGGGCGATGTTCCAGGTCCGGAAGCGGCTGCCGATCTTGCCGATGAGGTGGAAGCAGGTCCCTCCGACGAGGAACATGGACCAGTGGGTATAGCCTCTCCAGAAAATCTCGATCAGGTTGTAGACGCCCCCGCCGATACAGAACAGGCCGACGCTGCATTTGGTTTCGGTCGCGAGTTGCTTGACGCTCATGAAATCTGACTCCTCCAACTTTTCGGGACTGTTTTCAGTATGTCCCGGGATGTGCGGAGGATACTATGCAAAAGGTGGAACGGCGCCCTTCAGGCAGATGTGCCTGAAGGGCGCCGTTTTGCCGAATCAGCCAAAATCGTGGCAGCAGCCGGAATCCAGCCCGTATTCTTCAAAAATGGACACGATCTCTTTCACCCTGTCGAAATCCGACAGGCCGGGACGGGACAGCAGGCGCTGGATGGCCGCCAAGATTTTGACGGCATCCTGTTCCGCCGGCCGTCGGACGGTTTCGCCGGACAAGCTGTCGTTTTTCCAGCAAGCGGACCGCCGCATAGCCCATTTCCCGATAAAGCAATTCTTTCGCAAAAGCCTCCAAACCTTCACCTCCATAAGCAAAAATAAAAATGTCCGCGCATTGCTCAGTATATTGAGCCAATCCATGTCCATTCTAGCATATAGTAAAGTTGTTTGCAACATATTTTGAGCATCGGCAGGAGATATGAAATGCAAAAACTGCGCGTGGACATGAATATGGGCGCCAATTTACGTCGTCTGCGTTTGGAACATCGGTACACGCAGGATCAGTTGGTCGCTAAGCTCCATCTTTTGGAAGTCCCTGTGACACGGGCTGTTTACTCCCGGTACGAAACCGGGGAGCTGAACATCCCGGTCCGCACATTAGTCGCGCTGCACACCCTCTATCGGTGCAGCTACGACGCCTTTTTCGATGGTCTTCAGCTATCATAACGCCGCGCACCGCGCGAACCCGATGCGCTTCGTCTCGCCATCACGGAGGAACCGATTGTGAAAAAGCCGACCTCACAGCCCTATTTAAACCGTATTGGCGCGAATATCCGGGACGCCCGGCTAAAAGCCGGCCTCAGTCAGGCGCAGCTCTCCGCCAAACTGGAGCTGATTCCGGTCTATATCTGCCGCGGCTCTCTGAGCCGCATAGAAAACGGCAGCCGTGTTCTCACCGATATCGAAATCGAAGCCATTGCCAGGGTGTTGCAGGTCACCCCGAACGATCTGTTCCGGTGGGACGAACCGTGAAAGGAACACCGCCGGGACAAAAACTGCGCGTGGACATGAATATGGGCGCGAATTTACGCCGTCTGCGTTTGGAACATCGGTACACGCAGGATCCGTTGGTCGCGGGGCTCCATCTTTTGGAAGTCCCTGTGACACGGGCTGTTTGCTCCGGTACGAAACCGGGGAGCGGAATATCCCGGTCCGCACATTCGTCGCGCTGCATATCCTCTATCGCCGCGGCTGTGACGCCTCCGCATAAAACCCCCGGGGAAGCGCTAAAGCGCTTCCCCGGGGGTTTTGGGGTAATTTCCCTCGTTTTACCCGGCCTGTGTCCCCTTTCGGCGTCTCTTCCCGGCCAAGAACAAACCGGAAAGCCCCGCCAGCGAGAACGCGGCCGCCGGGAGTACCGCCCTGGACACCGGCCTGCCCGTATCCACGCCGCCGATATCCGAAGAGGGGACGGAACCCGGGCGGGAAGGCTCTTCCGGCTTGCTGCCGTCACCGGACGGATCGCTGCTGTCGCCGCCGGATGGGCCGGACGGACCGCTTTCCTCAGGAGGAGGCTCTACAACCGCCGTATACGTGATCCCCAGCTCGTCGAAGAAAATCCAGGTAGCGACGCCCGGATTATCCGGATGACTGTCCGGGAGAGGCCCGCCGTTTTTGATAAAGACCCGGACAAACCGTGCCGTTGCCGGTTTTGCATCGGTAGTGACCGTCTTCATCCGCGGCGGCAGATCTTCACAGCTCTCGTTGAGATAAACCGTGTCGAACTCGGTAAACGTGACGCCGTCGTCCGAAAGAGAGAACCGGACATATTCCGGGAACCGGACGCCGGAGAGCCATTCGTCCAGGAAGCCCATGGACAGGGCGTCGATGCCCTTTTGTTCTTTCAGATCGACCGTCACGACAAGGTCGGTGCCCTCGATGCCGGACCAGCTTCCGTTGAGGAAGCTGGGGCCCTCATCGTTGAGGCGGCCGGTGACGCCGTCCATAATGCTTTCTTTGCCCCCTGAGCCGAACCGGACATTAGCCGGATCGTATACGATGGCCTCCCGCTCGGGAACCAGCCCTTCAACCGTCAGCTCATCGAAAAAAATCCAGGATCCCGCCCATTTGTTCGGATGCTCGGTCGGCAGGCCACCGGGGTTGGTGATGACGAGCCGGATATACCGGGAAGTCACCTCGTCGCCAGCCATCTCGAGCACCTGCCGGTTGGCCGGACGGTCGGCGAATTTCTGGGAGAACTCCTGATAACCGAACAGAGTATAGTCCTCCCCGTCCTCAGAGGTGAAAAAGCGCACCAGCGAGGGCAGCCGGATCCCGTTATCCCAATCCTCCAGGAAGCCCAGCGTGAGTTTGCCGAAGGTCCGTGCTTCCTTCAGGTCGATCGTGACGACCACATCGGTATTCCGGAACCCGGTCCAGGTGCCGTTGGCATAGGGATAGGCACCGGTCAGGGTACCGGTTACGCCATCGAAAATACTGTCAACACCACCGGACCCGTACCGGCGGTCTACCTGCTCCTTGGAGGTGAACTCCATGAGGATATCGTAGGCGTGTTCGGTGTCGTCGGTAAGCATCGCTTCCCCCAGACGATCAAAGGAGGCGGCCATATCCATTTCGGCGGACAGATCCCACAGGTTGGCATCCAGCACGATCATGCTCAGACCATGGTTGATCCACGCCTCGGTCCATCCGGATTCGGTCGCCCAGACACCCCAGGCGGAATCGCCGTCGCTGCCGTAGGTCTCCCACTTTTCATAGTCAAAGGCACGGAACCAGACACCGTTATAGGCCGTTTTATCCGAGACCTGCTGGGTGCGGATAAAAAATTCCGCCAATTTGTCCCGGCAGGCCGTGATTTCAGCGGCCAGCGCGGCATCGCTGGAAGCGGCCGCCGCTTCGTTGAGACCAAGCAGGGCAAAGGATTGGGTGTAGAGGTTGTCGACGCAGGGATCGCCGTTTTGCTGGATCACCGGCGCTTCATGGGTGCCGTACTGGTCGTTGGAGGTGAAGCTGCCCGCACGGCCGCCGCCCTTGCCGATGGCCTCCTGGATGGCGCCGCTGTCCTGCTGGTAGGCGCACAGATCCGCCACCATGGTTCCCAGCCAGCCCCGATGCTCTTCGGTATCCTCGATCCGGCAGAGCCAGGCGAGCGGCAGGAGCATTTTGGCCCGTTCCTGCTGCATGCCGTTGGTCCAGGCCCATTTTTCGTCCTCGTAGGCCTGCATCATCCGATCAATCCCCGCCTTGGTCAATTCCAGCAGGGGTTCATACTCGGTCTTTTCATACGCCCATAGATAGCAAGCCCACATCAAGGCCTCAAAGTGGGGGGCGTAATGGATCACCGCGGTATCGGCCAAGGATTCCCAGCCATCCTTGAGCTGCTCGGAGGAAACATAGTCTCCCCGGAACCCGTACACGCCGGTGGTCCGGAAATTCGCCAGGATGGCCGCCAGGATCCGGTCATCGAATTCGTCGGTCTCCAGTGCCGAGGCGGCACTGATCAGACCGAGGATTGCCCGGGCGTTGTCGTCCCCGTAATAGCTGCCGGAACCGTATTCATCGTCCCAGGCGAGCAGCCCGTATTCCGGGCTTTCCGGATCGGCACGGGCTCCGAGGGACATCTCGGATTCGGTCAGCAGCCAGTTCAGGATATTATAGGCCGCGACTTTGTACAGCTCATCTCCCGTAGAGCGGTAGGCCAGGGCCAGAGCGCCCGCCGTTTCCCCGTTGCAGTCCGCCCGGCGGACCATCCGCAACGATTGTGAGCCGTCCTCTTGGAAGGAGGCGCCGGACAGATAGGTCTCCGCGACGCCGTTGCGGCCGTCTCCGCCGGGATGGAGAGAATAGGTTTTGTCGTAGGTATGGCGGTGGGCGTCGTAATAGGCGGCGTCCTGGTCGCTGAGAATGAATCCAGAATCAAAAAACCAGTCCGCGTTGGCCCGGATGGCGTCGAGATAGGCGTTCTCGCCGAGGACTTCCTCTTTGGAATAAGCCGGACGGGTGGCCGCCTGCCATTCCATCGCCGGGACAGCGCTGCCGGTCAGCCAGGTGAAAACCGCACTCCACAGCTTCTGATACCGCTCATAGGGCGCATAGCCCGCCGATACAAACTGGCTGAGCTTGGTGGCAGCCACCATCACGTTGCCGTCCACCTCCAGCAGGGAGTAGGGCGTGCAGTTGGTCAGGCCGTAGTCAGCCGTGTCATAGCCCACCACCCGGGCACTGACCAGCCAGGAACGGCTGATGTCGGTCTTCCTGACAAACCGGGCGCCGTTGACATAGAGCAGGCTATGGTTTTCCATGCCCAGCGCTTCGGCATCCGTCACCACGGCCCGGTTGTAGCCCATGACTTCGGTGCCGTCGAACGCGATGCCCAGACGGTCGTTATTCTCCGGATACTCAATGTACAGCCGCAGAGCTTTACTCTCGATCAGGGCATATTCCCCTTCCGTCAGCTCGATCGCCGTCCGGTCGGGATAGGCGTCGGCGAGAACGGCGATACCCTCCCCATCCCCTGCGGCGGCAATGGCCTCGGACAGGGTATCATACCGCCGGACACCGGTGTAGTTGTCAAAGGCGATCTGATACAGATCGTTATCCGGCTTCGACACGAACGAGAGGTCCAGTTCCGCGGTTTGGGTGACGATCTCCAGCTCGTCGAAGAACATCCAGGTGGTCCCTCCCGCACTCGGATGGGTGTCGGGCAGCCTGCCCGGGTTTTTTAAAAAAATCCGGATATACCGGGCATAGGCCGGAGACTCTGCATCGGTGGTCACGGTCTTCATCCTAGCCGGGCTCTCTACCCAGGGATCGTCGATCGACACGGTATCGAATTCGGTGAAGGTCTCGCCGTCATCCGACAAGGAGAAACGCACGTATTCCGGATACCGGACACCGCACGGCCATTCATCCAAAAATCCCATGGAGAGGGAACGGATCTGCCGTTTGAAGGGCAGGGCCACCGTGATGGTGACATCCTCCGCCTCCGCCCCCGACCAGGTGCCGTTGGTATAACTGTAGCCCTGATCGGAAATCCGGCCGGTAATCCCGTCCAGCAGGCTTTCCTTGCCGTTATCGCCAAATCGCTGCTGCCAGCCCCCTTCGACCTGGATCCCTTCCCGGATGGTCAGCTCGTCGAAGAAGACCCAGGAAGCCGCTCCACGGCTGGGATGATTGTCAGGCAGATTGCCGCCGTTTTTGACGAGGATTTTCAGATACCGGGCTGTCACCGTTCCCGCGTCGGTGGTGACCGTTTTCATCCTGGCCCCGCCGGGATAATAGGGTTCGTTGAGATAAACGGTATCATAATCGGTGTAGGTCTGATCGTCCATGGACACCGCGTACTTCACATATTCCGGAAAACGGCCCCCTGCCTCCCACTCATCCAGAAAGCCCATGGACAGGGCCTGGATCTCCCGGGGCTGCTGAAGGTCGACCAAAATCGTCAGGTCAAAGCCTTCCGCTCTCAGCCAGGGTCCGTTGGACCAGCTGTATCCCTCCTCTGAAATTTTGCCGTAGGTGCCGTCCATAAGGTCCCGCGCTGTTCCGCTCCAGGAGCCTACGGTGCCTCCCTCAAAGCGGATCGCGGCCGTCTCTTCCGCCTGGACCAAAAGCCCCGCCGGGAGCCCCGACAAAAGGGCTGAGGCCGCTACGAGCACAGCCATGCACAAAGCCGTCAGCTTTCTCCCTTTCATTCTGTCTGCACATCCTCTCTCACAATATGGTCTATTTGCTTCTGCCGACAACGGATTTTGCCTCATGCCCCCTCCCCTTCTCCGATCCTTCCGTTCACGCTTTTTCCACATCCGGCCTCATGGCCACCCGGACGAGCAGTTCCTCCGCCGGGGAACGCGGATCCCACAGCATCTCCGCGAACAGGGCGGCCGGAAACCAGATGTTTT
>ERZ825896.2900-NODE-2900-length-15366-cov-3.438965_pt1 | contig 15366 bp, 13 predicted proteins | sample MGYA00519858_ERZ825896 | MGnify/ENA primary metagenome ERZ825896 (study PRJEB31778, sample SAMEA3449214) | human gut metagenome | biome: human gut; feature: human-associated habitat; material: faeces | place: United Kingdom | collected 2010/2012 ... | reverse complement strand
AAGATGGAACGGAACCGCATGGCCATCGCCGGCCACAACACCATCCTGTCCGTACTTCCCGCCTACTGGCTCCGCCGTGACCTGGACACCACGCTGATTCCGTCCCGCTACCGCATGTTCTCGGAAGGCACCCCTCTGAAGGTACGCAGGGTGACGCCGGAAGATTCGGCGCGTATAGCGGAGAGATACTTCGATTACAAGCGCATTGCGGAGAACGAACGCAAACGTGACGCGGTGTCACGCAAATATGAGGAGCTGGTTCGTTTCCCTTACCAGGCCGCCCGTCTGGATACGGTCATCAGGAACAGGAACAATACCTTCAGCTATTATTACCGGCAGGAGATGGATGTTACCGATAACACGAAACGTATTGACCTGACAGTAGACGGAAGGATACTTGCCGTCAATGGCAGTTCCGCCAATTTACCGTCCTCGGATACCATTACCTATTATATAAGCAGTATGGTGCAGTTCCTGGACCATGCGCCCCGGTACAGGAAGGAGAAGATATACCGCAAGGCCACGGCCAATACGACCGCCTATATCAATTATCCGGCAGGCAGATACCTGTTTGACGAGGAATACGGGAACAACCGTTCCGAAATAGACAAAGTCCTGGAAGCGATCAACAAGCTGACCTATACCGGTGAGTTGGTGATGGACAGTATTGACATGACCGCCACCGCATCCCCGGAAGGCAGCGCGGCCGCGAACCGTATCCTGTCCAGGCAGCGTGCCGTTGCCTTGAAGGAGTACCTGTCCGGAAGGACGGATGACAGGACCGGCATCGACACCCTGATCCGTCCCCGGTGGATTGGCGAGGACTGGCAGCTTCTTGTCCGCAAGGTACAACAGGATACGGAAATGGATGACAGGTCAGCCGTTCTGGATATCATGTCCTCCGTAAAGGATCCGGACGCAAGGGCGGGATCCGGAAACGTTTTCCGGATGCCTACAAGCATATCAGGGAGAACTATTATCCTCTGGCACGTGCGGTGAACTTCGCATTCTACCTGCACCGCCGGGATATGATAGAGGAATTCAAATACACCACCGTCCTTGACTCGGCCTACATGCACGGTCTTGACCTGATGGAGGACAGGCAGTACAAGGACGCGCTGGTGATACTGTCGGACTATAACGACTACAACACGGCCATCTGCCTGATGTCACTGGGCTATGATGCACGGGCTGCCGGAATATTGGAATCCCTGCCGGAAAGTTCCAATGTGTGCTACCTGCTGTCCATCCTGTACAGCCGTCTGAAAGACGACGGCAAAGCCGTGTCCTCCTTCATGCGCTCACTGGAACTGGACGGTTCCAAAGCCTATCGCGGTCGTCTTGATCCGGAAATCAACCGGCTGATAACAACGTATAATTTAAACCTGTCGCAATATGAATAAAATAGTAAGAATTCTGCCCGGCATATTCCTGTCCCTGCTGTCACTTTCCTCTTGTGACGGCCTGTTCACCGAGGATTGTATCTACAAAGGATACCTGCACGCCCGTAACGGGTTCCATCACCCTTCCGATATGGGCACACCGGAACAGGCGGAGATGAACCTGATGGTTTTTCCGCTGACCGGTAACGGCGTGGCGGAATATGACAATCTTTCCATTCCTTTTAATGGAAGCGGTGATGCGTATGGGACCTTGCATATCGGGAGTTACGAGTTTCTCGCCTGCAACAAGGATGTCAACATCCTGGAGGATGCGGGCTCCGCCGCCACCGTCCGCTTGCGTGTTCCGACGGAACAGGGAAAGATCACGGCGGAGCAGGGATACGCGTATTCCTCTTCCGTGACCGGTACGGTCATGACTGACGACACCCTGCACGTCACCTGCGAGAGCAAACTGATGGTGCAGCGGATTGTCTTCAACATCACGGTGACGAATACGGGAATCCTGGAATATACCGGAATCACCGCCGAACTTGACGGCGTGACCACAAGCCGGTATGTACGTACAAGGGAAAAGGGAAGCGGTTTCGCCACCCTGCCTTTCACCGTCTCCCCTGAAAAGGAGAATTTCTTCCGGAAGGAAGTGCTGGTGTTCGGCATCAATAGCGGGGTGAGCAATGTCATCCGTCTTCATCTGGACGGGGACATGCCCGTGGATGCGGATCTTGACCTGAGTGATGTGTTCAAGGACTTCACCGCTGACGGTATCAGTGTGGACATCACCGTCCGCGTATCCCCGTCCCTACATACCGCATCCGCTTCCATCGAGGACTGGCAGAATGTGGAATGGGGCCAGGGAATAATTACTTATTAATACTGTTTTTTTATCATCAATTTAAAATTTTACAAAATGAAGAAAATGTTTTTGTTCGCAGCGTGTCTTGCCGTATTGGCATGCAGCTGTTCCGAGAATGAAGAAGGAACCGTCAAGGATGTCCGTGCCTCCTTGAAAATCAACGCCAACATCGGTGCTCCCGCTGTTTCCCGCGCGGAAAAGACCGCCTGGGAAGCCGGTGACAAGCTGGGTCTTTATGTCTGCAACGGTACTCTGGGCACTCCGTACAACCAGAATGCCGTCTATACCAACACCCCTTTCACCTATTCAGCTGCCGGATGGACTTCGGAAGAGATCCTGCTGGATGAGAACGAGGCGACGGTGTTCGCTTATTATCCGTATGATGCCACGCTGACCACCCCCTCCGCCCTTCCGGTGGACATCACCACCCAGACGGACCATCTGTACGGACAGGGCGACACCAAGGCGAGCATCCTGAACCGTAATGTGAACATCACGATGAAACATGCCCTTTCACAGGTCGTATTCCGCATGAAGAAAACGGAAGGATACAGACAGGAAGGCGTCCTTACCGGAATCACACTGAAGAATGTCGGTTCCGCCACTCCGTTGTATACCCGTGCCACTATGGATATTTCAACAGGTTCCCTGACAAAAACGACGGCAGGCAATGTGGAATTCAGCGCCGGCGCCACTCTGACAGACAAGGCCGTATCCTTTTCATCCATTGTCGTTCCGGTTGATGCGACAGCGGGCAAGGATATGCAGGCCGTGTTCACCATTGACGGAAAGCAGCTGCAATTCACCTTCCCGGCCGGAACGAAATGGGAACGCTCTTACCGTAATATCTACGACATCGTACTGGGGAATAACGGTCTGGTCATCGGCGGTGCCGATGGCAGCGGTGTGACCATCGAACCCTGGACAGACGATGTGAAAGGTGAAATCCAGCTTGTACCTGTAATCTGACTTTAAGGGGCGGGAAGCCTTTCTTCCCGCCCTGTTACAAACCATATCGGGGCTGCCAATCCCCCATAATCAGACAAAACGATGAAAATGAAGAATATTTTAAACAGCCTTTTCCCCTGGCTGGCCATGACAACCCTCCTGTCCCTGCAGGGCTGTGAGAATGAGGAAGGCACCGCAATCCACAGCCGTGATACCGTGTCCTTTGAAATTGACGCAGGGGGAGCACGGGCAACCGAGACAACGTTTGAGACCGGGGATGCCATCGGCGTCTATGCGGCAGTACGCATGTCATCAGCGCCTGCAACCTTGAAAACGTCCGGAAACTATGCGGACAACAAGCGGTTCGTCTGGAACGGCTCGCAGTTCGTGGCGGACGGGGACGCCAACGAAATAGCCGCCGGCTATGAAACGGATTATTATGCCTATTACCCCTACAGGGAAGACATGGGCAATCCGTTGGATTATGATTTCAGCATACAGGGGGACCAGCGGGAAGGCATCACGCTTTCCGACTTCATGTATGCGGCCAACAGGAGCGGAACAACCGATAAGGTCATAACGCTCGCCTTCTCCCACCGGCTGTCCCGGCTGCAGGTCACTTATACGCCGGAAGCGGGAGAGGCACTTTCCGGCGTGACCATCCAAAGGGCCAAGGCTACAGCCAATATCAACCTGGGAACCGGCACCGCCAATACCCTTGGAGCCACCTCGGATATACGGATGTATAATGACGGCGGCACATTCACTGCGGTCATTCCGGCGCAGGACCGGGATGCCGACGGTACATTCCTTACCCTTTTATTTGCCGACGGCACAAAAAAGGACTACACCCTTACGGCAAAGAAAGAATTCCTTGCGGGGCATACTACCGTAATTCCGTTCATGGGCAAAGAGCTGCAGTATACCTTTACCGTCAGTCCGGAAACCATCGGCAGCGGCTATTCCGGCGGCATCTATAACTACGAAACGGTTTCAAACAAATATTATTCAATAAACGGGAAGCCATTGCCCGGCACTGAGAGTCCATTGGATTACACGGTTTCAACGACAGACGTCTGGATAACCCCGGACAAGGCGGGCAAAACAATAAAGGTGGCGGAAAACCTGAATACCGCTCCCCGAAACGGCAAGGTCCTGTTTACCCAGGCAGAATCCGGAAGGACTTACATCCTGCCGGTACAACAGTCCTCCGCTACCACGCGGCAGACCTTGCAAATCAGCACAACTGCGGGAAACATACCCGCTGCCGGAGGAAACAAGGCTGTCACAGCCGTTCTCAGCACTTATTATAACGACCACCGGGATCCTGATAAAAAAGAAAATGTAACGGTTTCCCTCAGTGGAACCGGGACGGGATTCAGCCTGTCCGGGAATCAGGTCCTGGCTGTCAACAATACTACGACAAATGCCAGAAGTATTACCGTAAAAGGCAGTTACAACGGCATAACATCGGATAACAGCCTGACCATAACACAGGATGCCGGTGCAAAACAATACGCATCCTGGAGCGACTGGAGTGTAACCGTATCGGCCAATCCGGAAACGGTTGCAAACACGGGAGGTACATCCGTCATCACGGCCGATGCAGCCCGTACCCGTGCGTGGACGTGGAACGGTGTCGGCGGTTCAGGAGGTACGGAAACAGACAGGGCCACACCGTCATTGTCGGCAGCCGGCAGCGGATTCAGCCTGTCCGGAACAACACTGACAGCAGGCAACAACACAACAACATCTGAAAGATCCTGTACAGTCACGGCAACCCATGCCGGCAAATCAGCGACCTGTACAGTCAAGCAGCCGGCCGGAACAACCGGTTACGGAGATTGGAAAGTAAACATATCCGCCAGTCCGACCACTATCGCGGCCGCCGGAGGAACGTCAACGCTGACCTGCTCGGCTGCGCGTGACGTATATACCAATGGGGTAAAGACCGGTACGGAAACCGCCACACCTGTCATCTCGGGCAGTGCAGCCGGATTCAGCCTGTCCGGAAAAACAGTCAGCGCCGGCAACAACACCTCAACAAGCACGCGAAGTATAACATATACGGCAACCCATGCCGGTAAATCAGCCAGCTGTACGATCACCCAGTCTGCAGGAAACAGGCAATATGCGTCATGGAGTGCCTGGAACGTGACAGTGTCAGCCAATCCGGCCACGATAGCCGCAAGCGGAGGCACATCCTCCATCAGCGCGGCGGCAACCCGTACCCGCACATGGACGTGGAACGGTGTCAGCGGTTCCGGCGGTACGGAAACAGACAGGGCCACACCGTCATTGTCGGCAGCCGGCAGCGGATTCAGCCTGTCCGGAACAACACTGACAGCAGGCAACAACACAACAGCGTCTGAAAGGTCCTGCACAGTCACGGCCACTTCAAACGGCAGGTCGGCCGCCTGTACGGTCAGACAGTCCGCCGGCAGTCAGACAACGGAGTACGGCAACTGGACCACGGGCTCATTGTCAGTGTCCGCCAGCCCGTCCGGTATCGGCTCATCCGGAGGCACAAGCCGCCTGAGTGCGACAGCATCACAAAGCCGTCCGAAATACACGAAGTGGAACGGCATAACAACAGGCACCACCACAGAATACCGGAGTGTGGATGTGAGCTCATCCGCCTCATGGTCAGGAAGCGCGTCGGGCTTCAGCCGGAGCGGCACGACTGTCACAGTGGCGGCCAATGGCAGCACTTCATCCCGCAATTGTACCTATACGGCAAGTTACGGAGGAAAATCAGGCCATGTGACAATCCATCAGGATGGAAAGCCCGCCGATGTAATCACCTACGGGTACATATTCACGCTCGGAGCCGTCAGCGGTGATGACGTCGTCTCCACCGGGGGAACCGTCACCTACAGTGTCACCTCACAGAAGATCACATACACCAACGGCAGCGAAACCTCCCGCAGCGTCGTCTTGCGCGAGAAGACCGTCGGGAACTCCGCGGCTTCATAGGTCGCCTCGGCGAAATCGAGTACCGCGCCCTTTCTGTCCTGGTATACAGTGATTGACAGTTTCCTTCCGATTACGCTGACCCAGAACGAAAGCGGAAGGAAACTGTCAATCACTGTATACCAGGACAGAAAGGTATCGGTGGACATAAACTAAAAACTATAAATATGGATAAACCATTCAATCATCTCATTATTTGTCTGACGTTTGTAATGCCGGTTGCAGCCCTCAGCGGCTGCTCCGGCCCTAACGACAGTCCGGAGCAGGACGCCGTCATGTCCATCAGCTCCTGCACGGCACGTGGTGATGACGGGCAGGAAATGTCCGTCAGCGAGTTCGGCATGTTTGTAACGGATACGGCGGGAAACCTGTATCCGGACAACATCCGAGTCCTCAACCGGTCCGGGAAATGGACATTCGCGGAGATTTCCCTGTCGGACGGGGATAAAGGCATATATGCGTATTATCCTTACAACCCGTCCTTCAGCGGCGGAAAGATGGGCCTGGACGCAAGGAGCCAGACAGACTATCTGTATTCGGAAAGGACCATGGTGTCCGGGAACGCACCCTCCGCCTCCATCACCCTGTATCATCTTCTTTCGAAGGTGACTTTCAGAATGCCCGCCGCCGTCACCGCGGTCAGAGTGGCGGATTACAGCTACTCCGCTTCGTACAGTCTTCTGACGGGCTCACTGGAGATAAAACCGGAAAAAGGCACAATATCCTCCGGGACAGGAAGCCTGCTGCTCTATCCCGGTGACAGTCCGGCCATGCACGTGGCGCTGGTGGCCGGCGGACATCCATACGACTTCGTCATGCCGGCGGCGGCATTCCGATCCGGAAAGGAATATGTCTACACTTTGAAAACCGCCGGAAACGGGGTGGAGATAGAGGACATCACCATCACCGGCTGGCAGCCCGGAGGCAATTATGAAGGAACAATAACTGAAAAAGAACAAGAAAGGCAATGAAAAAGAAAATTTATACTTTATCCGTCCTGCTGGCGGCGGTTCTTCCGGCAGGGGCACAATCCATCAAAAGTGACATCAACACCGTCCTGAACGACATCGCACTGCCGGTTTTCCTCGGTGTGATGGTCATGGCGCTTGCCGTAGGCATAGGAAAGAACTGGAGACTCATCAATGACGAGAACAGCGAGGGCAACAAGAAACAGGGATGGATGAACGTCGCCTACATGGTCGGCTATGTCCTTATCGCGGTGACCGTCATCAGCTTCTGCGTGGGCAAGATAGCCGGTGTCAGCTTCTCAATCTGACCGCCATGGAGTACAAGGTGCGCAAAGGGATCGAGAACCCGTGCAAGATACACGGGCTGCTGGTACGCGACTTCTATCTGTTGCTCGGTTACGGCGGATTCGCCGTGGCCGTGCTCCTGCTGAACGTCAAGAGCTGGCTGGAGGACGGTACGACAGGCGGTGAAATGCTTTTCATATTCGTATTGCTTGTCGGATGTGGCCTGTTGTTGGCAAGGAAGTTCTATAAGAATGCCTCAAGGAAGAAGTACAGGCCGCCGCATTGGGAGAAGACGGTTACAAACCGTGATGTGAGAAATGCTTTAATGAAAAAACAGATAGACTACAGAAAATATGAATAGACTTATAACTGACTGTCCCGAAGTGCTGTTTGCTTTTGTCTGGACATTCTTTTTTTGTGTGTCTTTTGTCTTTTATTGTATCACCAAGGAAATAAAAGATTCAAGAAATATACGTATACGTAAAAACAGCACTCCTAAAGAAATTGGAAATAAGGAAATAGGTGGTGAAAACAATGATAAAAAAGAAGATGATAAAGAGTTGCCTCCTTAAACTGTTGCTTTGTCTGTTGCCGGTTTTGACATGGCGGAGTTCCCACAGGTTGATGGCTATACCCAACAATAGCATGGGCGGAAGGAGTATTATCATGACTCTCCAAAATATTATAAAGTTGGGGTCAACTCCGGAGAGAGGGCAGGCAAATACCCAGTAAATCCCTGACATACAGGAAAGGATACCAACCGGTGCATAGCAGATCCATTCTTTGGAAACCCAAAATGCGGAAAGCGGAACGAGGACTACTGAATAGGCAACCGAAATTCCTGTCACAATCAACAACTGTATCCCAAGCGGTAGTGTTCTGAAATGAACCACGGCTGTGAACAGGAGCGGATAAATGACCAGTGCGCATAGAGCAATACATAGAAAAACATTAAAATGCTTTTCTCCGATTTCCAACTTTACAGTGATTCTGTCAGTCAATGTTTTAAGGGCTGTACTGATTTCATTCATAAACTAAAAAGATATAAAGATACAATATGTTTTATTGCTGCAAAGATATAAATAACAACTGAACGGGATAACAAATAAAAAAACAAACAATAAGAAAATGGCAAACGAAGGATATTCCATACTGGATGTCATCAATGACGAATACGGTGTCATCCTTACCAGAAACGGCTGCGTGTCTGTAGCGTTCCGCATGTACAATCCGGAATGCTACAGCCTGCACCGTACCGACCTGGAGGAGCGCAACGCGCGTCTCTACCAGGCGTTCAAACACCTGCCCTCCGGCAGCTTCGTGCACAAGCAGGACGTGTTCCTTAAAAGGGAGTACGTTCATGAGCTGGAAGGGGACAGCTTCATCGACAAGGCGGAACAGAGGCATTTCTCCGGCCGTGAGTATCTGGAACATGACTGTCTTCTGATATTCACCCTGTCCGGCCTGTCCTCCCTGGCAGCCTCGTACAATGCCAACCCGTTCTCCTACCGGGAGAGGCTGCATGTGTCCGACCGGGAGAAACTCACCGAATTTCTGGAGGGGGTGAACTCCGCCATTGGTGTGATAAACAGTATCAGGGACACCCGTCTGGAAAGGATGGCCGCCGCCAGCCTGAGGGAGTATGTCATCCGGTACATCAACTTCTTCCCCCGGGCTGACTGCGACCGTGACATCCATTTCTCCGGAGAGATCACCGTCGACCGGGAGAAAGCGCGTTGCTATACCGTCTGTGACGGTGACTATCTGCCTGACCGCACCGTCAGAAGCGATGTGGAGGACACCACACTGCCCGTGTCCGGATGCAGCCTGTACATGGCGGAACTGGAAGGCCTGGGCGTGCACCTGCACTGCAACCATGCGGTCAACCAGATCCTCTATTTCGAGGGCTCGGAGAAACTTTATGAAGAGTTCTCCCGCCGTGTGGCGGTCTACCGCACCAACAAGGGATGGGACAGGGCCATGCTGGAGCCGAAGGCGGACGAGCTCGAGAACATGCAGAAGGAGATCATGGAGGAGAGGCAGCTCCTCTGCCGTGCCAATTTTTCCGTCATGATATGGGATGACAGCCCGGAACTGCTGGACCGGGCCGAGAAGAAGCTGCGGGAATACCTGACCGTCTCGGACTTCAAATTCTATATACCGTCCTACGAGCATCTGGCCAACATATACCTGGCTTCGGTTCCCGGACAGGAGAAAGGGCTTGACAGCGGTTTCCTGTTCCTGACCCCGCTTTCCCTCGCGCTCTGTCTGTTCATCAACTACACGACATTCACCCCGGATGAGGAAGGGGTGTATTTCAATGACCGTATTTATCAGATACCTTTGAAAAAGGATATCTGGGACGCGAAGAAAAAACGCATACCGGCCCGCAACGGCATCGTGGTGGCATCCACCGGCGGCGGCAAGTCCGTGCTGACACTGAATATCGTGCAGCAGCTCATCGAGCAGGGCTATATCGTGGTGGTGGTGGAGTTCGGGTACTCTTTCGGACAGCTCTGCAAGCTTTATCCTGAAATCTCGCTGCATGTGGACTATGACGGGGAGACACCGCTGGGCCTGAATCCCTTCGATCTGGAGGGCCGTTCCCTTGACAACAACAAGATAGAGGTGCTATCGGGTATCGTGCAGCGTTTCTGGCGCCGCATGTTCGGGAAGGACGAGGAGGAGCAGTCCGTAGCCCTCACAAAATTCATCCAGGATTATTACACCACCTGCCTGCCGCCCCATTCCTTTCCCTCTTTCTACCGCCACGTGACGGAGCATTATGAGGATATCTGCCGGCGGAAGGACGTAGACCCCAATTATTTTGACCTGTCCTCCTTCCGCCTCATATGCAGCGAGTTCCTTCCCGGTGAACGGTATGCCAATGTATGCAGGACCGACGGAGTGCCCGATTTCGGGAACAGGCGGCTGGTCGTGTTCGAGCTGACGCAGATCAAACAGGACAAGTTCCTCTCCGACCTGGTCATGGCCCTGATCTTCGACGTGATTCATGACAAGATCCTTTCCGACCGGACCAGAAGGGGGATGATCATTTTTGACGAGTATGCCGAGACGGCGCAGATGAAGTCCAGAGGCGAGGATATCAGCATACATTCCGCAGTCGCCTTCTGCTACCAGAAGATACGCAAGGAGAACGGTGCGGTGATGACCATCGTCCAGAGTCCCGACCAGCTTCCCGATGACGAATTTACCAAAGGCATGATCACCAACACCCAGCTGCTGTACATCCTTCCCACAACGGATGTGGTATACAGGGCCGTGGAGAAAAGGTTCGAGATGGGGGGCGACCCCGCCCAGTGCAACATGATGCGGTCCATCCGCAACGACTTTTCCGGGGAGCGTCCGCATTCCGAGTGCTTCATCCGCTTCACCGGCGGCCAGGGGAGGTATGCGGTGGTGGTGCGCAACGAACTGAGCCGGGAGAAGTTCCTCGCCTTCCAGACCGACGGGGAGACATGGGCTGAGATTGACGGCTATTCCAGGACCATGCCGATGGAGGAAGAGATAGGCAGATACATGGAGAGACACCCGTCAAAGGACAGGAAATGAAAGGAGACCGTATGGAAAAAGGATTAAAGGGATACAGGCCGCTTCTGCTTCTGCTCCTGTGCGGCGGAATGACCTTGAAGGCTGCCGCACAGGCGGCGATTACCGACCCTCTCAACACCGCCCAGAGCACACTGACCGCGGGAAATACCGCTGCAACGGTGAAACAGGTGACGGAATCGGTGAACAGACTCCAGACCGCCCTGGACTATGTCCAGAAGGTGTCCGCCACCGTCAGACGCGCACGGATGTTCACGGACCTGATAGACCGGCAGAACCGGTTGAACAGCAACTGCCTCAGGACGCTGGAAGAGGCGGAGAAGATGGACATGAAGGGGCTGCCGGGCATCACTTCGGCCGTGCAGGACGTGGTGGCGAACAACGCCGCCATCATCTCCCTGACCGGGGATATACTCAGCAGTGACCTGAAAATGAACGACAGCGAACGGATGGAGCAGCTCGACGGATGTCTTCAGGAAGTCCGTCGCCAGGAGGCTTCACTGGGCACCATCAGACAGATCATGTCACATACGCGTACCATCAGACGGAATTTGGGACTTGTAACGGAATAGGAATATGGCATCAATAACAGAAATATCGGTCGAGCATATCCACAATGCTTATGAAAGTATCCGGGGGAACATCGCCGTGGAAGCCTTCTATGCGGTAGTGACGGGATTCATGGCTGTCACGCTCATCCACCGTCTGTATACGGTATACCGGGAGGTGCAGTCCAACGAGGACGGCACGCCCACCATGAAGGATTACATGAACCTGGTGTGGCAGTATGTATTCTGCATAGCCGCCGTCGCACTGTTCCCCGTGCTGCTGGAAGCCCTGGAAACGGTGTTCGGCAAACTGATGGACGATCTGCAGGCCGGATTCGGCGGAAAGGTCTATGATGTGGCCGACCTGTTCCAGAAGCCGATAATCGCACAGTTCGAGAAACAGTTCAGCGACATGTCGGTAATGGACGTTGCCGGCGTGTTGCTCAATCCGGTCGGCAGTTCGTTCGATTATCTGCTGGCGTATGTGGCCGGCGTCATAGCCGCCCCTTTCTACATGTACGCGCAGACCCTGTTCATAGTCGGCAGATACATGTTCCTGCTCCTGCTGGAACTTATATCCCCTGTGGCGATAGCCTGTTTCTACAACGAGAGTACCCGGACGTATTTCCATACGTGGTGCAAGAACCTGCTGGTCTGTTATCTGATGGTACCGGCCTTCATCCTTGCCAGCAAGTTTTCGGACGCCATCGTCTGCGAGTATGTCATGAACACCTCGTGGAATGTCGTCCTGCAGGTGTTGTTTTCCCTTGCGTTGAAACTGTCCCTGCTGGCGATTGTGAGAGGCAGGATCCATAACCTTTTTTAAAACAACGGAAGAATATGAAAATGGATATAAAGAATATGGTGAGGGACTTCGCCTCACTGGGAGAGGCCAAGAAGCGGTCCTCCGTCTATGTCAAGGCGGTCAGCCTGTTGTGTGCGGCCATCGTCGCCCTGGTGCTGTTCTTCATGAACATGACCGTCCGCGGAGTGACGGACAGGATCCTTGTCGTGAATACCGGCGGAGAGTTCCTGCAATTGAAGTCCATGGAAACGGACAAGTTATACGAGACCCTGTTGAAGGCCCACTGCAACGCGGTGGCCTATTATGTAAACTCTTTCGACAGGATGAGCATCTCCGGAAACCAGGCGCAGGCCGTGTTTCTGGTGGAGAAATCCGAGCTGAACGCCATCTGGAACAAATACCTGAACGACCGCGCCTATGCCGACGCGGCGGACAGGGGTGTCATCTACAAGTGCGTGTTTGAGAAGCTGCACAGGGTCGGGATACGTGATGACGGTTACAACGTGCTGTTCACCTCCATCCTGTCCATCCATGATGCCGGCGGGGTCAAACGTATAAGGATATACAGCCGGGGCGACGCCATACGCACCACCCCGTCCTATCCGGAGAATGTGACAGGCTTCTTCTTCCGGAACTATACACAGGAATACGAGCTGTTGGATAGCTCGGATGGAAACAAAGAAAGGAATTGAATAAAACAGAAGAACATGAAGAAGACTCAAGTAATCATTGTCAGCGTGTTCGGGTTACTTGTCCTTCTTGTCATCTGGACAATCTCCGCGATGAAAGGAAAGGAAGAGAATCAGAACACCGTCCGTCTTAGCACGGACAACAAGGATGTGACCATTACGGATGTGAAGGCCCAGCTCGAGCGTACCCCCCTGCGCAAGCAGGCGGAGGGACAGGGCGGGGACAATCCGGTGGACATAGAGCGTATGCGTCAACTCATCATCAACAGTGAGATGCCGCCGGAAGAGGAATACGGGCGGAAGGCGGATACCGCCTCCTATATCCTTCCCACACAAGAGAACCTGGACAGTATCACCCGTGAACTGCGGAAGAAGAAAAAAAGGAAACAGGAGAAAAAGAAGGTGGAGAAGAAGGAAGAGACAAAGGAAGCCCCTGAGGCAAGGACAAGATTCAACACGGTCGCCTTGCACAAGAGCAGCAGGCGGAACGCCATCCGCGCGTACGTGCATTCCGACCAGGTCGTGATGGCCGGATCCACGCTGAAGATGCGTCTGGGTGAGGACTGTCTCACCGATGACGGCCGTCGGGTGAGGAAGGACTCGCCGGTGTACGGGGAAGTGAGGAAGATAGACGGCGAAAGGGTCATTGTGGAGATCAGGACAGTCAATGTGGGCGGCAATATCCTTCCGTTTAAAAAAGAAGTATATTCTTCTGACGCAATGGAAGGTATCTATGTACCGGGGAACGCAAAGGCGGAAATCAACAAGGATGCCACGGCCGGGGCGGTGGACGGGACAAATCCGCAGATAACCGGAGGCCTGGACATGGGCAGCCAGCTTATTGCTGGAGGCGTGAACGGTGTGGTGAACGCCACCAAGCAGGCCGCAAGCAAGAATATCAAGAAAGTGAAGGTCACCATCAAGACCAACTATGCCGTGTTTCTGATGGAGAAAAAAGAAACGGGGGAAAGCTGACCGGAAACGGCATATTGAAACATTAAAATAGTGTGTATTCACGCCACGAACAGTCAGGGCAAAGAAGTGATGAAAAGGCATCTGTGGATGAGAATGAGAAGCAAAAGTCCCGGATAATGGTCCGGAACCTGAAAAGTAAACAATAAATAAAAACAAAAATTATACAATGGAAACCATACAGGAAATTATAGATACAATAAAACAATGGCCGGCCACAATATGGTGGGTTATGGGAGCTCTTTTCATTATCCCCCGGTTTTGGGATACTCCACCGAGAAAGAAACGAAATAAAGATAAAATGACGGATGATAAGAATAACGACTTAAAAAGTTCAAATATGACTGATAAAAAAGAATTTGGAGGCAACCTGATGGAAGAAGGTGTCATCATGTGGGCCATATTTACCAAAGAGGGGAAAGCAGCCCTGCGTATGGATTACGAAGTACATCCCGAGAATGGAAAAGTCGGCTATGGAAGGTTGTTGTCCCCTGATGTATCCGTACTGCATGAAATCCTCACACCGGATGATGCTGACAGGTTTCTTTCCCTTCCTGAATACGGGATTTCGATACGGATCAGGATGCGCCTACGATATCAGGGAACTGAGGACAGGGTAGTAAAGCAATCGGAGTATGAGCCGGAAATGTGCTTTCCCGTGTGGATAGTGCCACAGGAGAACGGACAGGTCAGCCTATACCTTGAGGAACCATCCATAAACCAATGCGCTATTCAGGATATAACCGGATTACCGGGAGTGCCTGATTTGCAGCCGGACGGTGTACCCGTAAGGGGCGAAATGCTGATACGACGAGCAAGTCCTCTTGGGGAGTTTCCCCGAATATTCGAGTGTCTGGAAAAGAGAACAAACAGAAAAAGCGACCTGATGAAAGAAGGTGTGCTTGTGTGGATTATGTTCACCGCAGAGGAGAAAACCGTCCTGTATGCGAATGACCGGATACATTTTGCAGAGGATGGAAAATATGTTCCGGGACAGCTACTCTCCCCCGATATCTCCGCCTTTCATCAGGTTTATGACTGGGATGAACAGTATCTGCAGATTCGTTCAAGCCCCGAAGTTTCAGTACGGTATCGGATACGGCTCCGTTATCCGGGAGCAGACGATACCGGTATAGAAAGATCGGAATATGAACCGGAAGCATGTTTCCCCGCATGGATCGTAAAGGAGAAGGCCGGTCAAACCAGCCTGTATTTGCAAGAGCCTTCTACCGGACAATGCTTCATTCCGGATATGGGTGGATTACCGGGTCTGCCGGAACTACAACCGGATGACATACCCGTCAGGGTCGAAATGCTGATACGCCAGGCCCACTGTATTTTCGACACGGTAG
>ERZ825896.2896-NODE-2896-length-15371-cov-8.296553_pt1 | contig 15371 bp, 18 predicted proteins | sample MGYA00519858_ERZ825896 | MGnify/ENA primary metagenome ERZ825896 (study PRJEB31778, sample SAMEA3449214) | human gut metagenome | biome: human gut; feature: human-associated habitat; material: faeces | place: United Kingdom | collected 2010/2012 ... | reverse complement strand
GGGTTTACCCCAAGTCGCTTTTGGGCACTTTTGGCGAGTCAAAAGTGCCACCCCGCCGGGCAGGCATACAGATTAAAACTTTTTGTAAAGCTCTCCCCGCCGAAGGCGAGATGAAATTATGCCATAGTTTGTGCCGACAATCCCTCCGTCACGGCTGCGCCGTGCCACCTCTCTTTGCACAAGGGAGGCTTTGGGCGTACCGACAGGCGACCGCTAATTTGGCCAATTCCCTTTTGCTGCTTTTGCGGGGGAAAGCAGCCTTCCGCCGGCGGGCGGCAATATTCCCCCGGCGGGTGGGAAAAGCGGGAAAAAACCGCATGAATACAGGCAAAAAGGCTTGACTTACCGGTTGCATCTGTGTTATGATGTCATTACCTCTCGGAGAAGGGCCTTTTTTTCGTGTGCGTTTTTGGCCTTTTGGGCCGTTGCTTTTCCCGCACGGAAGAGCGGCTGATTCACTTCTCGCCACAAAGAGGGAGGCAAAAGAAATCCGAAGTATAATAGGAGGTGCCGACTAAATGAGAGTCAAGATCACTCTGGCTTGTACCGAATGCAAGCAGCGCAACTACAACACCATGAAGAACAAGAAGAACGATCCCGACAGACTGGAAATGAACAAGTACTGCCGCTTCTGCCGCAAGCACACTGTTCACCGTGAGACCAAGTAATAAGGAGGAGTAGGAAAATGGCTGAGACCGCTAAGAAGCCCAATATCTTTCAGCGTTGGGCGCGCTCCTTCAAGGATATGCGCGGCGAGATGAAGAAGGTAGTATGGCCTACCAAGAAGCAGGTCATCAATAATACCCTCATCGTACTGGCAGTTGTCCTGATCTCCGCAATTGTTATCTGCGGACTGGATGCCCTGTTCTCGCTGGTTATCAAGCTGCTCATCAAGGCCTGATCCGCCGCCGATGAGCCGGGAAACTCAAAAATCAATACCAAACGGGAGGGAACCAAATGGCTGAAGAAGCAAAATGGTATGTGGTGCATACCTACTCCGGGTATGAGAATAAAGTGGCCGACAGCATCGTGAACGCGGTGGAAAACCGGCAGCTGCATCACCTCATTACCGATGTAAAGATCCCGACCGAAATGGTGGTCGAGATCAAGGATGACGGCCAGAAGGTGGAAAAGGAGCAGAAGCTCTTCCCCAGCTATGTATTTGTTAAGATGATCATGACAGATGACAGCTGGTATGTTGTCCGCAATATCCGCGGAGTAACGGGCTTTGTGGGCCCAGGCTCCAAACCGGTGCCGCTGACGGAAGCCGAGATAGAGCGCTTCCAGGTGGAGAACCGGCAGATCACGACCAACTATGCCGTGGGCGACAGTGTAGAAGTTACCGGCGGCTATCTGGAAGGCTTTGTGGGCGTTGTGGATGCCATTGATACCGAAAAGCAGCTGACCCGCGTCACCGTTTCGATGATGGGTAAGGATGTAACGGTAGAGCTGGCCCTGAACGAAGTGAAGCCCCTGGAATAAATAAAAGCAACACAAATAAACCGCAGGCCCGTGCGTAAACGGGCCGATAGGCTAAGCCCCCAAAAGAGCCGGGAGCAGAGCCTGTGGGAGGAACCATCCGCAAAACAAAATGGGATGGCCCGCTATCATTACCACATATTTGGAGGTGCAGAAACATGGCTCAGAAAGTAGTAGGCTATATCAAGCTGCAGATCCCTGCCGGCAAGGCAACCCCCGCGCCCCCCGTTGGTCCCGCACTGGGTCAGCACGGCGTAAACATTATGGCTTTCACCAAGGAATTTAATGAGCGCACCAAGAACGATGTCGGCCTCATTATCCCCGTTGTGATCACCGTATACGCAGACCGTACTTTTAGCTTTATTACCAAGACTCCCCCCGCGGCCGTCCTCATCAAGAAGGCCATCAACCTGGAATCCGGTTCCGGCGTGCCCAACAAGACCAAGGTTGGCAAAATCACCCGCGAGCAGCTCCAGAAGATCGCCGAGCTGAAGATGCCCGACCTGAACGCTGCCAATATCGATACCGCCATCAGCATGATTGCCGGTACCGCCCGCAGCATGGGCGTAGAAGTAGAAGGCTAAACGCTTTCTTGTAACAGTGGGAGGAACCATTCCGCTAAACACCACATTATAGGAGGATAATAAACGCTATGAAGCATGGTAAGAAATATACAGACAGCAGAAAGCTGGTAGACAGCACCAAGCTGTATGAGCCGGCAGAGGCGCTGGACCTTTGCGCCAAGACCGGCAAGGCTAAGTTCGATGAGACCGTAGAGATCCATGTCCGCCTGGGCGTGGACAGCCGTCACGCCGACCAGCAGGTCCGCGGCGCCGTAGTGCTGCCCAACGGTACCGGCAAGAGCGTGCGTGTGCTGTGCTTTGCCCGCGGCGATGCCGCCGAGGCTGCCAAGGCTGCCGGCGCTGAGTTTGTAGGCGCTGAGGACATGATGGAGAAGATCCAGAAAGAGAACTGGATGGACTTCGATGTAGTAATCGCTACCCCCGACATGATGGGTATTGTCGGTCGTTTGGGTAAGATTTTGGGTCCGCGCGGCCTGATGCCCAACCCCAAGGCAGGTACCGTTACCCCCGATGCCGGTCGCGCTGTGACCGAGGCGAAGGCCGGTAAGATCGAGTACCGTCTGGATAAGACCAACATCATCCACTGCCCCATCGGCAAGGTTTCCTTCGGCGCGCAGAAGCTGCAGGAGAACTTTGATACCCTGATGGACGCTATCGTAAAGGCCAAGCCCGCGGCTGCCAAGGGTCAGTATGTCCGTTCCTGCGTGGTTGCTACCACCATGGGCCCCGGCGTCAAGATCAACCCCGCCCGCTTTGTTGCCGTAGCGACGACCGAGAACTGATCGAAAAACCGATAAAAGCGGACTCTACGGAGCCCGCTTTTTCGATAAAGGAGACCGCATGAAGAAAATCGTAACGGAATTCAAGGACTTTATTTCCCGCGGGAATGTGATGGATATGGCAGTCGGCGTGATCGTCGGCGGCGCCTTCGGCAAGATCACCTCCTCGCTGGTGAATGATGTGTTCATGCCCTTTTTGGGGTGGGTCATCGGGGATATCGACCTGACGGCGCTGAATATCACCCTTTCCCCGGCCGTGATGGAGGGCGATACGGTGGTGAAGGAGGCCGTGGTGGTGGGCATCGGCAGCTTCCTGGCCACCATCATCGACTTTTTGCTCATCGCGCTGGTGGTGTTCCTGTTTGTAAAGGCGGTGAACACCGCTCGCAGCAAGCTGGAAAAGCCGGCCGAGGAGGAAGCCCCGGCCGCGCCGCCGGAGCCCTCCAATGAGGAAAAGCTGCTGGCCGAGATTCGGGACCTGCTGAAAAACCGCTAAAGCCGCAAGCTGCTATTGGGGCGCCCCTGCCGGGGCGCCCTTTTGCGTTTGGCACAGGGCGGCGGGGAGGCAGAAGGCGGCGCAGCCGCCTCGCGCGCGCCCAGCGCGCGAGGGACGCGGGGGCCGCAGGCCCACGCGCGGCCCGGCCGAAGGCCGGGCCCGGCTACGCCGAATCTGGCCGGCTGAAAAAATTTTTGGAGGGAATGCAATAAAATGCCGTCGCCCGGACACTTATTTGGTAGAGGAGAAAAATGATGCCAAGGAGGGAAAACCATGAAAAAGCGGATTTTTGCACTTACCGGGATACTGCTGGCCCTGTTGCTAGTGCTGGCGGGCTGCGGCAGCCGTGCCGCAAATGATAGCCCCGGCGTTGCCGGCTACGGCAGCTATAACCAAAAAAGCGAAAGCTACAAGGCGAGCGAAACGCTGTTTGATACCGAAAGCCCCATGATGCCATCCCCGGAGCCGGGGGAGAGGGACGACGATGCAGCGCTGACCACCGACCGGAAGCTGATCCAGACGGCGTGGATGGAGCTGGAAAGCCGGGACTATGCCCAGGCCCTGGCGGCCCTGGAGCAGATGGTAACCGACTGCGGCGGGTACATCGAGAGCCGGAGCGAGCAGGGAGGCAGCCTATACAGCAGCCGCTATAATGCCCGGTACGCCAGCATCACCGCGCGGATACCGGCCGACAAGCTGGAAGCGGCGATGGGCGCGGCGGGTGAGCTGTGCAATGTGGTGAGCCGCAGCACCGATGTGGCGGATGTGACCGAAAGCTATACCGATACCGAGGCCCGGCTGAAGACCCTGCGCCTGCAGGAGGAGCGGCTGCTGGAGATCCTCTCTAAGGCGACGGAGCTGAGCGATGTGCTGGAACTGGAGAGCCGACTGAGTGATGTGCGGTACCAGATAGAGAGCTATGAGGCCACCCTGCGGAACTACGACAGCAGGGTGAGCTATTCCACCCTGCATATTACCCTGCAGGAGGTGGTGGAGTACAGCATCATCAACAGCCCGCCCCAAACGCTGGGCCAGCGCCTTTCCGATGGCTTTAAGGACTCGATGCGGATGGTGAAAAACAGCGCCGAGAATGCGCTGGTTTGGCTGGTGACCTATCTGCCGCTGGTGCTGCTGTGGGCAGTCATTCTTGCGGTGGTGATTTGGCTGGTGCTGCGGCTGGTGCGCCGGGCCCAAAAGGCCGGAAAGCTGCCGAAGGTGAGCCGCAAGGGTAAACCACAGGCGCAAGCGCCCGCTGAGCAGACGGCGGAGGAGAAAAAGAACAGCTGAGCCGGGAGAGCGGGGAAGAAAGGTTCGGGCCGCAGGCCCGGCGGCGGAGCCGCCGAAGCGGACCGGAGGTCCGCTTGCCCGCCGGAACGGCGGGCGGCCTGCGGCCCGAATACCGGCCCCTTGCAGGGAGTTTAAGAGGGCGTACCGCAGAGGCCCGGACATCGGACATCAGCGATTTGCAGGAATTTGAAAGAGCCAGGTGATGTATGGCCCAGAGAATAAGGAGGAGCGAAATGAAGAAGATCATGCTGGTGCTGCTGGCGGGACTGCTGGTGATGGGTCTGGCGGCCTGCCAGGAGAAAGAACCGCCGGTTTCCGGCGGGGACTTGACTGATGAGCCCGGCAAGGTACGCATTTTTAATGAGGGAGGGGACCAGGTCCATTCTTCCGGGGCACGATATGTGCGGGTCGATGGGGAGCTGTATACCGATACCGGGGAGATCATCACTTTGGCACGCTGTGGGGTGATGGATGGCGAGATCACCAAGACGGTGGCGGAGACCGAGCTGCCGGGGGAGGACGACTGCTCCAACTTTGGAACAGGATACCAATACCAAATTGCCGGTGTGTACAGTATTGATGTGGTGATCGACGGAGACTGGTGCCGCTTCCAACGGGAGGTGCCGAGCTGCAGTTATGCGGAGGAGGCTTCGGCACTGGGGCTGGCGATGGCGGCTGACCCGACGGCAGCCACTATCCAAACCGAGGGATTTATCTGCACCGGAGAAGAAGCTGCCCCCGATGTGGAAACGGCGATCCAGCTGGCGTGGACGGAATGTGAGGACTATGATGTAGCGGATGCGGCCTATGACGCTACGGCAGGAATGTGGCGGATCCATATGACCGGAGAGGGCAAGGACGCCACGGTATGGATAAATACAGACGGTATCACACAAATGATTGTATACGGAACGGCGAATATGTGCGGCTATCCTCGCGCGGAAGCATAAGACTGAAAGTGGAATATTTGATCTGGTAAAATCTCATTTCAGTACGGACTGTATATAAAACTAAGATAATACAATATGGTGATATAATGAAGGGAAAAGAACTTTTGACATTGGCGGTGGCGCTGGTGCTGGTGCTGGTGCTGGCGTTAGCACTGACTGGCTGCGCGCCCAAGGACGCCGGGGTGGCGATTTTGACGGGACTGGATAAAAAGGAACTGGCCCAGGGCGACCTGCCCTGCCGCAGCTACTACGAGGGGGAGACCCTGATGGTGCCGCTGTGTGAAGTAGCCCGAGCGCTGGGGTATTCCGCCGAATGGGACAGCGCGAACCAAACCGCCATTATTGATGATGAGTATATCCAAAAGGCGACGCTGACTGCGGGGAGCAAGACGACCCTTTTTGAGGGGCATTTGCAGGTCATCAATATGAGCCGGGAGGTGGAGCTGGCGGAGGCTTTGGCGGTGCAGGAGGGGATTCCTTATGTGCCGGCGGAGTTTTTCACGGAATTCCTGAACGAGGTGGAATACGGCGAGGGAATTGTGACCATTGCCCCCAGTGTGGTAGGCCTGGATGATATCGGGGACTTTTTAGCAGGCCTGCATTGACCGTAAATGGAACCGAGCTGACGAAAGAAAAAGGAGGAGCGGACATGAAGAAAACAGCGACGATCTCGGCAATTTTAGCGGTTGTAGGATTTATGGCGGTGTATGTGGCGCTGTGCTACTTGGTACCGGGCTGGCGGCTGAAGCTGCACGCCACGGCCTGGGTGTACTTTACGGCAAGTCTGCGGCACATGGCACTGCTGAAAGGCGTTTTTGCCATGGCGGCGGGGCTGGTACTGGCGACGCTCCCGTTCCTGGGGATGCTGCGTGAGCCGTTGCCGGAGGAATAAAACCGAAAAAGCAGGAGGGCAGTCTCGGTGGTGGGGGCTGCCTTTTTGATTTTGCAGGGGCGGTGCAGGGGGAGGGCGGGCCGCAGGCCGCCCGCCCGAAGGGCGGGCCAGCGAACGAAGTTCGCTGCGATGGCGGAGCCATCGGGCCTGCGGCCGTAAGCTGCGCCTTGCAGGGGGTAAAAAAGAAGAGCAGCCCCCGTAGGGACTGCTGCTTGGCTGTATTTTTGTGTGGGGGCCGAAATATCATGGGGTGAATGCTGACCCTTTTGGGGTGGTGAGGACGGCCTTTAGGGCTTCGAAGGTGCATTCCGGCAGGTGGATGGCGTGGGAGGCATCGGGTAAAAGTGCCTCTGTGCGGTGGGCATCGCTGCAGGTGAGGATGTGATATTTTTCAGGGTAGGAGGCATTTCTGCCGCCGATGAAAAACTTTTCCGGGTCGGCGACCTCAACGGTGTGGAAGCCGAGATGATCCGGGACTTCGCCCAAAGCGGCAAGGACGCTCATGCTGTCGCGGTCGATGTGGGCAGGGTAGCAAAAGCCGCCGTACCGGGCAGCCAGGGCAGGGGCGTCATCGATGGAGAGGAAGGTGGCATTGGAGAGGAGCTTTTCCAGGCGGCCGAGTTCGTTATCCTCGGCATCCATGAGGAGCTGGGCGCCGAAGATCTCTTCCCGGTTGGAGATGGGGGGCAGGGCGGCGTAGATCTCCTCGCCGGCGGCTTCGGCCGCTTCCGCAGTGGGAAAAAGGCAGACCATATGCAGCTCCTCGGCGCAGGTGAGTTCGATACCGGGGATAACCAGCAGGCCGGGGGCCAATGCAGCGGCAGCCTGCTGCACGGCCTGGACATTGCCGGCGGTATTGTGGGCGCAGATGGCGGCGGTTCACTGGTGCGCCGCAGCTTGTACGGGACGCATGAGATTGCCCGCTATGTTGCGGTACAGGAGTGGTATGCCGATGACAGCGGTTCACCGTTTTACGGTGCGCTGTTCGATGAGGAACTGACCGATTGCTACGGCTGGCTGATCTCGAAAAACGACCGGTTGGTGCTCGGCGCGGCGTTCCCGCAGGACAATGCCGCCAGACGGTTTGCCTGCCTGAAGCGCCGGCTGCAGAAGCGCGGCTTTGTTTTCGGGGAGCGTGTGCGCCGGGAGGGTTGTATAGTGTGCCGCCCGACCGGGCCGAAAAGCTTTTGTACCGGCCGGGACGGGGCTTTCCTTGTGGGGGAAGCCGCCGGCTTTATCAGTCCCAGTTCGCTGGAGGGAATCAGTTACGCACTCGACAGCGGCGCGCTGCTGGCTAAAGCGCTGCTGCCGGGGATTGCAGGAGCGGGCCGCCGCTATGCGCAGCTGACCGCCGGACTCCGGCTGCGGCTGCTCGGAAAGCTGATGAAAAACCCGTTTCTGTACCAGCCGGTCATTCGCGAAACGATCCTCGAAAGCGGACTGGCCAGCCTTTCGGTGCTGTCCGCCGCGGGGCGGACGGCTTCCAGACCTGAAGCCGCTGCACCTGATACCGGTGCAGCGCCCGGGTGCACAGCGCAAAGACGATAAAATTGCACAGGATGCCGATCACCGAGCCATCGATATCCCACGGCTTGGCGAGCGGGTAGTTCCAGATAAGCGTAGCGGCGAGTCCGGCCAGCAGGGCACAGCGGAATGCACGGCCGTTGGATTTCACGCCGAGCAGCGCTGCCGCCAGCGGCACCAGAATCAGCGGCGACCAGAAGGAATAGGCGAGCACCAGAATTCGGAAGATATCCGGCACCACAAAAGCCAGCAGCATAGCGCCGACACCGGTTGCCAGGTTGACCCCGCGCAGCAGCCATAGCTGTGCCCGGTCGGACATTCCCGGGCGCAGCGGCATTAGTGCGTCGCAGACAAGGCTGACCGCCGCGCCGTTGAGAAAGCCGTCCGCTGCCGACAGGATAATGGAGACCATCGCCGCCATCACCACCCCGCGCAGCCCGAGCGGCAGCACCGCCTGTACCAGTGCCGGCATCGCCGATGCCGCATCGCTGGTAACCTGCAGTGTATAGGCGGTCAGTCCGATCATGCCGGTGACGATGAAAAAAGGGATGGAAAACAGGCCGCTGAGTATGGTTGCCCGCGCGGTACCCCGCGCATTGCGTCCGATGAGCAGCCGCTGGGTATACGGCGGGGCGAGCGCCTCGCCGAACATCATCGTCAGGAACAGGGAGAAAAAGCCCGCGGCGGTGGTGCCGTTGAAGGGATTGAAATATTCCGCCGGCACTGCGGAGAGCACCGCTTCTATTCCGCCCGCTTCCCGAAGCCCCATGAACAAAAGCAGCGGCATACCGCCAGCAAGCAATACAAATTGTAATATATCGGCAACAATAACCGATTGTAAACCACCAAAGGTGGTATACAGCAGCACGATCCCGCAGCCAAGGAGGATGCCGACGTGGGACTCCACACCGAGCAGGACGTGGAAGACCAGGCCGATAGCCTCCATCTGCGCGCCGACCACGCCGGCGCAGCACAGGAAGGCGAAAAATCCGGTGAGCACCCGGGCGCTGCGGCCATATGCGGTGCCGACGATGCCGCCGACGGTTTTGGCCTGCGGAAAGCGTTCCACCCCCGGCACCAGGAATCGGCCGATGAGGATCATGGCCAGGCTGAAGCCGAAGAGGGTGAGCGTGGTGCCAATGCCGCCGGCAAAGGCTTTGGCGGCGTTTCCGGAGGAATAGCCGCCTCCGACGTAGGAAGCGGACAGGGTGGCGAAAATGATCAGCGTGCCGTACCGGCCACCGGATGCGGTAAAGTCTGCCGCGTTACGGACATTGCGGCCGCCGCGCAGGCTCATGACGATCAGCAGCAGAATGTATGCGATGACAATACCGGTATCCAGCCACACGGCGAATCCCCCCTTCGCCTTATCCTATGCGGCGGGGCAGAGGGGTAGACCTGCTAAAAACGCCGCGGAAGCCGTACAGGCTTCCGCGGCGTTGTGCTGTGCCGGATGGTGGTCATTCAATTTTAAAATGCCGCGCGCTGCGGTGCTGACGACGCAGCAGAAGCAGCGCCGCGGTGCCGCCGGCGAGCACCACCACCGCAAAGCCGATGAGCAGATAGACCCACCAGCCGACTCCTCCGGCAGGCGGCGATTCGGCTTGGCCCGGATCGGTACCCACCCCGTCTCCGGGCTGGATGACCGGTGCGGCGGAAGGGTTGTCGGGATCGGCCGGTTCTGCCGGATCCAGCGGGGCAGGCCCGACGGGATGATCGGCCGGCCGGATATTTTCAAAAAAGTCTTTTTTTCCAGTATCAGGGCCGACTGCAGTGTAGTACAGGCCGAATTTACGGCAGTCGTAATCCCCCTCCTGCTTGACGGCGAACCATTTCTCCTGCTGAGAGGAGTGGTGCGAATAGCCGATTTTGGCCATCTCAAAGCCGGTTTTGCCGCCAAATGCCTGCAGCGGTACATCCCAGTCCATAACCACCTGATTTTCTCCGTACAGGTGCAGATAGCATTTCTGGATCTGCCAGGTACCGTAACCGGCAGCGGTGCGCGGGGAATACGAGGGATCGGCCGCGAGCGGTATCGCTTTGGTCAGGCTTTCGGCACACAGCATGTGCACGCCGTGCCCGTATTCCCCCTGAAGGTCTTGTCCGATCACGACATCCGGCTTAAACCGGCGCAGCAGCATTACCGAATACGCGAGAACATCCTCTTCGTTGTAGATTTCTTTGGCGCGTTCCAGACTGCCTGCCCAGTAATCCTCGAAATCCGAGATCATCGGATAGGCGGTAATCCCCACCGCCCACAGGCCGTCGAGCAGCTCGTGGGTACGCATGTACTCATTGCGGGCCTTGCCATGCCGGATCAGATAGGCAACCTGCACCTTCTTTTTGTATTCGCCCGCATACACCGGCATGGTGCCGCCAAACCAGAGATGCTCGTCGTCGGCGTGGGTGGAATACACCAGCATGTCGGCCTTTTCATACATCGGCCCCCAGCGCTGCACCCAGTCGGGACAGGTGCCGGCAGACAGGACGTAAAGCTCGGAGATCGAGCCGCTGTCCGGAAACTCCAGTGTGATGTCGGTACCCGCACCGTACAGAGGGATGTACTCATGCAGGAAATAGCCGTTGTTCTGCCGCAGCACGGTGTCTTCGCCCGTACGCCGTAGTGCCCAGCGCGCCGGCCGCTTTTCCCACAGCAGATATAGCCCGCCGATTTCGCTGTCAGCCTGAATGCGCAGAGTTCCCCCCTTCGGGGCGTCCCAGGAGGTAGTGACCCGGCGATCGGTGAGCAGCCGCTGCTGCTCCGCACGCGCCGACAGGGTCAGGCCGCATGCCCCGGTGATGTCCTCTGCCTCTGCTTTGGTCGCCGATGCGGGTATGCCCGTCAGCAGCAGCGCACACGCGCCAAGGCACGCACAAAATGCCGCCGCGCGCCGAATCCCTTGCCTGTTCCGCATGGTTTTACCCTCCCGATTTCCTGCTCTGCCTATACGCATATGCGCTTCGTTCTCCGGTAATGCCTTGGATGCGGCGTGCGCCGCCGAAGGGCAGCTCCGGCGGCGCAGCGTTTTCATTTGGCGGTCAAATCGGACAACTGGCGGAGAAAGGCGTGCAGACACTGCTTTTCCTTATCCGGCAGACTGTGCCAGTATTCGAGGAAAGCTCGTCCAGCGGCATCCTGCAGCAGCGCGGCTTCCTCCTCTGTGTAACGATCCCGTATGTCGGTGACCCCCAGCAGATAATCAATCGACACTCCGAAATGAGCGGACATGGCGATCAGGGTACGGAAATTCGGCTGGCGGCCCTGCTTTTCATAACTGAAAACTGCCGATTTGCCGAGATTCAGTATTTCCCCCAGCTTTTCCTGGGAAATACCCTCCTCCTGGCGAAGCAGCTTCAAGCGATCTGCAAAATTCATGGTTTTCTCCATCTAATACATGGTATCTACCGATTATATATTTAATATAGCATATTTCGCCTGATTAAACGCCCGATATTACAAGGCGATATCGCCTATCATTTCCGGATTTACCGGATATAATCGGGTTTTTGGCGCCGATCCAGAATGTACCGGGTCCTTTTCCCACAGATGGCTGGCGGAAGGGTATATCCGGTGTTTTCCGTCTGGAACGGTGCTCCCGAACCAGTACGCTGAAAAAATTTCGGAAAACCTCTTGACAAATTTATCCGATTCGGTATAATAGTAACGCTGTGAGAGATAATGGTATTAGATTTTGCGGAATTGTGTAATGGTAGCACGGCAGTCTCTGACACTGTTTGTCAAGGTTCGAATCCTTGTTCCGCAGCCACATCGACGGCGGGCAGTTCTTTATGAATTGCCCGCCGTTTTTTGTTGCATGCCCGGCGCCGGCTATTTGTTGATAATTTCCGTCTTGCAGGAGGACACACTCTTATTCGGACTGCCGGCAAAATGTCCACGGATATAAAAAATTCCCGCCCTGCATTTGGGCGGGAATTTTTTCGCCGGCGGATACTGGCCGAGATTTTCCGGTGGGTCTTATGTCGGTATAATCGCCTGTGCAGCCTGAAGAGTGGTGTTCGAGGAGATCCGCCTCAGTCCTTAGCGCCCATAGACAGCATCGCCGAATACACGCTGTTTTCCGGACCGCTGTTCGGCAGAAAATCCGCACCGACAACATTGCGGTAGAACGGCGCGGCCTCCCCGACCCAGCCGATAATCGCATAGCCGTATCCGGCGTCCCGCATGGCCTCCAGGGTGCGTACCAGCAGTGCCGCCCCGATGTTTTTTCCTCTGGCGGCTTCCGCCACCCCGATCGGGCCAAAGAAGCCCTTTGCGGTCGCATCGTAGCAGGAAAATCCCAGCAGGCGGTCACCCTCTACCGCGATTAGGCAGGTGGACGGCAGCTGCAGAATGGCGCGTTCCGCCTCATAGGTCCAGCCCTCGTGGAAATTTTCGCGGATAAAATACAAAATCCGCTCCTTGTCGCCGACGAACGGGCGGTGGATGCGCACCCCGTCCGCCACGCGCGGGCATTCCGGCAGGGTGGTGAGATTGACGATCATATCGCCGCTTTTTGCGTTCATGCGGATTCCTCCCGGTTGAGAATTTTGGATGTAAAGCCGGCAACGATGGCTTTATGTTTCATAGACTGCCCGATTTTCGGTCAGTCATGCGCCGTATAAGCGTTTACGGCATCGACAAATTTGTCGAGGAAATTTTCTTCGCCGACGGTGTTGATCTTGAAAAACACCGCCTGGCTGCCGCCGGCTGTGATTGCGGTAACGGCAAAGCTGTCACTGTCGATACGCCCGAACGCTGTCACGTTGAGGCTAACCCGGTTGCCGCCGAAATAGCTGTATCGCTCATAAACCTGTACGATGCATTTCACCTCGCCCAGCTGCATTGTCTGCGTATCTTCGAGGGATGCGGAATGACTGCTGCTGAGGATTTCCCCCTCCAAATAGTCCATGAAATGCTCGAGATTGCCGCGGATTTCCACCGTGTACTTGGCCAAATGCCGTCCCTCCTTTGTGTGGATTCTGTTTCTAATTGTACCACGCAGGGTCCCTTTTTGTACAGCAGAGAAGGGCATTTAGCGCTTTTTTGCACAGTTAATAATTTCAAGCCCCTTACTGTAAGCGTAGGTGACAGTATTGCATGTTCCGCCGGAAAAGCGAGTCATATAGCATAAACAGTATCCACTGTAATTAACTAAGTGACGGTTTCGCTTGTCCATACAACCCGGATAATAATCCTTCGAGATATAAACGACTTTATCGGTCTTAGACAGGATTTTCTGGTAATTAGCGATATCGCGTTTCTTCCAAAACTTAGTGTGTTCCGCACAGGGAAGAACCATAATCAATTTGATTTGTGGATATCGCTTTTTTAACTTGAGTATGGTTTGAGCGGCGAGCATATCGAATCCCCTTGCCCCGCCTGTGCCAAAGTAGAGCACGCCATTATGGATAAGACTAACGATTTCTTTACGCAATCGTTTTTTCAGTGGGGCCAAGTCTTCGGAGGGGATTTCACGATGACCTGTAAAACAACAGGTTTTTTCTGGTTGCTTCATAATTTACCATCTAATTCTATAGATGATAATATTCTACTATGAGCGCTTATAATTATCAACCATATGGAGATATAATAATTTCATGAAATGAGGTGGTGGGTTGAAAGATAAAGAATTTTTAAAAGAGATGGGAAAACGAATAGCGGCCCGCCGCGCGGTGTTGCATTATACACAAGAAGATCTGGCGGATGCAGCTGATCTGAGTGCGCAGATGATTTCAACGGCGGAACGAGGAGAAAAGGCGCTTCGTCCGGAAAATTTAGTGAAGATTAGTAAGGCTCTTTGTGTTAGTGCGGACTTCCTTTTAACGGGTGAAGTGTCTGAGAAGGATACAGTGTTGCTGTCTAAAAAATTAGAAGACCTTCCCAAGAAGTATATGCCTGTAGTTGAGGGTGTAATTGACTTGTGTGCCGCTATTGATGAAGAATAAATACGCAAAATAAAAGAAATCGCCTGATTGATTATGATCAGGCGATTTCTTTTACTTTAACGTATTTACAGATGTTGAGAAATGAGCTTTTGTGTTCCTGAGGAACATCAGGGCACCCCCGGCGAGGGTGCCCTACGCCGAAACCATCCTCTGGATGTTTCGGCTACCCTCCTGCGCGTTTTTACATCTAAATATTTCGCGTCCTGCGGGATGCGACGGGGGCGCTCGAGGAAGCGGAGCTTGCGCTCTTCGTGATGTTTGCCGCAAGGCGGCAAACTCACCGCGGACGGTTACGTCCGCACCCTACCGCCTTTAAAAAGGCGGCCCAAATTTTCAGTTGAGAATCTGCACGAAACTGTAAGAAAGGCGATGCCGCGTCAGCGACAGGAAGGACTTCGGCCCGACAGCACTTCTTCCTGAGGAACCGCACTGCGGTTCCTTATTCCCACTCAATCGTCGCTGTGGGTTTCGGTGAGACGTCGTAGCACACGCGGTTGACGCCCTTGACTTCTTTCAGGATGCGGTCGGTGATGCGCAGCAGCACCGGCCAGGCGATCGGTTCCACCGTGGCGGTCATCGCATCAACCGTGTTGACTGCCCGCAGAATCACCGGCCAGTCAAAGCAGCGGGCATTATCCCGCACGCCCACCGATTTGAAGTCGGGCACGATGGTGAAATACTGCCACACCGTCTTGTCCAGTCCTTCTTTTGCAAACTCCTCGCGCAGGATCGCATCCGATTCGCGCACCGCCTCCAGACGGTCGCGGGTGATGGCGCCTAGGCACCGCACGCCGAGACCCGGGCCGGGGAACGGCTGACGATAAACCATGCTGTCCGGCAGGCCGAGTGCACAGCCGCAGGCGCGTACCTCGTCCTTAAACAGCATTTTCAGCGGCTCGACCAGCTGGAACTGCAAGTCTTCCGGCAGGCCGCCGACGTTGTGGTGGGATTTCACCATTTTAGCGGTTTTGGTGCCGCTTTCCACGATGTCGGGATAGATGGTGCCCTGCGCGAGGAAGCTCACCTCGTCGCCCACCTTGCGGGCCTCCTCCTCGAACACGCGGATGAACTCGGCGCCGATGATCTTGCGCTTCGCCTCGGGCTCTGCCACGCCCTCGAGCAGGTCGAGGAAGCGGTCCGTGGCGTCGACGTACACGAGGTTCGCGTCGAGCTGGTTCTGGAACACGTCCACCACCTGCTCGCTCTCGCCCTTGCGCATGAGGCCGTGGTTCACGTGCACGCACTCGAGCTGCTTGCCCACCGCCTTGATGAGCAGCGCCGCCACGACGGACGAGTCAACGCCGCCGCTGAGCGCGAGCAGCACCTTGCCGCTGCCGATCTGAGCGCGCAGGGCCTCCAGCTGCTCGGCGATGAACTTCTCCGCGAGCTCAGGCGTCGTGATGCGCTCCATTTCCGGTCTTTTGTTTCCTTCCA
>ERZ825896.2890-NODE-2890-length-15395-cov-5.163820_pt1 | contig 15395 bp, 10 predicted proteins | sample MGYA00519858_ERZ825896 | MGnify/ENA primary metagenome ERZ825896 (study PRJEB31778, sample SAMEA3449214) | human gut metagenome | biome: human gut; feature: human-associated habitat; material: faeces | place: United Kingdom | collected 2010/2012 ... | reverse complement strand
GGTATTCTTCGCCAGAATGGTGATGCCGCGCTCCTTCTCGATGGCGTTGTTGTCCATCACGCGGTCGGCAACCTGCTGGTTTTCGCGGAAAACGCCGCCCTGCTTGAGCATCTCGTTGACGAGCGTGGTCTTGCCGTGGTCAACGTGCGCGATGATGGCGATATTGCGGAGGTTTTCACGAATCATTTCCAAATGGAAGCCCTTCTTTCTGTTGATATGTCGGTTTTATGTCAGTGGGGGGAATGTCAGCCTAAACGGGATGCGGTTTCCGCCAGCTCCAGCCCTTCGTTGTTTTCAAGCGCCCAGCGGATCGACCACTCGTTTTCAAAGAGGATCACGTCGCGCTCGCGCGCGTCCTTGGCCAGAGACGAGGTGCTGGAGAGCTTCAAATCCTCGATGGCCTTCGGCGACTTGGTGATCCAGCGCACGAAGCGGTAGGGGAGCTGTTGGCGGCGGATCTCGGCGTTGTATTCCGTCTTCAGGCGGTGTTCGAGCACCTCGAACTGGAGCACGCCGACCACGCCGACGATGATCTCCTCAAAGCCGATGCCCGGCCGCTTGAAGGTCTGAATCGCGCCTTCCTCGCTGAGCTGCAAAACGCCCTTGACGAACTGCTTGCGCTTGAGGCTGTCGATGCTGCTCACGCGGGCGAAGAACTCCGGCGCGAACATCGGAATGCCGGGGAAGCGGCGCTTTTTGCCCGTGCAGAGCGAGTCGCCCAGCGCGAAGATGCCGGGGTCGAACAGACCGATGATGTCGCCCGGATAGGCGTTTTCAACGGCCTCGCGCTCGTCCGCCATGAACTGCTGCGGCTGCTTGAGCTGAATCATCTTGCCGCTGCCGCTGTGCCAGACGGTCATGCCCTTGGTGAACACGCCCGAGCAGATGCGCATGAAGGCCAGACGGTCGCGGTGCGCCGGGTTCATGTTGGCCTGAATCTTGAAGATGAAACCGGAGAAATCCGGGTCGTCCGCCGCCACCGGCCCCACGTCGCTCTCGTGCGAGGCGGGCGGGGTGGAGTATTCGAGGAAGCGGGTCAGGAACGGCTCGACGCCGAAGTTGGTGATGGCCGAGCCGAAGAACATCGGCGTCAGCTCGCCTTTGCGCACAAGATCCAGATCGAAGGAATCGCCCGCGATATCCAGCAGCTCGATTTCATCCGTCAGGCGCTTGTAGAGGCGCTCGCCGAGCAGCTCCGGAAGCTGCGGATCGTTTAGCGGCACATCCTGCTTCTCCACGCGCGTCTTGCCGTGGTCGCCGGATTCGTAAAGCTCCACCATCTGGGTATCGCGGTGGTAAACGCCCTTGAAATCGCCATCCGTGCCGATGGGCCAGTTAATCGGGCAGGCGCGAATACCGAGCACCTGCTCCATCTCCTCCATCAGGGCAAACGGGTCTTTGCCCGCGCGGTCCATCTTGTTGACGAAGGTGAAAATCGGGATGTTTCGCAGGCGGCAGACCTTGAACAGCTTGATGGTCTGTGCCTCGACGCCCTTGGCCGCGTCGATGAGCATTACGGCGCTGTCCGCCGCGACGAGCACGCGGTAGGTGTCCTCCGAAAAATCCTGGTGGCCGGGGGTATCGAGGATGTTGATGTGGTAGCCGTCAAACTCGAACTGCATGGCCGAGGAGGTCACGGAAATGCCGCGCTGTTTCTCGATATCCATCCAGTCGCTGGTGGCGTGTTTGTCGCTCTTGCGGGCTTTGACGGAACCGGCGGTGCGAATCGCGCCCGAATAAAGCAGCAGCTTTTCGGTCAGCGTCGTTTTACCGGCGTCCGGGTGGGAGATAATGGCGAACGTCCGGCGGCGGGCGGTTTCGGCCGCGAGCGAGCCGGGCATCGGCGTATCAGGCATGGGTTGATCCTCCTTGGGGCGATGTAAAGGGGCGCGAAACACGCTCCCGAGCTACTTTCAAACAATCATATAGTATATCATAAAGGATTCGACTTGAAAAGCGAAAAGGTGCAAAAAAAACGGGTGTGAAAATACAATATTCGGCAGAACGGGCGCGCCCCGAACGGGAGAAACAAAAAAACCGCCGGCGAAGCCGCCGACGGGGGAGAGCGCCGAAAGGACGATCAGGCGTGTTTTTCGCGCCGCTCGAACGCATGCATCCAGTCGGCCTTGAAGTAATAGAGCGTGAACACCAGCGTGCTCAGCCCCCATGTGATCGGATACGCCCAGGAGACCGTCTGCAGCACGGGGAAGAACTTCACGGCGACGGTGACGTAGATGACCCGGATGATGCACCAGCAGAGCATCATAACCAGCATCGGCACGGTGGATTTGCCCGCGCCGCGGAAGATGGCGGCCATGCAGTGCGAATAGGCCAGCAGGAAGAAGAACGGCGTCGTCGTGCGCTCATGCATCACGCCGAAGGCGATGGATTCCGCGTCGCCGGTGAACAGGCCGATCAGCTTCGGGGAGAAGATGAAGATCAGCAGCGCGACGGTCTCCGCAATCGTCACCGAGCAGAAAATGCCCACGCGAATCCCCTTCTTCACGCGGTCATACGCCTTTGCGCCGAGGTTTTGGCTGACGAAGGTGGTCAGCGCCATCGTGAAGCAGGTGACGGGCAGGAAGCCGAAGCCCTCGATGCGGCTGTGCGCGCCGCAGCCCGCCATGGCCGCCGCGCCGAACTGGTTGATGTTGCTCTGCACGACGACGTTGCCGATGGAGATGATGCTGTTTTGCAGACCGGCGGGCAGGCCGTTTTGCAGAATTTCGAGGAGCGCGCGCCTGTCAAAGCGGATTTTCCGCAGGCTGACGCGGTACGCGCGTTCGCTTCGCATCAGGCGGAGCAGGCAAAGCGCCATGCTCACCAACTGGGAAATGGCCGTCGCCGCGGCGGCGGACCACACGCCCATGTGGAACACGCCGACAAAGAGCAGGTCGAGCACGACGTTGACGAGGGAAGAAATAATCAGGTATTGCAGCGGGTGGCGGCTGTCGCCGACGGCCTGCAAAATGCCCATGCAGATGTTATAGAGCACGAAAGCCAGCGAGCCGGTGAAATAGGTGCGGAAATAGCTGATGGAATCGGGCAGAACCGTTTCCGGCGTATCCATCAGCCGCAGCATCACCGGGGAGAGCACGACGCCGACAACCGTCAGCAGCGCGCCCGCGACGAGGCCGAAGGCCAGCAGCGTGTGGATGGTCTTTTGCATGCGGTCGTAATCCTTCGCGCCGAAATAGCGCGCGATGACGACGCCCGCGCCCATCGAGACGCCGTTGACCAGGCCGACCATCAGGAAGATCAGGTTGCCGGAAGAGCTGACGGCGGCCAGCGCCTCGCTGCCCAGAAAATTGCCGACGATCAGGGAATCCGCCGTGTTATAGAGCTGCTGGAACAGGTTGCCCAGAAGCAGCGGGAGCGCGAAGGAGATCAGCGCCTGCGAGATCGGGCCTTCGGTGAGCGACGTGGGGGTGTGAACAGTTTGAAAACGCATGACAGCAAAATTCCTTTGTGATTGACTTTGAATAAAATAAACGCCATTCTCATTATACGCCTCGGTTGACAGATTTGCAACCGATCGGGCGGGCGAAAATAAAAAGGGGACGGATGCGGGCGCGGTTTGAGCGCGCACGGCGGCCGAAAAAGATGATTTTCGGCGGCGGCTTCCCCTTTCCGCTTGCCTGCGCAGGAAGCGTATGATATACTTTCTGTAAACAAAGAAGAACGAAATGGAAGTGTTTGCCGTGCTTGCAAGTGTTCAGAGTATGGGGCTGACGGGCATACAGGGCTACCCGGTGACGGTGGAGGCATATTGTGTGGACGGCATGCCGATGTTTGAAATTGTCGGTCTGCCGGATGCGGCGGTGAAGGAGAGCCGGGAACGGGTGCGCGCGGCGATGTCCGCCTGCCATACGCCCTTCCCCGTCGCGCGGCTGACGCTCAACCTCGCTCCGGCGGATGTGCGCAAGGAGGGACCGGCCTACGACCTGCCCATCGCGCTGGCGATTCTCGCGTCGATGGGGCGGCTGGACGCGGAGACGATGGCGGGCATGGCGGCGGTCGGCGAGCTGTCGCTCTCCGGCGGGGTGATGGGCGTGCGCGGGGCGCTGTCGATGGCCATTGCGGCGAAGGAAAGCGGCCTGCGTGCAATCATGCTGCCCGCGTCCAACGCGGCGGAGGCCGCCTGCATCGAGGGGCTGGACGTTCTGCCGGTCGCGCACCTGAGCGAGGCGATCGACCACCTGCGCGGCAGGCGGAAGATCGAGCCGCTGCGCGCCAGACCCTATGCCGAGCTGCTGGGCGAAAAGAAAATCCTGTGTGATTTCGCGGATGTGCGCGGCCAGAAGGGCGCGAAGCGCGCGCTGGAAATCGCGGCGGCGGGCGGCCACAACGTGCTGATGATCGGCCCGCCGGGCAGCGGCAAGACGATGATGGCGCGCTGCCTGCCGGGGATTCTGCCGGATATGACGCTGGAGGAAGCGCTGGAAGTGACGCGCATCCACAGCGCGGCGGGCACGCTGGCGGCCGACGCGGGGCTGATGGCCGAGCGGCCGTTTCGCGCGCCGCATCACACGGTCAGCGCGGTGGCGCTGGTCGGCGGCGGCACCAAGGCGCGCCCCGGCGAAATCAGCCTTGCGCACAACGGCGTGCTGTTCCTCGACGAGCTGCCGGAGTACGACCGGGGCGCGCTGGAAGCCCTGCGCCAGCCGCTGGAGGATGGCTTTGTCAGCGTCGTCCGCGTCAGCGCGCAGGCGAAATACCCCGCGCGGGCGATGTTCGTCGCGGCGATGAACCCGTGCCCCTGCGGCAATTACGGCAGCTCGACGCAGCCCTGCCGCTGCACCCAGAAAGAAATCGCGCGCTATCTGGGGCGCATCTCCGGGCCGCTGCTGGACAGAATCGACATGCAGCTCGAGGTCACGGCCGTCCCCGTGCGCCAGATCACCGAGAGCGCGCCGGAAGAGCCCTCCGAGGCGATTCACGCGCGTGTGCAGGCCGCGCGCAGGCGGCAGCAGGCGCGATACGCGGGCGAGGGCGTCAGCAGCAACGCGGAGCTTTCCGCGCGCCAGCTCGAACAGTTCTGCCCGCTGGACGACGCCTGCCGCGAGCTGATCGGCAAGGCTTGCGACAAATACAACCTCTCCATGCGCGCGGTCAGCCGGGTGCGCAAGGTCGCGCGGACAATCGCCGACCTCGCGGGGGAGGAAAGCATCGGCAAGGCGCATATTCTGGAAGCGCTGCGGTATCGCAATCTGGAAGGAAATTACTGGAAATAAGGGGAAAACGAAATGCTTGAATCCGAAGCGATGGCGATTCTGGTCGGCGCGGGCGTGAGCTATGGCCGCCGGGAGGCGGCGCTGCGCGCGGCGGGGAGCGCGCTGGCGATTTTGGCCGAGCCGGGGCTGTATGCGGCGCAGCTTCAGGAAAAGGGGCTGGCGCTGCTCCGGCACGCGCTTGCGGATGAAGCGCGCCTGCTTGGCGGCCTGGCGAAAAAGAAGATGGCGCTCGTCCTGCGCGAGGACGCGCAGTATCCGCCGCTGCTTCGGCAGATCGCCCACCCGCCGCACCTGCTCTATGTCTACGGCGAGACGGATTTGACGGATCGCTTCCCCGTCGCCGTGGTCGGCACGCGGCGGGCGAGCGCCTACGGCCTGACGCACACGCGGGAAATCGCCGCCGGGCTGGCGCAAACCGGCGTCTGCGTCGTTTCCGGTCTGGCGCTGGGCATCGACGCGGCGGCGCATACGGGCGCGCTGGATGGCGGCGGGCGAACCGTCGCCGTGCTGGGCAGCGCGCTGGATAAGCCCTATCCGCAGGAGAACGAGCCGCTGATGCGGCGGATTTTGGAAAGCGGCGGGAGCGTCGTCAGCGAATACGCGCCGGGAACGCCGCCGAGCCGATACAGCTTTTTGCAGCGCAACCGCATCATCGCGGGCATATGTCTGGGCACGCTGGTCACGGAGGGGCCGCGGCGCAGCGGCGCGCTGAATACCGCGACGCGGACGCTGGAAAACGGGCGCGAGGTGTTCGCCCTGCCCGGCAATGTGGACAGCCCCGGCGCGCAGCTGCCCAACATGCTCATCAGCGAGGGCGCGCGGCTGGTGACGGGCGCGGCGGATATTCTCTCCGCGCTGGTGATCGAACCGAAGGACGCGCCGAAGGCCGCGCAGGCGGCGGTTGCGCCGATGGAAGCGCCGGCGGAAAAGAAACCGCACATCCCCGGCGGGCTGGATGAAACGCAGCGGGCGATCTGCGCCGCGCTTCTGGCGGGCGAGGCGGATTTTGACGCGCTCTGCGCGGTCAGCGGGCTGGAGAGCGACGAGCTGGGCGCGCTGCTCATCGAGATGGAAATGGATGGGCTGGTCACGCCGCTGGCCGGAACGAGATACGCGCCGGGGACGCAGATGACGGGCTGAAAACGCGCATAAAACCGCATACTAATGAAGAAACTTCCTGCGAAATTCAAATTGCGGCCTTGACAGATTCAAAAAGGGCTGGTATCCTTTTTGACGTTTGGCAGTTGCCTTGAGCCGCGTTTATCCCGCCGCCGGCGGGGTGAAAAGCGGGGATTTTCCCGCGCTTGGCTCAGGCGCGTGTGTTTTGAAGCGTGAAGAGAATACGGCGGTTTTTCCGCCGCGTTGGAGGAATTGGATTTGAACAGTCGTAAGCCCGCATACAAGCTGGTTATCGTGGAGTCGCCCGCGAAGGCGCGCACCATTTCGAAATTTTTAGGCCGAAACTACAAGGTGGAGGCCTCGCAGGGGCACGTTCGGGATTTGCCCAAATCCCAGCTTGGCGTGGACGTCGAGCACGATTTTGAACCGAAGTATATCACCATTCGCGGCCGGGGCGAGGTGCTCGAGCGCATCCGCAAAGAGGCGAAGGGCGCGAAATCCATCATCCTCGCGACGGACCCTGACCGCGAGGGCGAGGCGATTTCGTGGCATCTGGCGACCATTCTGGGCATCGACCCGGAGAGCGAATGCCGCGTGGAATTCAACGAGATCACGGAAAAGACGGTCAAGAGCGCGATTAAGCAGCCGCGCGCGGTGAACATGCAGCTCGTCAACGCCCAGCAGGCGCGCCGTCTGCTCGACCGGCTGGTGGGCTACAAGATCAGCCCGCTGCTCTGGGTGAAGATCAAGAAGGGGCTGTCCGCGGGGCGCGTGCAGTCCGTCGCCACGCGCATGGTGGTTGACCGCGAGCAGGAGATCGAGCAGTTTGAGCCGGAGGAATACTGGTTTGTGGACGCGGAACTTCGCGCGGGCGGCAAACAGCTCCATGCGCGGCTGATCGCGCTGGACGGCGAGCGCGTGAGCCTTTCCGATCAGGCGCAGGCGGACGCGGCGAAGGCGCGCGTGGAACAGGGCGGCTTTGTCATCCGCAGCGTGAAGCGCGGCGAAAAGCGCAAGCATCCCGCCCCGCCGTTCACGACCTCCAATTTGCAGCAGGAGGCCAGCCGAAAGCTCGGCTTCACCACGGCCAAGACGATGCAGATCGCCCAGCAGCTCTACGAGGGCGTGGACATCGAGGGGCGCGGCACGCTGGGCCTGATTTCCTACATCCGTACCGACAGCGTCCGCCTGAGCGACGAGGCGGTGGCCGCCGCGCGCGAGGCGATTGCGGCGCGTTACGGTGCGGAATATGTGCCGGAGAAGCCGAACGTCTACAAGGGGCGTAAGAGCGCGCAGGACGCGCACGAGGCCATCCGCCCGGCGAACATCGACCTGCGGCCGGAGGAGATCAAGGCCTCGCTGACCAAGGATCAGTTTAACCTGTACAAGCTGGTGTATCTGCGCTTTGTCGCCTGCCAGATGGCGGACGCGCTGTATGAAACCCAGCAGATTGAAATCGCCTCCGAGAGCGGCGCGGTTCTGCGTTCGAGCGCCGAGCGGCTGAAATTCGCGGGCTTCACGGCGGTGTATGAAGAGGGCACGGACGACGTGCCCGCGCAGGATGAGACGCAGGCCGGCGCGATGGCGGACGTGAACGAGGGCGACAAGGCGGAGCTGCTGGGCGACGAGGCCACGCAGCACTTCACGCAGGCGCCGCCGCGCTACACGGAGGCCTCGCTGGTGCGCGCGCTGGAGGAAAAGGGCATCGGCCGCCCGTCCACCTACGCGCCGACGATCTCCACCATTTTGGCGCGCGGGTACGTCATGCGCGAAAAGAAGCAGCTCTTCCCGACCGAGCTTGGAATTATGATTACCAACATGATGGAGGAGTATTTCGCAGATATCGTGGATATCGCCTTCACCGCCGGCATGGAGGAGCAGCTCGACGAGGTGGAAGAGGGCAAGCTGGATTGGCACAAGGTGCTTTCCGATTTCTACGGCCCGTTTGAAAAGACGCTGGAAAACGCGGAGGCCAAGATCGAAAAGGTCGAAATCAAGGACGAGGTTTCCGACGTGCCCTGCGACAAGTGCGGCGCGATGATGGTCTACAAGCTGGGGCGCTACGGCCGGTTTTTGGCCTGCCCGAACTTCCCGGACTGCCGCAACACGAAGGCGATTCAGATTGAAATCGACGCGCCCTGCCCGAAGTGCGGCGGCAAGCTCTTGCAGAAGACCTCGCGCAAGGGGCGCAAGTTCTACGGCTGCGAGCGCTACCCGGAATGTGATTTCGTCTCCTGGGAGATGCCGGTTCGGGAGAAGTGCCCGAAGTGCGGAAGCTACATGACGCTTTCCCGCACGAAAAAGGGCGATTTCTACGTCTGTGCGAACGAAACCTGCCGCGAGCGCATTCCCGCGCCGCAGGAAGAGAACGAATGATGGAAAGAGCGATTGTGATCGGCGCGGGGCTGGCGGGGTGCGAGGCGGCGTGGCAGCTTGCCCGGCGCGGCGTGCCCGTGACCCTGCACGAAATGAAGCCCCACGCCTTTACGCCTGCGCACCACAGCGCGGGCTTTGCCGAATTGGTTTGCTCCAATTCGCTCAGAAGCGACCAGCTGACCAACGCCGTCGGCCTGCTCAAGGAGGAGATGCGCCAGCTTGGCAGCCTCATCCTCAAGGCGGCGGACGCGACGCGCGTGCCCGCGGGCGGCGCGCTGGCGGTGGATCGCGAAAAGTTTTCGGATTATGTGACGCAGGCCGTGCGCAGCCATCCGCTGATTGAGGTCGTCCTCCGCGAGGCGGACGAGCTGCCGCAGACCAACGCCGTCATCGCCACGGGGCCGCTGACCAGCGATAAGCTGGCGGAGAAAATCGCGGCGCTTCCGGGGCTGCAAACGCTGAATTTTTACGACGCGGCCGCGCCGATCGTCTCCGGCGAATCGCTGGATATGACGAAGGTGTTCCGGCAGGGGCGATACGGCCGCGGCGACGATTACCTCAACTGCCCGATGAATCGCGAGGAATACGAGGCGTTTTATCAGGCGCTGCTGACCGCCGAAAAGGCCGATGTGCACGGGTTTGACGGCACGCAGGTCTTCGAGGGCTGCATGCCCATCGAGGTGATGGCCGCGCGCGGGGAAATGGTGATGGCGTTCGGGCCGATGAAGCCCGTCGGCCTCGTCGATCCCCGAACCGGGCGCGAGCCCTACGCCGTCGTGCAGCTCCGCGCGGAGAACAGCGCGGGGACGATGTATAACCTCGTCGGCTTCCAGACGCGGCTCAAGTGGGGCGAGCAGAAGCGCGTCTTCTCCATGATCCCCGGCCTTGAAAACGCGGAGTTCCTGCGCTACGGCGTGATGCACCGCAACACGTTTCTCCATTCGCCGGGCTTCCTCGATGCGCAATACGGCATGATCGGCCGCCCCGGCCTGTATTTCGCCGGGCAGATGACCGGCGTGGAGGGCTATGTGGAGAGCGCCTCCAGCGGCCTCGTCGCGGGCATTTCGCTGGCGCGGCGCATGCTCGGCCTGCCGCCGGTTGATTTCACGACGCGCACGGCTATCGGCGCGCTGGCGCACCATGTTTCCGGCGCGACGGCCGATTTCCAGCCGATGAACGCCAATTTCGGCCTGATTGATTCCTGCGAAAAGCGCATCCGCAACAAGCAGGAGCGTTATGCCCACGTCGCGGCGCGCGCGCTGGATACCATCGAGGCCATCCGCAGCAATCCGCTGGCCTGCGATTTCGACCGGACGCTTCAAAATTGACTCCCCGCACGCCGCCCTGTTCAAAATCGGGGCGGCGTGTTATAATAAGAAAACGAACTCCTTCAGTCGGTTTCCTCAAAGAGGAAACCGCTGAGGCAGAGATGCGGCTCAAAAGAAGTTTTTGAGCGGAATGGAAGCATATACGAAGCGCCTCCCTCCCAGAGGGAGGTGGCTGCCGAAGGCAGACGGAAGGAGTTGACGGGACAGCGTCCCGACATAATCCAGTGTAACGTATCGGAGGTAAACATAGATGACACTCAAGGGCACCACCATCTGCGCCGTCAGGAAGGACGGCAAAATCGCCGTCGCGGGCGACGGTCAGGTGACGATGGGCGAAAGCACCATCTTCAAGGCGACCGCGCACAAGGTTCGCCGCATCTACGGCGGCAAGGTCGTCACCGGCTTTGCCGGAACGGTTTCGGACGCTTTTGCGCTCTGCGACCGCTTTGAGGCGAAGCTGGAGCAGTATTCCGGCAATCTGGAGCGCGCCGCCGTCGAGCTGGCGCAGGAATGGCGCAGCGACAAGGCCATGCGCAAGCTGGAGGCCATGCTGATCGTCGCCAGCGGCGAAACGCTGATGATCGTCTCCGGCACGGGCGAGGTCATCGAGCCGGATGACGGCGTCGCGGCCGTCGGCTCCGGCGGCAACTATGCGATGGCCGCCGCGCGCGCCCTCAAGGAGAACACCGATCTTTCCGCGCACGAAATCGCCGAAAAGGCGCTGCATATCGCGGCGGATATCTGCGTGTTCACCAACCATAACGTGATTGTGGAGGATGCCTGATATGGAATTGACGCCGAAACAGGTTGTTCGCGAGCTGGATCGCTATATCATCGGTCAGGACGAGGCCAAGCGCGCCGTCGCCGTCGCCCTGCGCAACCGCTATCGCCGCGCACAGCTTCCGGAGGAACTCCGGGATGAAATCGTGCCCAAAAACATCCTGATGGTCGGCCCGACGGGCGTGGGCAAGACCGAAATCGCCCGCCGTCTGGCCAAGCTGGTGGACGCGCCGTTTGTCAAGGTTGAGGCGACGAAATTCACCGAGGTCGGCTATGTCGGCCGCGACGTGGAGAGCATCATCCGCGATCTGGTCGAGGCCAGCGTGCGGATCTGCAAGGAGAAGGCCAGCCAGAAGGTCAAGGTGCGCGCAACCGTGCTCGCCGAGGAGCGCATCATCGACCTGATTCTGCACCCGAACCGCAAGCCGGTCAACCCGATTGACGTGCTGCTGGGCAACAAACCCAAGCAGCCGGAGCTGCCCGCCGAGGAGAAGCAGCGCATCGCCCAGAAGGCGGACGAGCTGCGCGCCCAGCTTCAGCGCGGCGAGCTGGAGGACATGGAGATCGAGGTCGAGGTGGAGGACGCGCCGAAGGACGTGGAGATCAACGGCGCAAGCGTGAACATCGGCTCGATGATGGGCGACATGATGCCCAAAAAGACCAAGATGCGCCGCATGAAGGTCGCCGACGCGCGCCGCCTGCTGGTCGCCGAGGAAGAGGATAAGCTGATCGACATGGACGCGGTGACGGAGGAAGCCCTGCGCCGCGCCGAGCAGGACGGCATCATCTTCATCGACGAGATCGACAAGGTGGCCGGGCGCTCCGCCAACGGCCCGGATGTGAGCCGCGAGGGCGTTCAGCGCGACATCCTGCCGATCGTCGAGGGCAGCACGGTGAACACCAAATACGGCGTGGTCAAGACGGATTACATGCTCTTTATCGCGGCGGGCGCGTTCCATGTGGCGAAGGTGACGGATCTCATTCCCGAATTGCAGGGGCGTTTCCCGGTGCGCGTGAATTTGAAGCCGCTGACCCGCGAGGATTTCAAGGCGATTCTGAGCCAGACGGATAACGCGCTGACCCGCCAATACGAGGCGCTGCTGGCCGTCGATCACGTGCATCTGCACTTTGAGGAATCCGCGCTGGACGCGCTGGCGCAGGCCGCGCAGCAGGAAAACGAAACCCGCGAGGATATCGGCGCGCGCCGCCTGCATACGCTGTTTGAAAAGATGCTGGAGGATATCTCCTTCAACGCGGGCGGCGATATGCCGGACGTGGATGTGACGATCAACGGCGATTATGTGGCCGAACACCTCGGCGGGGACGGTAAAAAGCTGGACATGAGGCAGTATATCCTGTAAAATAGAATAGAGATCGCGAGCCGCTGATTTCAGCGGCTCTTTTGCGTTTGAAAAACGGTATGATTGAAAAAGGCGGGAGGTACAGGAACCTCAGGTTCCTGTTGGGTGTTTGAGGGCAAAGCCCTCAACGTATCCCCGGAAAGGATGAAACCATGCAGGCGTTTGTCATCACGGCTTATAAGGATTATGAGGCGCTCAAAACACTGACGCTGGCGCTGAGCCGAAGGGGGCTTTGCGTGATCCACGCGGACGCGCAGGGGGCGGTTACGGCGCGGCAGGTGGACGAACTGAACGCGCTGCCCAATGTGCGCGCGATTCGTAAATATAAGGTCAACTGGGGCAGCGTCTGCCACCTCTACGCGCTGCTCGACCTGTGCCGCATGGCGCTTGAGGATGAGCGCGTGGATTATCTGCACCTGATGAGCGCGCAGGATGTGCCGCTGCTCTGCGCGGACGAGATGGAGCGGCGGTTTGCGGGCGAGACGCGCCTGTTCATGCAGCGGCTGAGCACGGCGGAAAACCCGGAGCTGGCGCACCGCTACGAGCATTATCACTTCATGCATTGGCTCAACTACCGTGATCCGTCGGAGAGGACGCAGAACTGGGTCGGCCGCATCGACCGCTGGCAGGATAGGCTGCACATCCGGCGCAGGCTGGCGCTGCCGTATAAGGGTATGGTCTGGCTGAGCCTGCCGCGCGACGCGGCGCAGTACGCCGTCTCCGGCCGCGCGGGGAAGAAGCTGCTGCGCAGGCTCCGCACGACGTATATCCCGGAGGAATTCTATTTTCAGAATGTGTTTTCCGGCACGGCGTTTGAGCCGCGGATCGTCAACCGGGAGCTGCATTTTTCCATCTGGAACGAGCCGGAGCGCGGCCTGCCCGCCGTGCTGAACATGGGCGATTTGGAAAAAATGAGCGCCTCGGATTGCTGCTTTGCCCGCAAGGTGGACGTTGACAGCGAGCTGGGGCGGGCGCTGCTGGAAAGGTGGAACGGATGAAAAAAGAAATCCGTTGACAACCCGGCGAAAACCGCCTATAATAATCCATGTATATGAGCTTCCCGTTGAAAAAGAGGAGTACGCGCGTGCCGCCGTCAGAGAGAATCGCCCATGGGCTGCAAGGCGATTCGGAGAGAGCGCGCGCGGAAGGTCGCTTTGGAGGGACAGGGTGCGCCCGATACAGCGCAAAGAGGCATCCTTTTGGGTGTAAATGAAGGTGGTACCACGCAGAGCGCTGCGTCCTTTGGGGCGAGGCGGTCTGCGTTTTTTTACTCCTTCAGTCACAAGGGAGACATGCGTATGAATTTTCAGGCGGGTATGATTCCGGGAATCTGCGCCCTGGCGGTCGGCGCGCTGCTGACGTTTTTCAGCGACAAGCTCTGCCACAGGGAGAAGAACGTGCCGCAGATGAAGCTGCTCGGCGTGGCGCTGGCCGTCGTCGGCGCGTTGATGGTGTTTACCGTTTAATGGAGCATAGAGAGAAAGGAAACGACTATGGAAAACAAAGCCGCTCAGATGGACAAGGTGTATAACCCGCAGGCCATCGAAGGAGAGCTCTACAAGGAGTGGGAGGAGACCGGCGCGTTTGTGGCGCACCGCGTGGAGGGCAAGCAGCCCTTTACCATCGTGATGCCGCCGCCGAACATCACCGGCCAGCTTCACATGGGTCACGCGATGGACGGCGTGCTTCAGGACAGCCTGACGCGCTATCACCGCATGAAGGGCGACCCGACGCTCTGGCTGCCGGGCACGGATCACGCCTCCATCGCCACGGAGGTGAAGATCGTCGAGGCCATGCGCAAGGAAGGACTCGACAAGCACGACGTCGGCCGCGAGGAATTCCTGCGCCGCGCGTGGGCATGGAAGAACGAATACGGCGGACGCATCGTCCGCCAGACCCGCCGCATGGGCAATAGCTGCGACTGGAGCCGCGAGCGCTTCACCATGGACGAGGGATGCAGCAAGGCCGTCACCGAGGTCTTCAACAGCCTCTACGAAAAGGGGCTGATCTACCGCGGCAACCGCATGGTCAACTGGTGTCCGTGCTGCAACACCTCCATTTCCGACGCGGAGGTGGAGTATCAGGAGCAGGAGGGTCACTTCTGGCACCTGCTCTACACCGTCAAGGAGACGGGCGAGCAGCTTGAACTGGCGACGACCCGCCCGGAGACGATGCTGGGCGATACCGCCGTGGCCATCAACGAGAACGACCCGCGCTATGCGCCTCTGCACGGCTGCCACGTCATCCTGCCGCTGATGAACGTCGAAATCCCGATCGTCTGCGACGAGCACGCCGACATGGAAAAGGGCACCGGCGTGGTGAAGATCACCCCGGCGCACGACCCGAACGACTTTGAGGTTGGCCAGCGCCACAACCTGCCCATCGTCCGCGTGTTCACCTATGACGGCCGCATGACCGGCGCGAAGGAGAAGGCGGAGAACGACGCGCTCTTTGCCAGCGGCAAGGCGACCGTCGGCGAGCCGCGCGTGATCGACTGCGGCAAGTACGCAGGCATGACGACGATGGAAGCCCGCAAGGCCATCGTCAAGGATCTGGAAGCGGGCGGCTATCTCAAGCGCGTCGAGCCGCTGGCGCACGAGGTCGGCACGTGCTACCGCTGCCACACGACCATCGAGCCGATGGTTTCCAAGCAGTGGTTTGTGAAGATGGCGCCGCTGGCCAAGCCGGCCGTCGAGTGCGTCAGAAGCGGCGAGGTGCGCTTTGTGCCGGAGCGCTTCGCGAAGAATTACATGACGTGGATGGAGAACATCCGCGACTGGTGCATCTCCCGCCAGCTCTGGTGGGGTCACCGCATCCCGGCGTGGTATTGCGACGACTGCGGCGAGGTCATCGTCGCGCGCGAAACGCCGACCGTCTGCCCGAAGTGCGGCTGCACGCACCTTGCGCAGGATGAGGACGTGCTGGATACCTGGTTCTCCTCCGCGCTTTGGCCGTTCTCCACGCTCGGCTGGCCGGAGCAGACCGCCGATCTGTCGTATTTCTACCCGACCAGCGTGCTGGTGACGGGCTACGACATCATCTTCTTCTGGGTCGCCCGCATGATCTTCTCGGGCATCGAGCAGATGGGCAAGCCGCCCTTCCACACCGTGCTGATTCACGGCCTTGTGCGCGACGCGCAGGGGCGCAAGATGAGCAAGTCGCTGGGCAACGGCGTCGATCCGCTGGAGATCATCGAC